>ERZ857951.464-NODE-464-length-53708-cov-31.191005_pt1 | contig 53708 bp, 48 predicted proteins | sample MGYA00519759_ERZ857951 | MGnify/ENA primary metagenome ERZ857951 (study PRJEB31778, sample SAMEA3449377) | human gut metagenome | biome: human gut; feature: human-associated habitat; material: faeces | place: United Kingdom | collected 2010/2012 ...
GAAAAAAGGTTATTTCGGAGAATTTGGCGGGTGTTTCGTTCCTGAACTGCTCATGCCTCCGCTTCAGGAACTGGAAGAGGCCATGCGGGACATCATGCCTTCCCCCACCTTCAAGGAGGAGCTGGACGACCTGCTCCGCAACTTCGCGGGGCGGGAAACGCCCCTGACCTACTGCCCCACCTTGTCCAAACGGCTCGGCTTCTCTTTTTGGCTGAAACGCGAGGATCTGCTGCACACCGGCGCGCACAAGGTCAACAACACGCTCGGGCAGGCGCTGCTCGCCAAGCATATGGGCAAAACGGCGCTGGTCGCGGAAACCGGCGCGGGCCAGCACGGCGTGGCGACAGCCGCTGCCGCCGCCCGTCTGGGGCTTGAATGCATCGTTTTCATGGGTGCCGAGGACGTGGAGCGCCAGTCCTCCAACGTGCGGCGCATGAAGCTGCTCGGCGCTGAAGTCCGGCCCGTCCAGAGCGGTACCCGGACGCTCAAGGACGCCATCAACGAGGCGCTGCGTTACTGGATCGCCGCGCAGGAAACCACGCACTACTGTTTCGGTACGGCGGCGGGTCCGCACCCCTTCCCCACGCTGGTCCGGAATCTTCAGAGCGTCATCGGGCGCGAAACCCGTGCCCAGATGCTGGAGAAAACCGGGCGTCTTCCCGATGCGGTCGTTGCGGCCGTGGGCGGCGGCTCCAATGCCATCGGCATGTTCCATCCCTTCGTGGATGACGCATCCGTACGCATCATCGGCGTTGAGGCGGCCGGTACCGGCGAGCCGGGATGCTACAATTCCGCGCCGATCAACCTCGGCACGCCGGGCGTCCTGCACGGACAGATGACCATGCTCCTCCAGACCAAGGACGGGCAGATCGAGCCTTCGCATTCCGTTTCCGCCGGGCTCGACTATCCCGGCGTCGGCCCGGAGCACGCCTATTTGAACGCCATCGGGCGCGTCCACTATGGGCTTGCCAACGATGCCGAGGCGCTCGACGCCTTCCAGACCCTCTGCCGCACCGAAGGCATCCTTCCCGCGCTGGAATCCTCCCATGCACTGGCGTGGGTACTCCGGCACCACGACGAACTCCCCGCAGGGGGGCATGTCGTCGTCAACCTCTCGGGGCGCGGCGACAAGGACATGGACATCGTGGAACAACATCTGCATATCTAATGATAGCGACGTATCGGGGAATTGAAATATAAAAACAATTCCAAAGAGATAATTAAAAATACGAAATGCCGAAGACACCTATCCCCACCCCAAAAACCAAGGGGGACCGGGGGGAATTATTCCCCCCGGACAGGGGGTCAAGGGGGGCGGTAGCCACCCTTGCCGCCGGAGGCAGTTTACTTCAACGAGTCGGCATAGATTTCGATCGTGTGCTTGACGGTCACGCTGTCGCCGTTGTGGGCGAGCATGTCGGAAAGCTGCATCATGCAGGCGGGGCAGCCGGTGGCGACCACTTCCGCACCGCTGGAGACGATGTTGTCGCGCTTGCGCTGACCGATTTTGCGGGACAGATCGTAGTGGGAAAGCGTGAAACTGCCGCCGCAACCGCAGCAACGGTCGGCTTCCTTCATCTCCACGAGATCGTAATCCGGGTTCATGCGGATAAGCTCACGGGGCTGCGCGCTGACGCCGAGAGAGCGGAGCAGGTGGCAGGACTCGTGATAGGTCACCTTGGTCTGGCCGTGGCGCCCGGACGCGCGGGGCTTCACCTTGAGCACATCCACGAGGAAAGCGTTGATGTCCATCGCCTTCTGGGAGAGCTCATTGATGGCGTCGCGGTACTTGTAGGGCATTTTGCCCGCCATCTTGGGCCACAGGGACCGGATGGTTTCCGTACAGGACGAGCAGGGCGTGACGATGAGATCGAAGGAGCCTTCCTTCAATACGTCCACGTTGTGCATGACCATCTTTTCGAAACCTTCAAGGTCGCCGGACGAGAGGGCGGGAATGCCGCAACAGGAATAGTTGGTAGGCAGATAGACGCCGACTTCGTGGTAGTCGAACACTTTGAGGCAGGCTTCGGAAACGTTGGTGAAGATCTTGTCGCCCATGCAGCCGGGGAAGAAGGCCACCTTGCAGCGGCTTTTCCCGGCGGGGGAGTTCACCGCGCCGATCTTGGCGCTGAGGGTCTGCTTGGCGAGGGGCTGCATGTGGCGTTCGCCGAGGAACGGACGCAGCAGCGGGGAACACGTGGCGGTGCCCTGCGCGTTGTTGTCGTCGCGCATGGCCAGCCCTTGGAACGGAGCGCCGATCTTCAGCAGGAAGCCGAACAGTTTCGGATTCGGCAACAGGGTGCGGAAGATGGCCTTCTTGAGGGGCGAAAGGCCTTTATAGGCCGCAACGATGGCGCGGGCCTCCATGAAGATTTCCAGAATGGAAACGCCGGAAGGGCAGTTCGCCTGACAGGAGCCGCACAGGAGGCAACGATTGAGTTTTTCGTTGACCGCGTCCGGGTCCTCAATGAGACGGTGAGCCAATTTTTCCAGCAGCGTGAGCTTTCCGCGGGTTACGTCGGCTTCCATCATGGTTTCGCCGAAAACGGGACACACGGACTGGCACATGCCGCATTTCATGCAGGCGGCGAGCTTGTCGTCAAGCGCCATGAGGGCGTTGGCGAGAAGGGTCAGCTCATCCATGATTTAAACTCCAACCAGCTTGCTGGGGTTGAACAGGCCCTTCGGGTCGATGGCCTTGCGCAGGCGGCGCGAGTACCCGATGGTGCCGCGTGAGGTTTCCTTTTCCAGCCACTTCTGCTTGGCGGTGCCGATGCCGTGTTCGCCGGAAAGGGTGCCGCCCATTTCGATGGTGGTGTTGAAAAGTTCGTCGACGGCGCGTTCCACGCGTTCGAATTCGTCCTTGTCGCGCTTGTCGCACATGAAGGTCGGGTGCAGATTGCCGTCCCCGGCATGGCCGAAAGTGCCGACGGTGAGATTGTACTTTTCGCCGAGGCCCTTGATGACTTTCATCATGGCCGGGATCTTGGAGCGGGGCACGGTGGCGTCTTCAAGGATGGTCGTGGGCTTGAAGCGGGCCAGGGCGGGCAGGGCCTTGCGGCGGGCTTCCCAGATCCGGTTCTTTTCCTCGGCGTCCTTGGCGACGACGATCTGCGTGGCGCCGCTCTTCTTGAGCTGTTCCTCGACGATGAGGGCTTCATCGGCGACCTGACCGGCATGTCCGTCCACTTCGATGAGGAGGATGGCCTGCGCGTCGCGGGGAAGGCCGATCTTCACGTCGTCCTCGACGAGGTTGATGGTCATGTTGTCCATGAATTCCAGCGTACAGGGCAGGATGTGGGCGGCGATGATGCGGGCCACGGCTTCGGAAGCCTTCTGCACGTTGTCGAACACGGCCATCATGGCCTTGGAAGCTTGCGGCGGGGGCACGAGTTTGAGGATGGCGCGGCTGATCATGCCGAGGGTGCCTTCGGAACCCACGAGCAGGCCGCCGAGGTTGTAGCCGGTCGCGCACTTGACGGTGCGGGAGCCGCTTTTCACCAGTTCGCCGGTGTGGTCATAGAATTCGAGGCCCATGACGTAATCTTTGGTGACGCCGTATTTCAGGCCACGCAGGCCGCCGGCGTTTTCCGCGATGTTGCCGCCTATGGTGGAGACGGCCTGTGAACCCGGATCCGGGGGATAGAAGAGGCCCTTGGAAGCCACGGCGGCGGCGAACTGGGCCGTCACAACGCCGGGCTCGACGATGGCGAAGAGGTCTTCTTCATTGATCTCGATGATCTTGTTCAGTCCTTGCGTCAGGATGACCACGGATTTGTCGGCGTCGGGCACGGTCCCGCCGCTGAGGTTGGTCCCCGCGCCGCGGATGGTCATGGGCAGACCGTTGGCGTAGCAGCGCTCAATGAGGGCGCCGAGCTGTTCGGTGGAGGTGGGGCGCAGGACAAGGCCGGGAACGACCGAGGGCAGCACGGCGGCATCATAGGCGTAGCTCTGCCTGTCCGCTTCGCTGGTGAAGACGTTCTCTTTGCCGATGAGGTTTTCGAATTCCTTGACGAGGGATGCACTGGGCATGATTTCCTCCGGATCAAATGGTGAGGGGGCTGTATGTGAGGGACCGCGAGGCCCGGATACAGTTCGCACAGGAAAGACGGGGTTCTGGCGACAGCAGCTCCCGGCTGCCTCATAAGGCTCCACCGGATGTTGAAAAGGGAATCCGGCGTGATATTCACCATTACTGTATGTCTGGGGGAAGGTCAAATAGTGAAGGGTTTCACGCGTAGGTTTTATCCTGTTACCGTCCCTCGTTAGGGCCGCTTGACCCCTCGCTTTCCGGCCCGTAAGACAGAAGGAAAAACGGCCCGCGCGTTCTTTATGGCAGCCGGGCCTTCGGGAGGTTTTCGTATGTTCGCACCGCTTCCCGCTCCGGCGGAAATGTCCGGTTGGGATCGGGCCGCCATTGATTTGGGTTTGCCCGAACTGTTGCTGATGGAAAACGCCTCCCGCGAGGCCCTGCATGTGCTTTCGGCTGAAACGGGCCATATGCCGGGCAAGCGCGTCCTGTTGTTCATGGGCGGCGGCAACAACGGCGGGGATGCCGCTTGTCTTGCCCGGCATCTGCACGACGGAGGCGCCGAGGTGCTTGTGCTGCATACCCGGCCTTTGGGGGCCTACCGGGGCGTGACGGGGCAGCATGTGCGGCTGGCCCGGCGTTGCGGCGTGGCGTTTGCCCCGGCTGCGGGCTGGCCCGAAAAATACCGCAATACGCCGTGGGATGTATATGCCGACGCTTCCGTCTGCGAGAGGGGCGGCCCGGACATCGTCGTGGACGGGATACTCGGCACGGGCTTTTCCGGCAGCCTCAGGCCGCTGGAGCTTGAGCTGGTGGGCCGGATCAACGCGCTGGAGCAGCGGGCATTCATTTTTTCTCTGGATATCCCGTCCGGCCTTTCCGGATTGACCGGGCGTCCGTGCCCCGTCGCCGTGCGCGCGCACGCCACAGTGACCTTCGAGGCGGCGAAGCCCGGCCTTGTCCTGCCGGAAGCCGCGCCGTACACGGGCAGGCTGCACATCCGGCCCATCGGCATTCCGGCCGTGGTGCGGAGGGCGCATCCCGCTTCCTGTCAGATGCTCACGAAAGCCATTGCCGGAGCTTTTCCGGAAGCCGCTCCGGGGTGGCACAAGGGGACCGCCGGGGCCATTTTGATCGTGGGCGGTTCGGAAGGGCTTACGGGCGCGCCGCATCTGGCCGCCCGGGCCGCCTTGCGTGCCGGAGGCGGGCTGATCAGCGTCGCCGCTCCGCACGGTTTGTGCCGGGACATCAAGGCGGACTGCCCGGACATCATGACCCGTGCCCTCGGCCCTGCGGGGAACGTGCGGTGGAGCCCGGCACTGCTTGAGGAGCTTTTGCCGTTCCTGCGCCAGTGCGGGGGGATGGTGCTGGGGCCGGGCATCGGGCGCGAGCCGGAAACGGCGGCATTCGTGCAGGCCCTGTTGATGTGCCCCTCGCGCCCGTCCGCCGTGGTGGACGCGGACGCGCTGCACGCGCTCGCCATGCATCCCGAGGCGTTGTCTTCCCTGCGGGCCTGTGACGTGCTGACCCCGCATCCCGGCGAGGCGGCAACCCTGCTGCATACGACGCCCGCGCTGGTGCAGGCGGACCGCTTCGCGGCGCTGGCGGGGCTGCGGCGTCTGGCCCCTTCCGTGTGGATTCTCAAGGGCGCGGGGACGCTCATCGGCACGGCGGGCCAGCCCGTGACCATCGCCCCCTACGCGGAGCCCAATCTGGCTGTGGGAGGCTCAGGGGACGTCCTTTCCGGCTGCCTCGGAACGCTGATGGCGCAGACCGCCGCGCACCCTTCCGAAGGCTGCGAAAGCTCCAGTTTCCTTGCCGCGTGCATGGGAGTCTACCTCCACGCACGCGCAGGCACGCTGTTGCGGGATGTGTTCCCGCAGCGGGGCAATTCGGCGACGGAGATCGCGGAGATGCTGCCGCGGGCGCGGATCGGGGAGGCGGCGGGCGATGGCGCGTAAGCTGTTTTGTGAACTGTGCCCGCTTACATACGAACTTTCGCGCTGGAAGGGCATTGCGCTCCGGCATTTGCAGGATTTGCGCTGCTCCAGCCCCTTTGCCCGGTCGCGGCGGGAAGAGCCGCTTCCGGTACTGGCATATCGCCATGCCTCGCTCATCCGGCGGCGGCTCGGCAACGTGGACATGCGGCTCCAAGAAAACAAGGCCGTCAATCTGCGGCTTGCCGCGCCGAAAGTGTCGGGCGTGCTCATCAGGCCGGGCGAAGTTTTTTCGTTCTGGCGGCTCGTGGGAGCGACCTCGGTGCGGAAGGGCTACCGCGAAGGGCTCATGATCAAGCGTGGGCAGCCGTCTCAGGGCATCGGCGGCGGATTGTGCCAGTTCACCAACCTGCTGCACTGGCTGGCGCTCCATTCCCCTTTGCGTATCGTGGAGTACCACCATCATGATGGGGTTGATCTGTTCCCCGACTGCGGAAGGCAGATCCCTTTCGGGATCGGCACGTCCATTTCGTACAACTACCTGGATTACCGCTTCCAGAACCCGACGGGGACGACGTTCCAGCTTCTCGTCTGGACGACGGATACGCATCTGTGCGGTGAGTTGCGCGCCGACGTGGAGCTGCCGTTGTCATGGCACATCAGAAGCGAGGAAGAAGCCTTTGTCCGGGATGGCGATCGGGTATACCGGAACAATGTTATTGTCCGCGAGTGCGTGGACAAGAGGAGCGGCAACCTGCTGTCGCGCGAGACCCTCAAGCGGAACCATGCGCTGGTGCTGTATGAGCTGCCGGAAGATCGGATTATGGAAGAGAGCTGAGGGAAGGGCGCGGGCACCGTTTTCTCCCCCAAGCCGACTTGGGGGGAGGAAGATCGGGAGCGCATCTGTTTTGCAGGGAGACGCACAAAACGCTTTCCGGATGTCTTCTCCGGAAAAGAAGAAGCCCGGCACCATAAGGTGCCGGGCTTCTTTTATTTGCTGTCGGCTAAGCCGCGAGCGGCCTAGTTTTCGGACTCTTCAAACTTCTGCTTGAGGAGGTCGCCGAGGCTCTGACCGGCTTCGGGGCCGGAGCGGCTGTATTCGCGGGGCTTCTTGCGTTCTTCCTCGTCCTTGAGCTGCTTGATGGAGAGGCCGAGGCGGCGATCTTCAGCGCTGACGTGAATGATCTTGGCCTGGATTTCCTCGCCTTCCTTGTACAGTTCGGCGGGGGTCTTCACCTTCTTGTTGCTCAGTTCGGACACGTGGACGAGGCCTTCGATGCCTTCTTCCACTTCAACGAACAGGCCGAAATCGGTGATGTTCGTGATGATGCCCTTCACGAGGCCGCCCACGGGGTAGGCGGTGGGAACGTTGGTCCACGGATCTTCGGTCAGCTGCTTGATGCCGAGGGTGAACTTTTCGCTTTCCTGATCCACGGTCAACACCTTGGCCTGCACGGTGTCGCCGACCTTGAAGAGCTCGTTGGGATGACGGATCTTCTTGGTCCAGCTGATGTCGGACACATGGATGAGGCCGTCGATGCCGTCTTCGATGCCGATGAACATGCCGAATTCGGTGATGTTCTTGATGACGCCTTCAAGGATGGTGCCTTCGGGATACTTTTCGCCCACGAGTTCCCACGGATTCGGCTTGATCTGCTTCATGCCGAGGGAGATGCGCTTCTTCTCGGGATCGACGCCGAGGATGACGACTTCAACTTCGTCGCCCTGACGGACCATCTGGGAAGGATGGCGGAGCTTGCGGGTCCAGGACATTTCGGAGATGTGCACGAGGCCTTCGACGCCGGGTTCCAGCTCGACGAACGCGCCGTAATCAACAAGGTTGGTCACCTTGCCGTTGTGGCGGGAAGCTTCGGGGAAGCGGGCGGTGATGTCCTGCCACGGATCGGGCACGAGCTGCTTGAGGCCGAGGGAAACCTTCTGGTTGTCCTTGTCGAAGGAGAGCACCTTGAGTTCGAGATCCTGACCAAGCGTAACCATTTCGCGAGGATGGCGGATACGCTTCCAAGACATATCGGTGATGTGAAGGAGACCGTCGAGGCCGCCGAGGTCCACGAACACGCCGTATTCGGTGATGTTCTTAGCCTTACCGGTAACGACCTGACCTTCGGCGAGGGTCTGGAGGAGATCCTGACGCTTGGAGTCGCGTTCTTCTTCAAGCAGCACACGGCGGGACACGATGACGTTGCTGCGACGACGGTTGATCTTCAGCACGCGGAATTCGTATTCCTGGTTCACCAGAGCGTCCATGTCCGGCACGGGGCGCAGATCCACATGGGAACCGGGGAGGAACGCTTCCACGCCGCCCAGATCCACAGTGTAACCGCCCTTGATGCGGCGCATGATACGGCCCTTGATGACGCCGTTCTTTTCCTGCACGTCTTCGAGCTGATCGAAGAGCTGCATCCGCTTTGCTTTTTCGAAGGACAGGGTGATGGTGCCTTCCTGTTCGTTCTTGCGAGCGACGAAGACGTCCACACGGTCGCCCACCTTCACAACGAGATTGCCTTCGGCATCCCGGAATTCGGCGGTGGGGATCTGACCTTCCGATTTGAAATTCACGTCAACAAGCACATTGTCGTCATCCACGCGGACAATTTCGCCCTTGACGATGGTTCCTTCCTCAAGATCACCGAAGTCGGTGCTGAGGTAGTCTTCCAGCGCGCTTTCAAAATTAAATTCCGCGTCCATACCGTGGTTTTCCATGGTTTCCATTAAACAGCCTCCAGGCCACATCAATTTCCCGCATATTCTGCAGGTCGTCATCCATAGCAGGAATCGTTTTGTCTGGCAAGGGCTACCCTTACGTGAAGAAAAGAGCATTTCGCGGGATCGCCGCGTTTTCTGTCCGTTTATGATAAAGAGGCCGGAGAAGAAAAAAATCTGAGGGAACCTTTGAAAAAGTGTCCCCCCAACATTTTTACGGGCATTCAATCGGCAAGGATATTGTGTGGCGGCGCTTTCGGAGCGGCGAAGAGATACAACAGGCATTGGGAACATCGCCCTGAAAATGGAAGAGCCGCCGTCCCAACAAGGTAGAGTGAACCCTTTTTGAAACGGTGCCTCTTTCAGCGTCAAAACGCTTTATTCCGGCTCGTACCCCGTGTCCTCCGGCAAATCATGACGGGCGGACTGGCTGCGGGCAAGCTCGTCGCAGCGCTCGTTCTCGGCATGGCCGTTGTGTCCGCGCACCCATTCCAGCGTGACGCTGTGGCGGTCGAGCTGGACTTGCAGGCGCTCCCAGAGATCACGGTTCTTGACCGGTTTCTTGGCGGCGGTCTTCCAGCCGTTTTTCCGCCATCCCGCGAGCCATTTTTTTTCCACGGCATGGCGCAGGTACTGAGAGTCAGTGTACAGCGTGACCGCGCACGGCTCTTTCAACTCTTCGAGCCCCGCGATGGCCGCCATGATTTCCATACGGTTGTTCGTGGTGTGCGCGTAGCCGCCGGAGAGTTCTTTTTCATGGCCTTCGCAGCGAAGAATGCAGCCCCAGCCTCCACGACCGGGGTTGCCGAGGCATGAGCCGTCCGTAAATATCGTTACATTTCGCATAGCTTCTCTTTTTTGGGTACAAAACAGGGCCGCTGGCCGGAAAGGAAAGAATCCACCGGCCCGAACCCGCCATCGACCCATACAGACGTCTTTGAAAGGAAAGGGAAGGGGGCGTGGGGAGGGGAAGGAAAACGTGGGGGATCTCCCCTTCTTGAGAGCGTTTCCCTTCTCCATCCCCACATGTTATTCAAACATATCGATATTTGCCAAAGCCTGATGCATGAGGCCTTCCGGAGAATCGGCGGCGTCGAGGACGATGATGCGCTTGGTGTTGTGGGCGGCCCAGAGCTTGAATCCTTCCCGGATGCGGGTGTGGAAAGGCATCTGCTCGGCTTCGAAACGCCCCTCTTTTTCGGAGAGGCCCAGCTCCGCGTTGCGGCGGCGTGCACGTTTCAGCGCATCGGCGGGGTCCATGTCGAGCACAAAGGTCCTGTCGGGCCAGAGGCCGCCTATGGCCACGTCGTTGAGCGAGCGCAGTTTTTCGATGTCGAGGCCGCGCCCGTAGCCCTGATAGACCACGGTGGAGTCCGCGTAGCGGTCGCAGAGCACCACTTCGCCGCGTTTCAGCGCCGGGCGGATGACCTCCGCGACGTGCTGCGCCCGGTCCGCGAGGAACAGGAACAGTTCCGCCTCAGGGCAGATTTCCGTTTCCGGATTCAGGAGCATCTGGCGCAACTCCCGGCCCAGCGCGCACCCGCCGGGCTCGCGCGTCACCAGCACCTCATGGTTCAGGGTACGGAACACGTCGGCGAGGTTCTCAATGAGCGTGGTTTTGCCCGAGCCTTCAATGCCTTCTAGAGTAATGAACACTGGTTCAACCTTGGGGCTTCGGGTTCCGCCGCCGTGCGCTTTGAAGTGTGGGGCTTGCGCGATTCGGTTTCCGGGGTTTTGGGGGCCAGGAACAATTGGCGCTCCAGCGATTTCTGGTAGGGCGACCAGCCGCTTTCGCCGTCTTCGAGTTCCCCGAACAGGCTCCGGCTCTGGGTGATCTTGGCGTCGATGTTGTCCGCGTAGTGCAGGGCGAAGGCTTCGGCCGTTTGCGGCAGGCGCGGCGAACCGTACTCGTACAACCCGTGGTGGCTCAGGATAAGATGCTGGAAATGGAGGATCAGCTCCTCGTCGAGCCCGGATTTGGCGAGATGGCGGTCAAGCTTTCCGAGGCACAGATTGATGTGCCCGACCAGCCGCCCGGCGTCGGTGTAGTCGTTGGCGAGGCCGCCGGAGAATTCCCATATTTTGCCGAGATCGTGGCAAATGGCTCCGGCGAGCAGCGTCTGGCGATCCAGATCCGGGTAATGGTCGCAGAAGCGCAGGCACAGTGTCGCCACCGAAAGCGTATGCTCGAGCAGGCCGCCGACCCACGCGTGGTGTACGCTCTTGGCGGCGGGGATGGACGCGAGCGTCTCCCCGTGGGCCTCCAGCATGGCCTCGGCCACGGCACGGTAGTCCGGGTCCGTAATGGAGGCTGCCGCACGGCGCAGATCCTCCATCGCCGCGCCGCAGTCGATGGGCGCAGTGGGCACCAGGGCGGACACATCCACCGGATCCTCCTGGGCCGCCTGACGGATACGCGCGGCGGTGAACTGCGCGGTGCCCCGATACTCACCCACGGTACCCCGCACCTTGACCACGGTGCCCTCGTCGGCGGCGGTCAGCGGCCCAGCATAGTCCCAGACCTTCAGCTCCATCGTGCCGGTACGGTCGCTGAGCGCTCCGGTCAGGAATGGCTTGCCGTTGGCGGCCACCTTGGGGTTGGCGGACTTGAGTATGTAGTAGCCCTCGATCTCGTCGCCGGGGGTCATGGCGTTGATGGACTTGTTGTATTCCACAGGCATATCCTCCCTTTCTCATATTATTGCTATGATACCACGTTTGCCGAAAGCGGGCAAGTGCCCAGGTGATCTTGCCGTTTCCCCTGCAACGTTACCGCCAGACAAAAATTTTGGCAGTCAAACACCGTTTGTATTTTGGTTCGCGACAGGAAAACTCGTAAAAGCCCCTCATTGTTAATAACTTTTACAAGTTTCTTTTTACGGCAATTCTTTACAGGTTTCGACCTTTTATTTATGACATTTTTATGTACACGCCGCAAAGATTAACGTGCAATTTATTCACGCAGTGTTATAATCTGAGCATGATTTTTCGGGACGATCCGGACGTTCCGGAAAGAGAAAATCCACTTTACAAAGGAGAGTGTGTTTTTGTGACGACATTCATCATCGGCCTCGTTATTTTGCTGGGCGGTGCTGCACTGTACGGCCGCTTCTGCGAAAAGGTCTTTGGTCCTGACGACCGCAAGACGCCCGCCTACACCAAGGAGGACGGCGTTGACTTCGTTCCCATGCGCGGCTGGAAAAATAGCCTCATCAACCTACTGAACATCGCGGGCACCGGCCCCATCCTCGGGCCGATCCAGGGCATCCTGTTTGGGCCCATCGCGTTTTTGACCATCCCCATCGGCAACGTCATCGGCGGCGCCATGCACGACTATTTCTCCGGCATGATCTGCCTGCGCGACGGCGGCACCCAGATGCCCGAGATGATCCGCCGCTACTCCACCAAGGGTATCTATAAGTTCTACAACGTGTTCGTGTGCGTGCTGCTGCTGCTGGTGGGCGCTGTGTTCATCTACACCCCCGGCGACATCGCCGCCACGCAGCTCTTTGGCTTTGACGGTAAGGCCACCTCTGTTTCCACGTGGGTCATCTACGGTGTCATCTTCCTGTATTATCTGATCGCCACCGTGTTCCCCATCGACGCCATCATCGGCAAGATCTACCCCATCTTCGGCGGTATCCTGCTGTTCTCCGCCGTCGGTATCTTCATCGGCATCTTCGTCACCGGTATGCCCCTGATGAACATCTGGGACAGCTGGGCTGCTCCCGTGCTGAGCCTCACCGGTGCTGACGGCACCGTGGGTACGTTCACCTACGCGGACTACTTCTCCACCAAGCACTTCCTGCCCATCTTCTTCGTGACCGTGGCCTGCGGTATTCTGTCCGGCTTCCACTCCACCCAGACCGCTATCATCTCCCGTACCATGAAGAGCGAGCGTCAGGGCCGCAACACCTTCTACAACATGATGGTGCTGGAAGGCTTCATCGCCATGGTTTGGGCTGCCGGCGCTATGGGCGTGTACAACCTGGCGCTGCAGGAGCCCAATGCCGGACTGGCTACCGGCACCGTGGGCGTGGTCTGCAAGTACCTGCTGGGTCATGTGGGCGGCATCATCGCCCTGATCGGCGTCATCGTGCTGCCCATCACCTCCGGTGATACGGCGCTGCGCGCCCTGCGTCTGAGCCTGTCTGAGACGCTGCACATCGACCAGTCCACCAACGGCAAGCGCATCAAGCTGGCTGTGCCTATCTTCGCGCTGGTCATCGCCATCCTCGTGTTCGCCAAGACCAATGCCGACGGCTTCAACATCCTGTGGCGTTACTTCGCATGGGCCAACCAGACCCTGTCCCTGTTCGCCTTCCTGTGCATCACCGCGTGGATGTTCGAGAACGGCAAGGGCAAGTGGGCTTGGATCCCCATGATCCCCGGCTGCTTCTACACCTTCATCTGCGTCACCTACATCGCCAACGCCCACATCGGCTTCAACATTCCCTGGACGCCCGCCTACATCATCGGTGTGGTGTGCGCCATCGCCTATGTGGTGGCCTGCTGCGTGTACGGCAAGAAGCGCGCTGCCAGACTGCTGGCTAAGTAAGTCCTCTCCTCTCCTCAAATCGGTATAGCAAATAACGTACAAAACATGAGGGACGGCATATGCCGTCCCTTGTGTTTTTTTCTCCCGGCTGGTATAATCTCCTTATCAAAACGAAGGGAGTGCGCTCCATGAAACGCTGTCTTGTCCTCTCCGACTCATTCAAAGGCACGCTGTCCTCCCCGGACATCTGCCGCATCGCCCGCAGTCTCCATATCCCCGGCTGGCACATCGACGCCCTGCCGGTGGCCGATGGCGGCGAGGGCACCACAGACTGCTTTCTGGATGCCTGCGGCGGACAGCGTATCGCCCTTCCCGTGTCCGGTCCCTTTGGCGGCACTATCGATGGCTTCTACGGCCTGCTGCCAGACGGGACAGTGGTGGTGGAGTGCGCCGCAGCAGCGGGTCTGCACCAGACCGAGGGCCGTCCCGACCCGGAGGCGGCCACCACCTACGGTGTGGGACAGCTTCTGGCCCACGCGCTGGATCACGGCGCAAAGCGCCTGATCCTGGGTCTGGGCGGCAGCTGCACCAACGACGGCGGCTGCGGTGCGGCTGCAGCGCTTGGCGTTCGGTTTTACGACCGGCAGGGCCGCGGCTTCGTGCCCACCGGCGGCACGCTGGCGGACATCGAGACTATCGACCTGTCCGGGCGGCACCCCGGCCTGCGGCCCGGTGTGCTGACGGTCATGTGCGACATCGACAACCCCCTGTACGGCGAAACCGGCGCGGCGTACATCTTCGCTCCGCAGAAGGGGGCGAACGATGCCTGCGTGCAGCGTCTGGACGCGGGACTTCGGCATCTCGCCGCGGTGCTGCATGCACAGCTGGGTGCGGAGGTGGATACCCTCCCCGGCGGCGGTGCCGCCGGCGGCTTCGGCGCGGGCTGCGCTGCGCTGTTGTGCGGTGCCCTGCGCTCCGGTATCACGACGGTGCTGGACACCGTGGACTTCGACCGCCGCGCAGTGGGCTGCGACCTGGTGGTCACCGGCGAGGGTTCCTTTGATGCCCAAAGCCTGGGCGGCAAGGCCATCAGCGGCGTGGCAGGCCGGTGTCAGAAGCTGCGTGTCCCCGCTGCCGTGCTGGCCGGGCGTGTGGCACTGACACCGGAGCAATGGGCACCGCTGGATCTGCGGGCCGTCCGCAGTATCAACCCCACCGGGGCGACCCTTGAGGACGCCCGGGTCAACGCCGCCGCCTATTACCGGACGGCACTGGAAACGCTGCTGAAGGAGTGGAAGTGATATGGCACAGGTCATTGAGATACACGACTTTTCCGACCCGGCGCTGGACGTCTACGCCCGGGCCACGGAAAACCAGCTGGTCAACCGGGCCGACCCGGCCAACGCCCTGTTCATCGCCGAGAGCCCGCTGGTCATCGGCCGTGCGCTGGACGCCGGGTGCGTACCGGTGTCGTTCCTGATGGAGCCGCAGCACATCACCGGCAAAGGCGCCGAGATACTGGGTCGCTGTGACCCGGACCTCCCCGTCTACACGGCTTCCCTGGAGGTGCTGACGCAGCTCACCGGCTTCCACCTGACCCGCGGGATGCTGTGCGCCATGCGCCGCCCACCCCTGCCCTCTGTGGCGGAGGTCTGCGCCAGGGCGCGGCGCATCGCCGTGCTGGAAAATGTGATGAACCCCACCAACGTGGGTGCCATTTTCCGCTGCGCGGCCGCCCTGGGCATGGACGCCGTCCTGCTGACCACAGAGGGCAGCGACCCCCTGTACCGCCGGGCTTCCCGGGTAAGCATGGGTAATGTATTCCTGGTGCCATGGACCTATCTGCCGGAGGGCGACTGGACGGCGGCACTGCACGATCTGGGCTTCACCACCGCGGCCATGGCCCTGCGGGAGGACTCCCTGCGGCTGGATGACCCACGCCTGTTGTCAGCGGAGAGGCTGGCGGTGGTGCTGGGCACCGAGGGCGACGGGCTGGCCGACGGCACCATCGCCCAATGCGACCACACGGTGATGATCCCCATGACCCATGGGGTGGACAGCCTGAATGTAGCTGCCGCGGCTGCCGTAGCCTTCTACCAGTTGGGCCTGCAATGCCAATAAGCGAATAAATATCCCCCCGGCTCCGCCGGGGGGATACACTGTATTTACAGGAACTTGTCCAGCTCCCGTTCCACATTGTCCATTTTCTTCACTTGGGGATGTTCCACACGATAGCCGGACTTAATGACCATATCCAGCGTCCGCAGGGCGGTCAGATCGGCCAGCGGGTCCGCCGCGCAGACGATCATATCCGCGCACTTGCCCGGCTGGATGGAGCCGGTCTCGCCGGCAATACCCGCCAGCGCCGCATTGCCCAGCGTGGCGCTGTGCAGCGCAAACGCCGGCGTCACGCCGCAGTACTTCACAAAGTAGCATAGCTCCCGCCACATATCGTAGTGGGTGATATAGGGGCAGCCGGTGTCGGTGCCCAGACCCACGGGGACACCATCCGCCAGACAGGCCTTCGCCATGGCGATAATACCCTCAAACACCACCTTGCCGTTCTCCTGCTGCTCATAGGTGGCGTGAGAGATACTGCGGTCGAACAGCGCATAGGGCACGGCAGGCGAGATGGTGGACACCTGGAAAGCGCCGCGGTCCTTACACAGCTGCATGATGTGCTCATCCGGCTTCGCGCCGTGCTCGATGGAGTCCACGCCGTTTTCCAGCGCCACCCGGACGCCCTCCGGGCTCTCCACATGAGCGGCCACCTGCATTCCCAGCGCATGGGCCTTATCGCAGGCCGCCTTGACCAGTGCCGGCTGCATCCGCAGCACGCCCGGCTCGCCCACCACTTCGGCGTCCATAACGCCGCCGGTGATCATCAGCTTGATCAGGTCGGGCTTTTCCGCCGCGATCTTCTCCACGAAGGCCGCGGCCTCCTCCGGCGTGCGGGCCTCATAGGCCAGCGACCCGGCCATGTGCCCGCCGGGTACCGACACCGCCATATTGGACGCCACCACCCGGGGAGACAGGATCTCGCCCCGCCTGGCCGCATCGCGAATGATCGTGTCGAAGTCCGCCACGCCGCCCACGGTACGGATAGTGGTCACGCCGGACAGCAGCTCCGTCCTGGCGTAACCCTCGCACATCTTCACGCCGATGCGGCGCATCAGGCCGTTGGAGGTGATGAGCTTCACCAGCTTCTTAGGGTCGGAGGGCTTTTTCCGGGGCTTGCCGGAGGCGGGCAGATGCACATGCAGATTGATCAGCCCCGGCAGCAGGTATTTGCCGTCCAGGTCCACGCGCGCATAGCCCTCCGGCACATCGGCCGCGTCGCAGACGGCAGCAATGCGGTCCCCGTCCACACAGACAGCCAGCCTCGTCCGAGGCGTCATGTCCCGCGTACCGTCCAGCATCACGCCGTTCACCAGCGCATATTTCTCATGGTTTATGTACATATGCATCCCTCCTGTTGGGAAATTTTTTCGCATGATACCACAACGCGGTGGAAATTGCAACAGACAATTTCCACCGCCAGCCAAAGCAGATCCACGCACGTTTGACGTTCTCAGAATACGACCACCAGCAGCATTTTGAATTGCTCCTGTCCATACACCGCGTGCGGATGCCGCGCCGGCATGAGGATGGACTCGCCGGTGTGCAGCACATGGGGTACGCCGTCCACGGTCACGCGGCCCACGCCGTCCAGGCACGTCACCAGCGCGTCACCGCCGGACTCGTGGGTGCTGATCTCCTCGTCCTTGTCGAAGGCAAACAGCGTCACACTGACGGCGTCGTTCTGGGCCAGTGTCTTGCTGACCACCTGCCCCGGCTGATAGGCCACCTGATCCCGCAGGGTCAGCACGGTGGCCACATCGAGGTTCTTCATCATAGCGATACACTCCTTTTTATTGGATAAACGGGGGCGGCAAAGCCGCCCCCGTTATCGAAAACTTACTTGCCCAGGGCGGCCTTCAGGGCCTCCACACGGTCGGTCTTTTCCCAGGAAACACCCAGGTCCTCACGGCCCATGTGGCCATAGGCCGCCAGCTGGCGGTAAATGGGCTTCCGCAGGTCCAGATCACGGATGATGGCGGTGGGGCGCAGGTCAAAGACCTTCTCCACAGCGGCCTCCAGCTCGCTGTCGGCCACCACGCCGGTGCCGAACGTCTCCACCAGCACGCTGACGGGTCTTGCCACACCGATGGCGTAAGCCAGCTGCACCTGGCACTTGTCCGCCAGGCCGGCGGCCACCACATTCTTGGCCACCCAGCGGGCGGCGTAGGCCGCGCTGCGGTCCACCTTGGTGGGGTCCTTGCCGGAGAAAGCGCCGCCGCCGTGGGGCGCGCTGCCGCCGTAGGTGTCCACAATGATCTTGCGGCCGGTCAGGCCGGTATCGGCGGCGGGGCCGCCGCTGACAAAGCGGCCGGTGGGGTTCACATAGATCTTCGTCTCGCCGTCCAGCAGCCCGGCGGGCACGGTGGGTTTGATGACCAGCTCGATCATATCCTTGCGGATCTGCTCCAGCGTCACGTCAGGGCTGTGCTGGGTGGACAGCACCACGGTATCCACGCGGACGGGCTTGCCGTTCTCGTCGTACTCCACGGTGATCTGGGTCTTGCCATCGGGACGCAGATAGTCCACCAGACCCTGCTTGCGCACGTCGGTCAAGCGCTTGGCCATCTTGTGGGCGATGGAGATAGCCAGAGGCATCAGCTCCGGCGTCTCGTTGCAGGCGTAGCCGAACATCATGCCCTGGTCGCCGGCGCCGTTGTCCAACTCGCTCTTGCCGGAGGCCTTGGCCTCATAGCTCTTGTCCACGCCCAAAGCGATATCGCCGGACTGCTCATCGATGTTGGTGATGACGGCGCAGGTGTTGCCGTCAAAGCCGCACTCGGAGGAGTTATAGCCGATGTCCAGCACCACCTGGCGGGCGATCTTGGGGATATCCACATAGCAGCTGGTGGTGATCTCACCCATGATGTGGATCAGACCGGTAGAGGCGCAGGTCTCGCAGGCCACGCGGCCATTGGGGTCCTTCTCGAAGATCGCGTCCAGCACCGCGTCGCTGATCTGGTCGCATACCTTGTCGGGATGCCCTTCGGTAACGGACTCAGAGGTAAACAGATGTCTTGCCATAATTTTTTCTCCTTTCATCTCGCGGATGGTCATTGAAAAAAGCGCTCTGCCGAACCGACAGAGCGCTGTGCTTCTTTGCTCATCCTCATCTTTCGATTCGTTCGCCGGATTTGGCACCTTGAAAAAACAGGTTGCCGTGGCTTCATCGGGCCGGTCCCTCCGCCACTCTTGATAAGGTATTTACTTGTACAGCATATTGTAACAGTTTTTTTAGCATTGTCAATAGCATTTCCATGATTTTTGCAAATAATTCAACTGTACGGAAACTTTGCCATTGTTCAAAAAAATGACATGACTTTTCCGCCGTTATGGGTTATACTGAACACAATTTGTACACAGGAGGACACTCCCCTTGAAAAAACTCTATGACGGGGTGCAGCGCTTCTGCGCCGCCCATCCCCGGTTCGGCATTCCCAACCTCATGCGCGTCATCGTCATCGGCAACGTGGCGGTCTATGTGCTCATGCTGCTGACCCAGGCCAACGACGCCAACGCCCTGAGCTTTCTGACCTTCAATCTCAATGCCCTGCTCCATGGCGAGGTGTGGCGGCTGGTGACCTTTGTGTTCGTGCCCGCCTACTCCAGTCCCTTTGCCCTGCTGATCAGTCTCTATTTCTATTACTGGATCGGCTCCACACTGGAGCGCCAGTGGGGCACGGCCAAGTTCAACCTGTACTACATCAGCGGCGCGCTGCTGACGGTGCTGGGCGTGGTGCTGGCCAGTCTCATCACCGGCAACCCCTACCTGACCGCAGCGGGCACCGGCTATGTGAACCTGTCCATGTTCTTCGCCTTTGCCTTCCTGTTCCCGGACACCACGGTGCTGCTGTTCTTCATCCTCCCCGTGAGGATGAAGTGGCTGGCGTACCTGGACGGCGCACTGTTCGCCTTCGACATCATCAAGGCCATCGGCGCCCACAACTGGGCCGGTGTAGTGCTGCCCATCGTGGCCCTGCTGAACTTCGCCGTGTTCATCTGGCCGGAGGTCCACTACCTGAAGGAGCGCGCCAAATACCAGAACTCCCGCAAGACCGTCCAGTTCCGTCAGGCCCAACAGCAGCAGGCCAAGCAGGCCCAGCAGCAGGGCTATCGCCACAAGTGCGCCGTCTGCGGCCGCACGGATACCGACTACCCTGATCTGCAATTCCGTTACTGCAGCAAGTGCGTCGGGTACCACTGCTTCTGTCAGGACCACATCTTCAACCACGTGCATTTCACGGAGGAATAACAAAAATACAGACGGGCCGCCCGCCGGGCGGCCCTTTTTTTGCACATATCTTAATAAAATCTTACCGTCCTGTAAGTTGACAGTGAAAACGTTTTCGCGTACAATAAGCCTGTAGCAAAAGAGGAAAACTGCCCAAAAATCCGAAACGCAACCGCCGGTTGACACATTTCCAGCCCCGGTTTATAGACCGCAGCCGGCAAAACCCGTATGATAGCGCCATCAAAACCAAACGGCGGCACCCGCCGTCATACGGAAGGAGCGCATACCTATGATTTTAGCTGACAAGATCGTGTCCCTGCGGAAAAAGGCAGGCTGGAGCCAGGAGGACCTGGCCGAGAAGCTGGGCGTCACCCGCCAGTCCGTATCCAAATGGGAGGGCGCACAGTCCGTGCCCGATATGGATAAGGTCGTGATGATGAGCCGCCTGTTCGGTGTCTCCACCGACTTTCTGCTGAAGGACGAACTGGAGGAGGAAACGCCCTGTGCCGCGGCCCAGGACGACGACACGCCCCTGCGCCGCGGCACCATGAAGCAGGCCTCCGCCTATCTGGCCCTGCGTAAGGCCGCCGCGCCGAAGATCGCCATAGCCACCGCCCTGTGCATCATCTCCCCGGTCACGCTGATCCTGCTGGCCGGCATGAGCGAGGTGCAGCGCTTCCACATCACCGAAAATGCCGCCAGCGGCATCGGTCTGTGCGTGCTGCTGGGTCTGGTGGCGCTGGCCGTGAGCATCTTCCTGCGGACAGGTGCAGAAGCCAAGGAGTACCGGTTCCTGGAGGAGGAACCCTTCGAGACGGAGTACGGCGTGGAGGGCATGGTGCGCCAGCGGCAGCGGGAATACAAGGACACCCATACCCGGCTCGTCACCGTGGGCGTGGTGCTGTGTGTGCTGGCCGCCGTACCGCTGTTCGCCGCCATGTGCATAAACGGCAGCGACCTGCTCTATATCGCCGCTGTCTGCGCGCTGCTGGTGCTGGTGGCCATCGGCTGTCTGGCCCTGGTCACAGCCGGTGTATATCAGGGCGCCATGGAGCAGCTGCTGGAGGAGGGCGACTACACCCGTCCCCAGAAAAAGCACCACAAGCTGATGGGCACCGTCACCATGATCTACTGGCTCACCGCCACGGCGGTGTTCCTGCTGTACACCTACGGTCCCCACGGCAACGGCCAGCCCCGGTACAGCTGGATCATCTGGGCGGTGGCCGGCGTGCTGTACGCCGCCGTTATGGGCATCGTCCGCATCATCAGCCGCAGCCGCGGCTGATGATGCCCCACAATAGAAGCTTAGGAGAGAAATAGGAGGAACTGACCCCATGCTGGACATTCAACATCTGACCAAGACCTACGGCGAGAAGAAGGCCGTGGACGATCTGACGCTGCACATCGCCCCCGGCGAGATCTACGGCTTCATCGGCCATAACGGCGCCGGCAAGACCACCACGCTGAAATCCGTGGTGGGTATCCTGCAATTTGACCAGGGCGAGATCACCATCGATGGCCGATCCATCAAGGCCGATCCCCTGGGCTGCAAGCGGGAGATGGCCTACATCCCCGATAACCCGGATCTGTACGACTACATGACCGGCATCAAATATCTGAACTTCATCGCCGACGTATTCGGCGTGGACGCCCAGACCCGGCAGGCTCGTATCCGCACCTACGCGGATGCCTTTGAGCTGACGGGCGACCTGGCCCAACCCATTGCCGCCTATTCCCACGGCATGAAGCAGAAGCTGTCCATCATTGCCGCGTGGCTCCACGACCCGAAGGTCATCATCATGGACGAGCCCTTCGTGGGCCTGGACCCCAAAGCCGCCCACCTGCTCAAGGGCATGATGCGTGAGATCTGCGACAACGGCGGCGCCATCTTCTTCTCCACCCATGTGCTGGAGGTAGCGGAAAAGCTCTGCGACAAGGTGGCTATCATCAAGGGCGGCCGGCTCATCCGTTCCGGCACCATGGAGGAGGTCAAGGGCGACGACTCCCTGGAGGAGGTCTTCCTGGAGCTGGAGGCGGAGTGATGGTCAGATTATTGCTGAAAAAACAGCTGTCCGAGATCTTCCGCAGCTACTTCTACGACGCGAAAAAGAACAAACCCCGGTCCAAGGCAAGCACCGTCAGTTTGATCGTGCTGTATGTGCTGCTGATGGTGGGCGTTATCGGCGGTATGTTCACGCTGTTCTCCATAGGTCTGTGCGCTCCCCTGCACGAGGCCGGTCTGGATTGGCTGTACTTCACCCTCTTTGCCCTGGTCGGTGTGCTGATGGGCGTGTTTGGCAGCGTGTTCAACACGTTCTCCGGCCTGTACCAGGCCAAGGACAACGACCTGCTGCTGTCGCTGCCTATCCCCGTGCGTGCCATTCTGGCCTCCCGGCTGCTGGGTGTATACCTGATGGGTCTGATGTTCTCCGGCGTGATCCTGCTGCCCTGCGTCATCGTCTACTGGGCCGTCGGTGTGCTGACCACCGCCACTGTGCTTGGCGGCATCGCGCTGATTCTGGCCGTCTCCCTGCTGGTGCTGGTGCTCTCCTGTCTGCTGGGCTGGGTGGTAGCCAAGATCCACAGCAAGCTCAAGCGCAAGAACCTCCTTACCACCCTGATCGCGCTGGCGTTCTTTGCCCTGTACTACATGGTGTGCTTCCGCGCCAACGAACTGATCGAGCAGCTCATGCTGCACCTGAATGAAGTGGGTGCAGCCATCCGCGGCAGCGCCTATCCCCTATATCTCATGGGCCGTATGGGCGCCGGCGACTATCTGGCTGTCGTGCTGGTGCTGGCCGTAATGGCGGCGCTGTGCGCGCTCACATACCTGCTGCTCAGCCGCACATTCCTGTCCATTGCCACCGCCAACAACGGCGGCGCCAAGGCCATTTATAAGGAGACGACCGTCAGGGCCGCCGGTGTGCCCGCCGCCTTGCTGCGTAAGGAGCTGGGCCGCTTCACCGCCAGTCCCAACTATATGCTCAACTGCGGTCTGGGCACGGTCATGCTGCCCATTCTGGGCGTGCTGCTGCTGGTAAAGAGCAGCGACCTGCTGCCTGTTATATACGAAATGGCCGGTGGCGAGGCCTCCGGTCTTCTGGCGACGATGCTGTGCGCCGCCCTGTGCCTGGTAGGCTCCATGAACGACATGGCCTCCTCCTCCATCTCCCTGGAGGGGAAGAACCTGTGGCTGGCACAGTCCCTGCCGGTGACACCGTGGCAGGTACTGCGTGCAAAGCTGCTGGTACAGGTGCTGGTAACGGGTATCCCCATGGCAGTCACCTCTGTACTGATACTATTGGCCGTCCGCCCCGCCCTGCCGCTGGCCCTCCTGCTGATAGCACTGCCTCAGGCCTTTGTGTGGCTGTCGGCAGCCTTCGGCCTGACCATGGACCTGAAGCGCCCCAACCTGGTCTGGACCAATGAAATCACCGTCATCAAGCAGCGTCTGACGGTGCTGCTTGCCATGCTGGGCGGCTGGGTGTACGCCGCCCTTGTCGGCGTGCTGTACTACCCGTTCGGTATCGACATGGGTGCAGCGTGGTATCTGCTGGCCTGGACAGTGCTGACCGTCGTGCTGACGCTGGTGCTGCTGCGCTGGCTCCACCGCACCGGCAGCCGCCTGTTCGCCGCCCTGTAATTGTGTCAGAAACGTAAATTCTGCCCCGTTCCGGCCTCCGGAACGGGGTTTTCCCGCAGTTTTTGTGGATTTGCTTATAGACACTTCGGGCAAAATGTGGTAGGGTAATTCATCAAAGAAAAAAAGCTATGCAGAACAAGGAGGCCTTACCATGAACGAGGTCAAATCCCCCAAGAAACCTCTGATCTACTACTACATGATCGTGGTACTGCTGGTGCTGCTGTTCAACCTGCTGGCCATGCCCTGGCTGGCGGAGCACCAGATCAAGGAGGTGGACTACAACACCTTCGTCTCCATGACCGAGAAGAATGAGATCGGCCAGGTGGAGATCCAGCAGCAGAGCAACCGCATCCTCTTTACCTCCACCGACGGCAAAACCATCTACAAGACCGCCATCGTCCCCGATGACGACCTGGTCCAGCGCCTGCTGGACGCCGGTATCTCCACCACCGGCGAGGAGATCGAGCAGACCTCCCTGCTGACGGATATCCTGGGCTGGGTCCTGCCGCTGGTGATCTTTATCGCCATCGGTCAGATCATCTCCCGCAGCCTGATGAAGAAAATGGGCGGCAGCGACTCCCTGATGTTCAATATGGGCAAGTCCGACGCCAAGGTCTACATCAAGTCCGCCGAGGGCATCAAGTTTGCCGATGTGGCCGGTGAGGACGAGGCCAAGGAGAACCTGACGGAGATCGTCAACTACCTCCACGACCCCACCAAGTATCAGGAGATCGGCGCATCCATGCCTAAGGGCGTGCTGCTGGTGGGCCCTCCGGGCACCGGCAAAACCATGCTGGCCAAGGCTGTGGCCGGCGAGGCCAACGTGCCCTTCTTCTCCATGTCCGGCTCCGAATTCGTGGAGATGTTCGTGGGCATGGGCGCGTCCAAGGTGCGCGACCTGTTCAAGCAGGCCAAGGAGAAAGCCCCCTGCATCGTGTTCATCGATGAGATCGACGCCATCGGCCAGAAGCGCAGCGGCGGCCAGTACGGCGGCAACGACGAGCGCGAGCAGACGCTGAACCAGCTGCTCACCGAGATGGACGGCTTCGAGGGCAACACCGGCGTCATCATTCTGGCCGCCACCAACCGCCCGGAGTCTCTTGATCCGGCCCTGACCCGACCCGGTCGTTTCGACCGCCGTGTACCCGTGGAGCTGCCCGACCTGCTGGGGCGCGAGGCCATTCTGAAGGTACACGCCAAAAAGATCAAAATCGCCGAGGACGTGGACTTCAACAAGATCGCCCGTATGGCCTCCGGTGCCTCCGGCGCCGAGCTGGCCAACATCGTCAACGAGGCCGCCCTCCGCGCCGTCCGTGACGGACGCCGCTTTGCCACCCAGGCCGACCTGGAGGAGAGCATCGAGATAGTCATTGCCGGCTACCAGAAGAAGAACGCCATTATGACCGATCACGAGAAGCATATCGTGGCCTACCACGAGATCGGCCACGCGCTGGTGGCGGCCAAGCAGACCAATTCCGCCCCGGTGCAGAAGATCACCATCGTGCCCCGCACCTCCGGTGCTCTGGGCTATACCATGCAGGTGGAGGAGGGCAACCACTACCTGATGTCTCAGGAGGAAATGGAGAACAAGATCGCCACCCTCACCGGCGGCCGCGCCGCCGAGGAGACGGTGTTCGGCACCATCACCACCGGTGCCAGCAACGACATCGAGCAGGCCACCAAGCTGGCCCGCGCCATGATCACCCGCTACGGCATGAGCAGGGACTTCGACATGGTGGCCATGGAGACGGTGCAGAACCAATATCTGGGCGGCGACACGTCTCTGGCCTGCTCCGCCGAGACCCAGGCGAAGATCGACCAACAGGTGGTGGCCCTGGTGAAGCAGCAGCACGAGAAGGCGCTGAAGCTCCTCACCGACAACCGCGCCAAGCTGGACGAGCTGGCCGCCTTCCTGTACGAGAAGGAGACCATTACCGGCGAGGAGTTCATGGAGATCCTGAACAAAAAATAAGCGAAACGCCCCCGGCGTCGCCGGGGGCGTCCATCGGAGGAATACCGCATGAAGTTCATCACGACACTGGCCGTCACCTTCTTCGCCGGTATGGGCGCAGGACTGGGCACCGGCTTTGCGGGCATGAGCGCCGCGGCGGTCATCAGTCCCATGCTCATCACATTTCTGGGCATGGACCCCTACATGGCGGTAGGCATCGCTCTGGCCTCCGACGTGCTGGCCAGCGCCGTCTCCGCCTACACCTACCGCAAAAACAAGAACCTGGACATCCGGAACGGCATCATTATGATGGTCACCGTGCTTCTGTTCACCGTGGCAGGCAGCTACATCGCCAGCCTGGTGCCCTCCCGCACCATGGGAAGCTTCTCCGTGATCATGACGTTCCTGCTGGGCGTCAAGTTCATCGTCCGTCCCGTTATGACCACCAAGGAGGCCATGCTGGGTGTCTCCGCCAAAAAGCGTGCCGTCCAGTCCGTGGTCTGCGGCATCGTCATTGGCTTCATCTGTGGCTTCGTGGGCGCGGGCGGCGGCATGATGATGCTGCTGATTTTGACCACGGTGCTGGGCTATGAGTTGAAAACCGCCGTGGGTACCAGCGTGTTCATCATGACCTTTACGGCGCTGACCGGCGCCATTTCCCACTTCACTATCGGCGGCGCACCGGACTGGACGGTGCTGGCGCTGTGCGTGGTGTTCACCCTGATCTGGGCCCGCATCGCCGCAGTATTTGCCAACAAGGCCGAACCTAAAACGCTGAACCGCGCTACCGGCGTGGTGCTGGTGATCCTCGGCGCCGCCATCATGACCTTCAACCTGCTGAAGTGACCGCTGAAATATGACAAGACCGCCTCCGGCACTGCCGGAGGCGGTCTTTCCTTCACTTATTCTGCTCATACAGCACGGCCAGTCCCCGCAGGATGAGGTCTGCGGCCATGTGCATCTCATGCCGGCAGGCCGGCGCGATCACCGGCGCGATGCCGCCGGTAGCCACCACCGTGGCCTTTCGGCCAAGCTCGGCCTCCATCCGGTCGATCAGTCCGTCCAGCAGCAGTGCCGAGCCCAGCACGCAGCCGCTTTGCATACACGTCAGCGTATCGTCGCCGATGGCTCTATCCGGCACCGCCAGCGGGATATCCGGCAGCAGAGCCGTGCCGCCCGCCAGGGACGACAGCGCCAGGTTTGCCCCTGGCAGGATGGCTCCGCCCCGGAACGCCCCCTGCTCATCCAGCACCGTCACCGTGGTGGCGGTACCCATGTCGACCAGCAGCAGCGGCGGCTGATACAGATCCAGCGCGCCTACGGCGGCGGTCAGCAGGTCCGCGCCCAGCGTCTCCGGCCGCTTGATACGCACCGGTACGCGGCAGCGGACGTTTCCGCCCACCACCAACGGCTCTTTTCCGGTCAGCAGCCGCGCCGCGCCCTGCAGGGCCCGGGTCACCGGCGGCACCACCGAGGAGATGATGACCTGCTCCACCTCCTGCCTGTCCACCTCCGCCAGCTCCAACAGCTGGCTCAGTGCCACGGCGTAATCGCCCACGGCGTTGTCCCGCCGCGTGGCGATGCGGAAGTTGCGGCGCACCTCGCGCCCCTCCATCAGTCCCACGACCACATGGGTATTTCCCACGTCCAAAGCCAGCAGCATACGCGCGCCTCCCGTCTTATGCGTTGGTCTTGCGGGCAGCCAGCTTGCCCCGGCTGTACATAACCGCCTTGGCAATAGCCGCGCCGGTGATCAGGCACACCACGCCCTCTACCAGGCCGTTCACGCCCACGAAGGCGATGACGAACAGGAATGCGTTGGCGCTGCCGAGGGCGGCCACAAAGCCCTGGATATACTCTGTGTTGTAGAAGCACAGGCACAGCGTGGTCATAAACAGCACCGTGTTGCACAGCGCGCCGATCAGGCCCGCCGCGCCGAAGGACCACAGGTTCGTCTTATCCAGCTTGTTCAGGCCCTTGAAGCTGAGGCCGCACAGCCAGCCCGCCAGAATACGGGTGGGCACGCACACCAGGAACGTGTAGATGGGGTTGATGCCCAGCAGCACCGCGCCGAACTGGCTCCTGCCGAAGCATTCCCAGAAGCTGATGCAGCCGAACACGCCGCCCAGAATGGCGCCGCTGGCCGGCCCCATGACAATGGCGCCCACGATCACCGGCACCATCAGCAGCGTGATCTCCAGCCCCGGCATCTTGATCATGCCCAGGCCCGTCACCTCCAGCAGCAGCATGATCGCCACCAGCACGGAAATGCGTACCAGGTCCTGCACGGAATACGTCCCGCGCTTCGTTTCATTATTCATAGTTTTACCTCCTGCTGCCGCCTCCGTCCAGCAGAGTGCGGCGCTCGCACGTATGATACCACATTTTCGCGTTTTTGCAATAGCTGATTTCAAAAAAAGTACCCCCGGCTTCGCCGGGGGTACTGGTCGTATGCTGCATGCTCAGTCCGGCGAAGCCGGGGTACTGGCTGTGCGCCGCCGTATAGGCCGGTCAGTGCTTCCTTCTCCGCATCCAGGCCATGCCGCCCACGGACGCCAGCGCCATGCCCACGTAGGCCCCGATGCCCGCGTCGAACGTGGTGGGGCTGTCCACCCCGCCGATGGTGAAGTTCATCGTCACGCTGCCCGCGTCGGACAGGATGGTCACCGTGTGCCGCCCATCCTTCAGCGTCCGCAGATACACCGCCTTCAGATAGACCTCGATGCCGCCGTTGTCCTCGGCGACGTAGTTGGCCGCGGCGATGGTCCTGCCGTCCACCTGCACGCCCTTAAAGCCGCTGAACGCCGCCGTGCTGCGGAACGTCAGCCCGTAGATGCCGGAGGTGTAATCCGTGGCGCTCTTGGCGACATCAGCCGTCTTCACCGCGGAAATTCCGGGCGTGGACGCGCCGCCGTAGTAGTACCCGCCGCCGGAGCTGCTCTGCGCCGCCGTGCTAACAACGAAGGGGGAGAAGGAAGTTGTAGTAAACTTCACGCCGTATTCGGTGTATTCTCCCTGAATGTCCTCACGCCAAGTATGATCCTCGTAGTAGTGCTTGATGACCGGCTTCTGTGTCCGGGTCTTGGCCTGCTCCCACGTCAGGCCGAAATAAGAGTAGGGGATGTAGACGGTGTAGGAGCCGGTGTGCTGGCCGGTTGCGGTGAATTTGAAATACTGTTTTTCACCGGCATTTTCCTGCGGGTAGCGCTCACAGGTAAACCGTTCACCATCGCCGCCAATGATATAGGGATTCTTCTCCGTCTCATCTGCCGCAACCTTTGCAGTTGTTGTCACAGACTGTACGAACGGTGAATTCTTTACATACACGTAGTTGGTAGCAATCACTTCTCCGGCATCATTATACCACTGGACAACCTTGCTGCGGAAATTCTGGTCGCTGGCAAAATACACGTCAATACCATCGACCGTAATTTTGCTGAGCACAACGTAGGGCACGAAGCAATCCTGCGCCACTCGGCCTTCACTTATAAGGGTTCTGCCATTGGGGTCATCAAACTTTCCCTTTGCTGCGTTGATGAAAAATTCCTTATTTCCTGTTGTCGGGTCTGTGTTGCTGCTGTCCGTCGCAACTTTATAGCTTACAGCCCCTTGCGGCGCAGGCAGTACGACCCCCATGCTGCGCAGGTCAAGCACCTCTTCCGGAAACAGATTAGACAGATTCACCGTCACAAACCCAAGTTTTGTGTCATACTTCACTGCCGATTGCAGCGGAGGAGGCAACATCTGCTTTACGCTCTCCTCACTGGCAGTCGCTACATTCTCCGCTACGTCCATCATCCACGGCTGCGCATTGGCGATGTTCACGGTGAGACTCTCCATAATCTTGTCTGCGCCGTTCTTCCACACCAGTGTATACACGGCTGTTCCCGCACCTCTGTCAAATGTATATACCAGCAGCGTGCACTGCTTTAAGTCGTTGCCAGTATTATTCTTTTTTATGACATCCAAGTTGCCTTGCTTGACCACGCACTGGTTGACATCCAGCGTATACCCTTCCTGCGGCGCAGTCACCACCAGTGTACCCAGTACTGTATTTACCGGGATATTCTGGCCATCGGAGGAAACCGTCAGCACGCCCGCAGACGTTTTCACATTCCACTTTCCAAGGTCTTCAGCCGTATTCGGTGTATACGTCATACGTTCCGCCTGTACTCTTTGCACCGGGTTGATGTCGTACTTATACTCAAAGTCCTCCTCGTGGACAATGTTGATTCTAATCATCCACTTTTCCGCAGCTTCCGACATGGTTTCGGCATTATCCCACACCATGAGGCCGCGGATACTTCTGGAATTGGAGGTAAGGGTCAGTTTTCCGTTTTCCGAATCCTCGTTGCCGATCATAAGGGGAATATTGTTCCCTCTATTCGCGTTTTGTTCCGCCGACAATTTCGCGTTTCCATTTATAAAGGAATCAGGCACCTGTCCGTTTCCGAAAGTAGATGTGCCAAATTGCTTGTTATTGGCGTTCGTAAATACGATCTCCACGTATACACCGGGGTTCAGCCCAGCACTTGCCTCATTCCGCGCGGTCAACCACCCCTCGGCAGTGCCTTTCTTGATCTTGATGGTCAGCGTACCTGTCGACTGGTCATAGTTCTGCTCATAGAATTCGCTTTTCCCTTGGATCGCACGGGGGTAATTCACAGTAAAATCTGTATTGAATACTGGGTATTGATACCCATACTTTGAATGTAGTTCACTGTCCAACTGGTCCTCGCCCTGCTCGCCGCCGGGACCGCCGCCGGAACCAGGGTTGTTTGCAATTTCCTGCAATATTTTCACCCGGTAGCTAAAAAAGCAGGGATGCTCTCCATCCGTTACATACAGCGTTTCAAGAATAGCCCTTACCCCTTTACTAAGTGCTTTGTACTTGTCAACCGCTGCATTTGTTACCTGTTTAAAGTTTTCCGCACCAAATTGAGTACCTCTCGGCATGATCTGATTGCCTTCTTCATAATAGACAAACACACCCGTATCGCTCAGGAACGCCTTTGCAGCCGCCAGATCATCGTCCGTAGCCTCATCGCCCTTTTGGAGTTCTTCAACCTTTTTCACAGTTCCCGTCTGTGGTTTCTCCCCCTCTGCCCACACATTCACACACAGCCCCAGCGCCATCACCAGCGCCAGCAGCAAACTGACCACTTTTTTCATCATACGTTCCTCTCCTTCCCCGCCAAGAGAGTTCGTTTCAGCCCGCTGAAACGTTGAAAGGGAGTATACTCCCTTGGCGGCACATAATTACTCTTTCTTTATACCACTTTGCCGTCTTTGAAACAATATGCAGGGAGGGAATACTCCTTTTTTGGCTGAAAATTGCAAAAACAGCCGGACTTTTTGTGCAAAAGTCCGGCTGTTTTCGGTTATTCCGCCGTGGGCTGCACGCCGCCCGTGGGCAGTATGGGCCGGCTGATGGGAACGCTCCCCAGCATCAGCTGGTACTCACCGTCCAGCATCAGCTGCACCTGCGTCACATCCTCCAGTGAGCACAGCGAGTCCACCAGCCCCTGTATCATGCGGTTCTGTGCCTCCGCGTCCTCCGGCAGCAGCGCCGCCACGCTCCCCGGCAGGTTCAGGTAGCATATCCCCTCCTCCGTGCTGGCGTTCAGGGCCGTAAAGCCCTCCGGCAGCAGCGGGTACAGGTCCGCGTAGCTGTCCAGCGGCCGTTCCGTCAGTGCCTTCACCACCGCCTGGGCCACCGTCTCCCCCTCGTACACCGTCAGCCGGCGCTCCTCGCCCACCAGCGTACCGCCGCCGTCCGGGAAGTACAGCTGCACCTTCACCGTCCGCACCACATCGTCCGGGCTGGTCAGCAGCACCTCCTCTGAGGTGTACACCTCGCTGGTCCGGTCCGCAGGCAGCTCGCCCGCCACCGTCAGCCGCACGGCGTAAATGCCGTCCAGCTGCATCAGCGACAGCGTGATGCAGTAGTCCGCGATGGTCCGGTCAATACCGATCAGCTGGTCGTATTCGCTGCTCATGTCCACCGACACCGTTCCGCCGGTGACGGTACAGCTCAGCAGCTGCGTCCCCACGGGTATGGGCGCGATGAACCCCTCCGCCGTGCAGCCGCCCAGCAGCAGCTCCATGATGTACTGCGCCTGCTGCTGGCGTCCCCGGTCCCCGGCGGTGATGTCCGCCCAGGGGATGGCGATGCCCTGCACGGCGTCGCCGCCGCCGGCAGATTTGTTCTGCTCGCTCAGGTCCGCCGGGCAGTACAGCCGCAAGCTCCCGCCGTCCGCCGCCTGCTGCTCGCCGCAGGCGCACAGGCTCGCCGCCAGCGCCGCCGCCAGCAGCAGGGAAATGATACGCTTTTTCATGCCTCCTCCCCCCTTTCCGCCAGCGGCAGGTACACGGTGAACACCGTGCCCACGCCGTTTGCGCCGTGGCCGGCGGAGATGGTGCCGCCCCGGTTCTCGATGGTGTCCTTCACGATGGACAGCCCCAATCCCGTGCCGCCCACCTCCCGCGAGCGCATCTTGTCCACCCGGTAGAACCGGTCAAAAATATGCGGCAGGTCCTCGTCCGGTATGCCGATACCGTTGTCGCTGACCGTCAGCACCACCTTGTCCCCATCCACATGGGCCTCCGCCCGGACGAAGCCGTCCTCGGCGGCGGAATACTTGATGGCGTTCTCCATCAGGTTGTACAGGATCTGATGTACATCGTCGTCGGTGGCCAGCGCCACGGCATCCTCGTCCGCCGCGCCGGATACGGTCACGCCCTTCTCCTGGGCCACCATGGTCAGCATACGCTCCACGCGCTCCAGCACCGGCCTCACCGCCACAGGATAGGGCTGCTGCACCACGCCGCTGTCCAGCCGCGTCAGCCGCAGCAGGTTCTCGGTAATGCGGCTCAGCCGTTCCGCCTCCCGCCCGATGTCGGTGACGAACTCCTTTGTGGTCTCCTCGTCCATGTGATCCGTCTGCAGGATGGAGTCCGTAAGCAGCCGTATGCCCGCCAACGGTGTTTTCAGCTCGTGGCTGGCGTCGGAGACGAACCGCCGCCGGGCGTTCTCCGTGGTCTGCAATCGGTCGGTCAGGCTGTTGAATTCCGCCGCGATCTGGGCGATCTCGTCGGTGCCGCTGGCGTCAGCCCGGTGGCTGTACGCGCCCTCACGCACCTTGCGGATGGCCTGCAAAAGCCCGCTGATCTGCCGGGTCAGCATCTGGCTGAGCACGATGCTCAGCCCCGCCACCAGCAGGGCGATCAGCAGCGAGATAATGAGCAGGTTGTGCCGGAACGCCTCCAGCAGCTCCGACTGCTCCGTGTCGTAGTCATAGGCGTACACCGCGCCCACGATCTGGTTGTGATACACCACAGGCGTGGCCACGCGGCTCAAAAACGCCGTGCCGTCGTAGCTGCAATAGCTGGCGTCCTGTCCCCGCAGGGCCACCGCCACCACGGAGTACAGCGCGTATTCGCCCACGGCGTTGCTGCCCTGCCGGGTGTCGTACAGCACCAGTCCCGCGCTGTTGGTCACCATGATACGGGCCGCGCCGGACTCGTCCAGGCCCTCCAGCGCCGCCTGCACGTTCTCCACCGTCAGCTTCTCCAAGCCTATCATCGCCGACTCGATGACCTTCGCGGTGCTCTTCAGGTTGTTCTGATTGGAGGCCACCATCATGTTCTGGCTCACCAGCAGCGGATAAGAGTTCAGCAGGATCAGCACCGCCGCGATGACCAGGATATAGCTCAGGCTGAACTTCAGCTGCAAGGTCGCCTTGCCCCGCAGCTTGCGTATACCAAGGCCCAGGCGCTGCCGCATAGTCTGCGCCTGCGGGGTCTGGTCCGTATTTGCTGCCGCCGTGTCACACGGTGGGCTGTTCTTCTCCCTTAAAATAGTAACCAACTCCCCACTTCGTCATAATGTATACCGGGTTGGCGGGGTCCGGCTCCAGCTTTTCCCGCAGCCGTCGGATGTGCACGTCCACCGTCCGGTAATCTCCGGCGTAGGAATACCCCCACACCAGGTCCATCAGGCTCTCCCGGCTGTACACCCGCCGGGGGTTTTTCATCAGCAGCTCGATCAGGTCATACTCCTTTGCGGTCAGGTCGATGGTCTTTCCGTCCCGCAGGGCCACCCGCTGCTCCGTGTCCAGGCTCAGGTCGCCCACGGTCAGCAGCGGCGTGCGCTGGCGGCTCTGGGCCGCCTGGTTCCCGTTCATGGACCGCCGCAGCAGCGCCCGGATGCGTGCCTTCAGCTCCAGAATGTTAAAGGGCTTCGTCACATAGTCGTCCGCGCCGCAGGCAAAGCCCATCAGCTTGTCGCTGTCCTCGCTGCGGGCGGTCAGCATGATGACGGGCACATCGGAAAACTCCCGTATCTTCATGCAGGCGTCGCTGCCGGACAGGCCGGGCATCATCACGTCCATGACGATCAGGTCGAAGTTCTCCTTCTTCTCCAACTCCACGGCGGCCGCGCCGTCATAGGCGGTCATCACCTCATACCCCTCGTTCTCCAGATTGAACTTCATGCCCTTCACCAGCAGCTTCTCGTCGTCTACCACCAATATCTTCATTCCTGCGTATCCTCCGTTATGATGTGATCTTGTATGCTCTCCACGATGGCCTGTCCGATTCCCTCCACCCGCGTCAGGTCCTCCGCGCCGGTATAGGGTCCGTTGGCCTCCCGTTCGTCCACGATCCGCTGGGCCAGCACCGGGCCGATCCCCGGCAGGCCGTCCAGCTCCTCCGCGCTGGCGGTGTTGATGTTCACCTTCAGCAGCGCGGGCGCAGCCTCATCCGGCGGCACGGCGCTGATGTCATAGCCGCCCCGCACCTGCCGCGGCGTCAGCAGCCACGTCAGTGCCATCGCCAGGACGAACAGCACCGTCAGTCCCAGCAGGAACACGTCCGTCTTTGTCAATTTTATCCGCTTTCCCACAGTTGACTACCCCGCCTCTTTTGCTTATAATAGGTCATGGACATACCGGCCCCATGCTCCGGACGGGGCCGTCCCCCTATATTATAGCATACATGGAGAAAAAGTCACATGAAAATCCGTCGTTTTATTGCTGTTTTTTTATCCGCCCTGATTTTATGCGGAGTTCTGACCGTTCCCGCCGCCGCGCTGGAGGATCCGGCCATCCGTTCCAAGGCCGCGCTGCTGGTGGAGGCCGAGACCGGCACGATACTCTATGACAAAAATATCCACGATGAGCTGTCCATTGCCAGCACCACCAAGATCATGTCCGCCCTGCTGGTCTTCGAGGCCATCGACCGGGGCGAGCTGCGGCTGGACCAGCAGGTCACCGCCACCGCCACCGCCCTGCGCGGCCTGCCGGAGGACGGCAGCACCGCCGACATCGTGGAAGGTGAAACGCTGACGGTGGAGCAGCTGCTGTACTGTATGCTGGTCATCTCCGCCAACGAGACGTGCAACATCCTGGGCGAAACGCTGTGCGGCAGCGTAGATGCCTTTGTGGAGCGCATGAACCAGCGCGCCCAGGAGCTGGGGTGCAAAAACACCCACTTTGCCAATACCACCGGCCTGACCCAGTCCGGCCACTACTCCTCCGCCTACGATCTGTATCTCATCACCCGCGAGGCCATAAAGCACGAGGACTTTATGACCATGGTGAACACCAAGTCCTACGAGATACCGCCCACCAACAAGACCGAGGAGGAGCGCGTGCTCCACAGCACCAACGCCCTGATCTCCAACTGGCGGCTGGCCGGGTACCTGTACTCCGGCGCCCAGGGCATCAAGACCGGCAGCACCGATGCCGCCGGCCAGTGCCTTGTCTCCTCCGCCGTCCGCGGCAGCCGCACGCTCATCAGCGTGGTGCTGGGCGCGGAGAAGGTCGAAAAGGAGAACGGCTCCGGCTACATCGTAGAGAGCTTTACCGAGACGGCCCGTCTGTTCGACTGGGGCTTTGACAACTTTGCCCCCCAGCAGGTGCTGGACGAGAATGAGCTGATCCAGGAGGTCCCCGTGGCCCTGAGCAAGCAGGTCTCCACCGTGGCCGTCCACCCGGCGGAGAGCGCCGACGCCATGCTGCCCAAGGATCTGGATGTCAGTGCCCTGACCCGCACCGTCACACTGGATAACGAGACGGCGCTGGCCCCCATCGCCGCCGGCGACCGCCTGGGCGAGATCACCGTCAGCTACGGCGACACGACCTACGTCACCGTACCCCTGCTGGCTGTGGCCGACGTGTCCGCCAGCCGCTTCCTGTCCCTGCGCCACGCCATCGGCGAATTCTTCTCCCAGCGCTCCGCCCGCATCGCCGTTCTGGCGCTGGTGGTGCTGGTCGCCGCCCTGGTTCTGTGGTTCCGGTTCTACGGCCGCAACCGCCGCTACGGCAAGCCCGGCAGCAAGCAGTACCGCCACCACTCCTACCGCGGCCGCCGTCACTGATATGGCGCCTATCCGTATACTCTACGAGGACCCGTATCTGGTCCTCTGCGTCAAGCCCGTGGGCGTCCTGTCGGAGGACAGCCCCTCCGGTTCCTGTATGCCCGGCCTGCTGCGCGAGCACTACCGCGCCCTGGGGCAGAACGACTATATCGCCACCGTCCACCGGCTGGACCGGCTGGTGGGCGGCGTTATGCTGTTCTCCCGCCGCCGGGACGTCACCGGAAAGCTCACCGCCGCCGTGGCAGAGCACCGCGTCACCAAGGAATACCTGGCCGTTCTCCGGGGCACGCCGGCACAGGACGAAGCCACCCTCACCGACCTGCTGTTCCGCGACGCCGCCCACAACAAAAGCTACGTGGTCAAACGTATGCGGAAGGGCGTCCGCCAGGCGTCCCTCAGCTACACCGTCCAGGGCGAAGCGGACGGCCTGACGCTGGTGCGCGTGCAGCTGCACACCGGCCGCACCCACCAGATCCGGGTGCAGTTCTCCTCCCGCGGCCTCCCCCTGATGGGGGATATCCGCTATGGCAGCAAAGCCGACTGCTCCCCCGCCCTGTGGTCCACGCGGCTGGCGCTGACACACCCCGTCACCGGCAAGCCCATCGACGTTGCCTGTCCCCCGCCGGACGCCTGGCCCTGGAATTTGTTTGCATGAAAAAAGACCGCCCTCCGGCGGTCTTTTTTGCTGTGCAGCGCGCAGAGAATAAAAGCGGTCCGTTGCTCATACATGAAGCTCTATGCCAGTAAATGCCCGATTCCCACAAACAGACACCCCAGCCCGAAGAAAAACGTCAGGATGGCTGTGGCGTACAGCCAGAACCGTCCCGCCCCCAGCCTGGGATAGTCCAAAAACGGATAGGGGTACAGTTGGCCGGTGCGTCCGATAGGCTTGCCGGTCCCGGCCCGCAGCATGGCAAAGGCAAAATACGCCAGCGGCAGCACCAGCCACCAGACGGCGTGCCCCACCGTCAGCCCTGCCTTATCCTGCCACAGCAGCCATTGCAGCACCGTCAGCCCCGGCGTAATAAAGTGTACGCAGACATTCCCGAAGGAAAAGCGCCCCTTCAGCCAGCTCTCATCGTCCCGCCGGTGGGCGGTCGGCAGCAGCACAAAGGCGTAGATCAGGTGCGTCACATAGATGCACAGCGTCATACTCAGCGCCACGCCCGGGGAACTGAGCCACCGGAACGCGCCGCAGTGGGGGTCATGCCCGCTGGCGCCCAGCGCCAGCTCATAGAGCAGTATCAGCAGATTGCTCAGGTGTGTGTAGTACACGAAAAAACCGGCGCGGATACAGTGCTTCTCCGGCAGCCACGCCTTTTTGTACAGTCCGATGGCCGTGACCAGCACGATCACCAGCGCCGACAGCCGCAGCACAGTCATCCCTCCCGCAGCGCCTTCAGCAGGGCGATCTCCCGGGCGTAGCCCGGCAGCTCGTTGGGCGTCTCCAGCACAAAGGGCAGACCCTGCAATGCGGGATGCCGCACCACGCGGCCCAGCGCCTCCGCACCCAGGCAGCCCTCGCCGATGCGGGCATGGCGATCCTTGTGGGCGCCCCGTGGGTTCAGACTGTCGTTGACGTGGACGGCTCTCAGCCGGTCAAGGCCGATGACCCGGTCGAACTCCGTCAGCACCCCGTCCAAGTCGTCCGCGATGTCGTACCCTGCATCGGACACATGGCAGGTGTCCAGACACACCCCCAGCTTATCCGACAGTGCCACCCGGTCGATGATCTCCCGCAGCTCCTCGAACCGGCTGCCCACCTCACTGCCCTTGCCGGACATGGTCTCCAGCAGGACGGTGGTGCGGAGACCCGGCGTAAGGATGGCGTTCAGCGTCTCCGCGATCTGGGCAATACCCGTCTCCATACCCTGCCCGGTGTGGCTGCCGGGATGGAAGTTGTACACGTTCCCCGGCAGGTGCTCCATCCGCTTCAGGTCGTCCGCAAGCGTCATGCGGGCAAACTCCCGGGTGTGCTCATCCTTGGAGCAGGGATTGATGGTATACGGCGCGTGGGCCACCAGCGTGCCGAATTCGTTTTCCGCCGCCAGCGCCAGAAACGCCGCCACATCCGCCGGGTCGATGGCCTTGGCCTTGCTGCCCCGGGGATTGCGGGTGAAAAATTGAAACGTGTTGGCCCCGATGGACAGGGCCGTCCTGCCCATGGCCAAAAAGCCGTCTGAGGCGGACAGATGACACCCGATATAGAACATGGCCTTCACTCCCTTCACAGCCGCAGGGTGGACACATCAGCCCTGCCGTTTTCGATGGTCAGCACGCCGCAGGTAGGATGCAGTGGATCCCCTGCCGCGCCGGGGTTCAGCGTCAGCAGTGAGCCGTCGTTGTCCACCAGCGGCACATGGGTATGTCCGAACAGCAGCACCTGTGCACCGTACTCCTTCGCCGCGTACATGGCGGCCATAGGCGAACGCTTCACGTTCCGCGTGTGCCCGTGCAGCACAAAGATCCGCACGCCGCCGATCTCCAGCAGCCGTTCCGGCTGGTCGCAGCTGCCCCAATCACAGTTGCCCGGCACGCCCTCCATGGGCAGCGCCGGGAACCGCGCCCGCAGGGCCGTCAGGTCCCGCTGGCAGTCCCCCAGGTGCAGCACCCGGTCCGGCGCTGTCAGCTCCACCGCGCGGGCCATATTATCCACATTCCCGTGGGAATCGGAAAGTACCAGAATTCTCATAATTGCCTCACAAATGTATCCTATTTGTGACGTATTATATCACGCCCACCTTGCAAACTCAACGCCTTTGCGGTATCATAAAAGCAACAAAAGTTCGGAGGTGCTCAATATGGTGGGCGGCGTGATGGAGCTGGATCTCCACGGCATGAATACGTACCAGGCGCAGATCGCCATCGACGCGGCGCTGCGCCGCTGCGGCGGCGGTGTCTACCGCCTGCGCCTCATCCACGGCTACCGGGGCGGCACCGCCATCCGGGATATGCTGTGGACGGTGTACAACAAGCGCAGTCAAGTGAAACGCCTTGTCAGTATCAGTGAGGGCGTCACCGAGCTGGTCCTGCGCGAGTATTAAGGAGGGACCCCCATGAAGCTGGCACAAATTCAAATGCACGTCACCGCCGACAAAGCCGCCAACCTCCGCCACGCGGAAGACCTGCTGCGCTCCGTCCGCGGCGCCGACATGGCCATCCTGCCGGAGATGTTCTGCTGCCCCTACGACAACGCCTGCTTCCGCGCCTACGGCGAGCCTGAGGGCGGTCCGGCGTATCAGATGCTCTCCCGCACCGCACGGGAGCTAAGGCTCTGGCTGGTAGGCGGTTCCCTCCCCGAGCTGGACGGTGACAAGATCTATAACACCGCCTACGTTTTCGACCCCACAGGCACCTGCGTGGCCCGCCATCGGAAAATGCACCTGTTCGACATCGACGTGCAGGGCGGCCAATCCTTCCGCGAGTCCGCCACCCTGTCGCCGGGGAACGACATCACCCTCTTCGACACACCCTATGGCAGAATAGGCCTGTGCATCTGCTTCGATCTGCGGTTCGAGGAGCTGTGCCGCCTCATGGCTCTGGAGGGTGCCCGTGTCCTGCTGGCTCCCGCGGCCTTCAACATGACCACCGGCCCCGCCCACTGGGAACTGCTCCTGCGTCAGCGTGCGGTAGATAACCAGTGCTTCACCGTGGGTGCCGCCCCCGCCCGGGACGAGGCCGCCTCCTATGTGGCCTGGGGCCACTCCCTGATCTGCGACCCCTGGGGCACGGTGCTGCATGAATGCGGCAGCGGTGAGGAGGTCGCCGTTACCGACCTGGATCTCTCCCGGGTGGATGCTGTCCGGCAGCAGCTGCCCATCCTCTCCGCCCGCCGGACGGATATATACGATATCCGCCGGAGGTAGGTCTGCTATCGATTTCTCAGATAGCCAGATGGCGCAATTTTTTAAAATACTCGTTGACAAAAGTTTCCTTTTACGATACCATACGATTTGTGGATGCCCGCGCTGTCCTCGCAGCGCGGACATTTTCTGCGCCGCAGGCGCTGTTTGGATAGAAAGAAAGGATACCAGCTATGAAAAACCTCAACGAAAAGCGGCCCAGTGGGCTGGCGCTGCTCCCCTTCGCGATGTTCATCTTCATCTACATGGGCGCCGGTATTTACTACCAGGTAAAGGGTATGGAGATGGCCTTTTACCAGTTCCCCTCCGTCACCGCCATGTTCCTGGCGGTGCTGGTGGCCTTTATCATGTTCAAGGGCACCATTAACGAGAAGTTCGACACCTTTGCCAAGGGTGCCGCCAACGTGGACATCCTCACCATGCTGATGATCTACATTCTGGCCGGTGCCTTCGCCAACGTGGCGGCGGTCATGGGCGGCCGCGAATCCACGGTAAATCTGGGTCTGTCCCTGGTACCGGTGGAATTCCTGGCCGCCGGTCTGTTCGTCATCTCCGCCTTTATGGGCACCGCCACCGGCTCCTCCATGGGTACCGTCACCGCCGTGATCCCCATCGCCGTGGGTATTGCGGAAAAAGGCGGCCTGTCTCTCACCGTGGTCATCGGTGCCGTGGTGGGCGGCGCCATGTTCGGCGACAACCTCTCCATGATCTCCGACACCACCATCGCTGCCACCCGCAGCCAGCGCTGCGAAATGCGCGACAAGTTCCGTGTCAACTTCCTCATCGCTCTGCCGGCGGCACTGATCACCCTGGTCCTCCTGCTGATCTTCGGCCGTCCGGAGACGGTCATGCCCCTGGAGGCCCTGCCCTTCGATCTCATCAAGGTCCTGCCCTACGTGCTGGTGCTGGTCCTGGCCCTGTGCGGGCTCAACGTGTTCCTGGCCCTGACCGTGGGTATCTTCTCCGCCGGTCTGGTGGGCATCTGCTGCGGTGATCTGACCATTGCCGCCTTCGCCCAGAGCGTGTGGGACGGCTTCACCGGCATGAACGAGGTATTCTTCCTGACGCTGCTGTGCGGCGGTATGTCGGAACTTATCGCCAAAAACGGCGGCATCGCCTGGATCATTCAAAAGCTGCGGAAGGTCATGAAAGGCAACAAGTCCGCCCAGGTCGGCATCGCCGCCATGGTCTCCCTGTGCGACTGCGCCACCGCCAACAACACCGTGGCCATCATCGTGGCCGGCGACATGGCCCGTGACGTGTCCCATGAATACAAGGTGGATCCCCGCCGCACCGCCTCCCTGCTGGACATCTTCTCCTGCGTGTTCCAGGGCATCATCCCCTACGGCGCGCAGCTGCTGAGCGCCGCCGCCCTGGCCAATGCCACCGTGACCTCCGACGCCCTGCACACCAGCCCCGCCGCCATCGTGGGCGGTATGTGGTACTGCTGGATCCTGGCCGCCGTGGGCCTGCTGTCCATCTTCGTTCCTTTTGCCGACGGTGTCTGCCGGAAAGACCCGTGGAACTGGGAGTACGGCTGCGCCCAGTCCGCCGTGGCCGCCAAAAAAGCCCTGCTGGAAAAGGAAGCGGAGGACATCTCCGCCCAATAACGCTCCCTGTCTTTGCCGCCGCGGCACACCCCCCTGGCCGCGGCGGCACTTTTTTGTCAAAATATACGGTACCTCCCACCCGCCCGGAGAAATTCCCTTCTGCGATATTCACAAATTGTGGTTGCAATTTTTGTGCAAATAGTGTAGTATAATTCGCAAGAAATCCGCATAGAACACAAGGAAACGGAGGAAAATGCAATGAAGAAATATACAGACATGAGCCTTCAGGAGCGTCAGGCCGAATACACCGCCGTGCAGGTGGAATACGAAAAGCTCAAGGCCATGGGCCTCAGCCTGAATATGGCCCGGGGCAAGCCCGGCAAGGCCCAGCTGGACCTGGTCACACCCATTTTCGGTCTGTTGACGAAGCCGGAGGATTTCGTCTCCGACGGCATCGACGTCCGCAACTACGGCGAGGTGGCGGGTATCCCCGCGGCCAGAAGGCTGTTTGCGGACATTCTGGGCTGCAAGCCGGAGCAGGTGTTCGTGGGCGGCAACGCCAGCCTGCAGCTGATGTACGACGCCGTATCCAAGGCTTTCACCAACGGTCTGCTCCACAGCGAAAAGCCCTGGTGCAAGCTGGACAAGGTCAAGTGGATCTGCCCCGTTCCCGGCTATGACCGCCACTTCAAGGTCACCGAGAGCTTCGGCGTAGAGATGATCTCCGTCCCCATGACCGCCGACGGCCCCGACATGGACCAGGTAGAGGCCCTCATCAAGGACCCCGCCGTCAAGGGTATGTGGAATGTCCCCAAGTACTCCAACCCCGAGGGCGTGATCTACTCCGCCGCGACCATCGACCGTCTGGCGAAGATGAAGCCCGCCGCCCCCGACTTTATGCTCATGTGGGACAACGCCTACTGCATCCACGAGTTCGACTGTGACTATGTGGAATTCCCCGACATCATCAGCCTGTGCGCGAAGTACGGCAATGCCGACATGGTCTACGAGTTCGCCTCCACCAGCAAGGTCACCTTCCCCGGTGCCGGCGTGGGCGTCATGGCATCCAGCGCCGACAACATCGCCTACTTCTCCAAGCTCATCAACATCCAGACCATCGGCTTCGACAAGATCAACCAGCTGCGCCACGTTCTGTTCCTGAAGGACAAGGCCCACACCCTGGCCCTGATGAAGCAGCACGCCGCCATCCTGGCCCCCAAATTCCACGCGGTGCTGGACGCTCTGGACAAGGAGATCGCCCCGCTGGGCATCGCCGACTACAAGCGCCCCGTTGGCGGCTACTTTGTCAGCGTGGACGTCATGCCCGGCTGCGCCAAGCGCACCCTGGCCCTGTGCAAGGAGGCCGGCGTCACCATGACCGGTGCCGGTGCCACCTTCCCCTACGGCAAGGACCCCCAGGACAGCAACATCCGCATCGCTCCCTCCCTGCCGCCGGTGGCGGAGCTGGAGCAGGCCATCGCCGTGTTCTGCACCTGCCTGAAGCTGGCCGCCCTGGAAAAGCTGGGCGTGTGAGCTGCAAAACCTCCCGCCGCCCACATAAAACCATCCCCCCGGCGACGCTTCACACCCCCATATAAAATCCCCCCGGCGAAGCCGGGGGGATTTCTCTTTCTTACTTATGCAGCAGCGGGCTCAGCGGTTTGTAGATCAGGAAGCACAGCGCCACGTCCAGCAATCCCTTGCACAGTGTGAACGGCACGTTGAACACCATCAGGCAGTTCAGCAGCGCGTTGGAGGTCGGCACCTGCGCCACCGTCCCCAGGATCTCCTGATACATCCCCACAATGGCCTCCAGCGGCAGGCCGTACAGCACCACATAGGCGGGATAGACGATGAAATAGTTGATGGGTATGCTGATGACCGCCATGGCGGCGGCCCCGGCCACGGAGCCCCACAGCGCCCCGCCCCGGTTCTTGTGCTTCTTGTAGACGATACCCGCAATAAACGCGAACACCGCGCCCAGCAGGAAGTTGGACAGCTCGCCCACGCCGGCGCTGGAGCCGAAGGGCAGGTGCAGCAGGTTCTTCACCAGCTGGATGGCGACGCCGTAGACGGGGCCGAGGGAGAACGTGCCCAGCAGGGCGGGCAGGTCGGATACGTCCAGCTTGATAAAGGCGGGCATGACGGGGATGGAGAACTCCACGAACTGGAGGACGGCGGCCACCGCCGCCAGCAGGGCGGCCACGGCGATACGATGGGTCTTTTGCTTCTGAGTCATAAAAAAACACTCCTTCTTGATGATAAACACCCGGAAAATTGCCTTCCAAGGTGTACGCATCAAAAAAGAGCATCGCAAAATGCCATACACGCCTTCTCTCATCCAGACTATACTGTCGGTACCGGAATTGCGCCGATTCCTGCTGCCGCAGCAGCTCGCGGACTATACCGCCGGTGGGGACTTTCACCCCGCCCCGAAGACAAATATGCGGTTGTTTTCGACAAGTATAGTACCACGCCGCCCCGCAGATGTCAATACCGATTTCCGACTTTACAGCGACGCGGTTTTCGTTTACAATATACCGTAAGAAAGGCGGTGAGACCCATGCCCGCACGGCAGATGACCGTATGCTTTTCCGGCTACCGTCCGGAGAAGCTCCCCTGGGGCTATGACGAATGCGACCCCCGCTGCGCCCAGCTGAAGCAGCGCCTGCGCCGGGCGGTCTGCGCCGCCTGTGACGACGGCTTCCGCCACTTCATCTGCGGCATGGCCCGCGGCGTGGACACCTACTGCGCCGAGATCGTCCTGGCCCTGCGTCCCCAATACCCGGACCTGACGCTGGAGGCCGCCATCCCCTGCCCCAGCCAGTGCGGCGGCTGGACGCCGGACCAGCAGGCCCGCTGGCACGCCATCGTGGACCGCTGCGACTTTGAAACGGTGGTCCAGGACCGCTACGGCCCCGGCTGTATGCAGCGCCGCAACCGCTACATGGTGGACCACGCCGCCCGCCTTATCGCCGTGTTCGACGGTCAGGACGGCGGCACCCGCCGCACGGTGGAATACGCCCTCCGTTCCGGCCTCGAGGTCGTGTATGTGGTGGTAGAGTGAGAAGAGGCCGCTTACGCGGCCTCTTTTTTCAGGGTTTTCGCGGCCACTCGGCATCCTCCGGCAACCCCAGGATATAACATGGTAGTGCTGGCAGAATTTAACGAGGTACGCAATGGGCGGCGTGTTCTGCCCCGTCTCATAGCGGGCGATCTGTACCTGATGATAGCCGATCGCCGCCGCCAGCTGGCGCTGGCTCTCGTCGTGATCGACCCGCACATCTATCATTCGTTGTATCATGCCATAAGCCCTCCTATGTTGACAGCTTATAGCAAATGTGTTATTGTTATACTATATGATAGCAATTTTGTTATCAGTCGAAGGAGGATGGCAAAAAATGAGTTTTATCAGCATGATTGCGACCATACTGGGGACCGCCTACACGGTGATCGGCAGCTATATCATACCACTTGTCCTGCTGGTCGCTCTGGTAATGAGCATCGTTTTCTTTTCAAAGGCGATACGCTATCTTGACTGGAAGCTGGACCGGCTGGACGATGAGGGCGAGGACAATTGATCTGCTTCAAGCGGCGGGATATACACCGGGGCTTTTGCGGCGGGCCGATGTGGGCATCGGCCCCTACGGGCGAATACAAGGAGCGCCTACAAACCGGGCCATGCCCCGAATGCACTTGCGGAGCGGGCCGTCGAGGACACCGGTCCCTACAAGCAAACACAAGGAGTACCCTCGCAATGACAGGAAGCGCAAAAAAAGAACCGGCCGGGCCGGTTCTTTTTTTGTGTTGTTATCCTCTTCCGCTGATCCGCAGTCGGTTCAGCGCGCGGGCCAGGTTGCCCTGGGCCAGCTGGTACTCAGCCATGCTGCGCTTCTGCCGCAGCTCCTCCTCCGCCTCCCGGCGGGCCCGGAGCGCACGGTTCACGTCGATATCCTCCGGCCACTCCGCCGCGTCCAGCAGCAGAAGCACCCGGTCCCCGTCGATCTTGAACAGCCCCGGCGCCACCGCCGCCCGGCGGTGCTCGCCGTCCTCCGTCTCGAACCGCAGCTCGCCGGCGCACACCGCGCCCACAGCGTTGCTGTGGCCGGCCAGCACACCGTACTCGCCGTCCGTCACGGGGATGACCGCCGACACGCACTTGCCCTGAAAGAAGGGCACGCTGGCCGCCAGCACGTCCAGTTGGAACACGGCCGCCATCACATACCGCCTTTCTTCAGCTCCTCGGCCTTGCGCTTCACGTCATCAATGGTGCCCGCGTTGAAAAACGCCGCCTCGGGATACTCGTCCATCGCGCCGGACAATATCTCCTTAAAGCCCCGCAGCGTCTCGTGCAGCGGCACGAATACACCGGGTGCGCCGCTGAACTTCTCCGCCACATAGAAGGGTTGGGACAGGAACCGCTGGATACGGCGCGCCCGCGCCACGGTCTTCTTGTCCTCGTCGCTGAGCTCTTCCATACCCAGAATGGCGATGATATCCTGCAGCTCCCGATACTTCTGCAGCGTGGACTGCACCGCCCGGGCGATGTTGTAGTGCTCCTCGCCCACGATGTTGGGCTCCAGAATGCGGGAGGTGGACTCCAGCGGGTCCACGGCGGGATAGATGCCCTGCTCCGCGATCTTACGGCTCAGCACCGTGGTAGCGTCCAGATGGGAGAACGTGGTGGCCGGTGCCGGGTCGGTCAGGTCGTCCGCGGGCACATACACCGCCTGCACGGAGGTAACAGACCCGTTCTTGGTGGAGGTGATGCGCTCCTGCAGAGCGCCCATCTCCCCCGCCAGCGTGGGCTGATAGCCCACGGCGGAGGGCATGCGTCCCAGCAGCGTGGAAACCTCGCTGCCCGCCTGGACAAAACGGAAAATATTGTCGATAAACAGCAACACGTCCTTGTGCTCCTGGTCGCGGAAGTACTCCGCCATGGTCAGGCCCGACAGCGCCACGCGCATACGCACGCCGGGGGACTCGTTCATCTGCCCGAAAACCAGCGCCGTCTTGTCGGACACGCCGCTTTCCCGCATCTCGCCCCACAGGTCGTTGCCCTCGCGGCTGCGCTCGCCCACGCCGGTGAAGATAGAATAGCCGCCGTGCTCCATAGCCACATTGTGGATCAGCTCTTGGATCAGCACGGTTTTGCCCACGCCGGCGCCGCCGAACAGACCGATCTTGCCGCCCTTGGGATACGGCTCGATCAGGTCGATGACCTTGATGCCCGTCTCCAGAATATCCGCGGCGGGCATCTGCTCGGCGAAGGTCGGCGCGGCGCGGTGGATCTCCCACCGGGGCGCGCTCTCGTCCACCGGCGGTTCGCCGTCGATGGGATCGCCCAGCACGTTGAACATACGTCCCAGCGTCTTCTCACCCACCGGCACCCGGATACCGTGTCCTGTGGCGGTGACGGTCAGCCCGCGGGCAAGCCCGTCGCTGCCTGCCATCATCACGCAGCGTACGGTCTTGTTCTCCAGGTGCTGCTCCACCTCCATGGTATAGCGCTGACCGTTCGCCTCCACGGTCAAGGCCTCATTGATGGCGGGCAAGCTCCCCTCCGGGAAGCGCACGTCGATAACGGGGCCGGAAATGCCCGTGATAGTACCTTGTTTCATTGAGGTCAGCCCTCCTTTTCTTTCTTGCTGCGCTGGGCGCGCTCACCGGCGGAGACCTCGGTGATCTCCTGGGTGATGGCCGCCTGGCGCGCCCGGTTGTACTGGACAGACAGGTCCTTCAGCAGCTCCTCCGCGTTCTGATCCGCCGCGTTCATGGCGGTCATGCGGGCGCTCTGCTCGCTGCAGAAGCTATCCACCAGCGCGCTGTAAATATAGCCGGTCAGGCAGCTGCGGGCGGCGTTGTCCAGCACCGCCCCTGCAGACGGCACGAACTCATACGCCTTATCCCCGGCGGCAGCCGCCGCGGCGGCGTGAAAGTGCTCCCGGTGCATCGGCAGGATCCTCTCCTGCCGCACCACAGCCTCCAGGCCGTTCTTCATGTCGGTATAGATGACCCATACCGCGCTGATCTCTCCCGCGTCGAACCGTTCCAGCAGCAGCTCCGCGATGTGCCGCGCCCGGTCCAGCGTAGGGTTCTGCGCCGTGTAGTGAAAGCTCTCCTCGATGGCGATCCCCCGCTGGGCAAACCAGCGCCGGCCGTACTCGCCCACCACATACAACGCCGCGTCGCCGTGGGCGGTCAGCAGCTGCTGCGCCTGCCGGATGGCGTTCTGGTTGTACGCGCCGGCCAGTCCCTTGTCCGCCGTGATCAGCAGGCACGCCGGCACGCCGGGCAGGGGCTTGGCATTGGGATCCACCGGATCCACATACCGGCTCTCTATGGTGCTGTCCGCGTTGAACACGCGGCCGATCTCCGTCTGCAATGCCTGGAAATAAGGCCGTGTGTTGTCCAGATCCTGCTTGGCCTTCCGCAGCTTCGCCTGGGAGATCAGATACATGGCGTGGGTGATCTTCTGGGTCTGCCGTACGCCTCCGATGCGCCGGCGGATCTCACTGGTGCTGGCCATGCGCTCACCGCCCGCCTGCGCGCTTGAATTTCTCCAGCGCCGTCTTTGCAAAGTCGTTGATCTGGCCACGCAGCTCGTCGTCCAGCGCCGCGCCCTGCTCCAGCTGTAGCATCAGGCTCTGCCGCTGCGCGGCGAACTCGCCCAGCAGGAAGTCCCGCAGGGCGCACACCTGGGCCACCGGCACCTGCTGATAGAGGTGCGCCATGGCCGTCACCAGCGTGACGATCTGCTGTCCCTGGCTCAGCGGGGCGCTGCGCCCCTGCCGCAGGATATACATCAGGCTCTGGCCGTAGGCCAGCTGGCTCTTCGTCTCCTCGTCCAGGTCGCTGGAGAACTGGGTGAACACCTCCATCTCGCGGTACTGGGCCAGATCCAGGCGCAGGGTTCCCACGGCCTTCTTCATGGCCTTGGTCTGGGCCGCGCCGCCCACACGGGACACGGACAGACCCACGTTCACCGCCGGCCGGTGGCCGGAGAAGAACAGACTGCTCTCCAGAAAGATCTGACCGTCTGTGATGGAGATGATGTTGGTGGGGATATAGGCCGACACGTCGCCCGCCTGGGTCTCCACGATGGGCAGGGCGGTCATGCTGCCGCCGCCGCGCTCGTCGCTGAGCCGCGCCGCGCGCTCCAGCAGACGGGAGTGCAGATAGAACACGTCGCCGGGATACGCCTCGCGTCCGGGGGACCGCCCCAGCAGCAGGCTCAGCGCGCGGTAAGCGATGGCGTGCTTGCTCAGATCGTCGTACACGATCAGCACGTCCTTGCCCTTGTTCATGAAATATTCGCCGATGGCCGCGCCGGCATAGGGCGCGATGTACTGCATGGACGCGGACTCGCCCGCGCCGGCGCACACAACGATGGTGTAGCGCATGGCGTCGTGCTTCCGCAGCAGCTCGGCGATCTGCGCCACGGAGCTGGCCTTCTGGCCGATGGCCACGTAGATGCAGATCATGTTCTTCCCCTTCTGGTTCAGGATGGTGTCGATGGCGATAGCGGTCTTGCCGGTCTGGCGGTCGCCGATGATCAGCTCACGCTGGCCCCGACCGATGGGGAACATGGAGTCGATGGACAGAATGCCCGTCTGCATGGGAGTGTTCACCGGCTGGCGGTCAACAATGCCGGGCGCCGGGCTCTCGATCATGCGGTATTCGTCCACGGGGATGTCTCCGCCGCCGTCAATGGGCGCGCCCAGGGCGTCCACCACGCGGCCGATCATACCGTCGGACACGCCGATACCGGCGGTCTTGCCGGTGCGGTACACCGCCGTGCCCTCGCTGACCTCCTCCACGCGGCCGAACAGGATGCAGCCGATACGGCCGGAGCGCAGCTCCTGCACCATGCCCCGGATGCCGCCTTCAAACAGCAGGATCTCGCCGTAGGTAGCGCCCTCCAGGCCCTCCACATAGGCGATCCCGTCCGCCACGGTCAGTACGCTGCCCACCTCGCGGGCGCATACCTCCGGCACCCAGCTCTTCACCGCGTCCCGGATCAGGGGGATGACGGAGCCCTCACTCTTCAGTCCGGTCAGCCGTTCCTTCAGCTGCTCCAGCCGGCCCTCCGCCGTCCAGTCGATGACCTCGCTGCCCAGCTCAATGCGGAAGCCGCCCTGTGCGGTGCGGTCCTCCTGCCAGACCAGCTCGACGGCCTTGCCGTACTTTTTCGACAGCACATCCTCCAGCTTCTCTTTCTGCGCGCTGTCCGGCGGACAAGCGCTGAGCAGTTTCGCCGTCAGGCGTGCATCAGTGTTCATTCTGTTCCTCCTTCGCGGCATTCACGAAGGCGTCATAGGCCTGGGCCGTCTGGGCGGCCATCAGCTTCTCCATGGCGTCCTCGGCAATAGCCACCGCCTCGCGGTTGGCCTCGGCCACGATCTTCTGGCGCTCGCTCTCGGCGGCGTCCTTGGCATCGGACAGGATCTTGTCCGCCTGCGCCTTGGCCGCGTCGCGCTGCCGCTGGGCAAAGGCCTCCGCCTCCTTGGCGGCGGCGGCACGCTTCTCCTCCAGCACGGCGTCAAAGTCCGCCTCCCGCTGGGCCATGGCGGCCTTCAGCGCCTCGGTGTCCTTCTCCCGGGCCACGGCGGCGGCTTCCATATCCGCATAGTGCTTCTCCCGCTTTTCCATAAAGCTCTTCACCGGCTTGAACAGCAGCAGATACAGACCGCCCACCAGGATGGAGAAGTTGAAGAAGTGCAGCAATATCTGCTGCCAATCAATATTCAGAGGGATGTTATTCATAGCGGTACTCCCCGTTTCTTACAGCACGAAGATGATCAGGATGACCACCAGCAGGGCGTAGATGATGGCGGTTTCCAGGAACACCAGACCCAGCATCATGGTGGTGCGGATCTTGCCCTCGGCCTCCGGCTGGCGGGCGATGCCCTCGGCGGACTTGGCGATAGCCATACCCATACCGATGGCGCCGCCAGCGGCAGCCACACCGATGGCAACACCGGAAGCGATAGCCTTGGCGCTCACGCCGCTGTCGGCCGCTTCCTCGGTCTGGGCGGCGGTGCCGTCGGCAGGTGCGGTATCGGCGAACGCGGTCACGGTGAGCAGGGCGGTCAGTGCCAGCACCAGGCACAGCAGCAGGGCAAAGGCCTTCTTATTGAACAGCTTTTTCATGGTTTCTCTTTCCTCCGTCAGTTATTTACAGTTTCAGCTTTGATTTTTTTGTTTTTCTTGGGCTTGGGTGCGTGCTTTTCCGTAGTCTCTCCGTAGAACATGGAGGTCAGCGTGGTCAGCACGTAGGCCTGGATCAGCGCGTGTAGCAGCGTGAACAGCACGCCCACCACCACCGGCACAACGAAGCTCAGGGACACATAGTAGTACACCAGCTCCGTCACCAGCAGGCCGCTGAGCAGCGCGCCGAACATACGGAAGCTCATGGAGATGGGCAGGGAGAAATCCTTGAGGGCCTTGCCCGCGCCCTTTGCGCCGTTGGCCACGATGCCGCCCACCAGGATCACGCCGTAGGACAGGCAGCCCAGGGAGATGGCTGCGTTCACGTCCGACAGCGGGGCCGGCAGCGCGATGGTGTGTCCGCCCGTGGTGATGGCCTGGAAGCCGAACAGCTCAAACAGCGTTCCCACGAAGATGTACACGCCCGCGCCGAAGATGTATGCGCCCAGGAACTTGTTGCGATGCGGGCTGTTGCCCTTTGCCATGCCGTCGAACAGTCCTACCGCCGTCTCCAGCGCCATCTGCAGCTTTCCCGGTACCATCTTGAACCGGGGGATGACGAACACCCGCAGCAGTATCGCCGCCAGCAGCAGTGCGCCCACCACCACCAGCGAGGATATGTACGCCGGGTTCACGTCCTTCAGCCCGAACAGGCTGATGCGGTTCGTCCCGTGGAGCACTGCGTCACGCATGGCCTCCTGCACCGACTCCGACTTCCCGTGTCCGGGGACAAGCAGAGAACCGGCCAGGAACGCCGCGGTGATCAGCAGCCACACCACGATGAACCTGATTTTCTTCTTTTTTTCCATTCGTCTTTCACCTTTTACATCCGGTAAAATTTTTGTGCCGTGTCGCGTCGTAAAACGGCAGAAGCGGCACGGCGCCGACCCCGCCCTTCCGATTTCTTGTCGAAATCTTAACGTGCGGTACCGGCATCTTGACACTTCTTTTTTATTATAATAAAAACCCTGTGCTAACACAAGCTTTTTTTCGCCGCATTGCCTCCAACATTCCGCAGAAACCGTCACATTTTTTATCATCCCCCCTTATCTGACAGTCCCACCGTCTTTTCCCCCGCTCTGCCGCCCCGGTCGCCCCGCAAAAAGCAGAGCGCCCCGCAGCAGCGGGGCGCTCTGTCGTCGTTATTTCCCGTTTCGTTTCTTGGCGAAGGCCGCCTTCTTCCGGGGCGACATCTTCCCCTTCTGCGCCAGTGGCTTCGCCGTGGGCGTCCCCCGCCGCCCCCGGTTGCCGGAGGCCTCCTTTTTCCGCCGCGGCTGTCTCTCCGGCCTCTCCGGCCTCTCCGGCTTGACCGGCGGCTGACCGTAGGGCTCCCCTTTCCGCGGCCGGATCAGGCACTTCTTCTCGTACCCGATCAGGTCTGTCCGCCCCGTCTCCTCCAGGGCCTCCACCACCAGCGCCCGCTTCTCCGGCCGCGACCACTGCAAAAGCGCCCGCTGCATGGCCTTCTCCTTGGGATCCCTGGCCACATACACCTCCGACATATCCCGCGGGTCGATGCCCGTGTAATACATACAGGTGGACAGCGTTCCCGGCGTGGGATAGAAATCCTGCACCTGCTCCGGCGTCCTGCCGTTTTTGTGCAGGAACTCCGCCAGCTCCACCGCGTCGCTGAGGGTACATCCCGGGTGGCTGGACATCAGATACGGCACCAGATACTGCTCCGTGCCACCCTCCTCGTTCAGCTTCTGGTACTGCCGCCAGAACTTCAGAAACACGTCAAAGTGCGGCTTTCCCATGTAGTCCAGCACCGAGCTGACGCAGTGCTCCGGCGCCACCTTCAGCTGTCCCGAGATATGGTACTTCACCAGCTCCTTAAAGAACGACCTGTCCTTGTCCTGCAGCATATAGTCGTACCGGATGCCGCTCCGCACGAACACCCGCTTGATCCCCGGTATCTCCCGCATCCGCCGCAGCAGCTCTGTGTACTCCGAGTGGTCCGCGTCCAGGTTCGGGCACGGCTCCGGCGCCAGGCAGCTGCGGTTCTTGCACATACCGCACCGCTTCTGCTTCTGGCAGCTGGTGTGGCGGAAGTTGGCGCTTGGCCCGCCCACGTCGTGGATGTACCCCTTGAACCCCGGCTCGCGGGTCAGCAGCTCCGCCTCCTCCAGCACCGACTCGATGGACCGGCTGGTGACCATCCGCCCCTGGTGGAAGGCTAGTGCACAGAAGTTGCACCCGCCGAAGCATCCCCGGTTGTGGGTGATGGAAAACTGTACCTCCTCGATGGCCGGTATGCCGTTCTTGTACATGGGATGCACCTGCCGGGTGTAGGGCAGGGCGTACAGGGCGTCCAACTCCTCCCGCCGCAGCGGCCGCGCCGGCGGGTTCACCACCAGATACCGCCCCTCGCAGGGCTGCACCACCGCGCAGCCCCGGATGGGATCATGCTCGTCGTATTCGATCTTCGTCGCCCGGGCATAGGCCGCCTTGTCCGCGCATACCGCCTCATACCCCGGCGCGTCCGCCCTGTGGAACTTCAGCTCACCCACCTGGTCGGTGATGTACGCCGTCCCCGGTATGTCCGTCAGCTCCGACGGCGGTATCTTCCTCGCCAGACGCCGGGCGATCTCCGCCGTGGCGCTCTCGCCCATGCCGTACACCAGCAGGTCCGCCGGCGCGTCGAACAGTATGCTCCGCCGCACCTTGTCGTCCCAGTAGTCGTAGTGGGCGAACCGCCGCAGCGACGCCTCCAGCCCGCCGATAACGATGGGCACATCCGGCCACGCCTCCCGCACCCGGTTGGCGTACACGATCGTGGGCCGGTCAGGCCGCTTGCCCATCTGCCCGCCCTCGCTGTACAGGTCACGGGTGCGGCGGCGCTTGGCCACCGTGTAGTGGGCCACCATCGAGTCCAGGTTCCCGCCGCCGATGAGCACGCCGTACCGGGGCTTGCCCATGGCGCGGAAGGCCTCCGCCGAGTGCCAGTCCGGCTGGGGCAGTATCGCCACCCGATAACCCTTGCTCTCCAGCAGCCGAGCGATCAGCGTGGTGCCGAAGCTGGGGTGGTCGATATACCCGTCCGCCGTCACCACCAGAAAGTCATAGTAATACCAGCCCCGGTCGATCATCTCCTCCCGGCTCACCGGCAGAAATTCCATTCCTTTTTCCATGTGTTTTCACTCCCAACTTCCATCCTATCTTCGTCCCCCCTCCCGTCCGCAGGCGTCAGCCTTCCCCCTGATGAGGTCACAGGGAGACGGGTTCCCAGGCCGCACAAGCCCAAGCCTTCCCCTCGCAGGGTTCGCGGTGTTGAATGACACGCCGGTGGCGTGTCAGACCCGCGGACCGACCCGCAGGGAGACAGGTGGCACGGCGAAGCCGTGACGGATGAGGTGCCGTCGCGCAGCGGCGTAACCCCCCCGTCCCCGCCGCAGCGGGCTATTTCGCACCCCGGCGCGAGCGCTTTCTTTGTCTCCGCCGGGGATAGTTTCGCGCCCCGGCGCGAGCTACTTTTGTCTGCGGTGACAAAAGTAGCCAAAAGCACCGGCAGAAACTACGTTTCTGCACTTCCTCAGCGCGCTATGCCTGTTCACTGCCACCCGCGCTTTCCC
>ERZ857951.466-NODE-466-length-53577-cov-3.924255_pt1 | contig 53577 bp, 46 predicted proteins | sample MGYA00519759_ERZ857951 | MGnify/ENA primary metagenome ERZ857951 (study PRJEB31778, sample SAMEA3449377) | human gut metagenome | biome: human gut; feature: human-associated habitat; material: faeces | place: United Kingdom | collected 2010/2012 ...
GTTTTTTTATGTAATAGAAAATTACTCCGTAATGTTCCTATTACATAAAAAACGCTCCGCGAGGATGCGAAAAGCAGATCAGATGATGAACACCGACTATTCGATCCTGCTGTCGAGAAGGTTGTAGAGATTGGTCTGGAGTGCCTGAGGCCATTCGAGAATCATCCGTTCAAGGTAAAAGAGGATGAAGCAATGGCACGACTCATGGAAAGCATTGAGAGATACGGAATTATGAATCCGCTGATCGTAATGCCGACAACGGAAGGATTCTATCGTATCATCTCTGGTCATCGCAGAAAATACTGTGCAGAAAAACTTGGATATACACAGGTGCCGGTGATTATCCGGTACATGAAAGAGGACGATTCGATTATATCTATGGTGGATTCGAACCTTCACAAGGAAAAGATCAGATCCAGATTCGGATATTCATCAACGATGGATACCAGATTCTGTTTTGTATACCAGCTGTCACAAAGGATGATGACATGATCTTTGCTGTGATATTCCGGCATAACGTGCCAGATTATGGATGCTGCCAGTTCCAGTTTGGATTATTTTTCTGCTATATACGATGACTAAGTGAAACGGAAAGGTAAGACACCTTATCATTATTCCAGACAGGTACGCAGAGCATAATGTAATAGAAACTGTGTAAGTTCTTCTAATCTGCTCTCAAGATTTTATCAAATGCCAGAATTGTCAGTCAAGGCTGGAGCCCTTACCTTGACTGACATTCCGGCATTTAAAGAAAGGCAGTCAAGCAGGCAAAAGAGAAATTGTCAGATAATTTACTTGCACACTTTTTTAGACATTTCCTCTAATCATGACACAGTTTTCTAGAGAGTCTCTATTCAAATTCACTTCTATGATCAACAGCATAAGAAATTGTCTGTCCGTCAATCGCACTAGAAACATTTCGCCAATATACTGCTAATGTCTGATATGCAATTTTTGCTTCAGCATACTGATTCTTACAAATTTCAATAATTCTTTCCGCATCATTAGTATTTTTTTCGACCTTTTTTAATCCTAGATACTTATCAACATTTAAAACACAGATTCTGAACTCAACGCCCTCATTACCAATTTTTCTATATAGAAGATCCCTATAGTTCTCCCCTTTTTGTGGAACTGGACAAACACATTTATAAAATTGACTATTTTTTAGTTCGCAAGCATTTCTATCCCACTTCTTTGATAAATGTTCTAATGCAAACTTAATTTCTTCCTTTATATTATTTTTACTATGTGCAACCTGTACACAGATCCACCCCTGTACTTCAAGTTTAGCAAATAGAAGCCAAACTCTATAGTTATTATAATCTTCTGTCACTATTGGTATTTCTGATTCTTTGCAATATCTAATTTCTAACCGTGATATAAAGAACTCTTTCAAATCTTCGTAATTCAATACTCTATTTTTTTTATATGGTTCTCTTCTTTGCATGCCTTCTTTATTTCTGTCTTCCAACACAAGAATTTTCCCATTCACATCATAAACATAAAAATCATGCACAAATTTCGCCAATCCGCATTCTTTCAATTCATCCGCAATTTGCTGCGCTTTCTCCCGCGTAATCTCTTCCTGATGCAAATATCCAACATGCACTTCATACTCAAATCCTCTTTTTTCAAAGAACTCCAAAAGCTCTTTCTGCACTTCCTGCGGATTTTTTCCTGCCTGTCTGATTTTTGCTAGATCTGTATTTATTTTTATTCTGGATCTCTTTTGAATCATTTGTTTTCCTCTTTTCCTGGCTGTTTAACCTACTCTGCCGTAAAGGTTTCGTCCTTGAAAAGTTCTGCCCAGGCAACAACTTCATCTGCATCAACAATCATCCCGCCTAAGCCAAGATTTGCGTAAAAATACTTCTCAGCTTCGTTGTATCCGCCAACAGTCCATTCATATTCATCTTTTGCACTTTTCCATACCAAAAAACACCATGTGCCATCCTTTGGCAATCCTTTTTCCGAAACAAGATGCCATTTTTGTACACTCAAATTAAAATTCATTTTCTTCCCTCCTCTGCGTATTGAAACTTTTTTGAATAACAATCACAAAAAATATCTACTTAGTCAAAGTGGATATTCTCAATCCGCTTCGCTGCTTGCTTGATTCGATTAAATGAGACTGTCGCGATCTGTATAAGCACTAAGACTGTTTCTTTGTATCATCACAATTTTCTTACTCAAATTATGTCGCACTTTCCGTTATTCTGCAAGCGAAAACAAGAAATTTCTCTACAACTTTATCACAATACTGTTCTCATATTTTCCACCATAAAGTATTTCTCTTCTGTCCGCCTAATTTGTTCTGATGCATTTTATTCTGCATAATATTCTTCCCCTGTATCCAGGCAAATCACCGCCAGTCTTCCATTATTTCCGCCTGCTCCGCAGTCAATCGCAATGTGATTATTTTTCTTAAAGATATATCCGGGTCTGCTGTTTCCAAGAATATTCTGCGTAGGGGTGTGCCCGCTTACCACAGTAATGTTTTTGAAATATGTGATGTCAAAATCGGTTCTTTTCCACACAAGTTCCTCCACAGAATACTCCTCAAGCTGCCTTGATTCCGAAAAATGTTCCAGCCCTGCGTGAATCAGCCAATATTCCCCATTATTTATGATTTTCTTCCCATACGGACGAAATGCTTCTATATATTCCACTACCTGTCGGCGCTCTTCCTGCGGAAGTTTCAAGAACTCCTGAATTGTGCTGATTCCGCCGTTCAACGTCCATTCTGCAAAGGACTGACGTGCCTGTGATGACAGTTTATGAAGAAATTCCTTCGAAAGTTCCGGTACCAGAAGTTTCAGACAAGGAAGAGCCATGAGCTCATGGTTGCCCATAATGGGAATGATATTAGGGTTTGCCATCATATATTTCAAGGTATTCATGGAATCCGGCCCCCGGTCGACTACGTCACCAAGTACATAGAGTATATCATCTTTTCCAAGGGGTATCTGCTCCATCAGGTTCCTGAACAGCTCATATTGTCCGTGAATATCACTCATCGCATAAATCATTTGCTTTTTTCCATCTCTCTTACAAGATCACAAAGTTCTTCTTCCCAGTCACTGATTTCCGAATACCAGATACATCCATACACACCTGGAAGTTTCATATTCCTTGAGGAACATACGATAATGTTGGTTTGATTTCCCTGCGCCTGCAGAATCTGAACTAATTTTTCTCCCGCTTCTGTGTCGCTGATGGCTCCTGACCTCATTGGAAAATGCATATCTGTGATGATCAGATCGAACGGCTCTCCTGCGCTTTCTGCATCTTTCAACATTTTCAGACCATCTTCCACATTAGACACCTGCTCAACCGATGCCACACCACAGCGATTACCTAAGATTTTTCGAATTGCATTTGCCTTATAAACACTGTCCTCGAAGTTCAGAACTTTCATATTCTACAGCCGTCCCTCTCATTTTTGTTGTTTGTGCTTTTCATACGCTCGTATCTTCTGTTCGCTTTTGTGTTCTTTCAGAACACCATTTAGATTCTATTTTCTACTTCCAAGCACCATATTGAATGCATCATAATTCTGCGTGTTGTTTCTGCCGCAGAACACCGCATATTCTATCATTTCAAAATAGGATGCGTATTTTTCCTGTGCACTCCGAAATGCACGTGCTACAATTTTCGGCGGGTTACAGAAAGCGCCACAGCCAAACGCGCCTAAAATCAGAACTTCCGCTCCGTTCGATGCTGCCGCCTGAAAAACACGTTCCAGCCTTTGCATCTGAAGTTCGTACAGTGCTTTCTCACTAATCTTAACCGGCGCATTTCCTGCGGACGGATTCATGGCATTGCTTGGTTTCTTTCGGAGATTCGGGGCCGCGCAGGTAATGATGTCTACCTGATACCAGTCTTTTTCTTCCATTCGTTCCGGCGCAGAGGTGTCGGTCTTAAATACGACGACTCCCGGTGTATACAACAGATCATCATTATAAAGTGGATCGCCTGCTTTCCGATGCGGTTGATAGAACTGATGCCACATCGTTTTTGTATCCAGGCATGGATAAAGTGTGCTGCATCGGCAAAGACATTCTTCCTGTGCTGTGCTTCCCCGTGTTACACCGCCGCCTGGGTTGGTTGCAGATGCAAAATTCAGGACGCAGACTCGCTTTCCGGCTTTTGCGTATGCAGAGGCGGCTTCGAAGCTTCTTTTGGATGAAACAATCGTTTTGCAAGGTGATTTTCCAGATTCAGGAAGTGCAATCGCCTGAGATGGAACATACAGTTTTTGGTTCTGAATTGAAAGCTGAACTGCCTGCTGAAGCTTCTGGCTTGCTTTTATCAAATCCATGGAGTCCTGAAAGATCGCGATATTATTACTTCTTCTATCCATTGCAATTCTCCTCTCGTATCCCAGTCACACAATGCTGTTCTGCTGAAAATTATACACCTTATCCTCCAACTTCGTTCAGGCTTTTACATAGTCCGCATCGATAAAGCAGCCCCTTGCCTGTCGAAATGCACCTGGCTGCTTGCCGCCTTCCGTGGCATATAATCCTGTATCCCAGCAGCCTGCTGATAAGCTGTTGTCTTTCAGGATCAGTAAGCATACCTCGAAGTCATTTGGATAATCGCCATCCTTTATGTAGTGAAATCCGGTGAATGTAACGCGAATATTCTCTGCCATGTTTGCTGTCTTTTCTTCCATCTTTTTTCTCCTCATGGTAGGCTTTTTCTTTTGAATATTGCCATTTTATCTCATATCGAACGGAAAATGTTGACAGAAACTTGTCCGTATATAAAATTCAGGGCAATATCTCTGCCCTGAATTTTATAACAAATTGTAACGATTCAGAGCCCCATTCCGATTCCGCTTACGCTGCATCTCTTCTTCCATCACACAACACTGTTTTAAATGAAATGCAATCCCATACTGCACCATTTTTTTATAGCCCTCCTGCCACAGTGTCTGCGTATAATCTTTATCCCGAATCTGCTCCAATGCCTTCCGGCAATCTCTTTCCAGATCTTTTTTCTCATCTGTATACTTCACTTCTATCACAATTCCTGTTTCTGCATTTCCCATTTCAATCACAATATCGCTGAATCCTTCTCCCGATTCTCGATTGGAAGATACACGCCATTCATTTTTATAGCTCAAGATTCCAAGCAGAATTCCATGATAGAAATTTTCTTTCAGCGATTTCCACACAAAGGTATCGCGTACGCTGACCGTCTTCTGCAAATACAAATTCAAAAGGCTTTCCACCTCTGCTGGTTTTCCTCCAAGCAGTGCCTGGCAGAACTGTTCTGCCATTTTCCCGTCTTTTTTCACTTCCTGCTGAAACAGTGTAAGAATCCGTTCTGTTATGATATTTCGAATTTCCCGGTTTGGAATTGCAAGGCAATAGCGGCCATCGCTTTCTCTTCCGCGCTGTGTCAGGTATCCAGTCATGAAAAGTGTACTCCACAGATGATCCATGGTCGAATACAGATCATTGTAGGTAACCATTTCATCGATTTGTTTGATCACTGTTTTTCCATTTACCAGCCATTCCAGTTCTGTTTTTGTGAGCATATCCGGTTCATTGATGCTGTCGATAAAATGATGAATCACACTGTTCCCGCTTGTATTCATCCAGTAATTTTCCGGCTCGGCCTCTGGATTATGGATATGATCATTGCAGTAATTCACAACATCCCATGGACAGTACACATCTGCTTTTCCGAATCGGTATCCGTCATACCATTCTTTTACCTCGTCATATCGGTCATCCATTTCATAGTCATGCAGCATGGTCTTTACTTCTTCATCTGTAAAACCGAAGGTTTCATCAAATTCTGTATTTGTAATCGAATATACTTTGAAATTGTTCAGTCCGGTAAAGATGCTTTCTTTTGCAATTCGCAGGCAGCCCGTCAAAACGGCAAAGGCAAGACTGCTGTTTGTTTTCAGAACATTTCCGAACATATTTCGAAGCAGCAATACCATTTCATCATAATATCCATTTTCATGGGCTTTTGCCATCGGAACATCGTATTCGTCAATCAGAACAACCACTTGCTGTTCATAGTGAACTTCCAACAGTTCTGTCAGTTTCTGAAGACTGCCGGTAATGGTGTCTTCTTCCATATTTCTTGTCAGAAGTTCTGAAAAAAGTGCTTTATCAACCCGGCTCAATTTGTCACTTTCCAGAAGAAATTGAAATCTTCTTGCCTCACGATTGATTGTTTTTATGAGCTGCGCACGGGCTTTTTCATAGAAATCGGCATCAATTCCTTTTAAGCTGATGGAAATAACGGGATATTTTCCCATATATTGTTCACAAATCTCTGTATTCTTAGAAATCTTCAAGCCGCCAAAAAGTGCTGGATCCGTTCCAATTTCAAAGAAATGCTGAATCATACTCATATTCAGAGATTTTCCAAAGCGGCGTGGGCGCGTAAAAAGAGTGACCTCACTTCCGTTATTTAAAATCTGTTCTATGAGGGAAGTTTTATCTACATAATAGTAATTTCCATTGCGAATCTTTTTAAAGTTGTCAATCCCGGTCGGGAGTTTTGGTTTTCTCATCTTGAAACCTTCCTTTCCAACTTTTGCGGCTTTTAACACCTGCGACTGTGCTTATGTTCTGATCTCTATTTTAGCTGGTTTTATTTGCTTTGGCAATGGTTCTTATCGGTTTCTAATCTGTCCAATTTTTTATGATCTTATATTGGCTCCTGTCACTAAAAAGAGCTGAATAGGAAAGCAAAATAAAAGCATTAAACTTTTCCTATTTAAATAGTTTAATTAATATTTAATTTGAAATATTAATCCCAAAGCCAATCGTTCATGTTTCCTTGATAATTTCCATTGGAATCATATGAATTTCCTGTATTTGGATCGTAATAATCATTATATTCTTTGCCTTTTTCATCAGTCCATCCACCATACCATTCATTATGAATATCACTTGAGCTTCCGCCAGATGAGCTTGACCCACCACTGTAATCATTTCCAGAACTAGAAGATCCAGAATCACTATGGCTAGAACCACCTGAATAATCAGAGCTTGAACTTCCACTACTATAACTATAATCATTACTATCATCATAACTATAGCTAGAACCCCCTGAAGATGATCCAGAACTCTGTTCAACAGCTTTTCTTTCTGCTTCTTCCTGAGCAGCTTTAGCAGCAGCCTCTTCTTCTGCTTTCTTCTTTGCTTCCTCTTCAGCTTTCTTTTTAGCCTCTTCTTCAGCTTTCTTACGAGCTTCTTCCTCGGATTTTTCAATAGCAGTTACTCTATCATTGTATTTTGTTACATAATCATCAATCGTACTGTTATATTTGTCAAAGCTGTCCTGCTCAACGGTATTATAATTTTCGAAGTCATTTTTCAAGATATCTTTGAATGTCGTAAATTCGCTGGTAGCGTTTTTGAGTGCTTCCTTATCGTCCACTTTTTCAACATCATCACCAATTTTATCCGCAATTATTTTGATCGTGTCGTCATATTCGGAGACAAAGGAATTCTTCATCTGCGCAATAATTTTTTCATAGTGTGCAGAACATTCCTCATAATCGCCTTCTGTCTTTTTATACTTTTCCGCACTCTCCATCTCTTGTTTCAATGCTTCCAGTTTTTTATTTCTGTCTTCTTCTTTTTCAAATCTCTGATATTCCCCATCAATCTCACTGTTTTTTGTCTCAATTGCCTGTAAGCGAAGCTCCTCCTGATGACGGTCATACGCTTTCTTTGCAAAAACTCCGATGACACAAATGCAGACAATCGCAATACCAATTACAGCAAGCATGATGACTGTCTTTTTGTTTTTGTTCTTTGTTTCCATCTCGAAACACTCCTCCTTTTTCTTTCTGTTTCCCGAAAAATCCATGTTTTCTATGTTCTTTTCCATATTTTTATTGATTTTTCGTTACTCATTTTTTCATCACATTCATTATATCGCAGCTCGTTTTTCTTTACTATTTCTTTTTATGTAATTTCCAAAAAATCCTCACTCTTTGATTTCACAAGATTTTAAAATAACACTTTCCTTCCATCTTATCTTACGTGATGTTGAAATACCCCGGAACACAGTTCATCTCTTCCTGCCCTCCGGGGTACCTCTTAATCTAATTCAGCCACTTTAAAGCTCTTCAAAATGCGAATCACCTGTTCTTCTTCTTTTTCTGTAAATGTACCGTCTGGTGCTTCTGCGATAAATGCAACTGGTGTCGGATAGTCAAAAGAAAATTCGTCTACGTCCCCAGCCTGACCTGCAAATTCAATCTCGCCAAGACGGGATGTCGGTATCACTGCGAACAACGTGCTGTCTACAGGAACATAATCATCATCAATGCCAGCCATCATCTCGCCTGTGATATGTACTCGTGCTACCATAAATTCGCCAAGATCTGAACAGTCACGATCGGTTCCCCATGGATATCCAGGCACAAAATTAGAAGTGTCTGCCTGTGAAACCTGTGCCTTCAGCATATCACGCGAATAGCCGCCAAGCGCGCCTTGGCAGTACCAAAACGAAACGGTAACACCTCTCTCGTTTGTCAGAACAACGTTTTCTCTGACCGCATCCATGGAACCGCCAACTTCCTCCGTCTGAATTTCCCAGCCTTTTGGGATTTCAAACTGGAATGCCGTGCTGTCACACTGATTTACTTCTCCATACCGTGTAACATAGATATCTCCCTGCTCTCCAGTTTCCGTCCATTCCATATCCTTCTGCCAGTCTGCACTTGACTCCCAGTGTTTTGACCAGATTGGATCAAAGGTCCGGTCAAAAAGATCTGTTTCCTGCATTTTTTTATCAATGACCGGGATATCAACCACTGCTTTTCCTTTGATTCTCGGGCTGATGGAAAGCTCCAGTGAGCCCGCATATCCACCCAGGTCGTCCTTCACGGATACCTTTGCCTGGCCTTCTGCTTTTCCAACTGCTCCGCCAGAAAGATTCAGGCCAGCGCTGTCATATAATTTTGCGCTCAGCCGGATGTCAATGTATGCTTCCAGCCTTCCGTTCACCTCAACCGTACTCCACTCAAGTCCGTCTGAATTCAGATTTCCTTCTTTGACTTCTTCTACTTTGCCTGTTCTGCTGTCATACTGGAATCCTAGGGTGCTGTCGGCTGTTGCGCCGTAAGAGCTGTGAATACCGCCCTCCAGACTTCCCGCTGCCCCGACAACGGCTTCCATATGATTTGTAATAACAATCGGTACAATACCGGCGTTGAACTCGATATTCGGCAGTTTTCGTTCGTAAACGGTTTTTTCCTTTTCAAATTCTTTCTCGCTGTTTGCGCCGCATTCCAGGGCAATACCGGCTTTGCTCCTTACTGCAATTCCACACTGGACTTCACCGTCTTCGATATCAATCTGAAGTTCCAGCCAGCATCCCCATCCTGCCTCTCCTGAAAACTGAACGGGTTCTTCTTCAACATTGATTGAGACACTGTAATCGTAATCACTGTTTTCTTCCTCTGTCTCTTCTTCCGATTCATCTTCGGACAGTCTTTTAATGGTATAAGCGCTGTTATTTTCTGTTTCACTTGCACCATCCTCCGTCAGCCGGAACTGTTTGATAATATGTGCCTTTTCGAATACATCCAGCAGGGTCGCCGGCTCTGTTTCTACCCGGTAACCCTGATTCGTTTTTTCTTTCTGCACTACTTTTCGAATAAATCCAGAAGGCGCTGCACTGATTTCTCCCGCAACAAGAACATCTCCGGTCTGGTAACCAGGATCTTTTTCAAAGGTAAGACTGTTGTCAGAAACTTCCGTTGGCTGATCTTCTGATTTCATCTCATTGGTAATCACCTTTACATTGTCTTTTACAATGATGTCAGGATCATCCGTACTGTTTTCTGCTGTGTTCTCATCCGATGTGCTGTTTTCCGATACACTTATATTCTGTTCTTCCGGATTCTGTTCCGGCTTTATACTCTTCTGTGTATTTTGAGCAGCAAAAATTCCAAACAGAATCAATGCCAGAATGATTATGCCTGCCAATACTGCGCGGATCCATTTTTTCATCTGTACCTGCTCCTTATTCTTCCTGTCAAAGCGGATATTCGCAATCCGCTTCGCTACTTACTTGATTCGTTTAAAATGTGGTGCATCAGATTTACTGATTCACCACATTTTAAACTTCTTTGTATTACGGAGTTACCGTTTCATCTTCTGCCACGTTTTCATCATCTGGCTCTGATTCTGATTTGGATACTGCTTCACCAGGTTCTTCTGCTTCCGACTCTGAAATCACGCTCTCTGATGTTGTTTCCGGTAATGGAGTTTCCTCAACAACTACTTTCTGCTCTGGCTGTTTTTTGTTTCGTACCTTTCCAGCGTACATTTCAATCTCTTCTGTGTCATCCACATCATCCATTTCCTGATCAATTCCACCGATGGTGTATGGGTCATTCTGATATTCAAGCGTGTTTACAGATTTAATGGTTTTGGTCGCTCCATCGAAATCGAAAACATGCCATAAGGTTCCTGGCTGATTTGTCGGAATCGTGTATGTTGCAATGTTTTTGCCTTCGAGATAAACCTGAACTTTTGCTCCAGAAAGAGACATTTCATTGGCCACTTCACTGTAACTGTTGGTATAATCGTGTACGAAATAGCTGAACTTTTCGTCTGCTTTTACGTTACGTACTGTAATGGTTTCCGGACCATAACTACTTGTATCATCTACGTCTAAGTTTCCAACAGAATTTCCTTCGAAATCTGTCTGTCCGAACCAGATATGATACGGTTTGTCCGACGAGTAGCATGCAAGATGAGAATCCAGATCCCACGGCTCTTCGCCCCAGGTTAATACGATGCGGAGTTCTCCTGCGGTTTCACCGTTCCCATCTCCCGGTACAAGAACAATATTTGCTGTTTCAATCTGGTCTCCCGCTACTGTGATATTTTTGTAATTCGTCACATAGCCTTCTTTGCTGATTTCAAGCGTATAATTTCCATTTTCCATTGAAAGAGTATAGTCTGCATTTTCAAATACTCCTTCTGTCACAGCATCACCCGTTTGATTGTTCCAGCCTTTGCGTACAATGTAGGCTGTTTCTGTAATACCATCTCCCGTGACTGCATCGGTTATCGTTCCCTCTACAGAACCTGTATTAAAATCATCATGGCGCTCCACCATATAGATATCTTCTACATATCTGATTTCACTGTTCTGAACCAGAACTTCCGCAACCTTGTACGTCTGATAAGACGTTGCGGATACTGTAATTTCATAAGTTCCATCCTGCAGATTTTTGGTGCTGTACTTGCCAAACACATCGGTATAGAGAATTCTTTCTGTTTCTGTTCCTTCCTCTCTCCAGGCTCCAGCTCCTCCTGAAAAAACAGCAATTTCATTTTCTTCTGTTTCAAGGCTCCAGGCTCCATGGCTTCCGCCTCCACTGCCGCCTCCGGCTACGCTGTTTCCACCATTGCCGCTGCCTGCTCTGACTTTTCTGGAAATTCTGACTCTCGCGTTTTCTATCGGCAAACGTGTTTTGCTCGAGTAAACATATCCTGTGATACCGCCGCTGGCGTACGTACATTTTTCAACGCGGACTCCATTTTCCTTATGCATTTTTATTCTCAAGTTGTTGTTTTCATCATTTTGAAGCGGTTTGAATTCCAGATCAAAATCGAAATATTTCTTCAATACATCTCCAAGCAGGGAATCTGTATCGAGTCCATTTGTTGAGTATGGATATACCTTGATATCCTCGCATGCGAGACTTCCATTTTCTAAATCATGGTATGCAAATTCTGCCTCAACGCCTAAGCCTAAATCTGCATAATAGCCTGCTAAATCAAAAACACTGTACAAAGTCAACAGACCTTTTATACCAATACCGCCTTCCATATTTCCCTTTGCCTCAAGGGTATCAACACCATGATGAAAATCGAAAATGCCTCTCCATGTTCCATCTTTATATTCAAATCCCTGTGTTGATTCAACGCTATATGAAATATGTAAGGATCCATCTGCTTTGTATGAACAGAAAAGTACAATATCAAAGGTAAAACCGGTAGCCCCTATTGCAATTGGAAAACGCATTAATTCTACCTGACCACTGTCAGCAAATTCTTTTTCCGCCGTAATATCTTCATTTGCATTTTCCGTGACAGCAAGTTTAAGTTCATTTACCGAAACACCATTTACTCCAACGTCAACATTTACAACGCACAGAATTTCAGGAATTTCAAAATCAATTTTTCCTTTTCCTTCATCATTCGAACCAATATTAAATTCAAAATTCTTTTCGTAGCCAACATCAATAACACCACCTGCTCCTATATTAGCCTGTGTTGCAATTCCGTATTCATCCGTGTCGGCAGCTCCTCCGATAAGTGCTGTACCGCCTCCGACAAAATCAATTTTGCTGACCACTTCCCATAATTCTGGCTTTATGCATGTCAGAATCAGTTTCTCGCCATCCTCTGTTACCGTAGTTGCTTTGAGCGCGATACCTGAAATATAAACTTCATTCGCAGGAAGGATCATAACACTTCCTTCTCCGATTTTTTCTGTCTCGGTTGTTTTCGGAAGTGTAACTGTATAGGTTCCATCCGCATTCTCTACAACTGTATAATCTGTGATATTTTCCAGTTCTTTTTTCAATACACCATCTACGTACTGTGTATTATCATGCGTCTCTTCACCAATTGTTGTGTCTTCCTGTCTGATTTCATCAATTTCACAGAAAATCGATTTAACATCTTTCTTGGAAAGCAACGCATGCGGCTGGAACTGGTTTTCTGTATTTAATTCCAAAAATCCTTTCCCTACTGCAATTGCTGCTTCATTTTGATATGTAATACTATCCCAATCTGTCCAACTGTTCGTATCATATGAATGTATTCCATTGAATCCCATTGCATGTACTGCCGTATAAGCCGCAAATTCACGTGTTGCCGGTTCATCTGGATAGAAAAACGGGATATCCTGCTCCAGATCTTCGATATCCGGTGGCGGCAGGATTCCATATTTCTCTGCGATTTCGATTGCTGCTTCATACGCATTTCCTGCCGTATCCGCATAATAATGGTTTAAGGAATCCGGATCTGTATCCAGGTTCATTTCAACCTTTTCAGCGAGCATCTGCACCCACTCACCGCGTGTATATGTTTTGGTGTCGTCCGATGGATCATCTGACTTCACGTAGGTATATTCAACTTTTGCTTTCAGCTCCACGGTAGTCTGATCCACAAGAATATTCTTGGAAAGCTCCATGACCTTTCCTATGTTTACACTTTGTGCTTCTGCTCTTGCCCGTTCCGGAAATACGCCTGCAACAGTACCTCCCGTCATAATCAGGCACAGAAACCACGCCAACATTTTATTTCTTCTGTTTTTTTTCTTCAGTGCAACAACAATGGCTGCTCCTGCCAGCACCAGCAGTACAACCCAAACAATAATTTTGGTGTTGTCACCCATTTTCGGTGCAGATTTCAATTTCTCAACCTTTAAGGACTGGCCATTTTGCTTTGCGTTTCCAGTTCCCTGATCTTTTGTTAATGTCGTTCCGGAATCCTTGCTGCCCGTTGTCGTACTAGGATTTTTCGTGTCATTTGCTACGTTTCCATTTCCTGGCTTTTCATTATCTGTCGGATTCTTTTTGTCATCTCCAGAAGGATTTTCCTTATTTTCATCATCCTTCTTGTCATCTGATGCTTTTACCGTACAAACCGTTGTCAACGTAACGGTTTCTCCAGCCTGCAGAGATTCCATCTTTTTTGTTGTCTCCGTATTTTCGGCCAGCACAAAATTTTCCGGCAAAACATTTTCCAGTGACAGATTCGTTACTGCTGTATCATTTGTATTGGTTACAGTTAAAGTAACTTTGATTTCTTCACCCTGCTGGTAAGTTTCTTTGTCTGTTGTCAAGGCTGCTTCGATTCCATCCTGAAGCAGCGATGCTGCAAGAGCAGGCTGTGTCATCATTCCGGTGCATAAAAGCAGTGCCAGAAAGACAACTTGTAATTTCTTCCACACTTTCATACGTCTTCTCCCTCGTAAATGTAAAATTTCGATCCTTTTTCTCTGAATGTCTGCCGCTTATGCTGTCTTCAGGATCCCTGGCGCCTTCCGTCAATGGAAAAGCGGCTTTTCTTGCTCTGCATCCAATCATTAGCTGAGCAGAGCAATGAATATTTCATTTTCCTCCTTCTTCTGTTGTATTTCTTTTAGTGTAATACATCCTCCCTTTATTTGCAATATATTTTGTCATGCGTTTTGCAATGCATATTTCATCGTTATTATGCAATACAATAAAACAGACTGGGCTTCCAGTACTCTTTAAAATCAGAATACAGCCAGAAAAAAGCGCACTGAAATAAGCTGTCCCCAAAACAGCTTTTTCTTCATTTTTCGATTTCGCAGATTCGAAAAATTTATTTTTTGTCGAACCTTTTTTGAAACACCTTTGTTATGTTTTATGCTGCCCGTAGTTTCCACATAAGATCCGGAAGCATGCTCCGTTCTTATATTCTCCGGCAGCAGAATGGAGTTTGATATGGCATTTCAGTTAAAAGGCAACCGCAAGGAAACGGAAAACAAAACCATCCGTTTCCCCATTCACCTGATCGATCAGATCGAACAGGCAATTTCCGATTCTGACCAGGACATTACCTTTTCCAGTTTTGTGATTCAGGCGTGTGAGTATGCGCTGGATCACATGGACGCCCCGTCAGAAGAACACAATTAACTTTTATTTTTTTCAAAGCAGATTTTTATGGTTCGACGTGCATTTTCTGGCTGTTCTCTGCTTCTATTTTATCTTACCATGCTTCTTATTTTTTTCAGGACAAGATCCTGTCCTAACTCACCTCCACAACCTCATCATACAGACACACAAACACCTCTTCCACTTCCGCATCTTCATGAAAGTGTCCGAAATACCATTTCTGAAATTCTGTCTCATCCGCCACGCGCTGCAGGTACTGGCGAAGTTCCACCTCATCGTCAGACAGCTCTCCATACCCCATTGCCGCGGCTACATCTCTTGGGGCTGTGTGGGTCAGTATGTAGTCCACCTGGAAATCTTCTTTTTCCAGATTTGCCCATCCTTCTTCGTACTCTTCCCGTGACGGAATTTCTTCCGGGAACCACGAAATTCCCTCCGCGCGGGACATTTTGTCGATGCTGTAAGCACCTCCGAAGGTAAAGAATTTCAGCCCGTCAATCGTAAAGATCTGGGCACGCATCAGATGGATCATATTGTCCTCAATGATATGCACCTTTCCGCCGTTCCACTGCTCCACGGCGTAGGAGTTCAGCTGTTCGAAGTTCTCATGATTTCCGTCGATAAACAGTGTCGTCACCGGCAGACTTCGGAAAACGGCTCTCGTATTCGCTTCGTATGCTGCAGAAAAGCCGCAGATTCCGACATCTCCGCAGATGATCAGATAGTCATCCCGGGTGTACTCGTCTTCGTGCTCGTTAAAATAGCGTACAACTTTTTCAATATCAAAGGTGCCATGGGTATCGCCTGTAATGACAATGCTCATTCTCAGCGTCTCCTCTCGTGTTCTCTGTTTCTGTTCTCTAAAGTATCGCAAAACATCATCCGCAAATTCTGTCCGCTTTCTCTGCCGCTGCTATCGTTTCTTGCAGAGACACAGACTACGCCGCACTATTCCCGAAAATAAAACACTTCTCCCCGTGCCCGGAACGGCAGCCGGTTTCCTCTCGGAAGCAGAAATGCATGCTCTCGTCTTACCTTCAGGTCATTCTCAATCTCCCCGTCCGTAATAATCAGAATCGGCCCGTCCTTTGGAAAATCGTTCGCCTGTTCCAGACAATCCACGCCCGGCTGCAGTATGGTTCCTCCTCGTCCCGTGACTTTTACCCGTCCGGCAATATCTTCCGGTGCCAGATATCCCGCATCCGTCGCTTTGGCATCACAGAAAATGATTCTCACGAACGGAACATCTTTCGCCGCGGCATAGCTGGCGATGGAGCCGAGTGCCATACCGATCTGTTTTGCACTCATGGAACCGGATGTGTCCACGACCACACCGAAGGTCCGGCTCTCCAGATCCTGCTCGTAATACGCATATCCTGGTCTTGGAATGTCCGGCGTGGCACCCTGCCGTCTGCTCGGTCGCGCATAGGTACGGTGTTTTTCCAGCGGTGGAAACTGTACGTCAAACCACTTCGCCAGCGCGGCATCCCAGGGAATGGCCGGCATCGCAAGCGCCCTGATTTCCTGTACCAGCCCGGCCGGCAGGAAACCACGATTGTGCTCCTGATGGTAATCCAGTCCCTCCCGCAGTGCGTTTTTCAGCAGTTCATCCAGGCTGACCCCGTTTTCTCTTCCAGCAAAATGCGGTCTGTTTCCGTTAAACATATCACCTCTTCCAAAGCCCCGGAAGGTGTTTAGCTTTTTGTACTTTCGGATCTCTTTCACGATCAGATCATAGATACTTTCTGCCGATTTGTTGTGAAGTGTTTCATCATACAACAGCCCATCCGGCGGCATTCTGCCGATCTCCATTTCGTGCAGCCAGTCGTTGATGACGTAGTCGCAGGCGATGTTCCACAGAAAGAAGTCACGCCCATTGCACCGTTTCTGGTGCTGCAGTCCGGCATGGAGATATTCATGCGCGAGAACAAAAATCCACTCTTCCTCCGAAAATCCGCACGACGGATTGGCATAAATGATTCCCTGCTCTGCGTCAACCGCTGCAATATGGATTTCATACCGATGGCACAGTTCAATGTCCTCCACAATTTTAAATGCAGCCGCAAGACCTCCGAGCAGCGGATAATGGGACAGGAACCATTCTGCTGCTCTGGAAATGACGGTATTCTTTTTCGTTTTAAGATCGTATCCTCCCGCATCGCAGAGTGCAGATTTGATGGAATGAGTGACTGCATAGGAAAAATTTTCAGCATATGCATTTCTTTCTCCCTTTTTATAAACGATCGGCCGTTCTACCCCGATCATATCCTTTAATTTTTCAGAGTTTGTCCCGCAGATCTGCGCACCATTATCCTGGTGCTTCAACAGATATTCATAAATTTTCTGCTCGCTGTTCAGTTTGATCGGATATGCTTCCGCCGGATCTGCGCAGATCGGCTCGCCGAGGCGGATGTCATAAAGGAATCTGGTAATGTAGATATCACAGGCTTTGTTCCAGAGTGCCGGGACAAATTCGCAGTCGGAAGGGATGCTCGCTTTGTCAAAGTGGCCGAACGCCAGGTGCAGAAGGTTGTGTGCCATCACATAGCACCATTGTTCCGGCGACAGGTTCGCCCGCATGTTGACGTAGATATCTCCATCTTTCGTAACACAGGCCAGACTTCCTTTTGCATTCAGATGTGAGGGCTTTGCAGTGATGTACCCATCCAGTTGATGGAACAGTGTATTTTTTTCCAGCAAACCAAAGCCGGCCTCCACTCTGCGGTACCCGGCCGGCTTTTCTTCTTCGCGGTAATACCTGCTTCGAACGTATGGCATCCTTTTCTCCTTCCTTTTTCATCCGACGAGCCGCGGCAGATCACGGATGATTTCCATCATAAACCAGTCCGGCAGTGCCTCCGCTCCATCAGCTGCGACGGTCATCTGGGCGATTTCGAAATTGATGACTGCGAGTTCTTTGATCATGCCCTTGGCGCGGTACGCAAAGGAAAGCATGCCGCCGGAAATTCCCTGTTTGCTTTTCGGCAGTTCTGCAAGCAGTCTGGCACGGAAGGACTGTGCGAGAAAATACAGCACATCCCGGTTTTCCGGCTTGTCCGGCCATTTTGCTTTCTGCGCGATAATGTCATCCAGGAGATGTGTGTTGCGCAGTGTTTTTGTGTAAGCAAGAAACATCCCCGCGTGCTGTTCCAAGAGGCAGGCGTACGCCATCATTTTTAATGTTTCCTGCGAAATATCCTGCTCCCCGGCCCGGTATTCCTTCAACGCATCGCTCAGCATATGCCAGGAACGCGGGGTGGAAAACGGTTCTTCGGTTTTCGGCGGTTCAGAAAAGAGGTGATCCGGCCGCTGGATGATATAGTCAATGACCCACGGATGGAGTCCTTCTGCCTGCGCCCACTTGATCCACTGTCCTGCATCCGCTTTTAGCTGCACATGGAACATACGGTTTAAAAGGGCGGACGACATCGTTTTTACGATCGCGCTGTCCTCGGCACGGTTTCCTGCTCCGATCACAATGCTTCCCTCCGGAAGATGGTATTCTCCGATCCGCCGCTCATGGATCAGGGAATAGAAGGCTTTCTGCACTTCCTGCGTACAGGCGTTGAGTTCGTCCAGGAACAGGACATATGGCTCTTTTCTGGCGATCATTTTCGGCGGAAGGAATTCCGAGGTCTCGCCCCGGATCTGCGGAATGCCGATAATGTCCTCCGGCGCGAGCTGGCTTCCAAGGAGCGACACACACGGCAGGCCGACTTCGTCTGCGAATTTTTCCACTAACGCGGATTTTCCGATGCCGGGCGCACCCCAGATAAAAACCGGCCGCACCGGCGCAACCTGAAGCAATACTTCTAATAATTCATCCTGTGTCACACTGATTGGTAAATGCATCTGATGTACTCCCTTCTGTTTCGATCCTGTATCTTTTCAAAGCGGATATTCGCAATCCACTTTACCACTTGCTTGATTTGACTAAATCACTTTTTCTGCCCTGCCGTGATCTTACTGTGCTGCATTACAACGTGTCTCACCATATTTCTCTGTATTTTCCAATTTCACTGTCATATTCCAGCACCGGAATTTTTTCGCTCTGCCAGGTGGTTCCATCGAGATAATAATGACTCTGACCGTCATGCCAGATACCGTCATATATTCTGTTTCCACTGATTTTTGCCGTGGAGATGTGACCTGCAATCACATCCTTATAGAATGCTCCGCGGCTTACCGTTCTTTTCCCCACCATCAGCTCCTCGCTGGTCACGCACAGCCAGTTTTTACCGCCCCATTCGGCAATTCCGGCGTGCACCAGAATCTGGCGTTCTGTTTCATAAAAGTAAGGAAAATGGCGCATCCAGATGATCAGATCCCCCGCATCTTCGAACATCAGCCGTACTGCTTCTGCATTTCTGGAATCCTCTGAGAGGTGTGCTTCTTTTTCCAGAAACTCTTGAAAATGTTCTTCTTTCAGAAAGCTGTGCAGCGTTTCATAGTCTCCATCTGCATCCGATGCCAGCCATTCCCGGCTGCGATATTGCTCCACACTGCCGATATGCCGGTTGACATCCGCATATTCTTCCAGCCAGTCCAGCAGTGCTTTTTCATGGTTTCCCATCAGGGCAATGACTTTTTCCGAACCATATTTTTCCTGCAATGCCCTGACTTTTTCCAGCACCGCCCGGCCATCTGGTCCATAATCTATGTAATCGCCCAACAGAATCAGCTGATTTTTCCCCGAAAGGTCTGTTTTTTTCAGAGCTGCCTCGAATGCCTCCAGAAATCCGTGAATATCCGACATCATATATCGCTTCATTGCTTTTCCTCTGTTTGTTTATACGTAGAAAGTTTCCTTCGTTTCCAGGCAAAGGCATCCCAGTCTTCCATTCTCGAAGCCGCAGCCGCAGTCACACAGATAAACGTTTCCTTTTTTATTCTTCCAGATGGATCCATTTCCCATGTTCTGATGGCCGCAGACGGAAATATATCCATGCACTCCCTCATGAAGAAAAACCTTGTACCACAAATCTCCCATCAGATAATAGTTGTCCAGTTTCCATTTCCCCGGTTCTGCCGTACAGGCATGGGCAAGCAGATACGGCTGACCATCTACCTCGATTTCCACCTGTACCGGCCAGGAAAGGATGCGCTCTGCGAGCTGCTTTAAATCAACTTCCGTCAGGCGTTCCTGTAAAAGATGGAAGGAATTGTACGGATACGGCTGCAGGAGGGCGCGGTCTCTCTCATCCATTCCGTAATAGCGGAAAATGTAATTGGCAAGCCAATGATCGTGGTTGCCGCGGATCACAGTACATTTTTTCCCCAGCTTCAATACCTGAAAATACACGCCCGCCGGGTCTGGATGATCCATGCAGCGGTCAAACAAATCACCAAGCAGATACAGGTGATCATCCTCTTTGAGATCCATTTTTTCCAGCAATTTCATGAACCGCCAGCTGTCGTTATGTATATCGGTAATAATATAGTGCATCCAAAATCTCCTTTTCTTTCGCAGCTTTCATGTCTGCTCCTGCAATCTTCAAAGCTTTCGTTATCCGCTCATTTTTCCCAAAACGGCTTTCCTGCTTGTGTTTTGGCATGTCCTGTTTCAAAAGTCTTCCCGCTTGTTCTGCTGGTTCCGAATCCCGGTCTTCTGATTCTGGCATCATGGAACGTCTAAAATCTTTCACCCATTGTTGTCCGAACTGTAAAACTCTTCCCCCGTTTCCAGACAGATTGCCGCCAGCCGCCCTCCCGGGAAGCATGCGCCGCAGTCGATCGCAATGTGGTGATATTTTTTATAAATATACCCAGGATTATCATTTTCCGGAATCGTCTGCGTCGGTGTATGTCCTGTTACCAGATTTGTATCCGCAAAGTATTCCTTCTGATAATCTGGTCTGGCCCATACAAGATCGTGCAGGGAATATTCCTCGATCCTCTTTTCCGGTGTGAATCCACCCAGCCCTCCATGCACCAGCAGATACTGTTTTTCTCCCACTGTAAGCTCCTCATACAGACTGAAATCCTCCAGAAAATTCAGTACTTCCTCCCGCATCTCGGGATCCAGCGCCCGAAATTCCCGGATCGTAGCATCACCGCCGTTATACTTCCAGAGAACAAGATTGTCCAGCAGTTCAGCATCCACTTCCTCGATGGCAAGATCTGTGATTTCCTGACAGAGAAACCGCAGACATTCCAGCGCCATCACCTCATGGTTCCCCACGATACAGAACGCATTCGGCATTTCCATCAGTTTCAATATCACCTTAATCGGATGCTCACCCCGGTCTAAAACATCACCCAGAACATAGAGCGTATCTGTATCTTTCAACTCGATTTCTTCCAGCAGCTCCATGAATCTCTCATACTCACCATGAATATCAGAAATAACGTAAGTAGCCATAAACAGAATCCTCCCTTTTTCATCCATACGAATCTGCATACGTTCTCCATTACCAGCTTATCTTACCATACTTCCTGTTTTTTACCGGACAAACTCTTGTCCCTCCTTTTTTTGCATAATGTACGCTCTAATACATCTTCTATTGAAATTTCATTCATGCGAAATCCCCTTTTCTTGATACTATACCACATCTATTCTTTTCTTCATTGAACTACAAGTTTAATCCTCTTTTTCTTGCTGTTTTCCCGCATTCTATCAGCATTACGCGCTGTTTATACAGCGCCTTTTATTTCTGTGCAATTTATTCTCTATATGCAAAAAAGGAACGTTCTATCCAAATCGTTCCTTTTTGTTTGTAGATTATTTTATTTTTCAAATTTCTCAATCACGCACGTATGCGTCTTCGTTTTCTTATCATAAACGCGTATTTGCCGAGTGCACAGTAATGCCCGCGTCCCCTATTTACTTAATACCCCGTCGACAGCCTTTTTCCATCCGGCGTATTTTTTCTCCCGGATTTCATCGTCCATCTTCGGCTCATACACACTTCGTTTCATATTTCCCGCGAGTTTTTCCAGATCGTAGACCCCGGCTGAAATACCGGCCATATAAGCCGCCCCGATGCCGGAAAGCTCCTCCGCGTCCGGAATATTTACGCGTTTATTCGTAATATCGCTCTGGAACTGCATCAGATATCCGTTTCGTGTCGGGCCACCGTCTACACGGAGTTCCTCGATCCGCATGCCGGTATCCTGCTCCATCGCACGGACAAGGTCGGTGATCTGGTAGGCAATGCAGTCGAGAGCCGCTTTTACCACCTCGGCTTTTCCTGTGGTGCGGGTAATTCCGCTGATCGATGCCGTTGCTTTCTCATCCCAGTACGGCGCACCAAGCCCGGTAAATGCCGGAACCAGATACGTGCGGTCTGCCGGATTTGCCTCCCTCGCCAGTCCTTCCGTCTCTTTTGCCGAAGAAATCAGTTTCAGGTCATCCTTCAGCCAGGTAATTACAGCTCCGGTATAATTCAGATTGCCTTCCAGCACATAGTCCACCTTGCCGCCTCTTCCCCACGCAAGCGAAGTCACAACGCCGTGGCTGCTCTGAATCGGCTTGTCTCCAATGTTCATCATCAGCGAAGAACCCGTTCCGTACGTTGCCTTGATCATACCCGGTTTTAAGCAGCCCTGTCCGAACAGAGCCGCATGAGAGTCGCCTAATACACCGCAGATCGGAACCGGCTTGGAAAACAATCCTTCCATCGTCGTGGTTCCATACACCGCATCGGAATCACACACCCTGGCCAACGCGCAGGCCGGAATTCCGAATATCTCACAGATCTTCTCATCCCACGCCAGCGTTTTCAAATTAAACAACTGCGTTCTCGACGCATTTGAAAAATCTGTTTTAAATGCATGATCCCCCGTCAGCTTGTAAACCAGCCAGCTGTCAATCGTACCCAGGCAGAGTTTCCCGTCCGCAGCACGTTTCTGTCTTTCTTCTCCGCCGTTTCGAAGCAGCCACGCCATCTTTGCAGCAGGAAAATAAGCCGAAAGCTGCAGACCCGTCGCCTCGCGTATCTCCTCTGCGTGCCCCTGCTCCGCAATCTCCTGCGCAATCCCGCTTGCGCGGCCGCATTGCCATACAATGGCCTCTTCCAGTGGTTCCCCGGTCGCCTTATCCCAGATCGCCGTCGTCTCACGCTGATTGCTGATGCCGATTCCGGCGATTTCTTCCGGTGCAACACCGGACTCTGCTACCAGCGTTTTTACCGTCTGTACGGTATTCCGGTAAATCTCATTCAGATCATGGGACACCCATCCCTTTTCATTGACAATCTGCCGGTGCGGCAGGTCGGTACGGCGGAGTAAATGTCCCACCCCGTCAAAGAGCAGCGCTTTCGTTCCCTGCGTGCTCTGATCAATTCCGATAATATACCTTTTCTCCATATTTCCAACTCCATTACTATTATAGATAAAGAAACGTCCCTGCACCCCGGGCCTTCCACAGTCCGGGCACGCAGGAACGTCATAAACATCATTATTTCAGTAATTCTTTCGCTTTCGCTACAATGCCTTCCGCATTCAGTCCATAGTGATCAAACACTTCTTTGGACGTTCCTGTAATGACCGGCGCATCCGGCAGAGACATATGAACGACTTTGCGCGGGCATTCCGCACCGACCACCTGGCTCACCATCGAACCAAGGCCGCCAAATGGAGCGTGCTCTTCGATCGAAATGACAACTTTTGCCTTCTTTGCAGCCTCTACCAGGCCCTCTTTGTCCAACGGTTTCACACAGTACATATCGAGCAGTCCTGCGCTGATTCCCTCTTCTTTCAGCATAGCAGCTGCATCAAGCGCCGGGCGGACCATCTCACCGCAGGCTACCAGTAAAACATCGGTGCCCTCCGAGAGAACCGTCGCCTTATCCATCTCAAACGGGGTATTTTCTTCGCTGTAAATATCCGCAACGGCATTTCTTCCCACCCGGATATAAGCCGGTTTTTCATCGGTAAGAAGCGCCTCAACCAGTTTTGCTGTCTGGAAGCGGTCGCTCGGCAGATAAACGCGCATGTTCGGAATAGCTGCCATTGCTGCGATGTCCTGTGCAGAATGATGGCTCATGCCGAGTGCGCCGTAGCTCACACCGCCGCTGATGCCGATCAGCTTTACATTGGTATTGGAGTATGCACAGTCAATTTTCGCCTGCTCATAGCTTCTTGTAGAAAGGAAGCACGCCGGAGATGCCGCAAATGCTTTCTTGCCGCATTTTGCAAGACCGGCAGAAACGCTGACCAGATCCTGCTCCGCGATACCCATCTCCACAAACTGCTCCGGATACGCATTTGCAAACGGTGTCAGGGAAGCACTTCCCCTGGAATCGCTGCAGAGCACCACGATATCTTTATCCGTCTCGGCATGTTTCATTAAAACCTCGCAAATGGCCTGTCTGTTTGGAATCTTATTCATGACAGTACCTCCTTTCTTTCCTCCAGATCCTTCATGATCTGTTCTACTTCCTCCGGTGTCGGCACTTTATGATGCCACTCCGCCTTATTTTCCATCACGGAAGAACCACAGCCCTTCGTTGTGTTTGCAATAATAACCGTCGGTTTTCCCTTGCAGTGTTTCGCCAGCTCAAACGCATGAACGAGCGCGTCCATATCGTTGCCCGGTACGGAAAGAACATTCCATCCGAACGCTGCCCATCTCTCCTCCTGGCTGTCCTGTTTCATGACATCCTCGGTATTTCCGGAGATCTGCAGACGGTTGCGGTCTACGATCGCACAGAGGTTGTCCAGCTTGTAGTTTCCTGCGGACATTGCGCCCTCCCAGACAGAGCCTTCTGCCAGCTCGCCGTCACCCATAACGGTGTAAACACGATAATCTTTTTTATCCATTTTTCCTGCCAGCGCCATTCCCACGCAGACCGGAAGTCCGTGGCCGAGAGAACCGGAATTCATCTCGATGCCCGGCAGTTTATTGTTCGGATGGCCGATGTACGGGCTGCCGAATTTGGAGAATTTTTCAATGACCTCTTCCATCGGGAAGAACCCCTTTGCCGCAAGTACTGCATAATATGCCTCAACGGAATGACCTTTACTCATTACAAAACGGTCGCGGTCCGGGTCGTCCATGTTCTTAGGGCTGATGTTCATCTCTTTAAAATACAGCGCTACAAGCACATCAATGACACTCATGTCGCCGCCGATGTGGCCGCCCTTGCCGGAAACTACCATTTCCACTACTTTCTTCCGCAGATCATACGCCAGACAACTCAATTCCTTGTATTCACTCATGATTTTCATTCTCCTCTTAAATATGCTTTGACATCTTCCTCAATCGGATCATATAAATCCGGGGCAATGCCGATGTATTTGCATGCTTCATACAGAACCGGCACAACGTTCTCGTGGATACCGACGCAGTGGTGGATGTACGGTCCTTCCACGATTTTTGCCTCCAGGCGTTTCAGGTTCTGTACTTCAACCCATACGTAGGTTCCCTTCGTATAAGGTCCCTCAACACCTTTTGCATTTCCAAGCAGCAGGGAGTACTCTCCGTTGTCTCCGTCAAAACGCGCCAGTGTCATTTCGCCTAATTTTGCCTGCGCCTCTACAGCGCCCGGATGGCTGAATGCCAGAGGATAACCGATCGTCGGTTTTTCCTGTGCAACAGAAATCGACCACGGTCCGCAGTGCTGAAGCAGCTCGCCGTTCTCGTTGTCCGGGTGGCGTACCGTCCAGTCAGCAAAGAAACTTCTCTTATCGTTTCTGTCGGCAGCCTCTACCAACAGAGCGGTGATGGCGCCATGGATATCGGTCTCACAGACAACCGGAATTCCCTCTTCGTTCAGCAGAGAGTTTGCCGCACACGGCATGATGCCAATCTCACCCTGCAGTGCGTTCCAGCACTGGATCGCGATGGCATTGCAGGAATATTTGACAGCCAGATTCTTCATCGCAACCTTCAGAGCTGCTACATTTTCCAGTTCTTCCGGTTTGATCTTTACACACATATTGGTGTTGCAGTAAGCAACGACTTTTTCCACCTCGCTGCCCTCTGCTTTTACTTTTTTCATCTCCGCAGTCAGTTCCGGAAGCGGAATCGGGGAAAGCTGAATGTTGAATTTTTCCAGCAGCTCGCCCTCGTTGCACATCGTGGACCAGAAGTCGAACGGACGCGGTCCGATCTGAAGGATTCTGGTGTGGCGGAAGGTATCTACCACATTACATACAGCAAGGAAATCCTGAATGCCACGCTCAAATTCCGGATCGGTCAGACGGCAGTTCGTCATATAGGTGAACGGGACACCAAAACGGCGCAGCACTTTTCCGGTTGCGAACAGGCCACACTGGCTGTCGCGGAGACGCACACCGTTCTCATCCGGTCTCTCATCGCGCGGTCCCCAGAGGAGTACCGGAAGCCCCATTTCCTTTGCCAGCCTTGCACAGACATATTCCGTTCCGAAGTTTCCGTGCGGGAAGAAAATTCCCTTTACGTTTTCACGGCGGAATTTCTCCTGGATTTTCTCACGGTCCGCCTCATCGTAAAACAGACCCTCCTCATTGATGTCTGTGATATCAACAAATTCAACGCCGAGCTCTTTTAAACGCTCTCTCGTCAGGTTTGCATATTTTACCGCATCCGGAGCGCTGAAAATACTTCTTCTCGTAGGTGCAAATCCGATCTTAACTGATTTCATATTCATTTCCTCCATTTAATTTTCTTTAAACTTTGCTAAATTATATTTTGAATTTCTCTGTTCTTTATGGCTCTTATATTACTAAATTCTTTTGAATTTGTCAACATTAATTCAGCTTTATTAAACTTTTTTTAGTAATTTATACAAAAAAGAATGGCCGCTTTTATGCATTTCTTCGTATTTCAACTTTTTACAGTTCAGAAGTTGACTTCTTTTTTAATTCATATTAAAATCAATGCATAAGTTTAATATTTTTCAGATAAATACTGAAATAAATTTCAACATCCCGCATGCACAAAACACACGGAAGCACCGTGCGGGCTGATTTTATCGAACAGGAGCTGAACTCTTATGAATATTTCTGCGAAAGAACTGGCAAAGCTGATCAACGTATCGCCTGCCACGGTTTCTATGGTTTTCAATAACAAACCCGGCATCAGTGATGCCACAAGAGAGCTGGTTTTAAAAACTGCAGCCGAGTATGGCTATGCGCCGAAAAAAAATGAAGCCTCCGGCGCTTCCTCCCGCATTATTCAGCTGGTCAATTATAAAAAGCACGGAAAGGTCGCTGCCGACACGCCGTTTTTCTCCCAGCTGACCGAAGGAATCTCCACCGAATGCACCCGCCAGGGCTGTGCGCTTCATATCTCCTATTTTTATGAGACCATGGATATTGACAGCCAGCTCGATGCACTCCGCGCTGTGGACTGTGAGGGCATTCTTCTTCTTGCAACCGAAATGGCTCCGTCCGATTTCCGCAAGTTCCGCGATTTTTCTGTTCCGATCGTTGTCGTGGACTGCTATTACGATGAGCTCGATTACGACTGCGTTCTGATCAACAACATCCAGGGGGCGTTCAACGCCACGAATTATCTGGTTCAGTGCGGACACAAAAACGTGGGCTACTTTCACTCGAGCCTCGACATCAGCAACTTCTCCGAACGCGCCGACGGCTACTACAAAGCGCTCCGTGCAAACGGTATCAGCACCTCGCATCCATATGTCCACCCGGTTTCCCCTACCTCGGACGAGGGCTACCGCGACATGCTGCGCCTTCTCGAGTCGAAAGCTCCGATCGCGGATGCTTACTTTGCCGACAATGACATCATCGCGGCGGCCGCCATGCGTGCACTGCGTGAAAACGGCTACCGCATCCCGGAAGATGTCTCTATCATCGGCTTTGATGACGTTCCGATGTGCGATATGATGGTTCCGCCGCTTTCCACTATGAAGGTCAGAAAACGCGAGCTTGGAGCCACCGCTGTCCAGCGCCTGCTTGACCGCGTGGCCGATCCGAAACGCGAATGTCTGAAAATGTGCATGGCAACCAAGCTGGTGAAACGCCAGAGTGTTTCCAGACGTTAAAGCTTTTTGGATGAGGCTGTCGTCTAGCGCGTGTCTGAAAAATCATTTCCGCAAGCTGCAAGCCCCACTTTGTGGGAGATTTTGCCCTCATTCGGTTGCCGTAGCGGGTTTAAGCCGCCCTCATTCGGACAAAATCTCCCACCACCTGGAACTCGCAGCTTACGAAAAGCCATTTTCAGACACGCTCTGTACGGCAGCCTCACCTTTTTTATTTTGAAAGGAGTTTTTTTCATGCAATCTGCAAATGATCTGAAACAGCTTTTACTCAGTATCAATCACAAAAGCTATCCCGCCTATAAATCCACACGCGGCGCCTATCAGTTTCCGCGCTACACACTCTCCATCGACCACGTCCAGGGCGATCCGTTCGCCGCTCCGTCGCGGGTCAGCGTTCATGTGAATGGAAGAACTGCCGCTTTCCCGGCATCACTCTATGATACGTATGAAAAGCGCGTCGCCCTCCAGGATTACCTGCTGCGCCAGTTTGCGCGCGCCATCGCACCGTATTCCTTCCACGCGAAGGGTTCCGGCAAAAGTGGTCTGCTGGGGATAAGCCGCTGCGGACAGGAAATTCTGGAGCGCACTGCCTGCGTTCTGAATCCTTCCGACGGCAGTCTTGTCGTCAACATGGAAATCGGCTTTCCAGCCAACGGCCGCACCATCGCCTCGCAGGAGCTGATCCGTATTCTTTTCGACTTTCTGCCCGGCTGCGTGGAAAAATCGCTGTTCTACCGTGCTCTGGATCCGAAAGCATGCGCCAATGTCGCCCGGCTCTGTGAGGACCAGCAGGCGATCCGCGCCGCATTAAAAGAAAAAGGACTCACTGCCTTCATCGCCGACGGCTCCATTCTCCCGCGCGAGACCGGTGTTTCCGATCTGCCGATGAAGCACGCCGTTCCGTTTACCTCACCGGAATCCCTGCGCGTTACCCTCGATCTTCCAAACCGCGGACCCGTTTCCGGCATGGGAATTCCACTCGGTGTCACACTGATCGTAGGCGGAGGCTTCCACGGAAAATCCACCCTGCTGCAGGCGCTTGAGCGCGGCGTATACAACCACATCGCCGGGGACGGCCGTGAATATGTCATCACCGATGCAAGCGCCGGAAAGCTCCGCTCCGAGGACTCCAGAAGCATCCGCAACGTCGATATCTCCCTCTTCATCCACGATCTTCCCGGAAAGAGCGACACCACCTCATTTTCGACTGCAGATGCCAGCGGAAGCACCTCGCAGGCTGCCAACGTGATCGAGGGCATCGAATCCGGCACGAGCCTCTTTCTGATCGATGAGGATACGTCCGCCACCAACTTTATGGTGCGCGATGAGCTGATGCAGCGCGTCATTGCCGACAGCGAGGAACCGATCACACCGTTTATCAGCCGCGTGCGGGATCTGTATGAGAAGCTCGGCATCTCGTCGATTCTCGTTGCCGGAAGCTCCGGTTCTTACTTCCACGTGGCAGACACTGTCATTCAGATGAAAGAATACGTTCCTTATGACATTACGGATCGCGCGAAAACCACAGCCGCAGAATTTCCGCCGTTTACTGCCTCCGTGCGCCCTTTTTCCGTTCCGGCCTTCCATCGCTGCCCGCAGCCGGGTAAATGCCTGACGGGAAGTGACCGCACGAAAGTCAAAGTAATGGGACGGGAATCCATCCTCATCAACAAGTCTCTGACCGATCTGCGCGCTGTGGAACAGCTCACGGACAGTGAGCAGTTGAACGGGCTGGCTGCGCTCCTTTTAGAAGCAGCGGAGCACAAGATGGACGGTAAGAAAACACTGGTGCAGGTGGTGGATCTGCTGGAAAAACAGATGGATGAAAAAGGCCTTGCTTCTCTTCTCGCTCCTGGAAGACCCAGCGACCTGGCACGGCCGAGACGGCAGGAAATCTTTGCATGCCTGAACCGGTGCAGGGAACTGCGGTTCTGAGAAAATTTGTAACAATTCAGAGCCATAAAAAATGGAAGAAAAGAATACGAATCATGTGCGCATGAATGGGTATTCTTTTCTTCCATTTTTTATATCAAAAAGCCACATCGAGATGCAACACAACGGCATCAAGATGTGGCTCTGAATCGTTTCAATTTTTGCTATAACACGCTTACCGTAATGGTGTAATAATTGTCACTTTCTGCGAGTGAAATCCGTTTCACCGGAGGATTTTCATCCGTCAGGCTTATCAGTGACAGATAATTCGAACCAAACATTGTATCGCTCTGTGTTCCTGTCGATACGACACGCTTTACACTCTGAAAATTAGTGTACGCCGCGAAGCTTCCGCCCACGACAAGGATCAGCACTCCCAGAACAAAAATCGCTCCGGCAGGACTGCCATACCGGATCCGTTTTCCTGTTTTTTTCTTCATTTTAATCTCCACTCTTTTGTGCCATCATATGTTCTCTATTTTACCCATCGCGTCTCAAAAATGCAAGCATTCCTTGTATTCTGCAACAATTTGTTACCGCGCTCGTTACTGCTCGGAAGTTTAACAGTTAAACATAAATTCAATAAAAAAGGGGATGTCGGTTAATACCACATTTCGACATCCCCAGCAGTAATTAAAAGGATCCCAGCAAGGACGAGGCTTGTTAGCTTTTTCTCTTGCGAGGGATCCTTTTTTCTATGAAAATGAAATTTATTTTTGGCCGCAAAAATCCCAGCAAAATTCCCAATATTTCTCTCATGTTCCCGCCCTCATCTGTTCTTTCTCCGTTGCGTAAGAGAGTCCCACGCCGTTTAAAATAGTTTACGGCATTGGGACTCTTCTTTCCTCTTTATTTGCAGGATTTTATTCCCCACAGATCCGCACAATCGCCTCCGCAAAGATCACAACGCATTCTTTCAGGCATTCGATTTCCACGAACTCGTCTGCTCCGTGCATACGGTTGTCGACTTCAAGGTCTGCGCATCCAAACGCAACGCCGTTTTTCAGATGATGCACATACGTTCCGCCGCCGATCGCAAATGGTTTGCCTGGTTTTCCAGTGACATCCGTATAGCACTGCAGCAGGGTCTGGACGAACGGGCTGTCGGCCGGGACGTGGTGTGGTGGGAACATTCCGCTGCCTTCCATGGAGAAGCCGCCTTTTTTCATGTTCTGCCCGGCGGTATCATACAGGTTTTCTTTTGTCGCGCAGATCGGGGCGCGGCAGTCGTAGGAACCAGTCAAGGTTTTGCCGTCGTAGTTCATGAGGTCGAGGCTTAAGGTGAGCTCGCCGGACTCTTCATCTGACATGGCGACACCGAGGCCTGCGCCTTTGCCGTCGCCGTGCGGGTAAACTTTTGCAAGGAAACTGATGTCGTTTTTCAGTTCACTCTCTTCCATTCCAACGGATGCGAGAAGCTGCAGCAGTGCGGTCAGTGCGTTGTTACCCATTTCCGGGGTGGATGCGTGGGCGAAGGCACCGCAGGCGGTGATTTTTATATTGCCGTTTTCGGTGTCTTCCAGAACGAAGGAAACGCCGGTCTTCTGCTCAGTCTCGTCAGCGCAGGTTTTCAGGTCTTCTTTTGCCATGCCGGCAAGCTCTGCATATGCTTTGCCTGGTACAACGTTCAGTTTGGTGCCGGCCTGTAAGGATACGAGGCGCACGCCTGTCGTTCCGGCATCGGATGTTTTTTCGAAGTGGCCGCGCATGCCGCCTTTTTCAATGTTGATGACCGGGAATTCGGCATCCGGTGAGAAGGTGCATGGTGCTTCCACTTCTTTCTTATAATAATATTCGAGGTCGGAGCTTCCGCACTCCTCGTCGGAACCGAGGACAAGACGGACGTTTTTCTTTAATGGGTAACCGAGTTCTTTGACAGCGCGCATTGCGTAGATAGCTGCGATCGCCGGTCCTTTATCGTCTGCGGTTCCGCGGCCGAACATTTTTCCTTCTTTGATGCGCGGGGTGAATGGATCGGTCTCCTGCCAGCCTTCGCCTGCCGGTACGACATCGAGATGGGCGAGAATATCAAGGCCCTTTTCTTCCTGATTAAAGTCAGCTGCAATCGCGTAGTTGTCGTAGTTGGTTACGGCAAAGCCGTATTTTTCCAGAATTTCAATTCCCTGCGCCAGTGCTTCTGCCGCCGGTGCGCCGAATGGTTTGCCTGGCTCTGCCGCCTGTTTTTCGCTTGGAATCCGGATCAGGCTTTTCAGATCCTCGATCATCTCGGATTCGTGGTTTTCAATATATGTTCTTAATTCTTCTTTCCGCATCGTAACTTCTCCTTTTCTCTTCTCTGGCACCGTCGCAGTGCCGTTCTTTTTCTATCATAGCGCAGAAAGAGCAGAAAATCCACATTTTCTGCTCTTTTTCCAAATAATCATTTGTTTTTGTCCAAATTGACTGTAATTTCATAATAATCACACGGATGCGCCGTAAGCCCCGTCACGCCCTCGCCGGATACCATCGACATTTTGAGGTGTGATGCGAAGAAAAACATGTGGTCATCCAGCAGCGTCTGCGTCATCTCGATGGCCAGTTCGGTTCGTTTTTCGGTATCAAACTCGCCGCTTAACTGCTGCTCCAGCATCTCGAGTGTCTCACTGTAATAACCGCCGCGGTTCTTGGAGGAATCCTGCAGGCAGTGCGTTGTAAAGAAATACTCGGGATCGCCCGTCGGTGCGCTGACAAATGCGCTGACATAAACATCCCAGTTTCCTTTTTTCAGCAGTTCCAGATGATTTGCCGTGCACTGGATCTGTACTTCGATTCCGATTTTCTTCAGCGATGCCTGTGCACTCTCCGCGAGAAGCGGCAGTTCCTGGCGGCTCGGATACGTGAGCCAGCAGATGGTCAGGCGTTTTCCGTCTTTTTCCACGTAGCCGTCGCCGTCCTCATCGGTCCAGCCTGCTTCAGCCAGCAGTTCTCTGGAATACTCAAGATCATAGGACTCCTCCTGCACTTTGCTGTCGCCGAATGCAAAGTAAGAGGGGAACGGGCCTTCCGCCACGCTTCCGTTTCCTTCCATCAGCGTATTCACAAAGCCCTCCCGGTCGATCGCTCCGATGACTGCCTCGCGCACGCGGTCGTCCTGCAGCACCTCGGATGATCCGTTAAACTGTCCGAAGAAGGTACGCGACGTATCCGCCGAAGAAATCGTGTATGGTTCATCGCGGAACAGGATCAGATTGGAATACGGCAGGCCGTACGCCGCGTCGAGCTCGCCTGACTGTAACGCCATCGTCATCGTATCGCCGTCGCGGATCGTTTTTACTTCGATCCGGTCGAGCTTTGGCGTTCCGTTCCAGTAATTGTCATTTTTCACGAGCGTCAGTCCCTGATCCGTCTCCACCTGTACTGCGCGGTACGGGCCGGTTCCGGCGACATTGCCGTCATCCGTCACACCTGCCTGCATATCAATGATGCATCCATATGGGTCAGACAGATAATTCAGAAGCGCCGGGACAGGCTGTTCGGTGTGAATCGTTACGATCAGGCCGTCTGCCTCGATGCTCTCAATTTTCAGATCCCCGCGTGCACGGTCATGTACTGCGATCAGATCCTCGAGACATTCTTTGACCGCCTCCGCGTCGAGAGTGCGCCCACTCGTAAAGGAGATGCCTTCATGCAGTGTAATCCGCCATGTTGTATCGTCCACAAGCTCATAGCTTTCTGCCAGCCATGGCTCGATCTCCATAGAATCGGAATAATGAAACAGCGTCTCACCGATCCCATAGCGGATACACGCCCAGCCGGAATAGCCGTTGTGCGGGTTGACATCGGACTCGTCGTTTTCGGCGTTGAATGTCGTGTCGCCGTATATGAAAACTTTTTCATCTGTACCATCTGCCGCTGTGCTCTGACAACCGGAAAACAGTACCACCGCCAGAATGCCGCACAAAACATATGCAATTTTTTTCCTTCTGCCGTTCTTTCTCTGCATTCTGTACTTCTCCTGTTTTCGCAAATGGCACCACCATTTCTGCTGTCTGATTTTCTGTTTCAACAGTTTTCTCACAGACTATACTCCATCAACAGTTTCGTGTATTCCTCTTTCGGGTACTCCAATACCTCCCGCGTCTCCCCCTGCTCCACGATTTTTCCCTGCCGCATGACAATCACACGGCTGCAGAGTTCCCGCACCAGCGCAAGGTCGTGGCCGATCCACAGCATCGCAAGTCCTTCTTCCCGCTGCAGTTTTTTCAGCAGTTGAACGATCTGCGCCTGTACCGCCGCATCGAGCGCACTCGTTGCCTCGTCGCAGATCAGAAGAGACGGCTGCACAGCAAGAGCCCGCGCAATTGCGGCTCTCTGGCACTCTCCGCCGCTCGTCTCGCGGGGATAGCGCATCGCCGTTTCCGAACTAAGTTCCACTTTTTTCAGCAGCTCCGGCAGATGAAGACACGCCTCTTTCCGGCTCATTCCCTGATTCCGAAAAGCTTCCAGAATCCCGGTTTCGAGCGTCTGCATTGGATCGAAGGAATCCTGCGGGGTCTGGAAGACCATCTGTATTTTCCGGTAAACTTCGCGCTGCCGCCTGCCTTTTCTTCCGAGGATTTCCTCGCCTTCCAACAGAACGCTGCCTGCATCCGCCTGGACCAATCCGGTGATCAGACGGGCCGTCGTGCTTTTTCCGCATCCGCTCTCCCCGATCAGGCCAAGACATTCCCCCGCATCCAGTGTGAAGCTGATGCCGTCCACGGCGGCAAATTCCGTTTCCCGGCCGGTTCCAGCAAAGTTTTTGCTTAAGTTGTTTACTTCCAGCATGTTATGATTATGCATCGTTCTTCCCTCTTCCCGGCACAGCCGCAAGGAGATTTTTTGTATATTCGTCCTTTGGGTGATCGAAAACCGTCCTTGTCTCCCCCTGCTCCACGATGTTTCCATCCTTCAAAACAGCAACCCGGTCTGCCATCTGCTCGAGAACCGCAAGATTGTGCGTCACCAGCACCATCCCCGTCTGCTCTTTCTGCTGCAACGCCTGAAGCTCCCGCAGCACCTGCGCCTGCGAAACCACATCGAGTGCACTCGTCGGCTCGTCCGCCAGAAGAAGCGACGGATGCAGCAGCATTGCGAGCGCAATCCCGACGCGCTGGTTCATGCCGCCGGAGAGCGACGATGGATAGCTGTTCCAGATCGTCTCGCCATCTGAAAGCCCCATATCCGCAAATCGCTGGAGCGTCATATCTTTGATTTCTCTGCGGCTTTTTCTGCCAGACATTCCCCCAGAAATCGGGGTGATGAATCCGCAGCGTTTCTCATGGGCGCGCACGCTTTCACAGATCTGTGCTCCGATTTTCCGGGTCGGACAGAGTGATGCCCCTGTATTCTGGAAAATCATACCAATTTCTGAACCGCACAGACTCCGCAGCTTCTTTTCGGACATGCCCGTCAGCTCCTCTCCGCAAAATGTGATCTGCCCGCCGGTGATGGAACCATTCTTTCCCATCAGCCGCAGGATCGCTCGCAGCAAGGTACTTTTTCCACTGCCCGACTCCCCGGCGATGCCGACGATTTCTCCTTTTTCGACGGAAAAACAGATGTTATTTAAAATTTGCTCCCCCTCATAACAGACAGAAAGGCCGCTGATTTCCAGCAGTTTTTCGCTCATGTTTTTGCTCCCTTTGTTTCCATTTTCGTTTGCCCCTTATCCCTGATCCACCGTTTTCCGTACCGCCTCACCAAGCAGATTGCAGACAAGAACGGTCAGAAAAATCGCCAGTCCCGGCGCCAGAATGACCCAGGGCGCGGTCTGCAGCATACTTCTTCCGTTGCTCATCATCGCTCCCCACTCCGCCGACGGCGCTTCCGCACCAAGGCCGAGGAAAGACAGACCCGCGATTTCCAGCATCATCGTTCCGATATCAAGCACCGCTGTGACAATCGTCTGCCCCGCAAGATTCGGCAGAATATGGCGTCCGATCATCTTCCATGTTCCGTTTCCTGTAAGGCGCGCCGCCGCGATGAACGGCATGTGTTTCAATGCCAGCACACGGTTCCGTGCAAGCCGTGCATATTTCGGCCAGGAAACAAGGATCAGCGACACAACGGCTCCCGTCATGCCGCTCTGCAGAACGCCGGAAAATGCGATTGCAAATACCATACCCGGAAAGGCCAGAAAAATATCGGAGATCTGCATCAGAACCGTATCCGTTTTACCTTCCAGCCAGCCGCTGAAAATTCCGGCGAGTGTTCCGATCAGAGCGCTTGCCGCAACGACAAGAAGTGCTGAAAAAATGCTGACCCGCGCGCCGGAGAGAATCCTTGAAAACAGATCTCTTCCATAGCGGTCCGTCCCCATCCAGTGCGCCGCGGACGGCGGAAGAAGGGACAGTTCCAGATTCTGCTCATACGGATCGTACGGTGCCAGATGGGCCGCGCACGCGGCAAACAGCAGCAGCGCACCGGCGAGGATGCCATAAAAAAGGATCTTTCTTTTCTGTTCTTTTTTCATCGCATTCCCTCCAGCTTCGCCCGCGGGTCCAGTGCACCCATCAGCAGATCAGCAATGAGATGCAGCAGCAGATAGATCGCCGCCATCCACACCAGATATGCCTGAATCACGGGAATATCGTGCATGGAAACGGCATCCACGGCCATTTTTCCGACACCATTCCACATGAAAATCGTCTCAACGATGGCGGTTCCTCCAAGCAGCGAACCGGCGGATAAGAATAGCAGCGTGACCATCCGAAGCAGCACGGATTTTAATACATTTCCAAACAGAATCCGGTTTTCACTTAACCCACGTGCCCGTGCACCCGCCACGTACTCCTGCTCCAGCTCTGCAAGCACGGCAGAACGCACCTGACGGGTGTATTTTGCCGTCATCGAAACCGCAAGCGTCGCCGCCGGAAGCACACAGCTTTTCCATCCCTTTCCCATACTGAGAACCGGAAAAAGATTCCATTTCAGCGAAAAGAAATACAAGAGAAGAAGTGCAGTGAAAAACCCCGGAAACGAATTACCTGCAAAGCAGAACAGGCTGATACTGCGGTCCGCCCATGTATTCTGATATTTTGCACTTAAGATACCGAGCGGAAACGAAAGACAGACCGTCATGGCAAGCGCCAGCGCCGCAAGTGCAATCGTTGCGGGCAGTTTTTCGCAGAAGCTTACAAGCACCGGTTTGCCGGAAACGTACGACTCCCCGAAGTCACCGCGCAGGGCGTTTTTCAGCCATTGCAGGTACTGGACAGCTTTCGGCTCATTCAGTCCCAGCTCCTCCCGCATCGCTTCTTTTTCCGCCTCCGACATCACGCCGCCGCTGCTGCTCTCTTTTAAATCCACCGCATCGACCGAGGAAAGTCCCGTCAGCAGAAAAGCGAGAATCGTCACGCCGAGGAATACCGGAATCAGGCGAAGCAGTCGTTTTAACAGATATTTTTTCACAAATACTCCTTTACTGCTTCACGGCACAAATCGAAAACATCGGTGCCGGGTTATAGAACTCGTCTTTTTCCAGATAAATGCGTTTTCCAAGGCTCGTATCAATGCGGATTTCTCCCGCTGTGTTTTCGCACAGCACCGCCACATCGTACGCCGGCCGGTTTTTGCGGCTGATCGGGAGCTGTGATTTGATCCGTTCGCACTCTTCGAGCATCTCGTTTCCAACCTTGAAATGGGCATGCGCCTCCGGAAGTCCCTTCGTATCGGCAACATCTTCTTTTCCGTAATTGGCATCGAAGTTCAGCAGCACACCGCCCGTTTTCAGCACACGCATCCACTCGCCGTAAGCATGCTCCGCATTCGGCAGCGTCCACGTCAGGTTTCGGGAAATGACAACATCGAACGTTTCATCCGCAAACATCGGATTTTCCGCGTCCATGACCTGGAAGCAGCAGTCGGCATTCTCTTCTTCGGCAAGCTGGATTGCATTCTCAATCATCTCCGGTGTCAGGTCGATGCCGAATACCTCGTGGCCCTCTTTTGCCAGCAGGATCGAGAAAAATCCGGCTCCGCAGCCCACATCAAGGATCTTTAACCGTCTTCCCGCCGGGATCTGTTTTTCAATCTCTTTCATCCAGCGCTTCGCAATCGGGTTTGCAAGTTCGGAGCGTCTCTGCTCTAAAAAGCTCTCGCTCCGTTTCTCCCAGTAATGGACAATCTGCTCTTTGCGGTCGTCGTACTCCGGCTCGCGCACAATTCTTCCGTAAGCAACGACAGGGCCACCTTCTGTTACCATATCGCCCGGTTTTGCCGCCGGATACCAGAGACCGTCTTCGGAAGCCGCCTGATATTTTTCGCCGCGGCGGACGGTCACATCACCAAGCTGGAAGGACTGCTCTGCGCTTTTTTCCGCGCGCACCAGAAACATCGGTGTCGATGCATAGTTCAGTCTCTCTTCCTCGCTCCAGACGCGCTTCCAGATTTCGGAATCGGTCTGGATGGAACAGACGCCGAGGGATTCGAGCACCTTCGTATCCCACGCCGGCCGTTCCATCGCAGAGAGCGGCACCTGGCGCGCAATGTTTTCCATGTGGTCAATGTCCGTGCACAGATAATGGTCGTCGAGCTGCTGCTCTTCCACTTTCTTCCGGTCTGCCTCGTACGCTTCTTTTTTCTCCTCGTCATAGAGATAACCGTACCAGTTCGCATCAAAATTGAGCAACACGCCGCCCGGTTTCAGGACACGCATCCACTCTTGGTATGCCTGCTCCGGCTTTTCCAGATTCCAGGTCAGATTTCTGGAAATGACAACATCAAAGGTCTCATCCGCAAACTCCAGATTCTGTGCATCCATCCGCTGCAGCGTCACGCGCTCCAGACCGTATTTCGTATATTTTCCCAGATTCTCTTTCGCCTTTTCCAGCATCTCCTCCGTGTAGTCAACAGCCGTCACCGTATAACCTACCTCCGACAAAATCATCGGGAAGAATCCCGGGCCGGTTCCGATATCGAGAATCTTCATCTCTTCTTTCTTTTTCTCTGGAAATTGCTCCTCTAATACATGCAGCCACGCTTCTCTCTGGCTTCCCGCCAGTTCTTTTTCATTGACCTCAGAATACCCCTCCGCACGGGTTCCCCAGTAGGAGGCAATTTCCTGTAATAATTCCTGTTCCATATCTTCCGCTTCTTTCTTCTTTTTCTTAACTTTCCCGGCGCGGCCGTTTTCCAACCGCTCAAATATCCCTTTACTCTACCAAAAATCGGCCGTTTTCACAAGCCCCCACGGGGGATATCCTTAACGCCGGCGCAGGTTCCTGTCCCTTTTCCTTTGGCATTTTGTCCAATCCCGGGTTTCTTTCTTCCCTCTCTATCGGCAAATTTGATATTTTTTCTCGACATTCCTATACTTTCGTGCTATAATAACACAGTGTTTTAACGCGTCAAAGTCAAAAAGTACAAGAGGAAAAAGAAATGAAGATAATTGTATGTATGAAACAGGTGCCGGCCGGCACGAAAGTGGATATCGATCCGGAAACCGGCGCCATGAAGCGGATGTCCGGCGATACACGGACGAATCCATATGATCTTTTTGCACTCGAAACTGCAATTTCTCTCCGTGAAAAACTTGGCGGAACCGTGACCGTGCTGACCATGGGGCCTCCGCAGGCGGAAACCATGATGCGCGATGCCTACGCATGCGGTGCCGATGATGCCGTCATTCACTCGGTTCTCCTTTATATTGCCAGAATACCATCAGCTTTCTTGTCGCCGTATCCTCGCTGTATGTATATTTTACGGACCCGAGTCCGTAATAGCTGCAAAGATAGCCGGAAGCCTTATCGAGAAGCTCCGGTCGGGCTTCCATGACCTGTGCCATCAAATCATCGGTGGCAAATTTAAATTCGGAATACTCTTTTGTCTCTTCAATATCCGTCTCCATTTCCCACAGAATCTGCGTCGCATCAAATGTATCCATGTACCGGCCGATCTGGCGGTAATACTCGAGGTCATCTGCATTGCACGCCGGGAGCGGCAGATTCGCATCCGCCTGATGCGTGTCCGAAAATTCCGCATCGGAAACGCAGAGAAAATCGTAGTAGATCAGGTCGTCCGGCAGATTGTACTCGCCGCTCTCGCCCTCTGCGAATACCGGATCGCCCCAGGTTACATCGACGTTGTAATAATTGTCTCCGCACTTTACGATATTCCAGCCGTGCGCCTCGCCGGTGTCTGTCGTTCCCGTCACATAAATGACCGGGATGTCCAGGCGGTTCATCAGATACTGGAACGTTCTGGCATAGCCTGCGCAGACCGTCTGTCCGTTCACAAGTCCGCTGTAGAGTGTCTGATTCTCCGGCGCATCTTTCACATAATCAATCTGCCGGATACATTTTTCAAAGACAGCCTTGATCTTCCCATAGTCATCCATCGAACGGTCGATATCACTTAAGAAATCATTTCCCGCCCCTTTGACCTGGGTCTGGCGGCCTGTGATCTCCTCCGCAAAAATCGTGTATTCTGGAACTACCTCACAGTAGTTTTTCGGCTCACCGTATCCCGTGACATGTGATGCTCCGTTGATCCAGCAGTACTCCGGGTAATCCATATAGACCCATCCGTAAACCTCCGCCGTCACATCGGGATCGCCGCCTTTTGTGATGATGGTTTCCTGGTGTTCCGCGATTCCCTGCACCAGTTCGCGGTAAATCATCTGTCTGTTTTCATCGAGCTGGCTGTAATAATACCGCTTCGCCAGCTCCTCCTCATCTGTATTTTCCGCCTGAAACTGTGTTGAGCCATTCTCTGACAGACCATTGTTTTCGTCTGCCGTCTGTGAAGCAGTGCTGCTGTCCGCTCCGCTTCCGTTCTGCGCGGGATCGCTCTCATCAAATTCTCCGAATACCAGATAAGCCGCCAGCAGGGCAAGCATAAGCGAAAGCAGCGCCCGCAGCGGTCTCTTCCGTCTTCGTCTGTGTCTTCTCTTTGCCATTCTTCTTTTCTCCCAGATACGTTAAAACGCCGTCACACAGTGCATCCGCCACCTTTTTCTGGTACTCCTTTGTGTTCAGGAGCGCTTCCTCCTCCGGATTTGAGAGGAATCCGCACTCGCAGATCACCAGCACTGCGTCTGTCTTCTTCAGCATGTAATACGTTTTGTTTCCCTTGGCTTTCCTGTGATTCGCCGGATCGAGCCCCGCGACCAGTGCAGCCTGCATGCAGAGCGCCAGTTTTTCGCCTTCTTTTGAATCCGTATAATAAAACACCTGCGCCCCTTTGACCGCCGCATCCGGGTAGCTGTTCTGGTGAATGCTGATCACACAGTCCGGCTTTTTTTCATGAATCAGCTGCACGCGCCGCTGCAGATCCTGCACTTTCGCATTCACGGCTCCCGGATCGGAGAGATCATCCTCCCCTTCCCGCGTCATCACCACAAGGATTCCCTGCTTTTCCAGCTTCTTTTTCAGCAGACGGGCAATCGCAAGGTTGATGTCCTTTTCTTTGACACCGTTTGCCCCGATTTTGCCGGGATCGTCGCCGCCGTGGCCGCTGTCCAGCACCACTACTTTTGTGGCTGCCTTCTGTGCTGCCACCAGCCGTGCGCCCTCGCGGGACAGAACATACGCCGCCGAAAGCAGAATCACCGCCATCAGCCATTCCAGTTTTTTCCCTTTTTCCAAATGAAAAGCCCCCTGCTGCAAATTTCCTTTCTTGGTCATTTTATGCAGCAGCGGGGCAGGTTACAACTCTTATTGCTTCCGGTTACTCTTCCTCATCTTCTTCATCATGCGCGCGATTCGGGATTTCATCCTCTTCTTCGTCGTTGTCATCATCGAGATAATCCGGCTCATTTTCGAAATCGATGACTGCGGAATTTTCGACGATTTCGTCTGCTTCTTCTGCGGTATCTTCACTGCCTGGCTCTGCGGCTGTTTCTTTTGCCTCTCCGGGAAAGATACTTTTTACCGGATCTTTCATGAAGGTTTCCACTTCCGACGCAGAACGTTTCATCTCCTCACGCATTTTTTCGATGCCGGCAAAAGTCTCCTCAAAAATTCTGCGGTTCTTCTCGAGTACACTTGTCATGGTTTCCATCTCGGCGTAAATCTTCTGGTATCTGGTGTTGGCTTTCTGCAGTTCCGCGTCCATATGGCTCTGGATTTCTTCTGCTTCGGCCTGCAGTTTTTCTTCATAAACAGCAGCCAGTTCCTCGCCCTTCTGACGTGCGCTCTCTACCATGTATTCGCACTGTTCCTTCGTCTCGCGGCGCTGCTTTGCACAGGATTCCTTTGTCTCCTCCCTCTGTTTCCGGCAGGACTCGTTTGTCTCCTCTTTCTTTTTGCAGCACGCCTCATCCGTTTCCTCCGTTTTCTCGCGGCAGGACTCGTCCGTTTCTTCGGTTTTCCGGCGGCAGGCTTCCTCGGTCTCTTCTTTTAGCTTTCTGCAGCTCTCCTCCGTTTCCTCCGTCAGCTTTCTGCACGCTGCATCGGTCTCTTCGGTTTTCTCGCGGCAGGCATCTTCTGTTTCCTGTGTCAGTTTTTTCGCTTTCACCTGTGCCTCAAACACAAGGCCGCTGATGCTGTCATAATTGTCGATATAGCTCTGGTATTTCTCATGAATATTTTTTTCGAGCTCCTCGATTTTATCCTCACGCTCGCGGATCTTGCGGTTCAGCTTCTCGATTTCCTGCTCTTTTTCCTCGATCTTCGCTTCCAGTTTCTTCTGAGCGGCATACGCCTGATCTTTCAGGTTCTGCACTTTCGTCATGACATCGTCCTTATCGAAACCGCCCATCAGCGTTGTTTTAAATAATTCTTCGTGATTGTTTTCTGACATGTATACTCCTCCTTCGTGCCCGGGCTTTTATCATTCCCCTTATCCTTCCCGGACTCCTCGTCAACTGTTTGTTTCAATATATTCTGAAATCAGACTCCAGACGTCTGCGCACTCGAATCCGAGCTTCCACTCTGCCACTCCGGCGAGATCGGCGCTTTGGATCACTTTCAGTTTTTCCTCCATGGACTGCTCATCCTCCATCCAGATCGTGTATCTGGCATCGGAAGTTTCTACCGTTGCCACATTCTGGCCAAGGGATGCATCCCAAGTTTCTGTCATCTGATTCTCTTTGGCATAGTTTTTGGCGCCATCCATGCCCAGCACCTCGCTGGTAATGGCGCTCTGTCCGAACTTTTCCGTCCAGACACGGGTATAAAACGGGATTCCGCAGATCACCTGATCGGCAGGCATCACCCGCGTCATCTCCTCCACGGCCTGCTGTACGAACGGGAGGGATGAAACAGAGCCTGCCTCCTCGCTTCCCGCGAAATGCTCGTCATAGGCCATGACAATCATATAGTCCACAAATCTTGCCTGCTCGCCGCGCTGATAATACATCGTGTAAGCCTGCGGTACCGGCGTATCGACCGACACCACAAGATTCTGTGCATGCGCCGCGCTCGTCAGTTCCCGCAGAAACTGCAGGTAATGCGGGATTCCGGCCTCTTTCAGATTCTCGAAATCCACGTTGATGCCGTCCATGCCGCACGATGCTGCCTCGGCGAGCAGCTGCTCAATGATTCTGCTGCGCACGGATGCGTAGGCAAGATCGGTTGTTTCGTCAAATGCTTCATTAAAGTTATCAATCAATCCCCAGACTTCCCGTCCCGCGTCATGCGCCAGTTTCACGTAATCGGCGCTCGCAAGGCTGGAAATCGTACCGGTTTCGTCTGTCACGGAAAACCAGGTCGGTGAAATCACGTTCACGCCGGTCATTTCTGCTGTCATCTCTGCCATCGCGTCGTTCGACTCGGTCGATGTGCTCTGATGCCAGACCAGATTGATTTTGTGATCCCGTGTAATTCTTTCATAGGAATCTTTCTTTGCCGTCCGCGCTTCGATGGCCTCCGGCTCGGAGATATCCTCTGTCTGGATGTAGCCGGTATAGCCGTCCGCCGTCATGACTTTGCACCAGTTGTCCAGATTTTCCAGATACAGCAGGGTGTCTCCCTTCTGTACATCCGCAAGAATCAGACTCTTGATGCCGCCCTTCTGGCGCACCTGCGCGGTGTCTGACTGTACCGTCGCCTGCTCCACGCCGTCCCATTCATTCCGGATTACAACACGGTTGGGATCGCTGTAATATGCATAGTCGAGATCTGTGTATTCTTTTACGACATCCAGCGAAATGTAAACCGTTCCGTCGCTCTCCTGCTGTACGGCAGGCTGTCCGCCCGGTGTTTTGGCAACGGCCGCATCGCCCGGAAGCAGTGTCTGCACGCCGCCGCTCGTTGTAAGCAGGATTCCTTTTGTTTCTTCATCCCAGTAGAAGCAGCTGTTCAGCTGGGATTCTACATATGTGTACGCCGCATACGGCTCTCCTCCGATAAGGACGGCCTGCTCTTCCAGAAGTTCTCCGTTCTGGATCAGCGCAACGCTGTTTTCGTCTGTCAGGTTAAAATATTCGTTCCCGGCCATGTATTCGGTTCCGGGTTTATATCGGTTTATCAAAAATGAAACAACGCCTGCTGCACCGACTAGCACGATCAGAATCAGTACGACCAGTACCGGCGCTGCTTTTTTCTTCTGTTGCTCCTTCATGTGTTCTTTTCCCCTTTTCTTCGCTCTGAAGATCTCCCCACTTGCGCCCATTATAACAAAAAAAATACCCAATAGCAACCGTTATGCGCAAGGGAACCGCATGCGAGTCAGAAAGTATCGTTACAGTTCACTGGTTCCCAGCGAACTGTAACATTCGCAGCCCTCATTTAAAGTTTTGCTTCGCAAAAGGAGGGCTGCTCACACCTGAATCATGTTCTTACGCAGCGAAACAGCAGGTGTTTCACTGCTGATTGAACAGTAACGAAAGTATCGTTGCTTTTTGCTATTGGGTATTTTTCAAAAAATCTGTTTAAAAAGTTTTGTCGATTGTTTGTTTCATGGCTTATTTGCAGTTGTGACGTACAAAAAAGAAAGCCCCATCGATCCGTATGAAATACTTTTGTTTTTAGTTTCAATGATCATGTTTCACGGGGACGCCTTCTTATCCGATCCGTTTTTTCTGTGCCTGCTTCCGGCCGGAGTATGCACCCTCCGGGCAGAAGCAAAGGTTTCCCCAACTCCTATTATACTTCAAGCCGGGGGAATTACAAATAAAGTTTGTCCCTTCATTTCTGAAAAAATTATGCGAAATGTAAAAAAAATCTTAAGTTCTTTACTTCTTTCCGTGATGTGTTATACTATATTGTAAGCAGCCCTATTTATATAAGTAAAGAGTAATTAAGGACGTGAGAGTTATGAAAATAGAAAAAATCAATGATAACAAGATCCGCTGCACACTGACCAGCGCCGATCTTGCCGAAAGAAATTTAAAGCTCAGCGAACTGGCTTACGGCACGGAAAAGGCCCGCAGCCTGTTTCAGGATATGATGCTTGAAGCCAACCAGCAGTTCGGCTTCAATGTGGATAATGCCCCGCTCATGGTCGAGGCCGTTCCGGTGGCTCCGGACAGCATTGTCCTCATTATCACCAGAGTCGAGGATCCACAGGAGCTCGACACCCGCTTCGCCAAATTTGCTCCATCCGGCGACGATACGGACGGACCGGAACCGGTACAGTATTCCGGCGCGGACGACATCATCGACCTGTTCCACAAGCTCTGCGATGTGAAGAACAAGGCACAGGAAATCGCAAAGAAAGCGGCACAGAAGGAAAACGAAAAAGAGCCTGCAGCATCCGAGGAAAAGAATGTGGATCTGGTACGCACCTTCCACTTCTCAACCCTCGACGATGTCATCAGCTCCGCAAAAGCGCTGAACCAGTATTTTACCGGCAGCAATTCCCTCTATAAGAACAGGGCAGATGCCAACTATCAGCTCGTTCTGCACCAGTCCGGCTGCAAACCGGAGGAATTCAACAAGGTCTGCAACATTCTTTCTGAGTACGGCAGACAGGAATCCTTCTCCCTGGCCGCTGAAGCATTTCTGCTGGAACATGGAAATGCAATGGTAAAAGAGAATGCTCTGCAGGAGCTGGCTTCTCTGTAAGTTTTGAAACGTATGTATAAAAAAAGGAAGTCCGCGAAGGACTTCCTTTTTTGTACGTTCCGTACAAATTACTCTTCTGTGATAGCCTCGGTTGGACATACGCTTGCGCATGTTCCGCACTCAACGCATACATCCGGGTTGATTTCGTAATGGGAATCTCCCTCAGCGATAGCCTCTACTGGACATTCTCCAGCGCAGGTTCCGCAGCTTACACATTCGTCTGTGATTACATATGCCATGATCTTATCCTCCTTGTAGATTTTTTGGCCCTTTCGGTACTATCCACATTGTAAACGATTGCCCCCTGAAATACAAGTACAAAATTATAAACATTCTATAATCTTATGAATTTGTTCTTGCATTCCCCCCGGGGGTACGCTATAATCAAAATAGCCGTCAAAATCGGAACGACGGGTATATACACATTTAAAGGAGGAACTTTAAGATGGCAAAAATCTCGAAAGACATGACAATCGGCGAGTTAATCGCAATGGATACAAATATCATCGGAATCCTGATGGGAGCCGGCATGCACTGCATCGGCTGCCCTTCTGCACAGGGTGAGTCCCTGGAAGAAGCAGCTATGGTTCACGGCCTGGACGCTCAGGTTCTGGAAGACCAGATCAACGATTATCTGGCTGCAAAATAAGTCGGATTTCCGCGTGGATCCAAAAAGAACGCCTCTCACAGGCGTTCTTTTTTTCTGTCCGATTTACCCATTGTTCCGATGGCCCCGTTTTGCTTTCGTCCGTTTTCCTTTCTGCTCCAGCGTCGCCGCTGCTTCTCTCCGGCTCTGCTGGTGGCGGCGGATCGCCTCGTCCACGCGGCGGCTCCGTTCCTCCTGACGCCTCTTCTGTATCATCTGGTCGAGCAGACGGCCGAGCACGCGGTAAAACTCCGTCTGACGCTCCTCCTCTTCCTGCCGCATCACGGTGTCCGCCAGCTGTTCTGCTTCCCGCTCGGGCAGAAGATCGACAACCACCTCCGGCACTTCGTCCGCTTTTCCCGGTATTGCCGGATCCGGCTTCTCCTTTGCCGTCTCTGCCGCTTCCGCCGGAAACGCTTTGATCTCCGCCGTTGCCTGCACCAGCTTCGGCATCAGCTCGCGGATCGCTTTCAGGTGAAGCCCCTTTTTCTTCAGTTCCCGGATTCCCAGAAAAATCTGAATGTCCTGCGCAGTATAGCAGCGGTGTCCCAGCGAATTGCGGTGGATTTCCATGCCGAGCTCGTCCTCCCAGTACCGGAGCACATGCGCTTTCTCCCCGGTCAGCTTCTCCGCCTCTGTGACCAGATACGTTCTATTTTCCATACGGCAGCCACTCCCTTCTTCCCTTTATTATAGGATCTGTTATCCCCTGCCGCAAGAAAATCTCATCGTAATATTCCGACAATTTCATACAATTATACACAAAGAACGTGCCGCAGGACTATCCCACGACACGTTCTGACACCATACTATTCAGAGCCCCATCTCGATTCCGCTACGCTACATCTCGATGTGGCTTCTCGCCATATGAAATTGAGGGGAAAAGTGCTCATTCATGCAAGCATGAGTCGCACTTTTCCCCTCAATTTCGCATGGCTCTGAATAGTTACAAATATTTTCTTTTATCTCTCTGCATTCGCAAATTTCGTATAATCCGGCAGCCAGACCAGATTGACGGTTCCGATCGGGCCGTTTCGCTGTTTGGCGATGATGATTTCCGCGATTCCCTTATTCTCGGAATCCTTATTATAGTAATCATCTCGATAGATAAACATAACAACGTCGGCATCCTGCTCGATCGCTCCCGACTCACGCAGGTCGGAAAGCATCGGACGGTGGTCGGTACGCTGCTCAACAGCCCGGGAAAGCTGGGACAGTGCAACAACCGGCACATTCAGCTCTCTCGCGAGTGCTTTTAAGGAACGGCTGATATCCGAAATCTCCTGCTGACGCGATTCCGAGGAGCTCTTTCCGCTTCCCGACATCAGCTGCAGGTAGTCAATGATGATGATATCAAGACCGTGCTCCAGCTTGTATTTGCGGCATTTCGACCGCATCTCTCCGATCGAGATACCAGGTGTATCGTCGATCATCAGTCGGGATTCACCGATCATGCCGGCGCTCTCGATCAGCTTGCTCCATTCGTCGTCTTTCAGGTTTCCGGTTCTCAGATGCTGGGAATCTACTTTCGACTCCATCGAGAGCAGACGGTTCATCAGCTGCTCCCGCGACATCTCGAGACTGAAAATCGCAACGGCTTTGTCTTTCTTAAACGCCATATACTGCGCAATATTGAGGACAAACGCCGTTTTACCCATAGACGGACGTGCCGCAATCAGGATAAAGTCAGAGTTCTGCAGACCCGATGTCTTGTAGTCCAGATCCGTGAATCCGGTCGGAATACCCGTGACATTTCCCTTCGTCTTCGATGCACGCTCGATGTTCTCCAGCGTATTGATGACAACCTGGCGGATCGGCATGAAGTCTCCGGAATTCCGCTGGCCCAATAACTGGAACATCTTCTTTTCCGTCTCCTCCATGATGACTTCCACCGGCTCTTTGTTCAGATAGCAGTCATTCTCAATCTCTTCTGTCAGCTTAATGAGACGGCGCAGCACCGCTTTCTCGCTGACGATGTTCGCATAATGGCGCACATTCGCCGAAGTCGGCACCGCATTTAAAAGATCGCGGACAAACTCCATCGAACTGATCTCCGGCGGAACATCCTTTTCACGCAGGCGGTTCTGCAGGGTGACCAGATCGACCGGTTTTCCCTCATTGAACAGCTCCACCATGGCATCAAAAATGACGCCGTACTGGTGCTGGTAAAAATCGTCGCTCGTCAGGATTTCCGATGCCGCCATGATGGCTTCGCGCCCCATCAGCATGGAACCGATGACCGACTGCTCCGCCTCGATGCTGTGCGGAAGGATTCGTTTAATCAGTGCTTCTTCCATAGAATTATGCTTCTTTTACGATAACTTTCAGCTTTGCAGTTACTTTGGTATGCAGGCGGATCGGCACTTCTGTCGTTCCAAGAACCTTGATCGGGTTCGGAAGCTGCATTTTCTTTTTGTCAATGTCGTATCCGAGCTGCTCTTTTGCTGCCTCAGCGATCTCTTTTGCCGATACACTTCCGAATACTTTTCCGCCCTCGCCGACTTTGATTGCTACGGTAACCTGTTTGTCCTCAATCTCTTTCGCGAAAGCCTGTGCCTCAGCGAGCTGCTCTGCTGCCACTTTGTCCTCGTGTGCTTTCTGGAGTTTCAGCTCATTCAGGTTTTTTGCGGTTGCCTCGATGCCGAGTTTTTTCGGCAGAAGCATGTTTCTTGCATATCCGTCACTTACGTTTACAGTCTGTCCTTTTTTACCAAGTGCTTTTACGTCTTCCAGTAAGATAACTTTCATATCAGATTTCTCCTCCATCCTGCATTTCTGTTAAGGTTGATTTTAGGAGGCTGCGCGCCCCCTCCAGATCGACGGTCTCAAGCTGGCATCCTGCCATATTCAGATGACCGCCGCCGCCCATCCGCTCCATGATGATCTGTACATTGACCTCATCAATCGCGCGGGCGCTGATATAGATCACGCCTTTATACTCGGTCAGTACAAAGGACGCCTTGACACCGACAATGTTCAGCAGCTCGTTCGCCGCTTGTGCTCCGACCACCGTCGGGCTGTCCACATAGTCGCTCGGGCATTCGGAAATCGCGAACTGGCCGCGGAACAGCTCCGCATTGCGGATCGTCTCTCCTCTTGCCTTGTAATCGTTCATATCCTCACGGAACAGCTTGCGCACACGCGTCACATCCGCACCGCAGCGGCGCAGGAAAGCTGCCGCCTCGAACGTGCGGACACCTGTTTTCTGCATAAAGTTGTCGGTATCGATCATGATGCCGGCATAGATGCTGTCCGCCTCCACGTTCCGGATGCGGATTCCCTCAGTAAAATACTGGAGAATCTCGGCAACCATCTCGCTCGCGGATGATGCATACGGCTCAATATAGGAAAGCACCGAGTTGCGGATCGTATCGCTTCCCTGCCGGTGATGATCCAGCACGACGATCATTTTCGCCATGTACAGCAGATCCTCACACTGTGTGATGCTCGGCTTGTTCGTATCGACCACAACGAGCAGCGTGTTGTCGTCCATGATCTCTTTCGCCTCATGGTTGTTGACAAACATGTCCGCCTCATAATCCTGGTTGTCGCGGAACGTATTCATCAGCGGAATAATCGAGCTGGTCGGGTTGTCGATGACGATGTACGCTTTTTTATTCAGCGTTTTCGCCGCACGGTAGATACCGATGGCCGCACCGAACGAATCGGCATCCGGCAGGCGGTGTCCCATGACAACAACCTTCTCTTTCGTGTTCATAAACTCTTTCAGCGCGTGCGCCTTGACGCGGGCTTTGACTCTCGTATTCTTTTCCACAGCCTGCGTTTTTCCGCCGAAATACTGAATCTTCGAACCGTCCTTTAAAACGACCTGATCGCCGCCCCGGCCAAGAGCCAGGTCGATCGCGATTTTCGCATACTCGGAGTTTTTCGCAAACGATCCAGCATCTGCTCCGATACCCATACTGATTGTGACCGCCATCTCGTTTCCGATGTTGATGGTCTTGACGTCCTCGAGGATATCGAACTTTTTCTCTTTCAGTTCATTTAACGAACTCCGGCGCATGACCACGATGTATTTGTCGTTCTCATACCGCTTCACCAGTCCATCGAGATCGTTGAAATATTTGTTGATCTTTCGCTCGACCAGTGCGGTCAGAAGGGAACGGCGGACCTCCTCGACGCTCTCCAGCGCCTCGTCGTAGTTGTCCAGATACAGAAGACCGGTGACCATCGTTTCGTCCTCGAATTTCCGCATATACTCGCGGAGCTCCGTCTCATCGAACAGATACAGTGCCTGAATAAAATAGCCTTTGATATCTGTGTTGATCATCTCCGAATTCTGGATCAGCTCGTCGATGCAGACGCTTTTTACATGGGCACGGAAATTCTTTTCGCCGTAAGCCACGTTGATGTCGGTCTCCTCCTCATTTTTCGGCAGCCGCTCGACCGTCAGCTCCGGAAAAATGGTGGCGATACATTTATGATACTGTGTATCCTTCCCTGTGATTTTTGTAAACTCTTTGTTGACCCAGAGAAGTTTTCCCTGCGAATCCATAACGGCATAGGGCAGCGCCAGTTCCTGGATCAGATGCTTCTGAACCTGGCCGTATTCAGTCGCAAAGGTAATCAGCTCGTTGATCACCTGCGGACGCTGTCTGTAATAGAGAACTGCGGCTGCGATCACATAGACTGCAAAAAACAGCGTGAACCACATTCCTGCCATCACATCCACAAAATACATGCCGATATTCATCACAAGCATCAGGATGGACAAAATCAGCGGCCATCGAAGATAGCTCCGCAATTGGCCGCTCAACTTCATTTTGCTTTTCATTTCCTAACACCTTTCCAACGTTGCGTGTTGTATTTCGCTCCTGTCCTTCCGATTATACCACTTTGACCTGTACTTTGGCAACAAGATACTTCTGGATACAAAAAAGGTACCCGCCCTTTTCGGGCAGATACCTCCATTTATTTACCGATTCAAAATGAACGTTCGGACAGTGCTTAGCGCAAGTCAGAATCAATCATCTACGTACGGCATAATAGCCATATGTCTTGCTCTCTTAACGGCTACTGTTACTGCTCTCTGATGTTTTGCGCAGGTTCCAGTTACACGTCTCGGCAGGATTTTACCACGCTCGGATACATATTTTTTCAGTTTAGCTGCATCCTTGTAGCTGATCTCTTCTCCACCACAGAAAACACAAACTTTTCTTCTTCTGCGGGCCGGTCTTCTGGAAGCTGGTCTTTCACTATTATTATAAGCCATGATCAATCTCTCCTTTTCTATCAATTAAATGGCAATTCTTCGTCAATGCCATCGGGAATATTCATAAAACCATCGGCGCTGCCCAGGTCAGATGTATTCGCGGACGGAGCCGGATTGTTATGCTGCGGTGCGGAGTATCCTCCGTTGTTTCCACCTGCATTTTTGCTCTCTGCAAACTCCTGCTCTTCTACAACTACGTCTGTCGTGTAAACCTTCTGGCCTTCACGGTTGGTGTAGCTTCCGGTCTGAATGCGGCCGGTGATGGCGATCTTCGTTCCCTGACGCAGGTATTTCTCTGCAAATTCCGCCTGGCGGCCAAATGCTACACAACCGATGAAATCTGCTGTTGCATCGCCGTCTCTGTGGAATCTGCGGTCAACAGCCAGTGTATAACGGGCTACCGCTGTGGAATTCTCTCCAGCAGAGTATCTGACGTCGGGATCTCGGGTCAATCTTCCCATCAATATAACTTTATTCATTCGCTTACCTCTTAAGCTTCCTTTTTAACGACTAAGTATCTCAGTACGTTATCCATAATACGCATATGGCTCTCGATCTCTGCCGGAGCTGTTGCGTCTGCTTCAAACTGAATAAAGTAGTAATATGCTTCACGCATATGCTGAATTTCGTATGCAAGGCGTTTTTTGCCCCACTCTTCTACTTCGCCAACTGTTCCGCCGTAACGGGTTACATAACCTTTGGCTTTCTCAACTACAGCTGCGCGTTCCTCTTCTTCAAGTTTTGCATTCACAACCAGTGCTAATTCGTACTTGTTCATGCTTTACCTCCTTTTGGACTTTTTGGCACCCCATTTTCATTATGGGGAGCAAGGAATTATTTTTATACGTCACAATTTGTTATTCTAACATAAAAAAGGGCTTATAGCAAGCCCTTTTTCGCGTGTTTTCTTGTTTTTTTCACGATATTACGCATCTTTTTTTCGTAATCCGCGGGTGTTTTTCTCGACCAGCTTGCGTGCTACCATGATCTGGTGGCCGCAGCCGGTGCATTTGAGACGGAAATCTGCGCCGACACGCAGGATTTCCCACTCGCTGCTGCCGCACGGATGCGGCTTTTTCAGTTTTACAATATCGCCTACTTCGTAATGTTCTGCCATGTTTCTTCCGCCTTATTTTTATATTTCCTGACACTTTCCGAGATTTTTTCTCAAGGTTCTCTCTGTATCATCAGAGCCGCACCTCCATTTTTCACAGCTCTGAATTTTCACACCCGGATACTGCCGAGCACCTGTCCGATCGGCTGCTGGATCAGAAGATCTGCGTTGTTGTCCATCGGTGTTGCACCTTTATTAATCAGGACCAGTGCATCGCCCCGAAAATACTGGAGAAGACCTGCTGCCGGATACACAGCAAGCGACGTTCCGCCGACGATCAGAAGATCGGCGGCCGCAATCGCGCGGATCGCACCGTCGAGCACTTTCTCATTCAGACTCTCCTCGTAGAGTACGACATCCGGTTTGATCATGCCTCCGCATTTTTCACATCTTGGAACGCCGCTGCTCTTTCTCACCAGCTCTGTATCGCAGGCTGCCCCACATTTCATGCAGTAATTGCGGTGTGTGCTTCCGTGCAGCTCATACACGACTCTGCTTCCGGCCGCCTGATGCAGTCCGTCAATGTTCTGCGTCACAACCGCTTTTAATTTTCCCTCTTTCGCAACTTTTCGCACTCGTACATCTGTGATCTGCATAGGTTCAGATCTCCTTTCTTTTCTGCCTTTTCGGAGTATTACGCCGCTTTTTTACAATGCGTAACGCTCATTTTTCTCTACTACAACTTCTACGCCGTTTTCTCCGACGTATCTTGTATTCGCTCTTATTGTATCCCTGCTCTCTACGATACAATTTTCGATATATGTATTATCTCCCAGATATACATCATTCAATATAATTGAATTTTTGATCACACAATTATTACCGACAAATACTTTTTTAAAGATAACGGAATTTTCAATCGTTCCGTTTACGATGCTTCCGCTTCCGATAAGACTGTTTTTCACAACTGCGCCCGGATTATATTTTGCAGGCGGCTGATCGCTTACCTTTGAATATACGCTTGGAAGCTCTCTGAAAAAGTAGTTTCTTACTTCCGGTTTCAGGAAATCCATATTTGTCTTATAATACGCATCTACCGTTGAGATATTATTCCAATAACTGTTGATCTTATATCCGTATATTTTTTTCAGATTTTTATAACGAATCAAAATATCGTTTACAAAATCAT
>ERZ857951.490-NODE-490-length-52146-cov-3.973777_pt1 | contig 52146 bp, 34 predicted proteins | sample MGYA00519759_ERZ857951 | MGnify/ENA primary metagenome ERZ857951 (study PRJEB31778, sample SAMEA3449377) | human gut metagenome | biome: human gut; feature: human-associated habitat; material: faeces | place: United Kingdom | collected 2010/2012 ...
AAATTTGCGGAAGCACTTGCGGGTCATGTCTTCGTTATTGCGGTAGCCTGTGGCAAGGCAGGCCCCGGAAACAAGAATCTCTCCCTCTTCCCCGCGTGGCAGGGGGCGTCCGTTTTCATCCACGACGGCGACAAGGGTGTTCGCAATGGGCTTGCCGATGGAGACCGTGTCGCCCAGGCTACCGGAAGTGGAAGCTTCATGCCAGGTCGCGTCCGCCGTCACTTCTGTCGAGCCGTAGAGGTTCAGGAGGCGCACTTCCGGAACTTGGGCGAGTATGCTTTCCACCAGCCTCGGTGAAAGGGACTCGCCGCTGCAGGACAAAAGGCTGAGACGGTTCATCCACCTGCCGAACAGTCCGGAGCCCACCAGGGCGGAAAGCAGCGAGGGCGTGATGACCAGGCGGCTGACAGCATGCTCGTGGACAAGTTCCGCGAGAGAGGCAATGTCCTTGGCGGAGTCGGCGCTGGGAATCACCACGGGCGTGCCCGCCAAAAGAGCGCCAAAAATTTCCCAGAAAAAGTCTGCGAAAGCAGTGGTCGTTTTGGCGCAGGCCCGCTCGCCTTTTTGCCAGGGGTACTCTTTCCACATCCACTGAAGGCGGTTGCCGAGACCGGCGTGGCTCAGGCAAACCCCTTTGGGCCGCCCCGTTGATCCGGAGGTATACAGTAAGCAGCCCACATCCCTCTGGTCTGCCGCAATATGCGAGGGTAGAGAGCGTCCCGCATCGTCCGTGGCGTCGCTGTCGAAGCCGTCAATAAAGAGAACGCTGTTCAAGGAGCCGGGCATGTGTCGGTCATTCCACAGGCCTTGTCCGGCAATAAGAACGGTTATCCCGGAATCTTCAATTATTCTCGCTGATTGTCTTTCAGGATAGATTGGGGGCAGGGGCATCCATGCGCCGTTCAGCCGCCATACGGCCAGCATGGCGGCGATCATGTCGGCACCGGGTACAGCGCGGATTCCGGCCTTGTCTCCGGCGGCGAATCCTCGGCCATGAAGCAGGGCGGCAATATGATCCGCCTTCTTGTGCAGTTCGCCGTAGCTGACAATGATATCCCGCTTTTTGCCACTTTTTTTGTCCGCCGGATCTGCCGCCAGTATAAGGGCCGGTTCGTCCTCTTTCCGTTTCACCAGGGAATCAAAAACAAGCCAGGGATCAAAGGGGGGAAAAATATGCTCCTCCCCGGCAAGTATAACAGCCTTGTCCGCAGGGGCTGCGGAAAGAGCGGTGGTGATCTGGGAAAGAGGGAGATCCCGGCCATGCGCCAGGGCGAGCATGAACTCCTTCATTTGCAGAAGCATGGTTTCCGCATCGAAGTCGGAAAAAAGTCGACGGTCATAGATGAGCACCAGGCGAAGCGTATGTTCGGGAAAGCCCATGACGGTCAGGGGGTAACTGGTTTTTTCAAAGCTTTCCTCAACGGTCATCTCAAAGGGAAGTTCCCCGTTGCCTTGGCCGGAAATATTCTCAAATACGGTCATGGTATTGATAAAACTGCCGTCGGCGCTGGCGGTGCAGAGTTCACGCAATGCGGTGACTGACACATGGCCGTGCTCGGCTGCTTCAATCATGTCATTCTGGATGGATTGCAGCCAGTCGCGGCATATCTGCCCGTTGAAGACAATGCGAATGGGAAGAACGTTCAGTAGCGGGCCGAAGATTTTTTCAACATCGGGAATTTCGGCTGGGCGGAGCGCAAAGCTTGAGGCGAAAAGCACGTCGGTACGGCCTGAGTTTACGGAAAGAACATGCGCCCATGCCGCCTGAAAAAAGACGTTCAGGGTCAGGCCCAGCCCGGCGGCGGATCGTGTCAGAAGCGCCGTTTCGTCCTCAGTCAGTGAATGCTCCAGCCTGCCTGGCATGCCGCTTTGATCCGCTTCTTCTCCGTCGCCCCGGGGATGTTTTTTCCTCCGTGGCAGGGGAGGGCATTGGGCGGCGTCAAGTTTGGCGGCCCACCAGCGCAAGGAGGTTTCGCTGTTTTTGGCTCCCAGATAGGCCACATATGCACGCATGGAGGGGAGGTTGCCTCTGCCGGTCTGTAGTGGAGAAGATCCGCAGGAATAGGCTTTGCAAAACTCTTCGAAAAGCACACCGATTGACCAGCCATCCGCCACAATATGATGCAATGTCAGCAGCATATGCAGATGGTCATCCTTGAGGTGGTGGAATGCCAAACGAACCAGCGGAGGTCTGTCGAGTGCGAAGCTCCCGGCCCGGTCTTCCTCCATAAAGCGGCGCAGTCTTTTTTCCTGTCCATCCGGAGGCAGGGCGCGCAGGTCTTCATGGTGAAATCTGTAGTCAACCTTGGCATGCACCGCCTGCAGGGGTTTGCTCAGTCCTTCCCAGTGAAAGGAAGTACGCAGGGAGGGGATCCTTTGGAGCGTCAGCATCCAGGCCGCGTCCAGTTTTCGCATGTCAAAGCGACCCCTAACGGCAAAGGCGTACTGCTGGATATAGACAGAGGCGCCCGGCTCTTTAAGGTCGTGGAAGAGCATACCGGCCTGGAGCGGAGTTACGGGGAAAACCTCTTCAATATTGGGGGGCAAGTCCATGACGACCTCGGGAAGTAATCTTTGATGTTATAGAAAAGAATTTTAATTTCATTTTCATTAAGTGCCTGGGCCGATGGAATGATTCTCCCATGGCCGGTCGCGGCTAAATGCTCCAGGACTTCAGGCGTTCCTGGCATTGCCAGAATTGATAGTAAATGCCCTTGCGGCGCATTAGTTCCTCATGGCTTCCTTTTTCAGCAATGCCGCCTTCCTTGAGTACGAGTATCTGATGCGCCCCGCGCACGGTGGACAGCCGGTGCGCGATGATCAGCAGAGTCTTGTTCTTGACGAGGGTCTTGAGCGCCTCCTGGATCAGGAGCTCGTTTTCGGGGTCCACGGAGGCTGTGGCCTCATCAAGCACCAGTAGGGGAGCGTTTTTCAAAATGGCTCTGGCTATGGCAATGCGTTGGCGCTCGCCGCCGGAAAGGCGAGCCCCGCCTTCCCCGACCATGGTGTCGTACTTGTTTTCCAGTTCCATGATAAATTCATGGCAGTGAGCCTTGCGGGCCGCCTCCATCACTTCTTCTTCGCTCGCCTGGGGAGAGGCCATGCGTATATTGTTCAGCACGGTATCGTTGAACAGGTATACATCCTGAAATACCACGCTGAACAGTTTGTAGAAATCGTTTTGCGAAAACGTCCGAATATCGGTTCCGCCGATACGGATAGATCCGCCGCTGACATCCCAGAATCTCAGCAGGAGGTTGGCTGTGGTGGTTTTACCGCTTCCGGACTCCCCGACAAGGGCGGTAACCGTACCCTGAGGCATGTGAAATGATATATCGTTCAGGACCTGGCGTTGCCCATAGGAGAATGATACACGGTCAAAAGTAATGTTCAGATCAGCTGGCGGCGTGTAGCCGGGCAACTGGGGTAAGCTCTTTTCCTGAAAAATCGACGTAATACGGCGCAAGGATTCCGTAGCGAATCTGAATTCCGTCAAAAAGACGCCAATATTTTGCAATGGTTCGTAAAATCTGCCGCTGATAAGAAGGATGAAAAGCAGTACGGCAGCATCAGCCCTGTGAGTGGAAACGGCCCACCCGCCGACAGCCACGGTAGCGATAAAGACTATATCCAACAGAGAGATATAGGAGCGGCACAGGTCGCCGACCTTGATTTCCAGTTCAAGGGCGAGCTTGCGAAAGCGAGCGTTGGCCATTGTCCAGGGCGTAAAGCCGCGTCCCGTGATGCCGTTGGCCTTGAGCTCAGCGATGCCGCCGAGGTATTCCAGGAGCGTGCTGTCCGCCAGAGCTCTGCTGTCCAGGAACCCCTGCGTTTTTGAGCCGGTGGCGGTGTAGGCCCTGTAAAGGATGGGCAAAGAGGCTGCAATCCCCACCAGGGGGATGAGGCTCAGGGGGCCGGTCACGAATGCCGTGGCGATTCCCAGCATGAGAACAATGGCTATGCAGGCGGCCATCTCTTGAATGTATACGCAAAAAATGGACTCAGCGTCGACCATGTCGTGCAGAAAGCAGCCGCTGATCTTGGCATTGTTGGTGCGCCTGAAGTACGAGAGCGGCAGTGTGCGCAGGTGGGCGGCAAGGCGAACCCTTATGTCGGCGACAATATCATAGCCCGATTTCAGCGAAGCGGATGATGCCGCGAAGCTGACAAAGTAGTACCCCAGCGCGAGCAGGAGCAGAGCGAGGCTGAATGCATGAATGCCGATGTATGTGGGATCTGACGTCAGATAGAGCATTAAAAAGAATACCAGAAGATAGGCTGCGGTCTGTACTGCCTGAACGGAAAAAGTCAGTACAATGGCCTGTAACAGGGGCTTTTGCTTTCCCTGGATAAAGGCAAGTATATTCTTAAGCATCTTTGCCCCCGGAGCTGTTTTTTTCAGAAGGAGAACAGAGTTCCCACGAGCGTGTGGTTTGCCAGGCATCCCACATGCGGCTGTATACGCCGTTCTGCTGTAGCAACTCCGCATGGGTTCCGCTTTCTGCAATGGCTCCCTTGTCCAGCACGATGATGTTGTTGGCATGGGCGATGGACGACAGCCGGTGCGCGACGACGATGACGGTCTTGTTTTTCAGAAAATTTGACAGTCCTTTCTGAATGGCTTCCTCGCTTTCGGGATCGACAAAAGCGCTGGCCTCATCAAGCAAAACAACCGGGGCATTATGCAGAGCCATGCGGGCCAGGGCCAGCCGCTGGCGCTGGCCGCCGCTGAGGTGGACTTCGCCGCCGGAACCGATCCGGGTGTCGTAACCGTTGGGCAGGCTTTTAATGAATTTGTCACACTGGACCATGCGGGCGGCGGCTTCAATTTGTTCCTGTGAAGGGTTGTCCAGGCCAAGGCAGAGATTTTCCCTTACTGTTCCCGAAAAAATAAAGGGATTCTGAAAAACCAGAGCCATCAGTTTGCCGAGCTCGCCGCTTGCGAACTCCTGCAGATCTATGCCGCCCACGGTGATTCGGCCGGAACTCAGGCGCTCCATGCCTGCAAGGGCCGCGACCAGAGTGCTCTTGCCGGAACCGCTAAAGCCGACAATGGCGGTTATGGCGGATGCGCGGGCCTCAAAGCTTATGTTTTTCAGCACAGGTTTGTCGTCATAGTTCACTGACAGATTTTCAACCCTGAGGTCCGGCACAATGGAGCTGTCATATTTGCGGTCGCCCCGTACTTCTTCCGGCACGTCCAGAAGCTGTTTCATGCCATGGTAACCGACACCCGCCTTCCACAAAAAAGTGATGAAGCGGGGCATGCGCGTAAGAGGGACGAAGGATATCCACCCCACCATTATGAACAACAGCATGATATCAAGCTGAATGTAACCGGACTTGTATAAATAGGCGCCTGCTATGGCTGTAATAACAAAGGCCATTGCGGTTATGGTAAGAAAATACATGCACCTGTGTAAAAAAACTTTTTGTATATCTATTTGTATTTTTTTGAAATTTTTTATTGCATCGTCCATTCTTCGATATGACTCATTTGTTCTGTTAAATATCTTTATATCCTGCATTCCATGTATAAACTCTATTGTATCAGAATGAAGTATTGATACTGTTTTGAAATATTCATCATTAAGAGTTGTATTCTTCATAAGTTTAAATGTTATATAATGAATATATATTGCAATTATTATTATTGAAAGGATTACAAAGGAAAGTGTTGTATTGATAAAGAAAAGGATGCATATGCACAGTATGGGAAGTAAGACACAGGCTATGCTGTCAGATATGTTATGAGCAATAAAATACTCCATTAATTCGATGTCATGTTTAAGAATTTTCTTTAATTCTCCAGTGCTTTTATTTGAAAACCAGTGCAGGGGGATTTTTCCCAAATGGTCCATCAATACCGCACAGATTTTTGTCCCAAATATGAAAGAAGCCTTATGCGCAAAGGCCGTGCACCGCGCCCTGCAAATGAAGACCAGGATGATGGCAATAGTTGCAATGGCGAAAAAAAGCGCCATCAAACCGTTGCTCGTACCGTTTTGCAGGCTGCGGAAAACCATCCAGGCCATAAAGATGGGAATAGGATAAAAAAACGCCGCCGCTGCGGCGAAGAAGACGGCCTGGCGCATAGGAGGAACGCTTTCGGGTGCCAGTTTCATGAGATGACGTATAGCGCATATGCCAGACATGTTTTCTCTCCCTGATTATTCTATAAAATTGGGGTTCTCAACAAGAGAAAGACTTTTTTCAACAATGTACTCAATGAATCTGTCATATTCTTTTGCGAAAAATAACTGATCCTCTTTAAATTTTTGAGCCATGAACAGATTGCTCGTGTATATACTCCATTCAAGAATATCATGCTCAGGAGTTATTGCATCTTTTTCTCCGTAACATACTGATATTGGGAATAAAAATTTGCATTTTGGATATGGTAAAATAAATTTTTCGTCCATTATAAAATCTGATTTAAGCATTGGTAAGTATAGATCGAGAAGTTCTCTGTTGCTAAGCACAATATCGGAAATAAATCCAAGCCGGTGCAATGTGCTGATAAAATCATCATCTGTCATGCCGCTGACGGGTACAGGAGGGGGAGTGTGCGGGGCCCTGCCGCCCGCAACGATGATGCCCACGGGAGGGCGTCCGGCTGCGGTGGTGAGCTGGGCTGTCAGGTAGGCGAGGCTGGCCCCGTAGCAGAGGCCGAGCATGACATAGGGCTTATGGATGTGGGCAAGAACGGATGCGGCAATGCTCTGTGCCAGTTCATGAATGTCGTCGGGCAGTTTTTCGGCACGGCGTTTTTCCTTGCCGGGCAGGGACACCGGACAGAGGCGCAAACGGTAAGGTTGCAGTGACTTGTCCCACCCATGGAATACGGATGGCCCTCCGCCTGCGTATGGGAATGCGATGATTGCGGCTTGGTCGTTCTCGTCCGGCGCCTGGGTCAGCCATTTGTCCGAAGCCGTGCCCGGAAAGGCAGACGTCTTGGTAAGGGACATAGGTATCCTGCTGTTTGTGTTTTTAGTAGGCTTATCCCAAAAGTGCCGCTTCCCTCTGCTCAAAAGGGCAATAAAAATATCCAGTTTGGGAGAGAAGAAATAATCTTGAGGAGTGAATGAAATTGACTTTCAATGTCGAATAATCTATCGTGCGAACAAAGTTTGGTTTTTTGTGACTGCCTGGTGTCTGGACGGCAGTAACCGAATGGATTCGTGATGTCAGCCCTCCTTTGCCGTTGCGGCGCCTTGCCTGAAAAATCCCTCTGTGCGCCGGAATCCCGGAATGGCAGGGGGACCTCGCCGGAGATTGTTTTGTGAATGCGCAGGGCGGTGTTGAGCAAGGCCGACCAGTCGCCGCCCGACCCTTCATTGCGGCATTGGTTCTGCCTATATAGACCAATTGCACGCAGTTCCTTGCCCGAAATATCGAATTTGCCTGTAGAGGGCGGCAAATAGGTTTTAAGAAAATCAATGAACATCAGATACAGCCTTCAGGAGATTGCTGAATGGACGCAAAGACTTTGTTTGAAAGAGACTTTACTCTTTCCCGTGTTGCTGAAATCAGCCGGATGCATCGTTGCCATGAAGAGCCGAGAAATGTCTCGTTTTCCTGCGACTGGGCAGAGGGAAGCGGTGTGGCCTTTGAGCCTTTTAAGGGCGTTCAGTTTGGGGTTTGCGGTCCAATCACTGTTACACGGGAAAAGGTTTCCCATCTTCGTTGTGAATCCTCCGTGCTGGTATGCATTGTTGTTGCTTCAGGCGAAACACATATAGAGTTTGACTGCAAATCTGAAAATACTGTTTCTGTAACTTCAAATATGTTTGCGCTTGGGGAGCTTTCGGATGTGGATGTCGCGCTGCGTTTGCCGAGACAGAATGATTACAGGCATGTCGGCATTTTCATCTCCAGGAATTTTTTGGAAAGCACTTTCGGGCAGGGAGCCTATGCACATTTGAAAGAAGTGCTGCGCGGAATGGGAAGCAACGGCAGGACGCCCATAATGGCTGCCGGCATCGCCAGCGCGGAATGCATGAAATGCGTGAGGTGCTTCATCGAAAACAGGGGATGCTTTAATAATAATGAGCTCTATGTTAAATACTCCATCCTCGAATTCTTTTTCAAGGCTATGCGCAGCGCGGAAAAAAGGATGGAAAGCTCTGACGTTTGTTTTATGGACGATGAGATATGCAGGATAAAAAAACTAAAAAATGAAATAGAGAATCAATTTCTGATGATAGACACTGTTGAGGAATTGTATTCAAAAGTCGGCATAAACAGATCGAAAATAAACCAGGGTTTCAAGCATCTTTATGGAGTAAGTATCGCCAAGTTTGTTCATAAATGCAAAATGGAATATGCCTATTCAATGCTGGAAAAGCGTCGGATGAACGTCAGTCAATGCGCGTTTGCCATAGGCTATTCCAATGTCGGACACTTTATCAGCGCATATAAAAAGCTTTATGGTATAACACCCAAGCAGACAATGCGCCAATTTTCGACACTGTCCAATTAGAGCATTTTAACTTTAAAATGCTCTAACGCCGAACCCCGTGAGGCGTGCCGCGAAGCGGCGTGGATTCGAGGAAAAACCGCGTTTTTCCCGAATGAATCCTTTGAAACGTGTAGTGTTTCAAAGGTAATCTGCTCTAGGACCTGTCGGCACCGCGTTCTTTATCCGTAGGCAGCTTGCCGCAACGGTTGAGGCAAGAATACACTTCTTTTATGAAAGTCTCGCTCTCCTTACCTGACCGACCTGAAAGGAGTTGAAGCCCTGGCTGTAGGCGTGCAGCGCCATACGCACATCAAGAGCGGAGCGAACAGAATCACAGTAGTATCAGGTCCTGGTGCGCATTGGGCAGGGCGAGCCCCAGGGTATCGACAGCCGCGATAAATTGCGTTTTTTGCGGGAGAGGACAGCGTGCATTTTGAACTGTGCAATATTTATGCTCTAAAGAGAAAATGCCCGGTTCGCCGGGCATTTTCTCTTTTCAGATCACTGTGCCGCCACGCTGAAGTTTCGTGCCGGACGGCATGTCCGTATCAGCGAAGCGTAAGATCTTGAGCTGCCGTCCCCATGATGCGCCGGGCCAGAAAGTCCGGCATATCATTTTTTGTATCGTAAAGATAAAAATGTTCGCCGGGAAAGAGATGGATGGTGCAGCCGCCGGTGGTAAGCTTTGCCCATTCTTCAAGGAGGGGCAGGGGCGAGTCCTGATCCCTGTCGCCGCAGCAAACACAAATGGGGCAGGAGACGGGTGGACTTGCTGCGGATGTATGCGTTTCCACCAAGCGGAAGTCATCACGCACCACAGGTAGCAGCACATCAAGGAAATCCCTGTTTTGAAGAATGTCTTCCGGGGTTCCGCCAAGCCTGCGCAGCTCGTCGAGCAGGCTTGGCGTCGGAGCCCGGAACAGCGCTTGCTTATGATTCTGCATCACATGCGGCGGATATCTGCCGGAAACAAAGAGCAACGCGGGAGTGGGAATGCCCAGACTTTCAATTTCTCTCACGGTTTCCAGGGCGATGATGCTGCCCAGACTGTGTCCGAATATGAAATAGCGGCTGTCGGGCACGCAGGCCGCGACGCATTGCGCCGCTCTCCGGGCCGCCAAGGCGACTGAAGGACAGAATGGCTCGGCCATGCGCCGTCCGCGGCCCGGCAGTTCCATGGGATATATGGTGGCGGACCCGCTGAGTGCTTTTTGCCACTGGCGATAGATATCCGCGCTGCCTCCGGCGTGAGCGAAGCAGAACAGGGGTGGAAAGAGAGGCCTCCCAAGAGGCACGTCCGGCAGCCAGGCGGCTATTTCCGCCGGAAAAGAATATTGGTCAGGCATGTGCGCCTTCCATTTTTTCCGGGTCTTGGGCGTAAAAAAGAGCGGTCAGCGAGAGGCCGTCCCGGTGATCAAGCAGAATATCCGCCCTCATGCCGTGATCCTGGGCCAAGGCGTGTATTTCTGCGGGCAACAGCCCAAGCTCCCGGGCTGACCCTGCCGCGTTTTCCGCCAGATCGAGGGCTGATGCAAGTGTCGGGGCCGGGGAGAACCCTTCTGCGAGCATGCTGGTACAAACGCTTCTTTCCTTATGGGTTCTGGCGTCAGGAATACCTGTGACGCTTAAACCGCATGTCTGAGGGACAGGCAGCAACAGACCGGCCAGAATCCCGGCCAGAATGTCCTGAGGCTTTCCCGCCTCCGAAATTTTTTCCCACGGCAGGACCAGTTTCGCGGACAGAGGCGGGGTTTTCTCATCCACAAGGGTTACGTCATAGCGGAATTTCATGAGCTCATTATACGCGGAACCCGGTTTGGGCCTGGTGAAAGCACGCATGCGTGCGAGACGTTCCCCCTGTAAAGAGTGCCAGAACTCCGGGGGCACAAGAAGTTCTTCTTCGTCGGCCATGGAATTCAGCTCCTCGCGGAATCGCGCGGCGCTTGTGCCGCCGGGGAGCTCGCATAAGAGCCTGGATATCCGGAACAACGGCAATGCGGCGGCGTTTCTGACGTCTCCTATGAAAACCTTGCCCCCTTTCCGGATGTGTTTCAGGCCGTGCTCCAGCGCATACAGCAGATACGCCGTGTCAGGAAAATACTGTACCACGGAATTGTATACGAGGGCGTCAAAGATTTCTTCGCCGACGGAGGCCAGATCGGCGGCTTCTGCCTGGCAGAGATCCACATCGAGATTCTCAAGCTGCTCCGGCGGGAGTTTTTCCAGTGCTTTGCAAAGGCGGTTCAGCGCGGCGGCCGAGAAGTCCACACCGACATAGCGTGCGCATTCGCCGGCCAGGCGCAGCAGCAACAGGCCATGCCCGCAGCCGACTTCAAGAATGGAATCCGCGTGGAGGTCTCTGATGGCATCCAGGGTATCTTTCAGCCATTGCCGCATTTCATTGCCGGGAATGGGGTCGCCCGTGCAGGCGCTTTTCCAGAGGGAGAAGTTTTCAAGCAGCGGCATGGAGCTATCCATTTGCCGGTATGTTTCCTCATATACAGCGGCCCATTGCCGGATTCGCTGCCGGCGTTCCTGTTCCGTCATGTCAGGCTTCCTGCGCGGCCTGTTGAGCCGGGGCTTCAACGGCCAGGCGTTCGAGGATGGCGTTTGCAACACCTTCCACAGTGGGAGAAATAAAGAAGACAGAAAGCGGCAGAGGCACGGGGATAACTTCCCTGATGCGTCCGATGATCTGCATGGCGCGCAGAGAGTCACCGCCGGAGTGGAAAAAGTTGGCGTCAAGGGGAGGCTCCTCCGTATCCAGAACTTCCGCCCACTGGCGTGCCACAAGTTTTTCCAGAGGCGTCTGCGCCGGACGGCGGACGTTTTTCTCCTTCATGCTCCCCTTTCCGGCGATTTCTGCCAGAAGACGACTCACGGTTTTTCTGTCCACCTTGCCGTTGGCGGTCATGGGCGTTTGGTCTTCTATGGCCCAAAGCCGTGGAATCATGGCGAGGGGAAAGGATTTTTGCAGAAACTCCGACAACTCTTCGGGGAGCGGGCGTCTGCCGTCCGTCTCAACCCAGGCGCCGAGCACGGTCCTGCTTTCCCCGTCGCTGCCGTCGGCGCGCATGGACACCGGCAACAGAATGGCGCGCACGACGCCGGAGCAGGTTGTGAGAGCCGATTCAATCTCGACGGGATCAGCGCGGTAGCCACCTATATTTATTTGAAAATCTTTTCTGCCCAGGATTTCGATAATGCCGCCGGGCCGGTAGCGCCCCATATCGCCGGTTCTGTACAGGCGCTCGCCCGTACGGGGATGTGCGACAAAAGAATTTTCATCCCCGCCGGTGGTATGCATGCATACCCCTATGCCGGAGCAGTACATTTCGCCCGCAACCCAGTCAGGAAGCTCATTCAGGGCAGAATCCATGATATAATAACTGTTGTTGGCTATGGGGACGCCGTAGGGAATGGAAGGCCACTCCGGGTCAAGCCTCCGCACAGGGTGAAGGATGTTCCAGAGGGTGGTTTCCGTGGGACCGCCGCAGGAGTATAGTTCCGAGCCGGGGCAGAATTCCGCTATGCTCGCCAGGGTGCCGGGGGGAATCCAGTCTCCGCCAAGAATATGCAGTCGTAGAGGAAGCTGAATCCCCTGTTTCCGGCAATGTTTCATGAGCGCGGAGTGGAATCCGGGCACGCTGTTCCAGATGGAAGCGCCGCGCCGCATTATGGTTTCAACCCAGTGCCGGGGATCGGAAGCCTTTTCCGGGGCAAGAATAACTATGGCCGCTCCGGCCGTCAGCGCTCCGAAAATGTCATACATGGACATGTCGTGGTGCATGGCGGTAATGGCCAAAAACCTGTCTTCCCGCGTCACCTTGAAGCGTCTGTTTGAATGGAGCACGGCATTCATAAGGCCTTTCTGCCCGATGGTGACGGCCTTGGGCGTTCCGGTGGTCCCGGAGGTAAGCATGACATAGGCCGCTGCATGTGGCGCGTGAAGGAACTGTCGCTCATGAACCGGGTAATGCCGGTCGGAGCCCGCCTCCGGGGAAGACGAGTCAAAAACGAGCCCGGGCAGGCGCAGACTTTCCGCCGCATGGCTGCATGGCTCATCCGTGATGACAGCCACGGCGCCGCCGATGCGCACGAGGGTCTCGAGACGCGCGGCAGGGCAGGAGGCGTCAAGGGGCAGGAAGGGTCTGCCAGCCGCCATAACCGCCAGAACAGCGGCAACGGCCTTCCAGCCGCGTCGCATGAGGACGGCCACGCATCCGCCATGCGGCGGAAGCTGTTCCGGCCTTGCAACGACACCGCACAGCATCTTTTGAATCTGTTGAGAAACACGGAAGACTGCATCATGCAGGGCGTGGTAGGAAATGGCATCCTCGCCGCAGAAAATGGCGATGTTCTCCGGATGGCTCCAAGCCTGGTGAGAAAAAAGGCGCAGCAGGTCGGTGTCGGGTAAAGGTTCGGGGGCCGCCGCCGCTGTCTGGCGCGCCTTTTTCTGTGTTTCGGGCAGTTCCGCCAGCCTTGGCCGCTCCCATGCTTCTTTTTGCGACGCAAGCAGACGGACAAGACGCATGAACTCCTGAAACATATCCCCAATAAGTCCGTCGGGAAACTGGCTGTCTCTGGAATCCCAATATATATGCAGTTTACCGGAAAAAATCGAAAAAACGCAATCCAGGTGGACCTGAGGCGTTGAGCCGTACAGGCGGTGCAGAATGCCCATGGCGCGTATATGCTCATCCAGGTCCGCGCCGTCGGAAGCGCCGTCGGGCATAGCCGTGAACACAACGGGCATGGAGGCGGACTCGGCGGAACCTTTTATCCGCGCCAGTTCGCGCAGCAGCGACATGCCTGAAACCTGCCCGTGGCGGAGGCTGGTCCAAGTTTCCTCCTGAAACTTTGCCGCCTTGTCCCTGAAAGATACGCCTTGAGTGTCGTCAAATTCCAGCAGGGTGAATGTGGCGAACTCTCCGATGATGTTATTGATGTCGGGGTGCCAGCTCAACTCCCTGTTAAAACGGGGGGTGTTCAGCGTAAAGCGTCGGGTGCCGCTCCAGAGGGCCAGAACCTCTCCATAGGCCGCCCCCAGGGCGGAGGCATGGGAAAGGCCCATTTCAGCGCAGATACTCTTCAGAGCCAGCGTTTCTTTTTCCGTCAGAATATCCGCCCGCCGCGTTACCATGTCAGGTGTGGCCGGAGAGGCGGGGGAACTCCGTCTGGGCAGGGGAGGGGGCGGAGGCAGGGATTTGAGCCTGTCCATCCAGTAACGTTCGCTCTCAAAATATTCCACGCCGTTTTTGGACTGCTCAAGCGCGGTCAGATAGTCGCGGAAGGTTATGCGCAAGGGGGGCAGAGCGGTTTGCGGAGACGCGTACAGTGTGCCCAGTTCTTCGAAAATAATCTGAAAACTCCTGCCGTCTATGGCCCATTGGTCAAAACGGAAGTGCAGCCTGCCCGCTCCGGAAGGGGACAGGCGGCTGAAACGCACCTCGGACTGGGGCCAGACTGAAAGATCGCTGACCGTGGCGATCATTTCCATGGCGATATCGTTGAGGCGCTGCTCCCGAGCCTCGGCGTCAAGATGCTGAAGATTCTCTTCACGCACGGACAGGCGACGGGGAAGCGGCAAAACCTGCTGTCGCCCGTCTTCCAGCACGACCGCGCGAAGCATCGGATGGCGTGAGACGAGCGTGTCCAGGGCCTGTTGCAGCCGCGCGACATCCAGAGCCGGACAATCTATTTCCACATAGCTCTGCATGGCAACACCGCCTCCGCCGATATCCTTGTCTCTGCCAATCCAGTAGGCCTGCTGCATGTCGCTCAATGGGAAGGGCTTATACATGGCATCCGGCGCTGCTTTGACAACCCACCGGGAAGGCAGTTTCTTGTTTTTTGCCCTCCGGGCAAGAGCATTCAGTTTTTCCATGCCTGACAAGGCAGTTTTGGAGATGCGCTCTGACTGCATGAAAGGGCCTCGCTTATGCTATTGTTCCGCCGCGTCGAGCTGTTCGGCGATTTTCCGAATAAGCCCGTCAACCGTACGGGCCTCCATAAATGTGCCCATAGTGAGCTTGATTCCGAGCTGAAGTTCGATGGCCGCGAGTATCCGTAGGGCGGTCAGGGAGGTGCCGCCCGCGCGGAAAAAATCGTCGTTGGCGGCCAGATCGCCGATGCCCAAGGCTTCCCGCCAGATATCAAGCAGAAGCCGCTCGGCTGGAGGCGTATCGTCCTCGCTCGATGCCCGGGGCGGGGAAAGGGGGGGCTGATCGTCATAGTTCAGGGGCAGCCAGTGGCTGTCGGGAGAGAACGTATAGCCGGGCAGGAAAATGCGGGGCGCTTCTTTATCGGGCAGGAGCGGAGAGAAGCCGCACAGAAAAAGCTCACCAAGGACAGACGCCCAGTTTCGGGCGGGCGAGGCTTGCGCGTCCGTCAGGTCAAAGACGGCCGCAGGCCCCGGCAGAGGCGCATTTTTGTCGCGTTCCAGCCGGTATTCAAGAAATGTCAGGGGCGCTCCGTCCGTCATTCCGACCTCTTCGACGGATGCATGGAAAGGCAGCGTGGAGAAGCTGATTCCTGCGTCCGCCGCCCGCCATGCCCGGTTTCCGGTCTGGAACCGTGCAAGCTCGCGCAACCCTTCCTCCCGCGACAGGATGCTTGCCTGACACATACCTGCAATGGCTCCGGTTCCCTGTCCCACGACAGCAGATATGGGCAGCTTCGCTCGGCGCAGCATATCGGACAGCGCATACCCCAAGGCCAGCGCCAGACTTTCTCTGCACAGGACGTTTTCCTCCAGCCGGGGAAGGGATGAAGACAGTTGTTCCAGCTTTATTCCCAACGGGGCGAGGCAGAAGGAGAAAACGTCGTGTTGCTCGGGATATTCTCCGAGTAATTTCATCGAGACGGCGAGCAGCCAATCGGCCGACTGCAAGCCGTAGTCCGGATGAACAACCGCGAGGCGTGCCGTCTGCGGCGAGGTAGCCATGCGGATGTGCCCGTCGCGCAGGGCGGAAGCCGCCTCATCGGTGGTGGAAACCATGAGCAGGGCCCGGTGGAAAAAATGTTTTCTGTGGCGGCAAAGGGCGGTGCACACAGCAGCCATATCGGCATCGGCATGTCGCGCGAACCATATCTCGAAGGTTTGAAGCTGCCGACACAGGCTGTCATGGTCGGGGGCGCTGAACATAAGGGGGTAGAGGGGCCGAACATTTCTGTCTTTCACGGCGTTCGGCGGGGCGCTCCGGGCGTGCGGGACCGATATGCCGTTTTCACGGGCCCATGTGGGCGTTTGTTCAACCACAAGGTGGCAGTTGGTGCCCCCAAAGCCGAAAGAACTCACACCGGCAAGGCGCGGCATGTCTTCGGGCCAGTCCGCACCCTTGACGCATAGCCGGAACTGGCTGTTTTCAATGTCGATCTCCGGATTGCACTGATGATGATTGACAAGGGGGGGCATATATTCATTTTCGAACATGAGAACGGTTTTGATAAGCGACGCTGTCCCGGCCGAGATGTTAAGATGTCCGATATTGCCCTTTACGGAGCCGATTCGGCAGGGTTGCCGCCTCGGAGCGTCAAAAGCCGCGCGCAGGCCCGCGAATTCTACTGGATCGCCGAGATTCGTGCCGGTGCCGTGAGCCTCGACATAGCTTATGTCCGCATTGCTTACGGCTGCGGATCTGTGCGCCATGCGTATGACTTCCGTCTGGCCCTTGACGCTGGGCGCGGTGTAACCGGCCTTTCTCGCGCCGTCATTGTTGATTCCATAGCCGCGTATGACCGCGCGGATATGATCGCGTCCGTTGATGGCATCCCCGAGACGGCGCAAAAGCAGCGCGCAGACGCCCTCGCCCATGACCGTGCCGTTGGCGGACGCGTCAAACGGGCGGCAATGCCCGTCGGGAGAAAGAATCCCGCCCGGCTCCGCCCAATAGCCCCAGTGCCGCGGGCTGAAAACGGAAGCGGTGACGACCAGGGCAAGATCGCAACTGTAGTCCAGGAGGTTCTGGCAGCCTGAGGCCACCGCCACAAGCCCCGTGGAGCAGGCCGTGTTGATGTTCAGGCTCGGACCGGTGAGATTCAGTTTGTGGGATATCCATGTGCTGTTGAAACCCTGCCCGCTTAAAACCAGATTTTGACCGAATGCCGCACTCAGGTGATCGCGGACCGTGGGCCGGGTGTGAAAAAGCCAGTAGAAACTCTGAGCCGCACCTGCGAATACGCCCGTAACGCCGGCACGCTCATCGCCCGGGATATGGCCGGCATCCTCAAAGGCATGCCAGGACGTTTCCAGCATCAGCCGCAATTGTGGGTCAAGGGCACGGGCCTCGGCCGGGGTAAAGCCGAAAAAGTTCGCGTCAAACAGGTCCGCTCGTTCCAGCTGCGCGGTGACAGGCACATGGCAGGGATGCTCCATGATCGGAACCGGGCAGTCTTGCGCCGCAAGCTCTTCTCCGGTCATGCGGTGCAGGGTTTCCCGGCCGTCGCGCAAGACATCCCACAGAGCTTCAATGGTATCGGCACCGCGAAAGCGCCCAGCCATGCCCACAATGGCTATGGCGTTGGCATACGCTTCCTGTTCCCAGGGGGAAGTTGCACTCATGAAAATACCTCGTGCTGACGTTTTTTTTGTTGCCGGACTTTGCGCTGGAAGTTTTCCCGGGATGGCGCGGGAGCTCCGGAGGGCAACGGGCCGGGAGATGCGGCGTTGTTTGCCAGTGATGCAATGTGCATGTGGAGGTCATTAAGGTTGGAGTAGGTGAATATACCTGCCATGCCGATGTCCACGCCGAGGTTTTGCCGGATTTTGTCCCGAAGAGGCGGAATCAGCACGGAACTGCCTCCCACATCGAAAAAGTTGGCTTCCGGATCAGGATCATCCAGCTCCAGAACTTCCTTCCAGATTTGGACGAGCGTTCGCCAGACTTCGGATGCGCCGTTTTCGGAGGCATGGGCGACAAGGCGCGGCGCTGTCGGCAGACTCGCGGCCAAGGCCAGGGGGTGCGGCAACGGCGGGAGTGCATCGCCCCGGCTGACCCTGATGTGCAGATAGCGGGCGGGGTAGGCAAAGCCCTGCATATGTCCGGATGTAATCGCATCCGCCGGGCTTTTTCCTGCAATGACGTTGTCATGGCCGCTTTGCAGCATGCGAAAGATGCGGCTGGCCGCCAGTCGTGCCGTATCCGCATTGCGCCAGACAGGGAGGCACAGGCACAGATGGGTATGCGGGGCAAATTTGTTTTGTCCGGCGAAATAGTCACACAGGGCGTCAAAGTCTTCTCCCGCCATGCCTGCCCGGTGCCGCGAAGAGAATGAGGGTGAGCATCCATCCCGCAAAAGGCAGATAACCGGCGCTTCCGGAGCCTCCAGATGAAAGGGGTGGTAAAATTTTTCTCCCAGTTTTTCCGGGGAAATATGCCTGCCGTTGCCCTGGGGGCTGTGCACGAGATGCAGCAGGCCGCCGGGGAGGGCATCGAAGCTTTGCCGTCCTCGTTCCAGGGCTTGCCTGACGGTCTGGTCGGGAAGTGCCGAATCGGAAGAGCCGGGTTGTTCCAGAAGAAAAAAGCGGGCTGTGGACCGTTGTCGTAGTGCCTGGACCAGCATACGCCCTTCATCTCCCGCCCCATTTATCAGCAGGCAGAAGCGATCGGGTGCAAAGGGACGATCCCAGTCGGGCACGGAGACGGCGTCCGGCACGACTGGGCGCGCGAAACGGTCGGGCCCTTGCGTAAAAAGCACATCGCGAGTCAAGGGTTCCGGATCGTGCGGATCTGTGGCTTTCACCGCATAGGCGACGGCAAGTTTTTGTACTTGATCCGCAAAAAAGTCGTTTTCGGCAATGTACAGCCCTTGCCGTGCAAAAGAGCTGTGAGAATAGCGCTGGAAAAAACGCTTCAGAAGCTCTTCTGTCGCGATCGGAAGCAGTGACAGGTAATGCCGGTCAGGACGCAACTCCCGGTTGTGAGAAGCCCGGATAAGCGGTATTTGCGTCAGTTCGACCGCGTGCGCGCAAGGTAGCCAGGGGGGTATGCGGGAAAGAAGGTTTTTCACAGCATCGGAAGCAACGCTCCCGTCATGCCAGAGGATGCATTCGCCCCCTATATCCAAGAGGGAACCAGACGTTTCAGGAGCTGCGAAAGCAAGGGCCGCATGAGGCGAAGAGCCCGGCGTGTCCGCCAGCAGAAAATCGGTCAGCGCATCAAGGTTCACAGAGCGTCCCTTGAACCAGAGGTGGTCGGCAATGGCGGACGGCAGCGGAATGGACAGCGTGTCGGACGACAGGGGCACGGCGCGGAACAGGTTGCCCAGAGCCGCCGGTTCGCCGCAGACGCAGTCTGCGGGAAGGATATTCTTTCCGATGACGGCCCGGCAGAACCGCTCGTCGCCCTGCCAGCCCTGTCCGTCGAGCAATGCTGTTGCCCAGCGCAGGCTGCGGGGGATACGCAAAAAAAGCCGGCAGCGGTCGAGTGCGGACCGGTTTTTTGCCAGAAAGGCGGCTGTGGGCAGATCATCCATGATCCATAGCGATTGCACGCCGTTTTGCAGCAGGCGCAGCGCACTTTCCCAGTTTGTTGTGACGGGAAGCGCGTTTTCACATATTGCGTCGTCAGGATGGCCCCAGACAGGAATTATTCCCTGAAGCAGGGCGGCCAGAGCCACAATGCCGGCGCGGTCGGCATCTTCGTTTTCAAGAAAGCGGATCTGCCCCTGCCCTCCGTTCAGGTTTTGGCAGGTTTCCTCCAGACCCGCCATGAAAGCGTTCGCATCATAAGCCTGCCATGCAGCCGGACTTTCCCCGTCATTGACCAACAGCGGAGGAATGCCTTTTCCCTCGTGGAAAAGAGCATCTCCAGCCGGAAGGTCCGTGATCTGCAGCAGGTCTTCCCACAGGACGTTCACAATTTCGCAATATTTTGTTTCCGGCATGGCCGGAGGGCTCAAGCTTTTTTCCCCTACCGCGAGGACGCCCAGCGGAGGATGCCGCATAGCTGTTATGAGGGAGGAAACGTCTTCATCCTCATAAGCCAGAGCAAGTGTAATCCCGCCGAGTATGCAGGCTTTTTGCAGCATATGCCGCGCCTGGGTATTGCCTCCCCGCCACAGGCACAGCACTTCCGACGGCCGGGCTGAAGGGAAATGCGTTGCGAGTGCCTGCAGCAGGCGACCCAGAACCGCCGCATTTTCATCTGTGCGCAGGGCGGACAGAAGACGCCGTAGTCCCTTGGCGGATTCCGTCTGCTCTTCCGGCCCAGGATATGGGCGGGCATCGGATGTCAGGCCACGGGCAGTATGTTCTTCGGCATGAGGCAGTGCTTCGCAGATGCGGGAAAAGTTGTCCATAAGGAGCTGGATGCGTTCTTTTTCAAAAAGATCTTCTCTGTATTCCACGTGCAGCCAGGTATTTTCAACGCCGAAATCCCACACGATAAAGGAAAGCTCATGCTCGGTGACAGGATGGTCAGGAAGGCGTACGCGCATTTTTCCGGCATTGCGGCCTGCAAAGGCATTCTGCAGCAGAAACATTATCTGGCCGATGGGCTGCCATGCCCGGACACGGGGCAGCCCAAGGGCATCAACAATGGAGCAGAACGGAATATCCTGGTTGTCCAGCGCCGCCAGCACGGCGGCATTGCTTTGCCGGAGCTCTTCGCATAGAGGGGCATCGCCATCCAGCGGGCAATAGAGGGGCAGCACATTGATAAAGCAGCCCACCATCCTCGCGGTACCTTCCAGTTGTTGCCGGTTGGCGGAAACGGTGAGGATGGGAGCGTCCTCCTGCCCGCTCGCGCGGTAGAGCGCCACGCGCAGGGCCGTATGCAGGGCGGCAAAGAGACTGCAACCGTGCCGTGCCGCCCATTGCCGCAGTTCCGTAAGCAGTTCCGGGCGGAGGCGCGTTTGGATAAGCCCGCAGCTCCGGACGGAGTCGTTGCCTCGGGCGACTTTTGTGGGAAAGGCGTGTGGAGCGGACCCGAGGGGCAGCACGTTGCGCCAGTATGCGGCCTGTTTTTCCCGGACGGCTGGCAGCAGGATCTCTGCGGCCCATGCGGCGTAGTCCGTATACTGAAGCTCCTGTTGCCGCTGCGCGGCTGCAATGGATCCGGCTTCAGGCGAGAGGAGTCTTTGCCAGTCTTCAAGAAGTATCCCAACCGACCATCCGTCCATGATCAGGTGATCCACGCAGAGTACGAAAGCGGCCCTTTGCTCCGGCACAGCCACATAGGACGCCCGTATCAAGGGGTCGGAAGCCATGGAGAAGGGGGTTCTTTTATATGCTTCCAGAATTTCAGCAATCTTGTCGTTGAAATTCTCCGGCGAAGTCTGGTGGATCTCAGGACGTACAGGGCGTCGCGCGTCCAGAAACTGCTCCGGTTTGCCGTCAGTAGAAATCCTGATGGACAGGCGCAACGCCCCGTGAATCTCAAGCAGCTTTTCAAAGGACGCCATAACCTCCTGCTCCGTAGGAACAAAAAGCAGGTCGAGAACTCCCGTCTGGTTCAGCACATTGGTATTGTCGCGCTCGTCAAGGTGCAGATTGTACAGTCCCAGCTGATAGGGGGACAGAGGGGCTTTTTCCGCATAACGAGTGGAAGGCGGCGGCAAGCGCAGGACAGGAGAGGCGTTCGCGCTTTCGAGCCGTCTGAGAAGCATACGCGAGCCGCGCTTGAGTTCCATGCGCAGATCCGGCGTCAATGCGCTGGCCGGCTTCACAAGAAGCCGTCCGTTTTTCCCTTCAACCTGTATGTTGCGGTCCGCGCACCGGCGGAGGATGTCTTCCGCTCTCATTGTTCGTCTCCCACAGCTTTCTCAAGAGAAGAAGGCCGCCTTGTGCGCCTGTGGAAAGAAAACCTGACCGGCTCCGTTTTGGGGGCGTCATAAAACGTGTTCACACCGGAATTCCGGGCACTCTCGACATAGGCCTGTACTTTGGCGGCGGTATTGTCTTCAAGCAGCAGACTGAACGGTACCGGGACCTGTGTCGCCTGTCTGATCTCACCGATGAGGCGCGCGGCCTTGATGGAGGTTCCACCCGCATCGAAAAAGGAATCCTGGAGTCTGTAGTCACAGTTGCCGAGAACTTCGCGGAACATCCCGAGGATACTGCCGTCTTCGACCAGCGTGGGAGTTGGCATCGTGGGAAGGCGGCTGCGGTCAACTTTGCCGTGCGTGTTCAGGGGCAGACTGTCCACCAGGATGTAGTGCCTGGGAACCATGTATTCGGGCAGACGGGCAAGCATGTGATCTTTCAGACCGGCCACGAAACGTGCCCGAAGATTCCGGTCGGTCAGCATCGCGGGGGATTCGGGCGTGACATAGGCGACAAGTTCTCTGTCGGCGCCTTGCGTGAGGGAGATAAAGGCCATTTTTACATCCGGCGCCCTCATGGCTGTGGAGCAGATTTCTCCAAGTTCCACGCGGCGTCCGGATATTTTTATCTGGTTGTCCTTTCTGCCGAAGACCGTCAGGCTGCCGTGTTCGTCCAGGGTTCCATAGTCGCCGGTCCGGTAAACGGGTCCCTCGAGGTACGGCAAGTGCACAAAGGCGCGGCCCGTCCGCTTCGCATCCCCGATGTAGCCCAGGCCCACGCATGGTCCGCTTATGAGCACTTCGCCCACGGAACCGGGCGGAAGCGGGCGCATGTCGTCGTCCACGATAAGTATTCCGGCGGCTGCAATGGGGCGGCCCGCAGGAACTACGGCAGGTTCAAGGCTTTTCGGGGTGATACTCTCCCGCGTGACGTATATGGTGCATTCCGCCGGTCCGTAGCAGTTGTGGATAGTGGTGCCGGGGCATGCCGCGCATACCTTCATGATGGCTTCGCGATTGGGCATTTCGCCGCAAATGCATACGTCGCGCATGCTTTTCAGGGTCGTAACGTCCTGTGTGGACAGAATGTTGAAAACTCCAGTGGAGAGTATGGCCCAACAAATGTCGTAGCGGCTGATGTGGGATTTGAGGCGTTCCGCATCCAGGGATACTTCGGTTTCCGTTACAATGATCGTTCCGGCATGCAGAAGGCTACCCCAGACCTCCATCATGGAAAGGTCGAATGTGACGGCGATGACGTGCGCCATGCGGTCATGTTTTCGCACGCCGTATTCCGAGGGATTTTGCAGTACTGCGTATGTGTTGGCATGGGTCAGGGCGACGCTCTTGGGTTCTCCGGTGGAACCCGAAGTGTGGATGACATACAGAGGCAGGGATTCTTCATCGCGGGATTTTTGGACACGTATCTCAATAGCGGGGGCGTTGTCCGGCATGTCCAAAAAATCCGCAACATCCAGCACCTCGACCGGCAGGTCCCGTGGAATGATTGCCGCGCAATCCCCGCCGGTGAGCACGACCTTTATGCTGCAGCGGCGCAGGATGCCCTGAATTCTCGCCGAGGGCCAGTCCCGCCCGATAGGGGCATAGGCGATGCCCGCCTTTGCCGCTCCCAGCCAGCAGGCCACGTTGCCGATCGAACGGGGCAGCAGCACACCCACAACCTTGACCGGCTGCTCAGGAGTCTGGGAGTATGACCGCTGCAGGCGCGCCGCAATGCGGTTGGACACTGCATCAAGCTCTGCATAGGTGATGCTCTGTTCTCCGTCCACTACGGCTTCCTGATCGGGGAAAAGCCGTGCATTTTCCAGAAATGAAGCGATGAGTCTTGTCTCGTTCAGTTCAAGCGATGCGTTGTTATTGCACATGATGTTCACCCACGTGTGCGACACATCCCGTGGTCACGTTGAATTGACTTACGCAGCAACAAAAAGATTTTTCCGGAGTACCCGCCCAAGCCACGGATACGACCCCTTCTTCCACGCTGTTCGCCAAGTGGACAAAACGTACCGGCGCGGGGCGGCCGTCGATGCGGATGCTGCCGGTACTCATATCCGTTTCCATGGAAGGAAAATGGAGCGAAAGTCCCAGTCCAAGGACTTTTGAAACGGCTTCCTTGGCAGTCCAGAGCCGAAGAAACTGATGTGCCGGGCGTCCGGCTTGCGCCATGCGCTGCTGTTCATTTTCATGGCATACCAGGGGGATCAGGGCCTGCCAGTCGCCCAGATGTTCTTGAAGCTCCACATCCACTCCACAGCGTCCGTGGCGGCAGAAAGCAATAGCGGCCCATGGCCAGGAATGGGAAATGTTAAAGTCGCAGAAGGCGTCGGCGACAAGGTAGGGTCTACCGTAATTGCTGGAGGCGAAAAGCCACTCATGCGGCAAACGGCGGCCTTTTTCCAGGCTTAATAACATGCGCAGGGCAGCATGGGACGCCATATACAGGATTCCGTCATTCAGTCGGTGAAAACGAAGCGCTCTGTATTGTTCCTGTGGGGAAAGCAGGGCAAAAGCCCGGCCCAGCGCGGACGCTGGCTCTTCACGTTCCAGCAACGCCTCCAGGCCGTGCCCCTGCTGCGCCGGAGAAGCCAAGTCCATCAGGTCGCGGGCGTGGGTAAGGTATACGTGCACTTTCTCCTCGCCTTCAGTCTCTGTATCAAAGGGGGCCGGACGCAGGACAACATGCTGCTTGGCCGGATTTTCCCGTGGGCTTTTCATGCCAGCTCTCCTTGCGATGGGCATGCTGCATTTCAGACCCGATCCAAGATATCGCATGATCCGACATGGGGGCTGCTCATGTTTGTATTTTTTTTATCCCAAAAAAGTTATGGGCATTTTTAATTAATATATGGATGGTTATCCTCCATATATGGCCGTGAATATCTTGTCATTATGGGCAAAAAAATAACCAAAATGGGCATGACAGCGAGTGCATCGCGTGTATCATAGACAAACATTCTCACATTGCTTTGTGAGGATTGTTTTTACCGTCCAGTAAGAGAGGAGTCATGGCAACAGATCTGCTCAGACGCTTTACAGAAGTGGCGCGCTCCAACCCAGGCGTTCCGGCGGTTATGGGGCCTGACCTGTGCCTGTCGTTTTCGGATCTCGATTTGCTTTCCGACAGAGCCGCCGCAATTTTTACCCGTGCCGGCGATGCCGGGATTCTGCAGGGAGAGATGCCATACTCGATAGATACCTTGCCGGTCATCGGGTTCTATCACTGCCGCTCGGCGCGGCATGTCGTGGCTGCGGTGGGGGCCGCCAAAGCGGGCATTCCCTATATGCCCCTGGGCTGCGACTGGCCGGACAACCGTCTGAAAGCGGTCAGGGGCAACTGTCGCATGTGCCTGCTTGTGTGCGACAAGGAGGGTACATCCGTGTCCGGCTGGGGCGGTGAAACGCCCGTTGTTTATACCGATGATCTGTTTGGAGCCGGGAAGGTTGTTTCATCCTGGAGCAGAGTGGGAATGAGAGATGTGATGCGGGCCCGGTATGGGGATATGCCCCCGCCGCTGTATGTCATCCACACCTCGGGCTCCACCGGAACACCCAAGGGGGTGGCCCTGCCCCATGACGGCATTTGTGCCAACTTTGTCGGCTCACGGGGCATGCCCGGATTCAGCGCCGGCAAGAGAGTGCTTTACGGAGGGGCACTTACTTTTGATCTTTCCATTATAGAGCTCTGGATCAGCCTGCTGAACGGCTGCACGCTCGTGCTCACCCCGGAAGAAACGCTGCTTGATGCCCATAGTCTGAAAATGCATCTGAAAAAATGGGAGATCAATACGGCAGCCATGCCTGTAAGCGTCATGAGCGCGCTTGCCGCACAGGATGAAAGCGTTTTCAGCGGTCTTGAAGTCCTGATTTTCGGCGGAGAATTGCCCAATAAGGGTCGTATAGAAAAGATCATGCGCGCCTGCCCCGGCATCGTAATGAACAACTCTTACGGGACGGCGGAAACCTGCGCGGTCGCCGCCGCCGGGAACATAAGTCTTCCTCTGCCCGAAGGTCCCCTTGCAGTGGGAAAACCCTTTGGCGATGCCGAGTTGCTGGTCGTGGATGACGATCTTGCGCCTCTGCCTGCAGGACAGGTCGGGGAACTGCTCATCGGCGGGCCGGGCGTGGGGCTCGGGTATATAAATGATCCGGGACGGACGGCCCGTTGCTTTGTGATTGACCCCCGGAGCGGAAAACGCTGCTACCGGACAGGTGATATGGCCTATCTGCAACCCGACGGGCGGCTTGTTCTGGTGGGGAGAAGCGATGCGCAGTTCAAGATCGGGGGCAAAAGGGTGGACCCCGGTGAAATCAGTTCGGCCGTCATGCGCCAACCCCGCGTGTCCAATGTGCATGTCGCCTTTGTGCGCGGGGACTACCCGACCATTGTCGCCTATGTAGTGGCCGACGGCTACGCGTTCGGCATGGAACCCGGGATTTTCGCTGAGAACCTGCGCAAGGCTCTTGCGGAAGAACTTCCCGCCCATCTCGTTCCCGGACACATCCTTGTTGTGGAATCCATTCCGCTGACCGCCCACGGCAAAGTTGATCAAAAGCGCCTGCCGGTGCCCCCTGCCGTGAAACCATCTTCCTCCGGTGGTGACGTTTGCGCGGCCTTTCAGGCAGTGTTGCGGTCTGAAGCTTTCAGCGAAAATGACGCTTTCTTTGATCACGGCGGCACATCATTGCTTGCCGCGCAACTGATTGCCGTTTTCCGCTCCGTCTTTCAGGTGGCGGTTCCTTTCAGACTTTTTTCACATCCGCGTACCGCCTATATGGTCAGGCTTTTCATTGAAAATGCCAGAATGAACGGCCCGGCGGCCGCCGGGAGCGGTGCGGGCGCGCGGCTCCTGCCCGTCCGCGGCACAGGGCTTAAGGCCCAGGACGAACTGACCGTCAAGATTTAGGGGTATGCCATGAATGCCGGGTATCCAGCGGAACTTCTCGAATTTGTTTTTGAACTGCGCAGTCAGGGCATAGTCTTATATGCTGAAGAGGGGGAGATTGTCTGCCGCGGCCCGCGAGAGGCCCTGACAAGCAGCCGTCTGGATACTCTCAGGCTGCGTAAGCGGGAGCTTTTGCAATTGCTTGAGGAAGAAGAGAGGGCCCTGCGGCAGGAGATTCCGGAACTCAGTCCGGATGTCCAAAACCGTTTTATGCCCTTTCCGCTGACGGACAACCAGCAGGCATACTGGATCGGGCGCGGAGACACGCTGCAATATGGGCAGGTGGGCATTCACGCATACTTTGAGCTTGAGGTTCCGGGCCTTGATGTGGAGCGCCTGGAAAAATGCCTGAATACGCTGGTGCAGCGGCATGACATGCTGCATGCTGTGGTCGTCGGTGACGGCATGCAGCGCATCCTGAGGGAATATTCCCCCATCAGGATAATGCGTACGGACGCCTCGGACCTGTCCGCCCAGGAAGCGGACAAGACGCTGGACTCCATCCGCCGCGATTTGTCCTGCCGCTGCTATTCGCTCGAAACATGGCCCCAGTGCGCGTTTCACGCGGTGCGGCTGCCGGACGGAACTGACATTCTTTTTGCCAGCCAGGACACATGGTGCCTGGACGGGCAGAGTTACCGCGTGCTCATGGAAGAATTGGCCGCCCTGTATCACGGCCTGACGCTACCTCCCCCGCCGGGCTTGAGCTTCAGGGATTATGTACTTGCCATGCGGTCCTTCCGGAATTCCTTCGCCTATCAGGCCAGTCTTTCCTACTGGAAAACCAAAGTGGCCACCCTGCCGGCAGCGCCCATGCTGCCGCTTGAAAAAAAGCGGGGCTATCGTCCGGAGGCCCGTGGCTCCGGTAAAAAGAGCTCGAACGACCCCGTGAAGTCCTATCGTCTGGAAGCAAGACTTTCGGAAGCAGGACTCAAAACGCTGAGAAATTCCTTGCGCGGCAAGGGAGTGACCTTGGCCGCCTTTTTGCTTGCCTGCTATGCGGAGACCCTGGGGCACTGGTCCGAAGAACCCGCGTTCACCATCAATGTGCCCTGGGGCAACAGGCTGCCCGTGCATGCGGATGTGAATGCGTGCGTTGGTGAATTCGCCAGCATGACGCTGGTGAAATACGACTGCATGGCGAGCGGGAGTCTTCTGGAAAGGACCCGTCTTGTCATGGCGCAACTGCTGGAAGACCTGCAATATTGCCATGTGTCGGGAGTGGCCATCCTGCGTGAATGGCGTCAGGCCAATGCATTGGGGCCGGAAGCCTGCATGCCCTTTGTTTTTACGAGTGAAACGGATGCGGGAGAGGGCGCGAGCTCTTCCTGGATGGAACCCCTTGAACGCATAGGTCGTATCCGCAAGGGGCTCAGCCAGACGCCGCAAGTTTGGATTGATGCCCAGTATGCCGTGGTGCGCGGAGAGCTGCGCCTTTCATGGGATATTCTGGATGGCGTTTTCCCCAAAGGGCTTGCGGAAAACATGTTTGCCGCTTTTGAGTCCCTGGTGCGCGCCTGCGCCGACAGGGACGACATCTGGCATGAGGCATTTCCCCTGTCTGTTCTTGCCCTCCCTGTCCCGTACAGTTTGACCTGGGGAGGAGATTGCGCGATTGCCGACATGGACGTTGCCGCCGTCATTGACGAATTTTCTTCCACGCGCGCGGAGCATGTCTGCATTGAGGATGTCCGGGGCGCTCTGATGTGGCGTGACGTGTCCGCACTCGTGTGCGGCGCATCAGCCCGAATGTGCGAGGCCGGCCTCAAACCCGGCGAAGGGGTGGCCATTCTTCTGGAAAAAGGCCGCTGGCAGAGCATCATGCCTTTTGCCGTGAGATCTGCCGGGGGCGTGTGCATTCCGCTGGATGTGGAAAGCCCCGTTGGACGGCTGGAAGAAATCGTGCGGCGTTGCGGCGCGGCCATGGTTGTGACCGACGCGTCGCTTCGGGAAAAAGCGGCGGCCTTCGGCCTGCCCATGCTGGATGTGGCATCGGGTGAGCTGGTGCGCACAGCCCTGCCGACCGGGCGGCGAGTGTGGGACAAGAGTGTCTTCTGCGTCATCCACACATCGGGCAGTACCGGCGTCCCCAAGGGGGTGGAACTGCCTTTTGTCGGTATTCTCAACGTGCGCGCCCACATGGGCAGGCTGGGGCTGGGGGCCGATGACGTAGTTCTCTCCCTGTCGCCCCTGCAACACGACATGTCCATACCGGAGTATATGGGCAATATGCTGTGCGGCATGTGCGCGGTTTATCCCGATCCCCGCCTGCGCAAGGATCCCCGGCACTGGTTTGAGCTGATCGAAAAGCACGGCGTGACGTTCTGGCATACCGTGCCCGCCATGCTGACCATGCTTGTGGATTATTGCCGCGGACTGTCTGAAGAAAAGGTCAAAAGCGTTCTGGCATCATTACGTGTCGTATGCCTCGGCGGCGACTGGACGCCGCTGGAAACCGCCCGGACGCTGTTCCGTCTGGCGCCCGGAGCAAAGATCGTTACGGTTGGGGGCCCCACGGAAATAACAATCTGGAATGTCACCCATACGGTAACCAGGGTGGAGGATTGCTGGAACAGCCTGCCGTATGGAACCCCCATAGCCAATTGCGGCTGCCGCGTCGTGGACGCGGCAGGCAATATCCGCCCGCGCGGGGTGGTGGGGGAAATGTGCTGCACGGGTCCTTTTATGTCGCCGGGATATTCCAATGACGACCGCCTGACCCAACAGCTTTTTCCCACCTGCGGGAAAAATGGCGAGCGCCTGTTCAAAACGGGCGATATGGTCCGCATGCATGCCGACGGCGTTTTGGAATTCGTGGGGCGCAAGGACAACCGGGTCAAAATTGGCGGTTACCGCATTGAACTGAGCGAGGTCGAACACCATCTCCAGACCTTTACCGCCGTGGAGGAAGCTGTGGTTCTCGCCAGGACCGGCCCGGCGGGTTCTCCTGTCATGGTTGCCTGGGTCAGGGCGAGAGACGGCAAAGATCTTTGTCTGAAGGAGCTTCGAGCCCATCTTCTGCGCTTTCTTCCTTCGTACATGATTCCGCCGTTTATCGGCTTGTGTTCGTCTTTTCCGGTGACCTCCAACGGCAAGGTGGACAGAAAGGCCATTCTTGAATGGCAACTGCCCCGGACTGGCGAGGACGTGCGGCTGGATACGCCGTTGCGCTCAACCTTGGCAAAAATATGGGAAGAATTGCTTGGCCGCAGGCCTGAATCAGAGACAAGCAATTTTTTTGAATGCGGCGGCGACTCCATTACGGCCATTCGTCTGCTCAACAAACTCATGTCCGCCGGTTTTCCGCATCTGGGCATACTGAGCGTATTCCAGCACCCTTCATTTGCGGCGCTTGCCGGATATATAGCCGGTTTGGGTGCGGGGGAGGAGCGTAACAAACTGCCTTCCCTCAGTGAGGCGGCGCAGTTGCAAAGTGCTTCCGGCCTGTACCCTGCTTCGCGCGCGCAGCAACGTATCCACGTGGACGAAATGATTCAGCCTGTCAACGGGCTGTACAATCTGCCTTTCATGTTCAGTCTGCAGGGTCGGATCGACACTGACCGCATTATTGCCGCGTTCGGGACGGCGATAAACGCGAATCCGGCATTGCGCACTGTTTTTGAAGAGAGGCCGGACGCCGCCGGGGGCATGCTGCTTGTTCAGCGGGTGCTGCCTCGGATCGAAGCGCCTTTTGAGGTGCTGGATCTGCGAAACCTCTCCCCGGACAGCGCCGCCGGCAGGTGGACGGACGCCGCCAGGAAGAGAGGGGCGGAGGCGCTGAATATGCTGGAGGGGCCTCTTGTACGGGGAACCCTTGCCCTCATGCCGGTGGAGGAGGGGGAAGCCCAGGCCGCCGAGCTGCTGCTTGTGGTCCACCATGCGGTTTTTGACGGCTGGTCCATGAAGATCTTTCTGGCCCAGTGGCGCCTGGCCATGGAAGGCACGGAAGTGCCCATGGCAAAATATTCATATGGCGATTTTGCCTGCTGGGAACGTCTGCCGGAAGTCATGGACGCCATGCAGAAGCACACGGACGCCTATGCTGCGGCCCTGCGCAGCCTGGATGCGCAGCCGGCTTCTTTTCACGCAAGCCTGGCCGGGGCAAGGCCACAGGCAAGAGGGGGAGGCGGAAGCCACAGTTTCTTTCGGCATACCCTTCCTCATGCTCTGGCGGAGCAGGTGCGTCGGGCGGCGGCGCAGGAAAAAGTAACGCCCTTTATTTTCCTTCTGGCCGGTTTCGCCCTCCTGGCCTCACGCTACTCTGGAAGTGAGCGCATTCTTCTGGGCACCTACTCGGCGCAGCGTTTTCTTCCCGACCTGGAAAGTATCGTGGGTATGCTGGTCAACCCGCAGCCCCTGGCTTTTGATTTTGCCGGAGCCCAAACCTTTGAGGATATTCTGGAAGCCGCCCATAAGGGACTGATGTTGGCCAAGCAACATGAGCTCGCCCCTTTTGAACTGCTGGTAAGAAGCGACGACTCAAGCATGGAATCCGCCGGAAAGACATTTTTCTCCATAACGTTCAGCCAGGACAATACCGACAAAAACCTGGTCAGGGCCGGGGACGTGACCTTATCCATTGCGGTGGGAGGAGAACACAAGAGCGGTATGGACATGGAGGTTGCTCTGCATGAGGCTGATGGCGGCTTGAGCTTCGTTGTGGTGTTTGATGAGGCCGTGATGGAGCGCAAACATGTGGAAAACCTGTTTGCCAGGCTGGAGTATGTCGTTGCTCAATGCGCCCGCCAACCGGATATGGCTCTTTCAGAAATGCGATATTGCCTTGACCGGGATGAGGCGCTGCTTGAGAGCGTGAACTGCCAGGCGGCCGTCCCCCTGCGGCATGCATCCCTATGGGACTGGTTTGTTGAGACGGCACGCCGCCATCCGTATCAGGCCGCGATTATGGAGTATGCGGGCCGGGACCGCCGGGAATACAGCTACCTTGAGTTATTTTCACGGGCCGTAGGCATGGCGGAAACAATGAAAAACCTTGTCCCCGCCCTTTCAGCCGAAACTCCCTTGGAGCATCCACGCCTCATCGCACTCTACATGCCGCGAGGAGCCGAGCTTGCGGCGGCCATGCTCGCGGCATGGCGACTGGGAGCGGCGGTCATGCCCATCAGCGTCACGTTGCCCGCCGAAAGAGCGCTTTCCATACTGGAACACGCCAGTCCCGTTGCGCTTGTGGCAAACTGTCCGCAAGACCTGGCAGGACTTTGGGGCCGGTGCCTGGAAAGGGCTTTCACAGGTCCTGTTGTGCTGGGGAGCGATATTGTGCAGGGAAACGCCGGGGCAGCGGTTCTCGCGGCCGAACGTCCAGCCGGGATGTTGGAGCGAACTGCCTGGGTGATCTTCACCTCCGGTTCCACCGGCAGGCCCAAGGGGGTGGCTCTCTCCCATGCCGGTCTTGTGGGAAGGCTTGAATGGGGAGAAAAATTAATGCCGCCAACCGTGCAGGACAAGGGATGCTCCAAGACGGACATGGCATTCGGCGACTGCTTTTGCGAAATTTTCGGGCCGCTGTTTTATGGCTTCCCCGTGTTTTTCATGGAGGAAAAAAGCATCGCCCATGTGGATACGCTGTATGAAATTTTGAAGACCGAAAAAATCACGCGGCTTGTGGCGGTGCCGAGCCTGCTGCGTGAATTTGCCGCCATGGCGGAACGAGGAAAGGGGACTCCGGACGCCTTGCGGCATATTGTGTCCAGCGGCGAACCTCTGCCTTCTGTTTTGGCGCACCGCCTGCAACGCGCCTTCCCTGCAGCGAAAATCTATAATTTTTACGGCAGCACCGAGATAACCTGCGATGCCGCATGGCATCTCTGTTCTTCCTCCCTCACAGGCACATCAGCTGTCCCGGCCGGAAAACCCATCGCCGGAGGCCGCATTTTTCTTATGGACAAGACCAGAGCCGTGCTTCCTCCCGGCATGCGCGGGGAAATCTGCGTATGCGGCAGAATGGTTTGCCAGGGCTATCTTCAGGAAAACGGCAGCATAACCAAAACAGACGTCTTTTTCAGGCATAAGGAAGAACCCGCCTTCGGCACCGGTGATATGGGAGTCTGGACGGAAGACGGGAATCTGATTTGCCTTGGAAGAACTGACCGGCAGATCAAGATCCGTGGACAAAAGATCGCTCCTCAGGAAGTGGAAGGGCTGCTTCTTGCTCTGCCCGGCGTTCAGCAGGCCTCGGTGCTCTGCATGGATGACAATGGTCACGACAGCCTTGTGGCATGCCTTGCAGCTGACCGCGGAAATATGTCCCGCGTGGAAAAAATGCCTGTGTTGGAGCTCTTGCCGGCGGTCCTGCGCTCGCAACTGGAGGGAAGGCTGCCTGCCGCTTTCATCCCACGTTATGTTCTCTGGATGGAAGATATGCCGCGTATCCATACGGGAAAAATCGACCATGCCGCTTTGCGTTCCATGTGCAAAGAAGAAATGACGCGACTGGCCGAGCGGAGCAGGGAACAACCGTCCGAATTCGATTCCGAGGTGGCCAAGGCCCTTAGCGGCTGGTGGAGCGATGTGCTCCATGTTCAACCGGGGAGTGACAGCAATTTTTTCAGCGATGGGGGAAATTCCCTGCTGGCGGTACGGCTGGTCCATTTCATGGAAAAAGAGTTCGGCGTTTCAATGCAGGTGCGCCAGATTTATAGCTTAATTTGTTTTTCTGGGATGGTAACCTACATTGAAGAACAACAACGCGGCAGTGTCGGCGAATGGGAAGAGATTTGACAGTAAAGCGGCTGCATACCGGCTTGGTTTTTATCGGCACTGGCGAACTCCGGCGAGCGACTTGTTCCGCCTGCCGTAACTCTGTCTTTTCCCGTCCGGCGGCAATGGGGATAGGGACCGGGAAAGAAGGGCCTTTGTATGAAGCAGACGCATCTGTCGCCTATGACCTGTTTTGGAAAAACCGGGAAGAGGTCTCATGACAGCCAGTTCAAAAAGCAACCGCGACATTGTGACGGAAGAGATATCACAGCTGCCTGCATTGCCACTCTCTGGCGATATTCTGGAAGCTGTCGCGTTCCGCGATGGCTCTGGCCTGCCGTAGCTGTCGCTTGTGGTCTGACGGGTCAATCTCCCTGGACAACATGCGCTTCGCCTCTTCGCGGCGTTCTCTGGCGTCCTTGAGCGATACGGTGGGATACTCCCCGAAACTGAGCAGCTTGCTTTTGCCGTCAAAACGTTAGGTTATTCTCCAGAGTTTGCTTCCGTTGGCGGGGATGAAGAGAAACAGACCGCCGCCGTCAAAATACTTGCGGGGCTTCACGTCGGGTTTCAGACTGCAGATGTGGGTATCGGTAAGAGGCATGGGCACTCCTTGGCTGTCGTTGGACGAAGTGATCTCCACATGGATAAAAATATTTTTGATTCCGCGCGGTTATTCATGTAGGCATCAGAAATGTCGTACCACATTTCTACCTACGGATATACCCATAAAATGTTTGGATGCAAGCGGACGAGGCTGGACTTTGGGAAACCATACCGGAAGGAAAAACCAAAGAATGCCAAGGTCTTTTAGACCTTGGCATTCTTCTTTGTACCTAAATTTGGCGTCCCCAAGGGGATTTGATTTAATTACATAACTGTCTTATATTATTATATATTTTTATAGATTTTTTATTTCTACGCTAAATCTTATACACATCGGCATTCAGTAAAAATCCGCCTGTCGATATTATGAGATGGAAAGGGGGGCGCCGCTCATAAAACCTTCCAGTGTTACTGCCAAATCGTCTAGGTTTTTTAACTGACACTCCCAGATGATAAGAATGTTCCAGCCGTTGGCTTGAAGGGCAGCCATATACTCCACGCTTCTATTACGATTGCGTTCTATTTTGGGAAGCCAGTAATCTTGATTGCTCTTGGGTTTGCGGATTCCCACCTTACAGTCATGTCCATGCCAAAAACAGCCATGCACAAAAATCGCTTTCCGCTTGCCAATAAAGGCAACATCAGGACAGCCTATAATATCTTTTCTATGTAGGCGATATCCTGTGTGCCCAAGGTTTCTCAAGAGCTTACGGACAATCATTTCCGGGCGAGTATTTTTGCTTTTTATCCGCCGCATATTTTCCCCCCTAGTCATTGGGGGAGAATGCCTATCCCTAGCTTTCTTCATTTACTGGAGCTTTCTTTGTCCTTCTTCGGACGGCCTATTTTCTTAGGCGGCAGCATGTCCAAAACAGAATTTGGCAAACAGCTATGAGCCATAGCGTATTCAAGCTCTCCTATAAGTGACATAGGAGAAACGTCCAACGCTTTAGCAATGCTGAATAGAGTGGATATCTTTGCCTCATGGTGACCATTTTCGACGCCTTGGATAAATCGCCGCCTAACGCCTGCCGAATCCGCAAGCTCATACTGCGTCAAACCTTTTCGCAAGCGTGCCGCCTTGATAATCGCACCAAAACTATTTTTTAGAAATTCTTGTTCCATATTTTCATTAGACGCTGGAAAAATATCCTTGAAAAGAGTCATTTATGACTCTATAATTTGCCAACTAATCAAATGGAGGCAGTATGAAAGAGCACGAAAATTCCCCCCTATCCCGAGTCTTTGAGGCTGCTGAATGCAAAAGCCAAACAGAACTCGCCGAGCTGTTGGGAATAAAACAATCATCTGTATCGGATGCGAAAAGGAGAGGAGCGGTGCCGCCAGAATGGCTGCTCACGCTTTTTCACAAAAAAGGAATTAACCCAGAGTGGATAAAAACGGGGAGTGGATCAAAGCGTCTGGGTCAAGATGGAGCCAGCGAAACACGAGTGGTTGTCCGTCCGCCGGCAGGCTGCACGATAGAAGAGCTTGTTGCGGAAATTATCCGTCGAGCCTTGAAATAACTGACAATAAAACCGTCGTGTTATGAAATTGGCGACTTCCAAAACGATTGATAAACCACATTTTCTAGAGTATTGTTAACCCGGCCAGGAGGCTATAGATGTTTAAGTGCATAGATTTATTCTGTGGAGCCGGAGGGTTGTCCGAGGGATTCAGGCAAAACGGCTTTGATATTCTTCTAGCCAACGATTTTGACTCATGGTGCGAGGAAACATACCGCCGGAATCATTCTGATACTCATTTTATTTCTGGATCAATTCAAGAAATTTCCGCAGCGCAAATTTTATCCCTTCTTGATATGAAAGCGGGTGAGCTTGACTGCATTATCGGTGGCCCGCCGTGTCAGGCTTTTAGTGTTTATAACCACCAGCGCGGCTTACATGATGAGCGGTCAGGCTTATTTCGTGAATATCTCCGATTAGTCGAAGGGCTTCTTCCCAAGTATGTAGTTATTGAGAATGTTCCTGGTATGAACTCGGTCAGTGATGGGGCTGCTGTTGATGAAATCCGGCAGGGCTTAAAGCGTCTCGGATATAATGTAGACGTGGACATGCTTAAAGCCGAAGATTACGGGGTCGCTCAAGAACGGCGTCGGTTAATTTTTATTGGGAACAGAATTGGGAAGCCAATCGTGTTTCCAGAGCCAACACATGGAAAAGACCGGCTTCCATATGTGACTGTCTGGGATGCAATTTCCGATTTGCCTCCTCTTGAAAATGGTGCCGGGGAGGAGGAATGCCCTTACACTGTTCTCCCTAAAAGCGATTATCAGAAGAGAATAAGAGAAGGCGCTGACAAAGTATTTAACCATGTCGCTCCTTCTCTCGGTGCTATTAACCTCCAAAGACTGAAACATATTCCTGAAGGTGGAAGCTGGAGAGATATCCCTATAGAGCTTCTGCCTGCTGGCATGAAAAGAGCAAGGCGGTCTGACCATACTAAGCGCTATGGAAGGCTCCGCAAGGAAGGCTTTGCTTCAACTATTTTGACAAAATGTGACCCCCATTGGGGCGCGTTTTTTCATCCAGAACAAGACAGGGTGATTACTGTCCGCGAAGCTGCTCGGATACAATGTTTTCCCGATAAAATCCGTTTCAATGGCAGCCGCGGGGAGCAGTACAAACAAGTTGGCAATGCTGTGCCGGTTCTGTTGTCTGCTGCTGTAGCAAAAACTGTTTTTAATTCCTTATCTTAGTTATTATTAAGGACTCGTCTGCTTATGGCTTTTAATCCCTATGACGTTGTATGTGAGATTTTGGGGCAGCCTGCAAATCAAATGCAGAACCCAGTGAATGAAGATTATCTATGCCCTTTTATCAATAGCAAGTGCACAAAGCGAAGTCATAGGATAGACGGCCCTTTTCCTGTCTGCTCTGTCTTTCGCAAAACTAGAAAAGATAAGCACCCTATACCGATAGTTGTATGTCCAAGGCGATTATATGCTGCTGACATATATAATGATGTGATTGCTCATTGCTGGCCCGGAGATTCATTATCTAATCCTATTGTTGTCCATGAAATAAAAATGGGGAAGGTTGGCAATGTTGATATGGTCATTGCCGACTTGTCAGATAATGGAACGGAAATAATCGATTTTGTTTCCATTGAATTACAAGCCATAGATATAACTGGTTCATATGAACCTGCATATTCAGCTATAGTTTTGAATTCTGAGCTAGATAAAAAGCCAACGTATAATTTTAACTATAAAAATGTTCAAAAACGACTTATGTCCCAAATGACGGATAAAGGGTTTTATCATCATCATTGGGGAACTAAGATTATAGCTGTGATTCAAGATGTAATGTTTGACAATTTAAAATCTCGACTGAATTTTGCAGACATTGATATAGAAAAAAGTAATATAATTTTTATGCAATACTCACTGGCTCTTACCGATACGGATGATGACCCTCGGTATGAACTACAACTAAAAAAAGTAAGCGGAACTACCCACAACGAATTAATGATGAGTTCTCTATATCAAAAAACACCACCAAAAGAGGACTTTTGCAAACATATTCTTAGAGTGCACGCCGCTAGTTCAAAAAAGTAATACCCTTCAATAAACTACTGTGAGGATTATTGGCTGAAATTTTTAAGGACTTACAGTGATTTGCTCTGGCTTGAGCATAAAAAGCGGCTTTCGGAAATTCCGAAAGCCGCTTTTTATATGCGCTGAAAAGGGCTACAAATCTTCCAATGGTGTGTCTGGCCTGATGGCGAATTGTCCAGTGCTTGCCCTGGCTGGCTTCTCCGGTTGCGATATGGGCGCGGCTTTTTCAATCCGTAGAGGCGGCGTGGGTGTGTCTTTCTTCCTGTCTTTCCCGCGTCTAAACTCGTTCAGATACTTTGCCAAGGTCGGCGGCTTCACCTCAATCCCTTTTTCGTGCAGCTTCTCGGCAATCTCCTGGGTATCGAAGCCACGCTTTTTCATCCGTTCCAGTGTTGGGGCCAGGGCGAAGATTGCCTCTTTCACAGTCATGCTGCGGTTGCCGTCCAGAGTGACTTTGACGGGCTTGAGCTTGGTGAACTCCAATCTGATTTCCTTGACCAAGACTGTTGTCTCCTGTATTTTTGACGGGGCCATGCCCCGGATTTTGCTTTCTGACTTTGGCGGTCGAGCGGCACGTTCGCCCACGTTTTACGAAGTAAAGCATAGTGAGCTATGCTTTTGCCTTTCGCAAAGACTCGGCGCAGACTCAACGCCCCATGCCCATGCCGCGCGACCTCTGTTCCCGCTGCCGCTCTCTCTCCCGCTCACGCTCCAACTGCTGCGCCTCTTTTTCCCGTGCAAGCTCCAGTTCCTGGCGCTGCTGGTCTTCCCGCTGCCGCTGCTCCTGCTGTTCCCGTTCTTGGGCTAGCCACTTTTGTTCCGCTGCCTTCCGCTGTGCCTCCTGCCGTTGTTCCTGCTCGTACTCGTCGCGCATCATGCTTGCCGTTGTATTCCAGCGGAAAAACTTTTCGGTTTCTTCCAACCGGGCTGAAAGATTTTGATTGGCGCTGCTCAACTGCATAATGCTTGCGCCGCTCCGCTTCCGGTCTTCTTCCCTTTCGGTTTCCCGCCGCCCGATTTTTGTATGCAGGGCCGTTACCGTTTCGCGCAAACTGTGTATTTCCGCCTGTTGTTTCTCATTCTGCGCCGTGACAATGCCTTTTGCCGCCAGTGCCTTTTGCTGAAGCTCCATTTTCTCCTGGGCGGTTTCCAGCACGGATTTGAAATTGAGCATTGACGCTTTGGGGATTTCAGGTTGCTCGGCAAGCGTTTTTTCCGCTTCCTGGGCTTGCCGTTCGATAGACTGTAAACGCTCCCTGGCGGCGGCTTCCTCCCGCTGGCGCTGTTCCAGTTCTGCGCTCACGGCCTGGGCCTCTTTTTCCAGACTGTGAAGCGCCTCCTGTTGTTGCTTGAACTCCCGCGTATTCAGATGCTTTTTCTTCGCTCCCGGCTCCTGCTCGATGCCGCGCTGTAAATCGAAGCCACGGCTTTGCAGATGCCGGGGCAACTCGGTTTGTAGCATTTTCAGACTTTCCCGCGTGTAGATTTTGTTCGCGTTGAGCCGTCCGTCCTCCGTCACCGGAAGATGCAGAAAATGCATGTGCGGTGTTTTTTCGTCCATGTGAACCTTTGCGGAAATGACGTTTTCCGAGCCTACGAAGTCCGCTAGAAACGCCGCGCTTTCCTCGAAAAAACGCCTGGTTTCCTCCGGGGGAGTTTCTCGAAAAAGGCGCTGTCAGAGGACACGATGAGGCCGCACATATGCACGGCGTCTTTCCGCACGGCCTTGACCAGCAAGAGGTCATCAATGCGATTTTGGATAACCTCGGCATAGTTCCCGGCGGCGTGATCGCAAAGCTCGTAATTCGCCGTGCTCCGCTCGTAATCAATATCCGGGTTGCTGTGGCTCTCCCGCTCCCGCTCGTTGTGGCTCTGGATGCCCCGGACGGCCTCTTTTTTGAATTTATCCATGTGCAGTACAAGAAACGACATGGCTATTGCTCCGGTGTTTCAATGTGCATCAGGTCGGACAGGGCGCGGATTTCTCCGCGCATGGCGTCCGGGCCTTCGGTGAGCGCGAGAACGCTTTTCCCGACTTCCAGCACGGCGCGGGCCTTGGCTGGGTCGCCTACCAGTTTCGGCGGGTCGATATGCTCATGGTAGCCGTTTCTGCTGTTGGTAATTTCAAACAGGCCGGGAAGGTGGCCGGATTGCTTCACGCCCTGGCGGGAATAGGCGGCCCACGTTTTGGCGAAGTTTTTACGGAACCAATTTTCCGACTCTTCAACGCCGCACGTCTGGCACAGCTTCACCCAACCGCCGTAGGCTTGTACAATGACGGCCTGTGTCACAGCATCGTCGAAAACCACACTGGAATACGCGCCGTGCCGCCCGATGGCGTCCAGCACCTTGCCCGCTTCGACTTCGGCCTTGTCCTCGGCGCTGCCACCGCCGATGTGTTCCAGAAAGTCCGCCGGGGTGGGCATGGAGGTGTATTTTCGCGTTGCCATGACGGAAAGCGCGGCTTTTTCCACATCGGCAAAGTCGAACTGTTCCAGCAGCCTGAAACGCAGGGCAATGCCCTGGGCGCTCAAGCTCTGGCCGTAACACTCGGCAATGCCCTGGATAAGCGCGGAGAACGGCTTGAAATCAGCTTGCGTCATACGTCACCTCCGCAGTTGCCGGGGCAACGTGGCCGAAAAGCAGCCGTTCCGCCTCTTCCCCGGCTTCCATGTTGTCTTCAACACGGCGGGCAGCGGGCGATTTCCACTTTCCCGGCGCTGCCTTGGCCTTTTCCGCCTGGGCTTCCATTTTTGCCGTGAGCTGGTCGAACTTCTCCCGCAGCTTGTCCGGGCTTTGGATGTTTGCCCGCCAGAAAGCGTCAGAGCAGGCCCACACGATGACTTGAGCCACAAAGCCGGGTTCGGACATGCGTTTGTCGTTTCGGAGCGCCACGGCGAAACTGTGCGCCCATTTTTGCAAGTCAGGCTCCTTGAGAGTCGGCACGTTGGCCTTGAGGGTGTCGCGCATCAGCACAGCCAGCTTGTACGGCTCGGAGTCTTCCGCTATCGGCTCCGGTGTCGGTTTCGCTTTCGGCGGTTTTTTCTCCTGGGATTTTTCCGGTGGATTTTCGGGCGGCACGTCCGGGCCGTCAGGCTCGGACAAAGAGACTGAACGTAGTGAAGTCTCTCTTTCTTCTTCCCCGTAAGGAGAGGAAAGGCAGGGAGAGGAAGAGAAGGGAAAAGAAAGGAAAGGGCTTGAAGGGGTCGTTAACAACCGTTCAACGGCGGCTTTAGGGTCGTTTGACGCCGTTACAACGCCGTAAACCTCCCTTGAAATTCCTTTGATTCCTGCATCTTCCAGAATCTTGTAAATTTCCGGGTGGGTTTTCGCCATGCGGGAGAGCCGGGAAGCGTTGGAACGGTTTTCAGCGTCCGATTGCCATGTGTTGTGCTCCTGCCAATCGTGAATCCGGCAGATTTCCCCCACGGTATCGAGCAGCTTCAAACGCGTTACAACGCCGTTGAATTCCTCTTGAACGCCCTTCCATCGGGCGGCGATTTCAATATCTTCGCCGTCCATGCCGGAAAGAATGCCGCTCGGCCTGTTCTGCGCCGCCCACAGCCAGAGGTGCAAGAGGGCTGTTACGCCCTCAAGCCCTAACTGGCGCTCAAGTTTGATGATTTTAGGGTGGTCGAAAAAGCCGACCGATAGCCGGATGTCGCTATTCATGGTCAGCCTCTTGCTTGCCAAGGCTATCTATAAAAGCATCAATGTCTTCGGATTTCCAGACGGTTGTACGGGGGCCGATTTTGATGGGCTGGGGAAGGCGTCCGGCGCGGCAACCTTCCCAAACTGCACTTCTGCTCAGGGAAGTGCGAGCCATAAACTCTTCAATACGGATCAGCCGCTTGACGGATGAATTCAAATGTTTTTGTGACATAAAAAGCCTCCTGAAATGTTTTTGGATTTCAGAAGGCCATTACGCGGGAATGGTAGCACCCGTCCGGGAGTTTTAAAGGAATCTCACGGGAAAAATGCACAAATCCGGGAGTATGACGGGAATCAGGCTTTGACGATGGTCAATAACTCGGCTTCCTCCAAAAGTTTATTGGCGAGGTTTCGGTATGTCTTGTCATCCGTAGGCTTTTCGTCCTCTGGATGCTTTTTCTTCCAAAGCAAGCTGCCAATGCGAGTTTTTTTGATTTTACACCACTTGAAAAGGACATAGGCAATCACCGAATCGTCAAATTCGGCTCTCATGGCGTCACGGATGGCGGTATCCGGCTTTCCTTCCCATAGCGCGGCGGGAACACGAATAACATTACCCTGTTCCTGGGGCGCAACTTCAGCGGCTGGCTCGTCCATGGCCGGGGGCGTTTGGGGAACTGGCGGCGTTCCTTGTGCAGCCCTTGTGATAACAAACTCCACCATCTTTTTCGTGATGCCTTTTACTTCCTTAACGAAAGGGAAACCCCGAATGACAGACCAGTAATGAATGGCCGATAGATTATCCACGGCGACCGTATCGGGAAATATATTTAACAGAACATGGGGAGCAGAAAGTCTCAGATCAATGCTTTTCACCCCTTCTACCCTGGTGATGCTGGCAATATTTTTCTCCACCAACTGAAGATGATAAAAGATAAATGTTCTGTAAGAATCATTTACAGTTGATTTATTGTCATATGTTGTCTCGACTATGTAATCGAAACCACTTTCCAACTCTTTGACAGATATACGCCGGGCCATTTCATAGAAAAAATCGACTATCCATTTTGCATATGTTTCTGTTGGAAAGTATTTTTCCGGTATCTGTTGGGTTTCAGGGAAAGGCGGATTCTCTACCTTGTAAAGCCAGGAGCATTCAGTGGCGGGATATTTCCAATAAGAGGAATACGCCTTTTGCCATAGTTCATAGGGAAAGACGCCATCAGGCGATAGCTCGTTTAGAAGTTCTTGAGGTTCATGGCCGGTCAGTCCGTAAGCCTCTTTGACTCTGAACAAAGGTATTTTTTGCGACTCAAACATAGATTTATGAGTACAACAAAGGCCACAGATGGGCAATAAGCAGAAGGGCGGCGCGGTTTTTGTGAGCGGCACCTCCAAAGAAGTGCCGCGCTGCAAAAATCCGTGCCGCCCTGGTGAGTCAGCTTGAGCTTGCTCGATTAGCTATACCACGCCCTGACCACATCAAGGCCGTCGTAGCCGAATCGTTTCATCCGCTCTTTTTCTTCTTCGCTCCAGCCGGTATCTTTGACGGTGATTTGGGTGTATTCCTCTATCTCTCCGGTGGGGGCACTCATTGTATCCGCTTCGGCAGAATCATATTCCCGTGTATCGAGTTGATATTCAGACATATTTCCTCCTGTATCGCTGTTCTGCCGTCAAACGGCTATGCAATTTACTTGTTCAGGGCTGTCATGCTCACTGGATGTGTGCTTTTTTCTCTTCCGGGCCTTGTTTGCCTGAACATGCAGCCAATCAGCGTATTTCTGCACCACCTGTCTTCTCATTCGCAGATACTTGGCATGGTTGTACGCTTGAGATACTTCATTGCCGATATTATGGGAAAGTTGCTTTTCAACAGCCTTAAAGTTGTAACCAAGCTCGTTGCCGGTAGTTGAGAACATGCCTCTAAGCCCGTGCGTGGTCAGTTCACCTACAGAGTAGCCCAAGCCTTCAAGAATCATCTTGCGGAGCGTTTCAGGAACTATGTGGAGGTTGCCCGCGCCGCTCGGAAACATATATTCAAAGTCGCCGGTAATTTTGTGAAGCTCGGTCAAAACCTTCAATGCCTGTTCACTCAACGGGCATTCATCGTTTTCAAGTCCGGTCTTGGTGCTTTCCGCATCCTTGCGCCACAGTTTTTGCTCAAAGTCGATTTCTGACCACTTGCCTTCGCAGACTTCGTGAGGCCGTTTCATGGTGTATAAAACCAGCCACAGGCCGTAGATCGTGTACGGAAGGGCCTTTGTTCCCTTGTATTTAGGCTTGTAGTCTTCCAGACGGACGACAAAATCTCCTCAACCAAGGTGGGGTGATGCTTTGCCTTTACCCGCTTCTTGCGGTATCGGCCTAGGTTTTGAGCGACATTCGGGAGGCTTTTGTCATGCAGCTCCGCGTATTCGTAAAGCTGCTTCCAGACACCGGCGGCTTTTTTGCCTGGCGTGTTTTTCCGCTTCGGTCAGCAAACGAATGCAGTCTTCGATTACGGCGTGGGTTATATCCCTAAGTTCCATGTGGCCGTAAGGTTTGACGATATATTTGTGTGCTCTGTCGCTTTTGGTCTTTATGGTATTCTTTGACCAGTTGGGGTCGCTTTTGAGCCATTTCTCGACGTACTGCTTCACGGTCCAGTGTTGCGGCGAGTCGGGCGGCGCGGGGGTATCGGGATTTCTTTTTTGAGCTTTGGCTTTTCGCGCCATTTGCGGCGGAACAAAGAGAGCGGGGTGAAGCCCCTGGTCGAGATGGGCGCGGAAGGCGGCGTTTAACTGCCTTGCTTCCGCCAAGGAAGTATCGGGAAATGCGCCGAGTGTTTTATTGTTGGCCTTGCCTTCGAAACGGAAGCGGGCAATCCATTTTTTTGTGCAGCCCTTTCTTATGGACGGTTCGACGTGAAGTTCCAGGGCTTCGCCGTCGCCGTAAGCTGCTTTTTTGTCGGTAGCCTTTACGCCTTCAACGAATTTGACAGTGAGTTTTCCCATGTGAAGCTCCAAAAAAATGTGAGTAGGTATTTGCTTTGTAGCAAATTCCTACTCACATTTCAACTCACATCGGCGCTGGACTGAAGCGGATAAATGCGGACCTACTCACACATTTTTGGCTTCAAAGTGTTGCTATTACAGCGACTTAAAAAACTTCCTCGGACCTCTGTGATAAAAGTTTTGGCGTCCCCAAGGGGATTTGAACCCCTGTCGACGGCGTGAAAGGCCGTTGTCCTGGGCCGGCTAGACGATGGGGACGCATGTGTTGGCTGGGCTGCAAGGACTCGAACCTTGATTAGCGGAGCCAGAATCCGCCGTCCTGCCAATTGAACGACAGCCCAACACGAGGTGGAAAAATAGATGAGGTTGGGGGGATTGTCAATAAATTTTTGGTCAAAGCGCAGAAAGTTTTTCCGACGATGAAATGGACAGTGTCATTCCGTGGGGTAGGGGTTCCAAAGATTTGTGACTTGAAAATTTTTATATTAGTTTGTATTGTAAAGTAGCCCATGCAATCCCAGTGTTCAATTTACTTAGGTGGTGAGACGTTCCCGATATGTGGGGAATGTCTGAAAACAATGGTCCTGATAAGGAGGAGTGAATGTCTCAAGAAAGCTCGGCGATCGTTGTCGACAGGGCTAAGTCGCAATGGTCCGACCTGTGGAAAAAGGAAGATTACTGGGCCATCTGGATCGGCTTCTTTATTCTGATCGTGGCAAGTTGCCTGGTCTTCGGCGGTCGTCAGGAGCTGGAGAGCAAGTATGAGCAGTACGCGGCGGTTATGAAAGCCGAATCCGCCAAACCTTTCAAAACCATAGAATGGTATCAGGCTTCCGCGGCCCAAAAAGGGCTTCAGGGACAGAATCTGGCTTCGGTCAAGCTGCTTATCAATCAGCTGAAAACACCGGCCCGCTGGCAGTCCAATCCCCTGGACGCACTGATGATGTCGCAGGCCCAGGCCGACAAGGCCAATGAAGCCGTCATGCCGAAAGTGGATGCGGCCAAACAGGCCGAAGCCGCCGCTCTGGCCCAGGCCAAAGAGGCGCAGGCCGCCGCTGCGGCCGCCACGTTCGGCGACGCCACGCTGAACGCCGCCGCTGAAAAGTCCATCGGCGAATGGCAGGCCGCCAAGAAAGCGACCGCCGACATCTCTAAAAAGCTGGTCAAGCCTTTCAACCGCATTCCCACCCTGATTGTGCTGGGGCTCGCGCTGGCCGTGCTGACTTCCATCGGCGCCAAATTCATGGGCTTCAACGTGGGCAAGTTTTTTGTGGCCTTCCTGGGCGTGTATCTGCTGTGCGTGCTTGCCAATATCCTGGGCAACCAGAAGACCATGCGTCTTTACGGTATCAATGCCGAAATCTGGTCCATCGCCATCGGCATGATCATTGCCAATACCTTCGGCACGCCCAAATGGCTTAAAGAGGGCGCGCAGGTGGAATACTTCATCAAGGCCGGTCTCGTGCTGCTGGGCGCGGAAGTACTTTTCCACAAGATTATGGCTATCGGCATCCCCGGCATTTTCGTGGCCTGGGTGGTGACGCCCATCGTCTTGGTCAGTACCTACATTTTCGGCCAGAAGGTGCTGAAAATGCCATCCCAAACCCTGAACATCGTCATTTCGGCCGACATGTCCGTGTGCGGCACCTCGGCGGCCATCGCCACGGCGGCTGCGGCTCGGGCCAAAAAAGAGGAACTGACCCTCTCCATCGGTCTGTCCCTGACCTTTACGGCCATTATGATGGTGGTGATGCCCGCCTTCATCAAGTGGGTGGGCATGCCTGAAGTGCTGGGCGGCGCCTGGATCGGCGGCACCGTGGACGCCACGGGCGCCGTGGCCGCGGCGGGCGCGTTCATCGGCCCCAAGGCCCTGCAGGTGGCCGCCACGGTTAAGATGATCCAGAATGTGCTTATCGGCGTGACCGCCTTCTGCGTGGCTCTGTACTGGTGCACCAAGGTGGACGCGCAGGCCTGCGGCCAGCGCGTGGGCGCCATAGAAATCTGGCATCGTTTCCCCAAGTTCGTCATCGGCTTCCTGGCGGTTTCCATCATCTTCTCGCTGATCAGCAGCGGTCTCGGTGCGGACTTCGGCAAGATGCTGGTGGACAACGGCACCAACAAGGTTTCCGTGCCCCTGCGCGGCTGGTTCTTCGGTTTGGCCTTCGTGGCCATCGGCCTGACCACCAACTTCCGCGAACTGGGCAAGTACTTCAAGGGCGGCAAGCCCATCATCCTCTATGTGTGCGGTCAGTCCTTGAACCTGTGTCTGACGCTGCTCATGGCTTGGATTATGTTCTACAAGGTCTTCCCGGAAATCACCGCCAAGATCTAGTGTGTGTTTGACGGCGGGCCGCCGCGGGCTTTCCGTGGCGGCCCGTAATGGGAGAATGTATGCCGCCTGCCGTACGCAATCTGTTGAAAATGGGAAGCTGGGCACTGGCCCTCTGGCTTTTTTTCGCAGTGCTCACCCCGCGACTGGTAGCGCTGTCGCCCGCCTGGCAACACTACGATGCCGTGCAGGAACAATACGGCTTGGACAGTGGTGCGTTGTACTACTCCGATGTGCCCGTCACGCAGGAGGCTGCGGACGCCGTGGGACGCGCCGTGCGCGCCGGTATGCAGGAACGGCACATGCTGGCGGCCGGACGTTGACGATGGGGACTCAGCGAATGCGCTACGTGGTCAGTGCCTGTCTGGCCGGGCAGGCTTGCCGTTATGACGGCGGCAGCAATCCCTGCCCGGCGGTGATTCGTCTTGTGGAAGAGGGGCGGGCCGTTCCGGCATGCCCGGAAGGTTTGGCCGCACTGCCGATTCCCCGGCCACCTTGTGAACAGGTGGGAGGACGGGTGCTTTCCCGCGACGGACAGGATCTGAGCGAAGATTTTTTACGCGGCGCGCGACTGGCCCTGCGCAAGGCGCTGGAGCAGGGCTGCGTGGCGGCCATTCTCAAGAGCCGTTCGCCGTCCTGCGGCTTCGGCCTGATCTATGACGGTACGTTCAGCCGTAGGCTGTGTACCGGCGAGGGGGTATGGGCCCGGCTTTTGCGGGAAGCGAGCATAAAACTGTACAGCGAAGAGTCGTTGCCGCCGGAATTGGGCGAAGAAAAGAAAAAACATCTGTAAGCCGCGCTCAGCGGCTTTTTTGTTCAGTAGAGGTGATTGCGGAGCATTTCACAACCCTGCCTCTGATATGTCGTGGGTCCGCTCCGGCGCGATGCCTCGCCTGTTTTCCACACTCCGCGCGATTCGGGCGATAGTCACGTTTTTCTGATCAGCGCGTTGCAGAGTCTTTCAGCATTACTCCGCCTTGGGCTCGGCCAGGATGCCGCGCCGGGCCATTTCCGCCACGGCCTTGCGGCAGAACTCCGGCAACAGGGCTTCCGCCTGCGGGCTCAGTCCCACATGCATGGTCTTATAATCAAAGGGATGCAGGCCGATGACAACCGCCTCCGGCCTGTTTCCGGCCAGATCACAGGTGATCAGCGTGTCCAGCAGGTCCGTCTGATGCATGGAGTCGCGGAAACTCAGGCTCTTGCGCAAATCCTCGCCCTCCAGCAGGTAGACCGTGCCCGGCGCTTCCGGTCCCAGCACCACGTCCAGCACCACTAGAAAATCGCACTCCTGCAGTTCCGGCATCAGCATCAGACCTTGGGTACCCCCGTCCATCAGGCGGACATGCGCGGGCCAGCGGTAGTGGGCTTCCAGGTATTCCACGGCCCGCACGCCGAAGCCTTCATCCGTCAGCAGAATATTGCCCACGCCCAGAATCAGTATCCTTTTGTCGTTCACGCGTCCCCCTGACGGTTTTGGAGAAGGAGAGGATCAGAAAAAGGGCGGGGAATTACCCCGCCCTTGTATAGACTGTGCAAAGCCTGCTCTACAGAACCTTGAACTTGTGCACTTCGTTGGTTTCTCCATCGATCACATGCACGGCACAGGCGATGCAGGGGTCGAAGGAGTGGATGACGCGCAGGATTTCCACCGGACGCTTGGGATCGGCCACCGGCGTACCCGCCAGGGCTTCCTCGGCCGCGCCGGGCACGTTCTTGCCGTCCCGCGGTCCCAGGTTCCAGGTCGTGGGCACCACAAGCTGGAAGTTGGCGATCTTGGCGTCGGCATCAGTCCGCAGCCAGTGGGAGAGGCCGCCGCGCGGCGCGTTGACGAAGCCCACGCCCTTGGCGTCCTTGGGCGCGTCGTAGTTCTCCACGATCTGCTTGTCTTTGGTGATGTTATCTTCGTATTCATTCAGCCAGGTTTCGATCTGCTGGGCAATGGCCAGGGTTTCGATACCACGCGCGGCCGTGCGGCCCAAGGTGGAGAAGAGCGCTTCCGGTCCCACGTTCAGGGTCTTGAGCACATTGTCCACCAGCGGCTTCACGGTCTTGTGGTTCTGGGTGTAGGCCACCAGCACCTGGGCCAGGGGGCCGGTTTCCATGGAAATGCCGTCGTAACGCGGGGCCTTGAGCCAGGAGTAACGATCCGTGTCGCCCATGCTGGTGAAGGCGGGCTTGGTTTCGCCCTGATAAGGCGGCAGAGCCTTGTCGCCTTCGTACCAGCTGTGGCGGACGTGTTCCTCGATCTTGGAAGGATCAAAGCCCTGGGGATTGCCGATCTTGCGGTCCAGAATGACGCCCGGCTTGAGCCAGCGCTTCTGCAGGTCGCGTTCGCCGCCGGGGGCGGGGAATTCGCCGAAGGCCATGAAGTTGTGCGTACCGCCGTAGGTGGCGCATTCCTTGTAATTGGCGGCTACGGCGAGCAGATCAGGAATGTAGTAATTCTCAATGAAGGCGCGGGTTTTCTTGTACTGCTCCTTGAATTCCTTGATCCGTTCGGGGGTCAGGGCGTCATAGCAGGTCACGCCGCCGCCCACGGTGAACTGGGTGTGCGGATTCTTGGCCCCGAAGACGGCCATGGCCCGCGCCGCCTCCACCTGGACTCGCAGGGCCTGCAGATAGTCGGCCGTGGCGATCAGGTTGAGTTCCGGGCTCAAGGTGTAGGCCGGGTGGCCGCCCAGGAAGTAGGCGTTGGTAAAGGGGCCGAGCTGGCCGCTGTCCACAAAGGTTTTAAGTTTGCTCTGGACGGCTTTGTAATCGTCGGCCGTAACCTTGCGCGCGGAAATGGAAGTGGCGATCTTGGCCGCCTTGGCCGGATCGCCCTGCAGGGCGCCGGTCACATCCACAAAGTCCAGAGCGTGCAGAGCATAGAAATGCACCAGATGGTCATGCAGAAACTGCATGCCCAGCACCAGGTTGCGGAGATAGGTGGCGTTGGCCGGAATAGGCTTGTTGATGGCGTCTTCCAGCGCACGGGTGGAGGCCAGGGCGTGCGTGTAGGTGCAGACGCCGCAGGTACGCTGGGTAAAGTGCTGGGCGTCGCGCGGGTCGCGGCCCTTGAGAATGAGTTCCAGGCCGCGGAACAAGGTGCCGCAGCTGCGGGCTTCCTTGATCTTGCCCTTTTCCACTTCCACTTCAATGCGCAGATGCCCCTCAATACGGGTCAGCGGATCCACTACCACAGGGCCGGTGTAATCGCTCTGGGGCGCTTTAATGACTTCGCTCATAACTTCCCCCCTAGTTCTGGTAGAATGGCGTCATTTCGTCCCAGAAGCCGGGCTCGCTGCAACCAATGCAGGGATGTCCGGCGCCCACCGGCCAGTTGGTCTGATTGAACAGAACCTTGGGACAGTTGTTGTACGTCTGGGGGCCTTTGCAGCCCACTTCATACAGACACCAGCCCTTGCGGGCTTCTTCGGAATTGAAGGAGGGCGCGAATTCGCCGGCGTCGAAATGTTTGCGGCGTTCGCACAGATCATGCACGCTCTGGCCGTAAAACATGAGCGGGCGGCCGTTTTCGTCCAGTTCGATTTTCTGGCCCTTGAGGAAGGCCACCAGGGTACCCACCAGATTGAGCGGGTTGGGCGGACAGCCGGCAATATTGATGGCCTTGACGCCCAGGTCGCCGAAAGCGTCGTTGACGCCCTTGGCCGCCGTGGGGTTGGGCTTGGCGGCCTGCACGCCGCCGTAGCAGGCACAGGTGCCCATGCTTACCACAGCCTTGGCCTTGGGCAGAATGCCCTTACAGATGTCGTACATGGTCTTGCCGCTGATGTAGCCGTATTTGCCCTCCATGGCCGTGGGGATGGCCCCTTCCACGATGCAGATAAAGCCTTCGGGGGCGGTGACGGCCTGGTGCAGGGCCTCTTCCGCGGCTTCGCCGGCGGCGGCCATGATGGTTTCATGGTAATCCAGGGAAATGGTATCCATGATCAGGCTGTCGATGAAAGGTTTATAAGTACGCAGCAGGGCTTCGGAACAGCCCGTGCATTCGGCGGCGTGCAGATACACGACCGAAGGACGGCGGCCTGTCAAAGCCGCGGCCACGTCAGAGGCGAAGGCCGGGCCCATGCCCATGGTCACCGCCACCGCCGTGCAGAATTTCATGAAATCGCGGCGGCTGATGCCCTGGCGTTCTAAACGCTCCTCTCCGCTTTGTTTGCCCAGACCCACGGCAATACGCATAATAGCCTCCTGGCAAAGGTGAGTGAAAGGCTGAAACGGAAACCCTGCCACAGAGTTTCCCTTGCTGAGCACAGGGCAGATATCCGTCGCGGAAAAGAGCGGTACGCTTCCGGGATGTTAATGTCCGTTGCGTCTGCGGCGGCTGTCTGTGCAAGATGTCAGCAATCACTTTCGGATGGCGTGCCATCCTCACGGTCAATGGCGGCTACGGAGACATTGCCCTGTCCTGTCCCGAACAAAGGGGACAACCGCCATTTGCAATTGAGAATATACCCTGAAAGATGAAGGGTCAATAGGGAGAAAATTTTTTTGTTGTCATTTGCGCGCATCGTCACAAGGGAAAAGCCGGACAGTTGCCTTGCCTGGGCGCATGGGATAGTTTGCTGCCGCGCCATGCCTGTATGACGTGATATCGGCGGCCCGCCGGTACGCTGTGGAGCGGTTCCGCATCTCCGGCGTCGGAGCATCTTGTCAATGAAATTGCTTACGATGCCCGGCGGTATTGCTTGTTGGAACTATTTTTTTCAGAATGAAAATGCCCCAGGCCGCGCGGATATTCAGCCCTATTTCCGAGGAACGTAACGCCATGAAACTGGAATCCCTTTGCCTGCACGCCGGTTACAGCCCTGAAAACGGCCAGCCGCGCGTATTGCCCATTGCCCAGAGCACGACCTTCAAATATGACTCCACGGCCGAGGTGGCCAAACTGTTCGATCTGGCCGAAGCGGGCTTTTTCTATACCCGCCTGGGCAATCCCACCGTGGACGCCGTGGAGCAAAAAATCGCCGCTCTGGAGGGCGGAGTGGGCGCTTTGTGCACCTCGTCGGGCCAGGCCGCCAGCATGCTTGCCGTGCTGAACCTGGCGCAGAGCGGCGAGCACGTGGTCAGTGCCTCCAGCATTTACGGGGGCACCTTCAACCTCTTTGCGGTGACCCTGAAGAGGCTGGGCATTGAAGTGACATTTGTGGATCAGACCGCTTCCGACGAAGAACTGGAAAAGGCCTTCCGGCCCAATACCAGAGCGGTGTTCGGCGAGACCCTGACCAATCCCTCCATGGACGTGCTGGATATCGAGCGTTTCGCCAAACTGGCTCACCGGCACAGGCTGCCGCTGATCGTGGACAATACCTTTGCCACGCCCGTGCTCTGCCGTCCCTTTGCCTTCGGGGCGGATATCGTGGTGCATTCCACCACAAAATATATGGACGGGCATGCCCTGCAGATGGGCGGGGTCATTGTGGACAGCGGCAACTTTGACTGGACCTCGGGAAAATTCCCGGAATTCACCGAGCCCGACCCCTCCTACCACGGCCTGATCTACAGCGAAACCTTCGGCAGGGCCGCCTACATCGTCAAGGCGCGCGCGCAGCTTATGCGCGACATGGGCTGCTGCCAGACACCGCAGGGCGCGTTCTACATCAATCAGGGGCTGGAAACCCTGCCCCTGCGCATGGAAAAACATTGCCGCAACGCCGAGGCCGCCGCCCACTATCTCGCGGGGCACGACAAGGTGGAGTCGGTGAAGTATCCCCGTCTGCCCGGCAATCCCAACAAGGCCTTGGCCGATAAATATCTTTCCGAGGGATGCAGCGGCGTGGTTTCCTTTTCGCTCAAGGGCGGACGCGAAGCCGGAGCGCGCTTCATCGACAGCCTGAAAATGATTTCCCTCCAGGTGCATGTGGCGGATATCCGCACCTGCGTGCTGCATCCGGCAAGCTCCACCCATCGCCAGTTGAGCGACGAACAGCTGCGGGAGGCGGGCATTACGCCCGGCATGGTGCGTCTTTCCGTGGGCCTGGAAAATCTGGACGACATTCTGGCGGATCTGGACCAGGCCCTCGAACAGGCCTGAGTCATTCCGTCCGGCGACGTGTAACGTGGGAAGGCCT
>ERZ857951.500-NODE-500-length-51419-cov-6.102270_pt1 | contig 51419 bp, 41 predicted proteins | sample MGYA00519759_ERZ857951 | MGnify/ENA primary metagenome ERZ857951 (study PRJEB31778, sample SAMEA3449377) | human gut metagenome | biome: human gut; feature: human-associated habitat; material: faeces | place: United Kingdom | collected 2010/2012 ...
TCGGCAACAACAAATACGCTCCGGTCAGCGAACACCGCTTCCACACCAAACTCTATGAAATCACGGGCAACCACATCATCACCGAGTTTCAGAACATCATCTATCCCGTGCTGGATTTCGTCAGGGAGAAGTACCGCGACTTTCTGGAACCGATCGAAAAGGAGCTGGAGCGGGCCGGTGCGTTGGTGACGCACCGCGACCTGCTGAAATACATCGAAAACCGCGACCTGAAAGGGTACAAAAAGGCGATCGAAGAGCATTTCAGGCTCTATTCGATCTATCTGGAACGCCACAAGAAATAGCGCCGGAGATCATGCGGCCGGAGGGGCGGGGCCTGCGACGTCTCCGTCCCTGCAATGCCGTCACCCGCCGTCACCCCCTGCGACGCCTCAGCTCCTGACGTCCGTCAGCGCGCAGCGCGCAGCGCCCCGATGAATCCGGGCCAGAGACACCATAGGTTTTCGGTCTGCAACCACAATTCGCGGGCCTGCGCCCGAAGCGAGGGGCGTTCGCTCTCGATATCGCGCAGGTAAGTCTCGTCGGCGGGATGCTCCTCGGCCGTAAATTCGGCGAAATAGGGCGCAAAGCGGGTTTTGAAGCGCTGCAACTCCCCTTCGGGCAGCTTCCCGCCGCGGCGGAACGCCGACCATAGCAGCAGGATTTCGCGGCTGGCATACTTGTCCGACACGTCGTTGATCACCTCGTCGAACAACTCCTGCTCGTCCATGGCCAGATAATCGAAAGCCAGCAGTTCACTCCCCTCCAGATGGTCTTCGGGGTCCAGTTCGAGCAGCAATTCGAGCAGTGCCGCCGACATTTCGAAGTCGTTGATCAGAAAATGGTCGATGGCCGACGCCCGAATCAGTTCGAGGGCCGCGCGCGAATTGCGGTGGTTCCATTCGAGATTCACCTCTTCGTCCTCCGGCACCAGCTCGGCAAAACGCTGAAAGGCCTGAAACCGCTCGTTGCAGGCTTCCTCGACATTTCCGGCACGCTCCATTTCGCGGGTACGGGCCAGTACTTTAGCAAAATTATAGGGTCCCTCGCCGATCACCTCGTAGGTCTGGTCGGCAGTCGGGTTAAGGCAGGGATTTTGCATCGCGCCGCATTTTAAAAATTAGAATTATCAACAATACGAGTGTCACCGCCCCGCCCAGCAGGTAGGCCGCCGCACGGTCGCGCATGCCGCACATGAGCGGAGAGACGAAGACATAGGACGAGCATACGTAGGTCATGACCGTCGCCGGAATAAGCCCTACCCAGCGGTTGCGGCCGTGCCGGTTCAGAAAGGCCGTAATCATCCACAGCGTGACCATCGCCAGCGTCTGGTTCATCCACGCAAAATAGCTCCACATCGTCTGAAAAGGCAGACAGAATATGATTACGAGACCTGCGGCGAAGAGCGGAACGCTGATGTAGATGCGTTTGCGCAGGCTCCGCTGCTCGACGCCCATAAAATCGGCGACGATCAGCCGCGCCGAACGGAAGGCCGTGTCGCCCGAAGTGATCGCGCAGGCCACGACTCCGAAAATCACGAACCCGGCCAGCACCTCGCCCAGCGTGTCGCGGGCGATCGCGTCGACCATCACGGCCGCCTGTCCGCCGTATTCGGCAATCGCGGCGTTCAGCCCTCCGACGCCGTTCCAGAACGCCATGGCGACAGCCGCCCAGATCAGGGCGATGATGCTCTCGGAGATCATGGCGCCGTAAAACACGGGCCGGGCCTGACGCTCGGAGCCAAGACAGCGGGCCATCAGCGGCGACTGCGTGGCGTGAAATCCCGAAATCGCGCCGCAGGCGATGGTCGTAAAGAGCATCGGCACGATCGGAAACCGTGCCGCATCGGCGATCTGGTTCCGGAAAGAGGTGAATTCGGGAATCGTGTATTTCCCGCTGAAAAGCAGTACCGCAAGGATTCCCAGCGCCATGAAAAGCAGCGCACAGCCGAAAACCGGATAAATGCGCCCGATAATCTTATCGACCGGCAGCAGGGTCGCCACAATATAATAAACGAGAATGACGCCCAGAACGATCAGCAGCAGCCACGAGAAATCGCCGAAGACGATTCCCGAAAGCGCCGGAGCGTCGATGCGGTTGGCGATCAGCGAAGCGGGCTGCGAGAGGAACACCGCGCCCACGAGCACCATCAGTCCGACCGAAAAGACGCGCATCAGCTGTTTGACGCCGTTGCCCAGATAGGTGCCGACCGTCTCCGGAAGGCTCGCGCCGTTATTGCGCAGGGAGATCATGCCGGCGATAAAGTCATGGGCCGCGCCCATGAAAATCCCGCCGAACGTGATCCAGAGAAACGCCACGGGACCGTAGGCCGCGCCCAGCACGGCGCCGAAAATCGGCCCCAGACCGGCGATATTGAGCAGTTGGACGAGGAAAGTCTTCCACATCGGCATCGGAATATAGTCCACGCCGTCGAACGACACGGCCGAAGGCACGGGACGCCCTGCATCGGCCCCGCAAAGACGCTCCAGATAACGTCCGTATGTAAAATACGCCGCCACCAGCAGCGCAAGGCACACCAGAAAAGTGATCATTATCGGGTTAGTTTTGCGCGAATATAGTAAGAAATGTGAGAATTTTTGAAAAATTGTTGTTTGAAAAAAATATTTTTCAGATATTTGCAGTCCCAAAGGGAACTTAATGTTCCCGGCAAGCCGAAATAGCTCAGTTGGTAGAGCGTTTCACTCGTAATGAAGAGGTCCCGGGTTCAAGTCCCGGTTTCGGCTCAAGCCACCGCTTTCGCGGTGGCTTTTTTTTATCGGATAAGTCCCGCCCAAAGCGCCGAAATGCACCGGCAGCGAAATATCTGCAAATAAATGCAGATATTCCGATTATAATGCCTATCTTTGGCAACCCGGACAATCGAGTTCATATTGTAACTTTCTTGGCAATGCACTGTCCCGCTTATCTTTAGCAGGTCTTCTCCATCGCTGATTCAGCCTTCAAAACCGACTTTTTTTGTTCGAATACCGACTCTCTCCAGCAGCAGCGCGGCACGGAGCATATCCGGCGGCGTGCGGCAACGGCGGCGAAAGCTTGGAACAAACACATTTTAATCATATAATTAATGGCGATTTCATTCAGCAAAAGAGAATTAGAGAAGAAAAAACAAGGCAAGAAGTTAGAGAAGCAACAGCGCAAAGAGGAACGCAAAGCCAACAGGGGCGGCAGCTCGCTCGACGACATGATCGCGTATGTCGATGCGAACGGCATGATTACCGACACGCCGCCCGACATGAGCAGTAAACCGAAGGTCGATGCGGAGACCATCGCGGTATCCGTCCCCAAGAAGGAGGAGCAGGAGCCGGTCGCACTGCGGGGACGCGTGGAACATTTCAACACCGACAAAGGCTACGGTTTCATCAAGGACCTCGACAGTACGGAGAAATATTTCTTCCACATCAGCAACGCACCGGCCGACATCGCCGAAGGCGCGCTGGTGACCTTCGAGACGGAACGCGGTCAGCGGGGACTCAATGCGGTCAACATAGCATACGCAAAATAAACAAGCATCATTTCACATAATCAAAAGACAGATGAACATTTACGTTTCAAAACTGAACTTCCGCACGACAGGCGAGAGTTTGCAGGCACTTTTCGCACAGTACGGAGAGGTATCTTCGGCTAACATCATCACAGACCGGGAGACCGGACGTTCGCGCGGTTTCGGCTTTGTCGAGATGCCCGACGAGGGCCAAGGTCAGAGCGCCATCGACGCCCTGAACGGCACCGATTTCGAGGGCATGACGATCATCGTAAACGTAGCCCGCCCCAAGACCGAACACGGCAACGGCGGCGGTTACGGAGGCAACCGCGGCGGCGGTGGCTACAACCGCGACGGTTACGGCAAAAGACGGTTCTAAGCCGGGAATATAATTCCACAATCCGGCCGCAGGAGTCTGTTTCGACAGGTTCCTGCGGCTTTTTCGATGCCCAAGGCCGGCGAATCCCGGAGCGTACGGCCAATCGCGGAGCGTATGACCGGCTATGGAACACATGGCCGATCGCGGGACACGACCGGCTGCAGACCGGAAAACACCGGTGATACGACAGAAAACAGACGAAGGGGCGCAGGTCTATGACTACGCCCCTCGTCCATATCCGTAACGCCAAGTCATTCGGTCCAGCCGCCGCCCAACGCCTTGTAGAGCTGCACCAGCGCCAGATGCTCGTCGCGCACGGAGTTGCTCAGACCGATCTGGGCGTCGAAATAGCGCCGCTGGGCGTCCAGCACGTCGATGTAATTGGTGCTTCCGGCACGGTATTGCAGGTGCGCCAGTTCGACGTATTTGCTCGCCGCATCGCGCAGGTTCAGCTTCAAGGCCGCCGTTTTGCGGGCGCTGCGATAGGTGACCACGGCGTCGTCGGCCTCCTTGAAGACCGTCAGGACTTTCTGCTCGTAGGCCAGACGCGCTTCGTCGTAAGCCGCCAGCGCGGCGCGGTAGCGGGCCTGCTTGCGGCCGAAACCGAAGATCGGCGAAGCGAGCGTCCCGGCGACATACGAGAAAGGCGAACGGAAAAATCCGCTCAGGTCGTCGTTTTCGAGACCGCCCGTCAGATTGAACGTCAGGCGCGGAAACCGGTCGGCGTAGGCCATGCCCGCCGCAGCCATCGCCGAACGGAGCCGCTGCTCGGAAGAACGGACGTCGGGACGGCGCTGCAACAGCCCGGAGGGCAGTCCGACGGGCAGGCTGTCAGCAAATTCGGCATCGGTATTCATCTTGCCGCGCACCACCCGCCGGTCGGGATTTTCACCCATGAGCAGCAGGATGCCGTTCTCCATGATCTTGATTTTGCGTTCGAGGTCCGGAATCAGCGCGGCCGTCGAGGCGTATTCCACCTTCGCCTGCTGATAGACCATTTCGGAGGTGAGACCGCCCTCGAACCGCAGCTGCACCTGATAGAGTCCCTCGCTGCGCGTAATGAGCGTACGCCGCACGATCGACAGCTCGTTATCCAGCGCGATGAGGTTGAAGTAGGCCGCGGCGACGGACGCCACCAGCGTCATGCGCATCGCCCGCCGGTCCTCGACCGAAGCGAGGTATTCGGCGCCCCCTTTGCGTTTGGCCCAGCGCAGGTTACCCCACAAATCCAGCTCCCAGCTGAGCGTGACTTTGGCCCCGAATTCGGGGTCGCGGCTCGATTTTTCACCGGCGTAGTCGTTGGTCTCGTAGTCGCCGTAAGCGGTTCCCGTGACCGACGGCAGGCGTTCGGCCCGGCTCACCCGATACAGCTCCCGCAGGCGCTCCACGCGCGCGGCGGCCGCGAGCATGTCCCGGTTGTTGTCCAGCGTACGTTCGATGATCCGGCAGAGGGTCGAATCGCCGTAGAACCGCCACCACTGCACGTCGGCAACGGTCAGGGAGTCGGAATCCTCCCCGGCGATGCGCTCCGGCAGATCGACGTCGGGCGCCTTGCAGTGCCGCACGGCCGAGCAGGAGACCATTCCGGCCGCTGCGGCCAGCAGAATGATTATCGTAAGTCGTTTCATCGTTTCAGTTTTGCTTTGATCCTGTAAATCCACACGAAGAAGAAGGGCACGAAGACAATGCCGACGGTAATGGCGACCAGCATGCCGAAGAAGACGCCCGTGCCGATGCCCTGACGGCTGGCCGAACCCGGTCCCGAAGCGAAGACCAGCGGCAGTAGGCCGAGGATGAAGGCCAGCGAGGTCATCACGATCGGGCGGAAGCGCAGATGCGCCGCGGTAAGGGCCGCAGAGACGGCGTCGCGTCCCTTCTCGATCTCCTCCTTGGCGAACTCCACGATCAGGATGGCGTTCTTGGCCACCAGCCCCACAAGCATCACCAGTCCGATCTGGAAATAGATGTTGTTCTCCAGCCCGCAGATCCAGATGCCCAGATAGGCGCCGATGCCGGCCACGGGAAGCGACAGGATGACCGCCACGGGCACCGACCAGCTTTCGTACTGCGCGGCGAGGAACAGGAAGACGAAGAGGAAGGCCAGCGCCAGCACCAGCCCGGTCTGTCCGCCCACGTGCTTCTCCTGATAGGAGAGTCCGCTCCACTCGACGCCGACCGACGCCGGGAGGTGCTTGCGGACGATGCTCTCCAGCACGTCCATCGCCTGCCCCGAACTGTAGCCGTGGGCCGCTTCGCCCGAAATGGTCGCCGAGTTGAACATGTTGAAGCGCTTGATGTTGCCCGCACCCGTCGTATAATGCGTCGTGCCGAGCGCCGTAATGGGAATCATCACCCCGCCCGCCCCGCGCACGAAGAAGAGGTTCAGGTTGTCGCGCTGGGCGCGGTAGGGAGCCTCGGCCTGAATGTAAACGCGGTAGATGCGGTTGAACATGTTGAAGTCATTGACGTAGATCGACCCCGTAAAGGCCTTCATCGTGGAGAAAATGTCCGACATCGAAACGCCCAGCAGCTGCGCCTTGTCGCGGTCCACGTCGAAATAGAGCTGCGGAATATCGCCCTGCATCGACGACGAAAGCCCCGTGAGTTCGGGCCGCTGCGCGGCATAGTACATCAGCGTATCGACGGCGCGCTGCAGCTCGGCGTAGGTCGTATTGCCGCGCGCTTCGAGCACCATCTCGAAACCGCCCGAATTGCCCAGACCGGGAATCACGGCCGGACGCGACAGGTAGACCCGGCTTTCGGGATAGCGCGACATCTCGGCGCGCACGCGCTGCATCACCTCGCTCAGGCCGTCCGAATCGCGGTCGCCCCACGGTTTGAGGATCACGGTCAGCTGGCTGCGCGCCTGATTGGTGCCCACGCGGGGACTCGAACCCGTCACGTTGAGCACGTACTCCACGTCGGGATCGTTCATCAGAAACTCGACGGCCCGGTCGGTCACCTCGCGCGTACGCTCGATAGTCGCCCCTTCGGGCAGCTCCAGCTCCACGGTGAAATAGCCCTGATCCTCCTGCGGCATGAAGCTCTGGGGCACCAGACGGTTCATCAGCCAGATGCCGACCAGCACGATGCCGAAGGCGGCCAGCATGCGCCGCGAGTGCTTCAGCGCCCCTCGAATCATCCGGCCGTAGAATCTGTTGCCCGTCGCCAGTCCGAGATTGATGCGGCGGAAAATCCGGTTTTTCTTCTCCCCGCTTTCGGGTTTGAGGAAAAGCGAACACATCACGGGGCTGAGCGTCAGCGCCACGACCGTCGAAATGATCACCGACACGGCGATCGTAATGGTGAACTGGCGGTAGAGCTGGCCCGTGATTCCCGCAAGGAAGCTCACCGGGACGAACACGGCACACAACACGAGCGACATGGCGATCAGGGCGCCGCTCAGGCTGCCCATCGCCTTTTTGGTCGCCTCGTACGGCGAAAGGCGCTCTTCGTTCATGATGCGGTCCACGTTCTCGACCACCACGATGGCGTCGTCCACCACGATGCCGATGGCGAGAATCAGTCCCAGCAGCGTCAGCATGTTGAGCGAGAAGCCGAAGACGAGCATCACGCCGAAGGTGCCGATCAGCGAAATGGGCACCGCCACGATCGGGATGAGCGTCGCGCGCCAGCTCTGGAGCGAAAGGAAGACCACCAGAATCACCAGCAGCAGCGCTTCGAAAAGCGTCCGGTAGACGTGGTGGATCGACTCGGAAATGTAGGTGGTCATGTCGAACGGAATCTCATAGCTGATTCCCTCCGGGAAATTCGCGCGGATCTCCTCCATGACCTTCTTGACCGAAGCGGCGACCTCCATGGCGTTGGCACCGGGAAGCATGTTGATATTCAAGACGGCGGCATTCCCGCCGTTGATACCGCTCTCGGTGCTGTAGGAGGAGGCTTCGAGCGAAATGCGCGCCACGTCCTTCAGACGGATGATCGAACCGTCAGGATTGGCCCGCACGACGATATCCTCGAATTCGCTGACCGATGACAGGCGGCCCTGCGCCGTGATCGGAATCGTCACGTCGATGCCGTTCATGGGAGCCTGCCCCAGCACACCGGCCGCCGATTCGCGGTTCTGGTCCTTGAGCGCGTTCTGCAAATCCTTGACCGTCAGGCCGAGGTCGGCCAGCTTGTCGGGCATGACCCATATCTGCATGGCGTAATAGCGGCTGCCGACGTTCGAGACGCTGCCCACGCCGGGCACGCGGCGCAGCATGTCCAGCACGTTGAGCGTGGCGTAGTTGCTCAGGTAGATTTCGTCGAACTTGGGGTCGGATGACAGCAGCGTGATGGTCATCAGCTTGCTGGCCGCCTGCTTCTCGACAGAGATGCCGTTCTGCACCACCTCGGCCGGAAGACGCGCTTCGGCCTTCTTCAGACGGTTCTGGATGTCCACGGCCGCCAGATCGGGATCGGTCGAGATGTCGAAGGTCACCGTGGCGGAAAAACCGCCCGAATTGGAGCTTGACGACTCCATGTAGATCATGCCGGGCGTGCCGTTCAGCTCCTGCTCGATGGGCGTGGCCACGGCCTGCGTCACGGTCTGCGCGTCGGCGCCCGGATAGGAGGCCGAGATGCGGACCACGGGCGGCACGATCTGAGGGTACTGATCGACGGGCAGCAGGGCGAGGCCGATGCCGCCGACGATCACGATGATGATGGACAGCACCGTCGAAAAGACGGGCCGGTCGATAAAAAAGTCCGCTTTCATAGGTTACTGCTGATTTTCGGTCTCCTCCTCGCGCCGCGTAACGACCGGTTCGACTTTCATGCCGTGCTGGAGCTTGTGGTATCCCTCCACGACGATGTCTTCGCCCGACACCAGTCCGCGCTCGACGACGATGTTCTGTCCGATTTCGGGTCCCGTTTCGATGAAACGCTTCTCGACGATGCTGTCGGGACGCACCACGAAGATGTAGGCCCCGCCCTTCTCGATCACCACGGCCTTCGACGGCACGACCACGGCGTCCTCACGCACGTCGAGCAGCAGCCGCACCTTGGTGAACTGGCCCGGCAACAGGATATGGTCGGGATTGGACATCTCGGCGCGGACGGAGAAGGTACCCGTCTGGGGATCGACCTGCGGATCGGCGAAATCGACCAGTCCCCGGTAGGGGTATTCGGAGCCGTCGGCCAGCGTCACGGTGATATAGGGGTCCCATTTACGGGCCGTATCGCGGTGTCCGAGATTGACGTTGCGGGCTTTGCTGCGCAGGTAGTCCAGCGCCGTCATGCTGAAATCGACGCGCACCGTATCGCTCTTCACCACCGTCGCCAGCAGCGATTTGCCGTTCGGTCCCACGAGCGTTCCGATGTCAGCGTTGCGCTCGGAGATATACCCCGCGATGGGCGACTTGACGTTGGTATAACCCAGCGTCATTTCGGCCTGCGTGAGGTCGGCCTCGCCCACCACCACGTCGGCCGCGGCGCTCTCGTACGAAGCGATGGCGTTGTCCAGTTCGAGCTGGCTGGCCGCGCTCTGCTGGTAGAGCGGACGGATACGGTCGAGGTCGCGCTTGGCCTTGAGGGCCTGCGCGCGCGCCTTGTTGAGCTGCGCCTTGGCCTTATCGACACGCGCTCGGTACACGAGCGGGTCGATCACGAAAAGCGTCTGCCCTTTCTTGATATAGGTGCCTTCGGCGAAAAGCATCTTTTCGAGGTAGCCCTCGACACGGGCACGGATTTCGACGAACTGCTGGGCGCGGATGCGGCCCACGTAATCGCCGTAAATATTGACGTCCTCTGTGGTGACGGGTTCCACGGCCACGACCGGAAGCGTGACCGACGCCGGCCGCGGCCGGAGCAGCAAAGCGAGCAGCAGGCCCGCGACGATCGCGGTGCAGGCTATCGCAATCCACTGCCTGCGGCTCAGCTTCACGCGGACACGGGCCGCACGCGAAGCTGCCTTCTTCACGCCGGCCAGATTCAGGTTCTGCAAATCGGGTTTCAACTTGTCAAATTTCATAGAGTGTATATAAAATGAGGGTACAGAGCAAACGTCCAATCCTTGCGCCAAGATGCACCCGTATGTTTAAAACATTTATTAGCAGCAAAATACCGTCCAAATGCGGCTCAAAGATATGCAAAATTGTGTAGAATTATTCCACACGGCTGTGGAATAATTCCCCAACGCCCGGCCCGGAGAACGGCCCGAAAAACCCTGCGCAGAAGCCCTGCCGGGCACATTCCGGGCGCACCGCAACTCCGGACGCACACCCTGCCATAGAAAAAGGACCCTCCGGGGGTCCTTTCAGATTACATTTCGGGCGGAAGCGACTGCCGCCGCGGCCCTTTTCACGGCTTACCGACGGGTTCGAACCAGACTGCCGTCATCGGCTACACGGAGGGTTTTGACGCCTCCCGAAGGCTCAAATCCCCCCCCCCTCACGGTGCTCCCGATCCTCTGGGAGCCGGAGTCCGATGGGATGGGCGAAGATAAAGCGGGCGCCGCCCGTATAGGTCGGATCGACCCAGATGCGGCCGCCGAAGATCATGGCGATCTGACGGCAGATGGCCAGTCCCAGTCCGGTACCCTTCTTCTTGTTGCCGTCGAGTTTCTCGAAACGGTTGAAGACCATCTCCTGCTTGTCGAGCGGAATGCCGGGGCCGGTGTCGGTCACCGAGAAAAGCACCTCGTTCTGTTCGGGGCATATCTCCACGCCGAGGGTGATGCTGCCTTCGGAGGTGAACTTCGCCGCATTGGTCAGCAGGTTGATCAGTATCTGAGACAGGCGGTGGACGTCGGTGGTGAGCATGTACGAATCGACGGCGCATTCGAGACGCCCCTCGACCCCCGGCTGACGGGTATGGGCCGTGGTCATGAGGATATGCTGACAAATCTGCACGATCTCCTCCGCAGAGTAGTTGAACCTGATCTTGCCGCATTCGAGCGACGAAATGTCGAGAATGTCGTTCAGCAGCGTCAGCAGCATTTCGGAATTGTTGACCACGATGGCGCAGTATTCGGCGCGCTCCTCCTGCGAGAGTTCCTCGCCCTGCATGAGCGACGAGAAGCCGACGATGGCGTTCAGCGGAGTACGTATCTCGTGACTCATGTTGGCCAGAAAGGCCGACTTGAGCATATCGGACTCCTCGGCTTTCTCGCGGGCGATCACCAGCTGGCCTTCGCGCTCTTCGAGCGTGCGCTTCAGACGCCGCGTACGCAGGAACAGGAAGGCCACGAAGATCAGCAGCAGCACCAACAGTACGATTCCGACCACGAGCAGCTCGATATAGTGCGAATATTTCGAGAGTTTGGCAGCCACCGTATCCTCGATAACGCTGCCTTTCGGCAAAGCGTACTCGGCGATCTTCAGCTCCTTGAGCTTGCGCGAGTCGAAGACGTACCCGCCGTCCGAAAGATGGAAATGCGCACCCTCCATGCTGCCGGTCTTATAATACTCCTTGATCTGGGCCGCGATGACGTTGGCGCCGTTCTCGTAGTTGGGGACGAAACCGCCCACGGCCACGTCGCCGATGCCCGTCTGGGTGATCGAGAAGACCGGGAGACGGGGATTGAGCTGCACCAGATCGTTGAGCGAACGCTGCATGAGGTATTCGCCGTCGCTGCCTACGCGCCACGTGCCGAGCATCACGGCCGACCGGGGCGGAAGCGACGCATAGGCCGCATGCGAAGCCTCGTCGCCGTCACGGCTGTCCACCAGCACCAGATTCAGGTCGGGATAATTCTCCATCTCCTCACGCACGAGCGCCTGCAGCGAGATGCCGCCGTAGGTGTTGTCCGAAATAAAGGCGATGTTCTCGACTTCGGGATAGAGCGTACGGATCAGCTCGATGTTGCGGCGCACGTCGTATTTGTTGAGCAGGCCGCCCACGTTGTGCAGGCTGTCCACCATATTCATATAGTTGATCGACGGGGGCATCCAGACGCCGGTGCTGTCGGCCGGCGGCGGCAGCACGATGCCGTTCGAACTGACGAAACAGCTGAAGCACATCACCTCCTTGGGAATGCGTCCCAGCGAGACGAACGACGCCCACGCCTCCTGCCCCAGCAGCACGATGGCGCGCAGGCCTCCTTTGGATTCGTAACGGGTTATCAGGTTGTCGGTCTGCGAAATCCAGAGGGGCGCGTCGTTGATGCTCTTGCATTCGAGCGTCTCGACGTAAATATCGCACGGCACGCCCGACGCCACGACCTGACGTTCGAATTCCGTGATGAAACTCGACATGCGGCGCGTGTCGGGATTGTAGGACGAAATGATCAGAATGCTCTCCCGTCCGCGGGCCTCCTCGGCCCGAAGCAGCGAGGGCAGCAGAATGCAGCAACTCAGGAGCAGCAGCGTCCAGTGTTTTATCGCTCGATTACCGGTCATAGTTTTTTCTTTTACCGCGAAAGCAGCGAAGCGATACGGCTGCGAAGCTCGTCCGCACGCAGCGGCTTGGCCAAGCATTCGTTGAATCCGGCCTGAAACATACGCTGACGATCGGTTTCGAAAGCATAGGCCGTAAGTGCGATAACGGGAATGTCGGGAGCACGCTTGCGGATAAGCCGCAGCGCGTCATAACCGTCCATGACGGGCATGTTGATATCCATCAATACCAGATCGGGGTGTACTTCGGCGAACATATCGACGGCCTGCCGGCCGTCCCATGCATGCACCAGTTCGTAATCACGACGCAGCAGCACTTCTACCAGTTTGAAATTACTCGGATTATCCTCGGCAACGAGTAACCGGGGACGGCCGTCGTCGGAATTTACGCATTCGTTACACTCCATCGCTTCATCGGTTTAACAAAACCGTCCGGCCGTGGGAAGCCCGGACAATTGCACAAAACTACCATTTTTTTTGATTAACACCATAGTATTTCCGGAAAAAATTAATATCATCGCAGTCCCGGAGCAGGAGAAGCCGGGCGTTTTTGCGTTATAAATTACCTCAAAAGTTTAGAATGACAAATATTTTTCCGATATTTGCAACGGGAAAAAAGTGACTCATAGCGAATATTTACTACATTTACTGTCGAAACTCAGGCCAGACCCTCCGCAGGCGGCCCGCATGCCCCCTGCGGCACGCACCGGAAGCGGAGAGACATAGCTGCGACACACCCACGGCAACGAACGAACCGACATGAACAAGAAACAAATACTGATCGTAGACGACAAGGAGCAGATCGCCAAAATTCTTTACGCATACCTCCAAGCGGATTACGACTGCCATTACGTGCAGAATCCGCTGCACGCCATCAAACGGCTGCTCGCCGGCCACATGCCGGACCTGATCATCTCGGACATCCGCATGCCCGAAATGCGCGGCGACGAATTTCTGGAATACCTCAAACACAACGAATTGTTCAAGCAGATCCCGGTCGTGATGCTTTCGAGCGAGGACAGCACCTCGGAACGCATCCGCCTGCTGGAAGAGGGCGCGGAGGACTACATCGTCAAACCGTTCAACCCGCAGGAGCTCAAAATACGCATTAAAAAGATTCTCGATTGAAATACCCCGTCATCTACATCAAAGGCAAAGGCAGCCACACGGCCCGCTTCTCGGAAATGGTCGAAGGCAGGATGTACGTCGTGGGGGACATCGGCTCGGCGATGCGCACGCTGACGTCGCTCAGGACGGATCATGCGTTCATCCTCTACGAACAGCGCGACCCGGCCGCCGACCTCTCCGATATCCGGCTCCTCAATTCGTGGCCGGGCGGGGGCATCGTGCTCATCACCTCGCGGGAACTGACCGAAAGGGAACGCCGCGAATACCTGCGCGCAGGGGTGAACAGCGCCATTGCGGGAGACATGCCGCGGAAGGATTTCCTGCGCATGCTGCAATTCATGGGCGACTACGCCTTCACGCACAAGCCCGTCGCGCAGAACAGCCCCGAAGTGCAGATTTTCCGCATGCCGCTCTGGAAACGGGCGTTCGACATCGCGGCATCGCTCTCGGCGATCCTCCTGCTCTCGCCGCTGCTGATCGTCGTGGCGGCAGCCATCAAACTCGACAGCCCCGGACCGGTGGTCTACAAATCGAAGCGCGTCGGCAGCAACTACCGGATTTTCGACTTCCTGAAATTCCGCTCGATGCGCACCGACGCCGACCGGCGGCTCAAAGAGCTGGGCGAACTGAACCAGTACGCCGCCCAGCCGCAGGAGGCCGATTCGGGGAAAATGGTCCTCGGCGAAGAAGAGATGCGCAGACTGCTGGAAGACACCCAAAACGGGATGCTGTATGCGGACGACTTCGTGATCGCCGAAGAGACCCACCACCACCAGGTCGAGACCGAACAGGAAAACGCCTTCGTGAAGATCGAGAACGATCCCCGCATCACCCGTCTGGGCCGCTTCCTGCGCAAATACAGCATCGACGAGCTGCCGCAGCTCTTCAACATCCTGCGGGGCGACATGTCGGTGGTGGGCAACCGTCCGCTGCCGCTCTACGAAGCCGAACGCCTCACGAGCGACGAATATATCGAACGTTTCATGTGCCCCTCAGGCCTCACGGGCCTGTGGCAGGTCGAGAAACGCGGACAGGCGGGCAAACTCTCGCCCGAACAGCGCAAGCAGCTCGACATCGAGTACGCCCGCAAAATGTCGCCGTGGTTCGACCTGAAGATAATTCTGCGCACATTCACGGCGTTCATACAGAAAGAAAACGTATAAAAACAGCAACTATGAAAAGAGCGGTCTTCACACTATGGCTGCTGCTGACGGCCGTCGCCGCGACGGCACAAGGCAACTCCCCCGACTTCGAATTCGGATACAGCGACCTGCAGCGGCTTTCGCCCGACGACTACATCAGCCTGCAGCTGCCGCCGCTGCACCAGCTGCTCGAAAACGCGCGCAACACGCCGCAGGTGGAGTATTACAACAAAGCCGTCGAGATACAGGAGCGCGAACTGAAGAACGTGCGCCGCAACTGGCAGCACTACTTCAAGCTCAACGCCAACTACAATTACGGTTCGTCGGACATCTACAACCAGAACTATCAGGACAACAGCAACCAGATCTGGACCACGACCACCACGGGCCGCGAGCAGAGCTGGTGGAACGTCGGGGCGTCGTTCTCGCTGCCGATCGACGAGATATTCAACCGCCGCAACAAGATCAAACAGCAGAAAAGGCGCATCGAACAGGTCGAGCTGGACACGGAGCGCTGGCTCGAAGAGCAGCGCATCAAGGTCATCCAGCAATACACGCTGGCCGTCCAGCAGCTTTCGGTCCTGCGGAGCGCCGTCGAAGCCATGGTCACGGCGCAGGCGCAGTACCGCCTGAGCGAAGCCGACTTCATCAACGGCAAACTCGACGCCCAGACGCTGAGCCGCCAGAAAAACATCGAAAACGTGGCCATCCGCGAGTATGAGGAGGTCCGCCGGAGCCTGAACAACGCTCTGCTGACGCTCGAAGTGCTCACCCGAACCCCGATCATCAGCCAACCGGCCCCCGCAACCGACGCCCAAGCCCCTAAAACCGAATAGTCCATGAATTACATCGCTTATACCGCCCGGTTTCTCTACCGCATCAAGTGGTGGCTGATCCTCGCTCCGATAATCGTGGCGCTGGCCGTCTTCTTCAAAATGGGCGCCCAGCCCCGCAACTACAAGTCCATGACGACCGTCTACACGGGCATCGTTTCGGGCTACGACATCACCACCACCGAAGGCACGCGTCAGGACTGGAACATCATCAACAACGCGATGGACAACCTGATCAACATCATCCTGTCGCAGACCACGCTCAAGAACGTCTCGATGCGCCTTTACGCGCAGGGACTCACGCACCTCGATCCGGACAACGACAACCAGTACCTGACGGCCCGCACCTCCCGGTACCTGCTGAACCGGACCCCCAAAGAGGTCATGGACCTCGTGGACCGCACCTCCGAGGAGAAGACGCTCGAAAACCTGCGCAGATTCGAAGAGGCCGACCACGACAACCACGTATACGGCATGTTCCACTGGAACCCGCCCTACTACAGCTATCAGGCGCTGAGCCAGATCAAGGTCAAGCGCATCACCAGCAGCGACATGCTCGAAATCAGCTACGAGAACGACGACCCGTACATCGTCTACAACACGCTGGTGATCCTCAACGACGAATTCGTCAGGCAGTACCGCGACCTGCGCTTCGGCGAGACGAACAACGTGATCGCCTACTTCGAGTCCGAACTGGCCCGCGTAGGCAAGAACCTGCGCGAGCTGGAGGATTCGCTGCGCGACTACAACGTCGAGCACAAGGTGATCAACTACGACGAGCAGACCAAGCATATCGCCGCCCTTTCGCGCGACTACGAACTGCGTTACGAGGAGATCCTGCTCAACTTCGAGAGCGCCGAGAAACTGCGCAAGTCGATCGAAGAGCAGCTCGAAGGGTTGCAGACCTTCCACAACAACGCGCAGTTCATCGAGAAGCTCCATACGATCGGCAGTCTCTACTCGCGCCTTTCGGCGGCCGAGGCCTTCCAGCCTACGCCCACCGAGAGCGGCGAGACGCTCTCCGACCGTCCGAGCATAGCGGCCAGCCGCAGCAATACGGGCGACCTGCGCAGGAAACTGGCCGAGGAGACCCGCAACCTGCAGGAGATTACGACCAACATCGCCAGCCAGCAGTACACCAAAGAGGGGCTTTCGACCAACTCGATCGTAGCGGAATGGCTCGCCGCCGTACTGCTCGCCGAGAAATCGCGGGCCGAGCTGGCGGTCATGAAGCTGCGCAAGACCGAACTCGACGACAAGTACACCCACTTCTCGCCCGTAGGTTCGACGCTCAAGCGCAAAGGCCGCGAGATCAACTTCTCGGAGCAGTCGTACCTCTCGATCCTCACGGCCCTCAACACGGCCCGCCTGCGGCAGAAGAACCTGCAGATGACCTCGGCGACGCTCAAGATCATCAATCCGCCGGTACTCCCGATCAACGCCGAGCCGAACAAGCGCAAACTGGTCGTGGCCGCGGCGTTCCTCGCCACGTTCCTCTTCGTGCTGGGATTCTTCATCCTGCTGGAGCTGCTCGACCGCACGCTGCGCGACAAGGTCCGCGCCGAGCGCATCACCGGAGGCAGGGTCATCGGAGCCTTCCCCGGAAAGGGGCGTTTCGGACAGCGGCGCTACGCCAAGCAGTACCGCGAAATCGCGGCGCGCTATATCGGCAACGCGGCGATCAACTACTTCGAGCCGTCGCGACGGCCCAACATACTCAACATACTGAGCACCGAGGCCGGCGACGGCAAGAGCACGATTTCGGAACAGGTGGCCGCCTATCTGCGCGAAGCCGACATGAAAGTCCGCGTGATCTCGTGGAACAAGGACTTCGACGTCGAACAGAAATCCTACCTGCTCGCCGGAAAACTCGAAGATTTCGTGCAGGACAGGCCGGGCGACCTTCCGCTCTGCGAAGCCGACGTCGTGCTGGTGGAATACCCGCCCTTCTCCGACAAGTCGGTACCCAAGGAGCTGCTGCGGAACGCCGCGCTGAACATCGTCATCGCCCCGGCCAACCGCACGTGGAAGGATACGGACCAGCTGCTTTTCGAGAAAACCGAGAAACTCGCGGGCCGCACGCCCGTGACCCTCTGTCTCAACTGCGCGCGCCGCGACGTGGTGCAGTCCTTCACGGGGCTGATGCCGCCCTACACCCGCATGCGCAGACTGGGCTACCAGATCAGCCAGTTCGGATTCACGGCCGTCAAATAAACGCAACCCGCCATCCCGCTTCAAAAAAAAGCCCGCAATGGAACGCTACGGCAGCATAACCACACCCGTCAGCATCCCCCGGTTCATCGTCGGGGGCATGCTCGTCGGCGGCGTGGCCGTGGTCGCCATGGCTTTCCTGAACTACGGACTGCTCGCCGGGACCGTCGTCGCCGCCATTCCCGCCGCACTCTGCATCCTGTGGGTCACGCTGCGCAATCCGGCGCTGGCGATGCTCGGACTGTTCGTGATCAATTACTTCATCATGGGGCTGACCCGTTACGCCCACGACCTGCCGTTCGGCATGATCCTCGACGCGCTGATATTCTACAACATCCTGATAATAAGCCTGCAGGCCATGATGCACCGCATCGAATGGAAGCGCGCCAGCTCCGGGCTGACCGTCGTCGCGGCGATCTGGGTGGCGTACTGCGTGCTCGAAGTGGTGAACCCCGAATCGGTTTCGGTTTCGGGATGGTTCTCGTCCGTGAGGTCCGTGGCGTTCTACTTCTTCTTCATCGTGGTGCTCACCCAGCTCACGATGAACGAATACAAGTACCTGAAATACATGCTCGTCATCTGGTCCGCCCTGACGCTGATCGCCGTGGGCAAAGCCTGCATCCAGAAGTTCTTCGGCTTCAACGCCGCCGAAAACTACTGGCTGTTCGTTCTCGGCGGACGCTCGACGCACATCATCCACAGCGGGGTCCGGTATTTCTCGTTCTTCAGCGACGCCGCCAACTTCGGCGGCTCGATGGGACTTTCGATGGTCGTCTTTTCGATCTCGGCGCTCTACTACCGCAATCCGTGGATGAAGATATACCTGCTGCTGGTCGCCGCCGCGGCCTGCTACGGCATGCTGATTTCGGGCACGCGCAGCGCGCTGGCCGTGCCGTTCGTCGGCTACACGGCCTTCATCATGATGTCGCGCAACATCAAAGTCATCGTGCTGGGCGTCCTGCTCGTCATCGCGGCGTTCGTCTTCCTGAAGTTCACCTCGATCGGGCAGGGCAACGCCTTGGTCCGGCGTGCGCGCAGCGCCTTCAACTCGGAAGATCCGTCGTTCAAGGTCCGTCTTGAAAATCAGGCCAAACTGCGCGAAATAATGGCGGACAAACCCTTCGGCGCAGGCTTGGGGCACGGCGGCGGCAAAGCCAAGACTTTCGCCCCGACCGCGCCGCTGTCACAGATTCCGACCGACTCGTGGTTCGTGATGATCTGGGTCGAAACGGGTGTCGTGGGCATCCTGCTGCACATCGGTATCCTCCTCTACATACTGGCACGGGGAGCCTATCTGGTGGTCTTCAAGCTGCGGAACACGCAGCTCAGGGGATTCACGGCGGCGCTCACGGCCGGAATCTCCGGCATCGTCGTCATGGCCTACGCCAACGAGATTCTGGGCCAGATACCCACGGGCGCCATCCTCTACATGAGCATGGGCTTCATCTTCCTCGCGCCGCGCTTCGACCGCGAACTCTCGCGCAAGGAGATTCTCGACAAGGCGATCGCGGCACAACGGCCCCCTCAGCGGGTAAATTACGAATGATGGAGAGGCGGATATCGGTCATATCGGTCAATTACAACGGCTACAGCCTCACCTGCGCGATGATCGACTCGCTGCGGCGGCATGTCACGACTCCGCTGGAGATCGTGATCGTGGACAACGGCTCAGCGCGCGACGAGGCGGCCCCGCTGCGGAAACGCTACCCCGACGTCAAGGTGCTGCGCAGCGAACGCAACTTAGGGTTCGCCGGCGGCAACAACCTCGGATTCGCGGCGGCGACGGGCGATTATCTGCTGCTGCTGAACAACGACACCGAAGTCACCGAGGACACCCTGCACTACCTCTGCGAAACCCTCGACGGCGACCGCTCGATCGGCGCGATCTGTCCGAAAATCCGGTTTTTCGCTCCTCCGCAGCATATTCAGTTCGCGGGCTACACGCCCCTGACGCGCATCACGCTGCGCAACGCCCTGATCGGCTTCGGAGAACCTGACGACGGGCGATACGACACCCCGCACGACACGCCCTATGCGCACGGCGCGGCGATGATGGTCCGGCGCGAAACACTCGAAAAAGCCGGACCGATGCCGGAGGTCTACTTCCTCTATTACGAGGAGCTGGACTGGTCGGTACGCATCCGCGAACAGGGCCGGCGCATCGCATACGATCCCCGCTGCACGGTATTCCACAAGGAGAGCGCGACCACGGGCCAACAAAGCCCCCTGCGGAGCTACTGCCTGACCCGCAACCGGCTGCTCTTCGCATGGCGCAACCTCAGGGGCGGCGCGCGGCTGCTTTCGGTCGCCTACCAGCTCTGCATAGCGGCGCCCAAAAACGCCGTCTCGGCGCTCGCGCACCGGCGCGGCGACCTCGCGAAAGCCGTATGCCGGGGCGTACGCGACTTCTTCACCCTGAAAAACAAGCAGGCATGACGACTCTTCTGAACATAGCCGACTGGATTTTCATCTTCGTACTGGGACTTCCGGTGCTCTATCTTTTCGTCTTCGCACTCTTCTCGACGCGCAAAAACATGGACGACTATCCGCAAGCCAAACGCCGGCGGAAGTTCGTGACGCTGATTCCCGCCTACAAAAGCGACGCGGTGATCGTCCGCACGGCGCAGGCAGCCCTGCAACAAGACTATCCCGCACAGCTGCACGAGGTGGTCGTGATCGCCGACCGGCTGAAACCCCAAACGCTGGCCGAACTGCGCACGCTGCCGATCCGCGTGCTGGAGGTCTCCTTCGAAAACAGCTCCAAGGCCAAGGCGCTGAATTTCGCGGTCGAAGAGCTGGGGCCCGAAGCCGCCGAAGCCGTCACGATCCTCGACGCCGACAATCTGGCCGGCGAAGATTTCATCGCCCGGCTCAACGACGTCTTCGACAGCGGCGTACAAGCCGTGCAGGCCCACCGCACGGCCAAGAACCGCGACACCGACACCGCCGTGCTGGATGCGGCGAGCGAAGAGATCAACAACGCCATATTCCGCCGCGGACACGTGGCGCTGGGACTCTCCTCGGCGCTCATCGGTTCAGGCATGGCCTTCGAATACAAGTGGTTCCGCGACAACATCGCCCGCTGCACCACGTCGGGCGAAGACAAGGAACTCGAAGCGCTGCTGCTCAGGCAGGGCATCTACATCGACTACATCGACGGCCTGCGCGTGCTGGACGAGAAGGTGCAGGGCGAAGGCGCCTACTACAACCAGCGGCGCAGATGGATCGCCGCGCAGTTCTACGCGCTGGGGTCGGCCGTCCGGCAGCTGCCGGGCGCAATCGCCGCGGGCAACCTCGACTACTGCGACAAACTCCTGCAATGGTGCCTGCCGCCGCGCATCCTGCTGATGGGGCTGGTGCCGCTTTGGACGGCCGCGATGACCGTATTCGATCCCCTCGGCTCGATAAAATGGTGGATCGTACTGCTCCTGCTGCTCTTCGCGCTGGCGCTGGCGCTCCCCGACGAGCAGACCGACCGGCAGCTGGGCCGCGCCCTGCGCCGCATGCCCGTACTGTTCCTGCTGACCGCAGCCAACCTTTTCCGCCTGCGGGGCACCAAAGACAAATTCATCCACACCGAACACACCGGGGCCGGCGGCAACGCTCCCGTTGCCAACACCCCGACCGAACCATGAAAATAGCAATCGAGGCACAGCGCATCTTCCGCCCCAACAAACACGGCATGGACTTCGTGGCGCTCGAAACCATCCGCTGCCTGCAGAAGATCGACACGAAAAACGAATACTTCATCTTCACGGGAGAGGGCGGGGACCGCTGTCTGGAGGAGACGCCCAACATGCACATCGAGACGCTCCGCTGCCCGACCTATCCGCTCTGGGAGCAGTGGGCGCTGCCGCGCGCCGTGGCGCGGGTCAAACCCGACCTGCTGCACTGCACGAGCAACACGGCGCCCATATGGGGCCGCACTCCGCTGGTGCTGACGCTGCACGACATCATCTTCCTCGAAAAGCAGGCTTCGCGCAACAAATCGTCCTACCAGTCGCTGGGACGCATCTACCGCCGGCTGGTCGTGCCGCGCATCCTGCCCAAGTGCCGGAAGATCGTCACCGTCTCGCAATTCGAATGCGACCGCATCCGCACGGCCCTCGGTCTCGATCCCGAACGGATCACGGCCATCTACAACGGCTACAACGAACGGTTCCGGCCGCTGGACGATGTGGCGCAGACCGTCGGCAAATACCTCTCCGATCCCGGCTACATCTTCTTTCTGGGCAACACCGACCCCAAGAAGAACACGTCCGGCACGCTGCGCGCCTACGCCGAATACGTGCGCCGCTCGGAGAAACCCCTGCCGCTGCTGGTCGCCGACCTGAGGGAGCAGGCCGCGGAGGAGATTCTGCGCGAGATCGGCGCGCCCGAACTGAGCGGGATGCTCCGTCTGCCGGGGTATATCCCCAACGGCGACCTCCCGGCCGTCTACAACGGCGCATCGGCGTTCCTCTACACCTCGCTGCGCGAGAGTTTCGGAATTCCGCAGCTCGAAGCGATGGCCTGCGGCACGCCCGTGGTGACGTCGAACACCTCGGCGATCCCCGAAGTGGCCGGTCCGGGAGCGATTCTCGTCGATCCGACTTCGCCGACGGCGATCGCCGACGCCCTGCTGCGCCTCGAAACCGATCCGGCGTTCCGCGCCGAACAGGTCGCCTACGGACTCGAACGGGTCAAACTCTTCTCTTGGGAACAGACGGCCCGGCAGCTGCTGGCGCTTTACGAATCGCTCGGCAGATAGAGCGCAAACCCGCCCGCCGCCCCGAATCGGCGGAGCGGCTGTCGGAACAGGCCGAAGCGGCCGATAAAAAAAGGAAGGGCGTTGCCCTTCCTTTTCCGTTTCCGGTATTCACGGTCTTATTTTCTCTTCACGAGGTGCTTCTCCACGCCGTGCAGATACCACTCCTGCGCCACCGCGCCGCCCGACTGCGCCCATTCGAGCATTTGGGGATAAGCCTTCAGGAAATCGGTCTTCTCGTAGGCATGCTGAATGTCGAAGGGAATATTGATCGCCCAGACCAGCCCGTCGTTCGAATAGTAGAAGCGGGCGGCTCTGTCGGTATAGGCGCTCTGTCCGGCCAGCGCATTGTAGTCGGCCGTCGCGGCGGGCGTAGGCTCGAAACCGCCCCGGTGGATCTCTATGCGGCGGCCGTCCGATTCCCGGTCGCGGGTCAGGAAGAAATCGAACGTATCGAAAGCCACATCCTCGATGGCGATCGAATTGCGGAAATAGACCATGAACGAAGCCTCGGCAAGCCGGTCTTCGGGCATCTCATAGCCTTCCTCCGTATTTACATAGGCGGCACCCGCAGGGCGGTTGGCGTTTTCACGGATGTTCAGGAACTTCAGCACCGCCGGCTCCTTGACGTAATTCGGAGAGTTGAGCGCGACCAACTCCGCTTCGGGAGCGTTTTTGCTGTTGTAGGGTTCGATCTCGTCGATCTCGCCGCCCTTGACGCCCTTCATCGCAAGACACAAATCGTAGGGAATGGACCCGCCGACCGCCTTCACACGGACGCCGATCAGCATCGCATTTACCTTGTTCTTGTTCTGCATATAGAGCTGGATCTTGTAGTTGACGACGAAATCGTTGAAATCGAAGTCGCCGTAAGCGGGCCAGAGGTCCTCGAACATCAGCGTGCCCCATCCATTCCTGCGGGCGGGGATGTAGATCAATCCCTCATCGACGCTGGCTTCGTCGTCATTACCGATTCCGGCGCGGGTGCCGCTCGCCGCTTTCGGATCGAGGGAGCAGAAAGCGCCGTCGGAAGTCACTGGCACGGCCACCTGCGGCGAAACGCCGCTTTCGGTCCGGCAACTTACATAGAGCGTCCGCGTCGCGGCCGGCACGTCGAGCTTCACCGGATCGGCGTCGCCGCCGACCATAAACGAAGCGAAAGGCTCGGCCCCCTGCCCGGCAGCCACATATACGCGGGTGGGTTGCGGAGCGGTGAAATTACAGGCGACCGAAGCCGTCGTTTTCCAACCGAACGAGGAAGGGACGCTCATCTCCGCGAATTTGCCGGCATCGCCTGCCGGTCCGGGAGTCGGCGTATCTTCGGCACACCCTGCAAAGCTCAGTGCAGCGGCGGCGAAAAGGAGAATTTTTTTCATAATTCAAAAAGTCGGATCATCCGATAAAAGTGTCGCAGAAACAAAAGTAGCGCATATATTCAATTCCGCCAAATTTTCAAACAAAAAAGCCCGTAATTTTATTGAAATATGCCAAAAACTGCGCCATAACACTCCTGATTTCGCACAACACGGTTACGTATATCGCAGAAGTTTGCTATCTTTGTGGTTATGATTGACAAAATCAAAAACAATCCCCGGCTGAAAAAGTTCGTCATCGGGTTGATTTCGCCTCACAAACACCCGCGTCCGCGGCTCTGGGTGCGCTGGCTGGTAAACCCTTTTGTTCACAAAAAGGGCCGGGGTGCGCTGATCCGCCGCCATGCGCGGCTCGACGTCTTTCCGTGGCGGCGGTTCGAGGTGGGGCGCGACGCCCTGATCGAAGATTATGCGGTCGTCAACAACGGCGCCGGAGACGTCCTGATCGGCGACGCGGCCCGCATCGGCATCGGATCGGTGGTCATCGGTCCCGTGCGCATGGGCGACCGCGCCGGACTGGGACAGCACGTCTTCATATCGGGCTTCAACCACGGCTATGCCGACGGCACGCGCGACTCGAACGAGCAGGAGCTCGTCCGCAAGGAGGTGGTGATCGGCCGCGAATCGCACATCGGAGCCAATTCGGTGGTCGTGGCGGGGGTCACGATCGGCGAACGCTGCCAGATCGGCGCCGGGAGCGTCGTGACGAAGGACATTCCCGCCTACAGCGTCGCCGTGGGCAACCCGGCGCGCGTCATCAAACGCTACGACCCCGAAAACAAGACATGGGTGAAAATCTAACCGGCGCATGAAGATTCTGATCGCATATACGGCTTCCGGCACTTCGGACAACCCTTTCGTGCGGCTGCTCGCCGACGGCATCCGCGCCTGCGGATACGAGGTCATATGCTCGGTCGAAGAGTTCCGCAGCAACGCCGCGGACTACGACATCGTACACCTCCAATGGCCCGAAGAGCTGTTCCGCTGGAAGGCTCCGGCTCCGGCCGACGTCGAGACCCTCGAACAGCAGCTCCAGACGCTGAAAAACAACGGAATACCGCTGATATACACCCGTCACAACACCCTGCCGCACCACGGCAATCCGCTCGTGGCCGAGGCTTACGGACTGGTGGAAAGATATGCCGACGCCATCGTGCATCTGGGCGACTGCAGCCTCCGGGAGTTCACGGCGGCGCATCCGGATTCGGAGCAGCTGCAGGTCGTGATCCCGCACCACATCTACGAAGGGCTGTATGACATGGACATTACGCGCGACGCAGGCCGCCGCGCGCTCGGCATTCCGGCCGACCGGCTGGTGGTGCTGGCCTTCGGGGCGTTCCGCCACGCGGAGGAGCGCAGGCTGGTATGGGGCGCATTCCGCAGGCTGCACTATCCGGCCAAATTCCTGCTCGCGCCGCGCCTGTGGCCCTACACCCGGCGCGGATCGCGGTTCAAAGGGCTGAAACGGCTCGCCGGACGCCTGCTTTACGCCGCGGCGCATAGCGCCGAAGGTTTCTTCGACAGCCGCATCACCTCGCCCGAACCGCTGATTCCCGACGAACAGCTGCCCTGCTATCTCGCCGCCGCCGACGTGGTTTTCATCCAGCGGACGGACATCCTCAATTCGGGCAACGTCCCGCTGGCGCTGAGCTTCGGGCGCGTGGTGACGGGCCCCGACAGCGGCAACATCGGCGGCCTGCTCGCCGAGACGGGCAACCCGGCATTCGATCCCGCCGACCCGCGGTCGGTGGACATCGCGCTGGAACGGGCCGCGCGCCTCTCGGCGACGGACCAAGGCGCCCGCAACCGCGCCTATGCGCAGGAACACTTCGGCATCGGGCGTATCGCGGCAATGTACGGCGGGCTTTACGAACGACTTTATGACGGAAAACGACAATAAACAACCCCATACGGTAGGCCGCCAGCTGGCTTCGGGCGTCTTCTACACCTCGATCGCGAAATACGCCGGCATCGTGGTGACGCTCGTGGTATCGGGCGTGCTGGCGCGCCTGTTTTCCCCCGAAGAGTTCGGCGTGGTGAACATCGCCACCGTGGTCATCGCCTTCTTCGCCATCTTCAGCGATCTGGGCATCGGTCCGGCGGTCATCCAGCACAAGAATCTCGACAAACGCGATCTGGGCGGCATCTTCTCGCTCACGTTGTGGTCCGGAGCCTTCATGGCGCTGCTCTTCTTCGCCGCATCGGGGCTGATCGCCTCGTTTTACGACGATTCGGCCGAACTGCGCAACATCCTGCGCATACTCTCCGCGAACCTCTTTTTCGCCGCGGCTAACATCGTCCCCAACGGACTCATACTCAAAGAGAAGCGATTCAGGTTCGCCGCCGTGCGCTCGCTCTCGGTGCAGGTCGTCGGCGGCGCGGCGGCCATCGTCGCCGCCTATGCCGGCGCGGGGATTTACGCGCTGACGATCAACCCGGTATTTTCGAGCCTGATGCTCTTCGTGATAAACTACCGCCAGAATCCGCTTTCGGTGCACCTCAAACCCGGAAAGGCGGCCGTCGGCAAGGTATTCTCGTTCTCGGCCTACCAGTTTTCGTTCCAGCTGCTCAACTACTTCAGCCGCAACCTCGACAAGCTGCTGATGGGCCGTTACATGAGCCTTTCGCAGCTGGGGTACTACGACAAATCGTACCGGCTGATGATGCTGCCGCTGCAAAATATCGCCTACGTCGTATCGCCCGTCATGCACCCGATCTTCTCGGAGATGCAGAACGACCTGCGCAAACTGGCGGACTCGTACCGCAAAGTCGTCCGCCTGCTGGCGCTGATCGGCCTGCCCCTCTCGGTGGTGCTGTGGTTCACGGCGCAGGAGCTGGTCCTCATCATCTTCGGCGACCAGTGGCAGCCTTCGGTCCCGGTATTCCGGATTCTGGCGCTCTCGGTGGGCATCCAGATCGTCATGTCCACCTCAGGCTCGATTTTCCAAGCGGCCAATGCCACACGGATGCTCTTCTTCTGCGGCCTCTTCTCGGCGGCGCTCAACACGGCGGCCATCTGCACCGGCATCTTCGCCTTCGGCACGACCCAAGCCGTGGCGTGGTGCATCTGCATCTCGTTCGCAATCAACTTCATCCAGTGCTACCACGCGCTGTTTTGCCTGACGCTGCGCACGGGGTGGGGCGCCTTCTGGCGCAGTTTCCTCTCGCCCCTGCTGCTCTCGGCGCTCGTCTGCCTGCCGCTGGCGGCCGTCGAATGGCTGCTGCCGCCGATGCCTATGCTCGTGTCGCTTGCGGCGAAAGGCGCCGCGGCGCTGGCCGTGTGGCTGCTCTACATCCAGTTCAGCGGCGAATACGACCTGAAAGGAACCGCCCTCCGTCTCCTCTCCCGCAAAAACCGATAACTCAATGAAAGGATTATTCGTCGTTTTCCACGGCTTCTCGGCCCATAGCGGCATCAGCAAGAAGATCTTCTCCCAATGCGACGCCCTGCGCCGGAACGGCGCCGACGTCGAGCTGTGCCACCTCGAAATCGCGGCCGACGGCACGCAGCGCCGCATGGTCGGCGGGCGTGCGATCCGCACGTTCGGACAGGGACTGCGGGCCAAGATCGCCAAACGGGTGTCGCTGGGCGACATCACGCGCCACATCCGCGACGAGGGCGTGGAGTTCCTCTACATCCGCTACGACCACAACGCCAGCCCGGTGCTGATTCATTGGCTGCGCAAAGTCAAAAAACTCGGCGTGCGCATCGCGCTCGAAATACCGACCTACCCCTACGACGCCGAATTCGCACAGTCGCCCTTCGTGCGCAAACTCAAACTGCGCATCGACCGCACCTTCCGCCGCCGGATGGCCCGCTGGGTGGACCGCATCGTGACCTTCTCCGACGCCCCCGAAATCTTCGGGCGTCCGACGATCCGCATCTCCAACGGCATCGACTTCCGGAGCATCCCGCTCAAGACGCAGCGGCACGGAAGCCCCCACGAAATCAGGCTGCTGGCCGTGGCGAACATCCACTTCTGGCACGGTCTGGACCGCGTGATCGAAGGCCTGAAAGCCTATTACGCCGGCCCCCACCAGTGCATCGTCCGCCTGCGCATCGCGGGCGACGGCATCGAGTCGCTCATCGACGGCTACCGCCGCACGATCGAGGAGTACGGGCTGAGCGAATACGCCGAAGTGATCGGACCCCGTTCGGGTGCGGAACTCGACGCCGAATTCGAGTGGTGCGACATGGGCATAGCCAGTCTGGGGCGCCACCGCAACGGCATCACCCGCATCAAGACCCTCAAAAACCGTGAATACGCCGCACGCGGCATCCCGTTCGTCTACTCCGAGAACGACAGCGACTTCGACGGCATGCCCTACGTGATGAAGGCCCCGGCCGACGATACGCCGCTCGACATCGCGGCCCTCGTCCGCTTCTGCGACGGCGTGAACCTCACTCCGGCGCAGATCCGCGCGTCGGTCGAAGGCACCCTCTCGTGGGACAGACAGATGAAACAGGTATTAACCGAACTTTTCGAAGCATGACGACCATAGCCATACTCTTCTGGACGGGGGTTTTCCTCGTCTTCTACACCTACCTCGGCTACGGCATCCTGCTGTGGACGCTGGTGAAAATCCGCGAAGCCCTGCGCCCTGCGCGCCGATACGAAGTTCCGGCCGAGGCGCCCGAAGTGACGCTGCTGATCGCCGCCTACAATGAACAGGAGATCGTGGCCGAAAAGATGGCCAACTGCCGCGCGCTGGAGTATCCCGCCGGCAAACTCCGCATAACGTGGATCACCGACGGCTCGACCGACCGGACGGTCGAACTGCTGGCGGCCTACCCCGACGCGACCGTTCTGCACGACGCACGGCGCGGCGGCAAGACCGCGGCGCTGAACCGCGCGCTGGAACACATCCGCACGCCGCTCGTGGTCTTCACCGACGCCAACACGATGCTCAATCCCGAAGCCGTGACGGAGATCGTCCGCTGTTTCGAGGACCCGCAGGTCGGGTGCGTGGCGGGCGAGAAGCGCGTGGCCGACGCAGGCGGAGCGGGAGCCGCCGCCACCGAAGGCGTCTACTGGAAATACGAATCGAAACTCAAGGAGCTGGACTACCGGCTCTATTCTGCGGTCGGAGCCGCGGGCGAACTGTTCGCCGTGCGGCGCGGACTGTGGCAGACACTGCCCGAAGACACGCTGCTCGACGATTTCGTCTGCTCGATGCTGATCGCGGCGCAGGGTTACAAAATCGCCTACTGCAAGAAAGCGTACGCGCTGGAGACACCCTCGGCCGACATGGGCGAGGAGGGCAAGCGCAAGAAACGCATCGCGGCCGGCGGCCTGCAGTCGGTCTGGCGGCTGCGCAAACTGCTCAATCCGTTCCGCTACGGCGTGCTCTGGTTCCAGTACGTCTCGCACCGGGTGCTGCGCTGGACGCTGACGCCCGTGGTGCTGGTCGCCCTGCTGCCGCTCAACGTCGCCCTGCTGTGGTCGGGGCATCCGACGCTTTACGCCGTGACGCTGGGCCTGCAGTGCGCCTTCTACCTCGCGGCGCTCGCGGGCCGGGCGCTCGAACGCAGCGGACGCCGCAGCCGCCTGCTGTTCATCCCCTACTACTTTCTCTTCATGAACCTCAACGTGTTCCGCGGCACGGCCTACCTCGCGACCCATCGGGGACGGGGCGCTTGGGAAAAAGCCAAAAGGGCCTGAAGTTTTTGATAACGAGCGAAAAATAATACTATATTTGCATTGTAAAAAGTCGTTCCCCATGAAAAACATCGCCATAAAACCGGAGGATTACACGATCCTCGCCGTCGATGACATCGCGACCAACATCATGCTGCTGAAAGCCGTGCTGAGCCGCGCCAAGTACAAGATCGTCACGGCATCGGGCGGTTACGAAGCGATAGAGAAAGCGTCGAAAGAGACTCCGGACCTGATCCTGCTCGACATCATGATGCCCGATCTGGACGGTTACGAAGTGATCAAGCACCTCAAGGCCGACCCCGTCACGCAGGATATTCCGGTGATCTTCCTCACCGCGCTCCACAACCCCGAAGACATCGTCAAAGGCTTCAAGTTGGGCGCCAGCGACTACGTCTCCAAGCCGTTCAACCACGAAGAGCTGATCACCCGCGTAACCCATCATATCTATCTGGCCGCGGCGCAGCGGACCATCATGCAGCAGCGCGACGAACTGCAGGCCACGGTCGATGCGCGCGACAAAATGTATTCGGTCATCGCCCACGACCTGCGCTCGCCCATCGGGACGCTCAAGATGGTCTTCAACATGCTCCTGATGAACCTCACTCCGGAGCAGATCGGCGAGGAAAACCTCGAAATGGTGACCATGGGCAACAACATCACCGAAAGCACCTTCATGCTGCTGGACAACCTGCTGAAATGGACCAAGAGCCAGACAGGACGCATGAATTCGGTCTTTCAGGAGGTGGACATCTCCGAAGTGGTGGTCTTCGCCAGCAAAATGTCGGACCTCGTGGCGCAGGTCAAGAGCATCTCCGTCGAATACGACATTCCCGGTCCGATTTCGGTGAACTGCGACGTGGACATGGTCAAGACGATCATGCGCAACCTGATGTCCAACGCCATCAAATACAGCAACGAGGGCGGACGCATCGTCATCTCGGTGCGCGAGACGCCGACACACGCACGCATCAGCGTCCGCGACTTCGGCACGGGCATCAGGGAGGAGGACATCCCCAAGCTGCTCAACCCCGAAATCCACTACACGACCTACGGCACCAAGAACGAAGAGGGATCGGGTCTGGGTCTCCAACTGGTGCAGGACCTCACGCGGCGCAACGGCGGCGAGCTGACCATCGAATCGGCGGAGGGAGAGGGTTCGACCTTCACCTTCACGATCGCCAAGGAGCAGCCCCGGTCCGAAACCGTGGAGGACACCAGCGGCGGCATCGCCCGGCCATAACGCGCCGAGGCGCACTCCGCGCACGAAACCGATATGCAACAGCAGACGCGAAGCCCGGCCCGAACCGCGCTCCGCGTCTGTTTTTTGCACCCCGGCCGAAAAGCGGCGGCACAAACGTACCGCCACCCCGGCCATCGCCAGCAATAAGACCAGCCGCACAAACGCCCGCCACTCCGCGCCGATACAGACCGATGCGGAGACGGGGAAAGCCGCGAAAGCCGAAATCTATTTGAACCGGAGTTCTGCGATCACGACCTTATGGTCGCTGACCACTTCGGAAGGCATGTAATAGCGAACGCACTCGAAGGTGTCGTCATAGAAGACATAGTCGATACGCAGCAATCCGCCCAGATAGCGGAAAGTGCCGCCGTACCCGTTTCCGCACCGGCGGAAACCGTCGGTCAGAGCACCCTTCATCTCGCGGTAGGTATACGACGAGGGAGTATCGTTGAAGTCGCCCGCCAGAATTACCGGATAGGGCGACGCATCCGTCTCGGCGCGGATTTCACGCACCTGCGCGGCACGAATCCGGCTGTTGCGGTCCACGGCGCCGAGCATCGAATCGACCGGGGCTTCCCGGTTGTAGTCCTTCTGGAAGCGGCGGCGCAGCTGGGCGATGCCCGAAGTCTGGAGATGCACCGAAAAAATGCGCAGCGTATCTCCCTCCACGAGCAGGTCGGCGCGCAGGTAGTCGTTGCTGGTATCGGGGAACCGGACGTATTTGCAGTCGAGGATCGGATAGCGGCTGGCGACGGCTCCGTTGCCCTCGGAAACGAAATAGGGCATCCGGCGCGAAAAGAGTGCGCCGATGCTGTCGGCCGGGAACTCGCCGTCGTCGAGAAACTCCTGCAAACATAACACATCGACCTGCTCGTGGCGCATCATCTCGGCCACGGCGGCCGCGGTGATGGACTTAGGGCCCAGCTGGCGGAATCCGTTGACGTTGAGCGTGGCGATACGGATGTCGTGCGACCCGGCGGGCGCGTTGAAGTCGGGCAGCTGGATCATGGACGAGACGTAGCCCATATTCAGAAGCAAAGCCGCCAGCGGCATCAGCGCGACGACCCACCTGCGGCGGATCAGCCACCAGACCAATGCGGCCAGATTGGCCAGCAGGACGACCGGCAGCAGCAGGGCGATCGTAGCCCAGAACCCGCCCTGTTCCGGCGAAACGAACGACGCGCGCCAGCTCAGCACAGCGGCGGCAAGCAGCAGTCCGGTAAAGACGACAGCCAGAAAATAGAGCAGACAAAAGACGGCTTTTCGACCCATTTTGTGTTATCTTGTAACGATTTGTGCGTGCAAATATAACTTATTCAAAATAAAAATCGTACATTTACACGCCTTAATCAAAACTATTTCGTGCCAATGAAGCGAATACTCATCTCCGGTGGTGCCGGATTCATCGGTTCCCACCTGTGTGAACGCCTGCTTAAAGAGGGCAACGACGTCATCTGCATCGACAACTACTTCACGGGACACAAGAGCAACATCCGCCATTTGCTGAAACACCCCAACTTCGAAGTCATCCGCCACGACATCGTCTACCCCTATATGGCCGAAGTCGAGGAGATTTACAACCTCGCCTGCCCGGCATCGCCGATCTACTACCAGCACGACCCGATCAAGACGACGCAGACCTCGGTCATAGGCGCCATGAACATGCTCGCCATCGCCAACCGCAACCACGCAAAAATCCTGCAGGCTTCGACCTCCGAAGTATACGGCGACCCGCTGATCCATCCCCAGCCGGAGGATTACTGGGGACACGTAAACCCGCTGGGACTGCGCTCGTGCTACGACGAAGGCAAACGCTGCGCCGAGTCGCTCTTCATGAGCTACTACCGCGAACACGGCGTTCCGGTGAAAATCGTCCGCATATTCAACACCTACGGCCCGAAAATGGACATCAACGACGGCCGCGTGGTTTCGAATTTCATCGTGCAGGCGCTGCGCGGCGAGCAGATCACCATCTACGGCAACGGCGAGCAGACCCGTAGTTTCCAATATATCGACGACCTGATCGAGGGAATGCTGCGCATGATGACCGCAACGCCCGACGACTTCACGGGGCCGGTCAATATCGGCAACCCGAACGAATTCACGATCTCCGAGCTGGCGCACATCGTCCTCGAACTCACCGGCTCCAAATCGAAAATCATCCGCATGCCCCTGCCGTCGGACGACCCGCAGCAGCGCAAACCCGACATCACCCTCGCCCACAAGATGCTCGGCGACTGGGAACCGACGATCCAGCTGCGCGACGGACTGCTGAAGACGATCGCCTACTTCGAAGAAGTCTTGTCGCGGGGAGGAGTCCGGCGCTGACGACCGTCCGCCGTTTCCGCCCCACCGCCTCAGCCGTTCCGCCGGCAGCGGCTCTCCCGCCGGCATTCCGCTCCAGCCGATCCCTCGATTCAGCCGATCCTTCGATCCAGCCGCGCCAGCCGTTTCCAGCCGTCCCGCCGATTCTCCGTTCAGGCCGTTTCCGCCGGTCCCTCCTCCGCTCCCGGCGGACCGCTATTCCCTCAGATAATCGCGGAGCACCGCTCCTGCCAGCCGCACCAGCGTACGCGTAGGATGCAGTCCGGCAAATCCGTTGAGCATGCCCCAATCGTGTATCACGCCGTTGAAGCGCACGGTCGTAACCTCGACGCCCGCCGCGTCCAGCAGGCATCCCATCTTCTCGCCCTCGTCGCGCAGGATATCATTCTCGGCGACGGCGATCAGCGTAGGCGGCAGCCCCCGCAGACGTTCGGCCGAAGCCCGCACGGGCGACATCAGGTCGCTGCCGCGCTGCGCCGGGTCCGAGACATACTGTTCGAACATCCACTTCATCAGAGGTGCGGTCAGAAACCGCTGACGCCCGTACTCCGCATAGGAATCCCAATCATATCCGGCGTCGGTCACCGGCCACATCAGCACCAGCGTGCGGATCTGCGGTCCGCCGTGATCCTTGGCCAGAAGAGCCGCCGCCAGCGACATGTTGCCGCCGACGCTGTTGCCGGCCAGAGCCAGCCGGCTGCCGTCCACACCTATCTCACGGCCGTTTTCGGCCACCCATTTCACGGCAATGTAAATCTCTTCGACGGCCTGCGGAAACCGCGCTTCGGGCGAAGGCGTATAGTTGACGAAAACCGCCGCGCAACCCGACTCCGCGACCAGATCGTGCACCAGCCTGCGGTGGGTCGGATAATCGCCCAGCACCCAGCCGCCGCCGTGGACGAAGACGAAAACCGGCAGCCGTTCCCGACCGGTTCCCTCCGGCCGCACAAGATTCAGGCGCAGGGTGCGCCCCTCGCTCTCGACGGTCCGCTCGGACTCTTCGACGCCCGACAGATCGACCGGCACGGCCGCCTGCAGATCGGCCAGCACGCGTCGCGCGTCGGGCACGGGCAGCGACTCGACGGCGGGTCCGCCGCCGTTCAACACGTTCAGATAGGTCTTGGTTCCCTGAGACAGGTGTTCGTCGTGCAGGTAATCGGGAGCTTCCTTTACAGCATTCATAACAAATCGTTTTTAAAGTTTCCCGATCCGCTGCAAAGGTATTGCCACAACCGAAAAAGCGGCCCGGAAAAAATCCGGACCGCTTCTTCAATTTCAGCCGCCAGCCGTTACTGCGCCATGGCGTGGCGGTAGCCGTCGATTTTGGCCCAGTCGCCGCGGGTGAAATCCGGAACGGCGACGGGCGCGTTGTTATGTTCGAGCGAAGCCGCCGTCAGCGCGCCGATGCAGGACCATTCGGCCGCGTCGTAAACGTCCTGATCGAGCGGAAGACCGTGCTGCAGGCAGTAAACCAGCCGGTAGTCCATGATGAAGTCCATGCCTCCGTGGCCGCCCACCTGACGGGCCTTGTCCTCGATGTCGCGGACGATCGGGTGCTTGTAACGCTCCATAAGCGTCTTCCGGGCCTCGGCGGGAATGAACGAATGTCCGCTCAGGTTCTCGTGGTCGGGAAGCTCGCCCGCAAGCTGTTCGGGACGGAACGCATAGCCCTGAACCGGATATTTGTTGGCGAATCCTTCGGTGCCGGTAAGCTGATACATGCGGCTGTAGGGACGGGGCGTATAGACGTTGTGTTCCAAAAGGATCGTACGGCCCTTCTCGGTCTTGATGAGCGTCAGCGTCTGATCGCCGTTGGCGAAGGTTTCGGCGCCCATCTTCTCCTTGGCGGTTTTGAGTCCGTTGATCGACTCGGTGTCCATCGACACCAGACGGGTCATCCTGTCGCCGCGGTGGATGTCCAGCAGCTGGCAGGCCGGACCGAGTCCGTGCGTGGCGTAAACGTCGCCGCGGTGCGACTGGTTGAAGTCGAGACGCCAGTTGCCCTGATAATGCTCCCAGAACGGATCGAGGTCGTGGATGTACGAACCTTCGGTGTGGATGATCTCGCCGAACAGCCCGTGCTGGGCCATGTTGAGCGTCGTCAGCTCGAAAAAGTCGTAAACGCAGTTTTCGAGCATCATGCAGTGGCGCTGGGTCTTTTCGGCGGTATCGACCAGCTGCCAGCACTCTTCGAGCGACATGGCGGCGGGAACCTCCACGGCCACATGCTTGCCGTGCTCCATGGCGTAAACCGCCATCGGCACATGCAGCTGCCACGGGGTGCAGATATAGACGAGGTCGATGTCGTCGCGCCGGCAAAGCTCTTTCCAGCCCTCTTCACCGCTGTAGGCCGCGGCTGCGGGGAGATTCCGGCCGGCAAGGATCTCCTGCGACTTCTCGACCCGGTCGGGATAGAGGTCGCAGAGCGCCTTGATCTCGACGCCGTCGAGGTAGGTGAAACGCTCCACGGCGCCCGGACCGCGCATGCCCAGCCCGATGAATCCGACCCGCACGACGGGTATCGGATCGGTCGTCAGCCGCAGCACCGAATGCTGGCCCTCGGCACGGGCCGGGGCATCGAAAACAATCACGCCGTCCACGACGCTATAACCCTTCGGCGAAGACTCGCAGGCCGTAAAAAAGAGCGCAGCGACGACCGCCCACGACAAAAAGGCAAATTTCTTCATTTATCAGTAGTTTTTAGATGTTCATGCAAAAATATGAAATATTTTGAAATATGCGGCCATTTGACTACTTTTGCCCACGTAAAAATCACACACCATGTTTCGTAAACTGACGGCGGCAATCCTATCGGTCATTCTGCTCTCTCCGGGATGGCTCGGCGCAACGGGTCTCACGCTGCCGTTCGCACTCGTTCCGCTGCTATGGATCAGCTCGTCGTACGACGCTTCGCGCCGTTCGTGGCGGCGCATGTTCGGCTGGGCGGCGCTGACCTTCGCGCTGTGGAACGTCGCGACGGTGTGGTGGATATGGAACGCGACTCCCGTGGGTCCCGTCGCGGCGACGCTGGCTTCGACGTTCTTCAACATGATCGCCTTCATGTTGTTTCACACGGTTTCGAAAAAAGGCCCCAAAGCCTTGGCCTACACGCTGCTCGTCGCAGGGTGGATCGCCACGGAATACTGGTACACGGTCGGCGAGTTTTCGTGGCCGTGGCTGATTCTGGGCAACGGATTCTCGCACGAGGCATGGCTCGTGCAGTGGTACGAATATACGGGCGTCTTCGGCGGTTCGCTGTGGGTGCTGCTCTGCAACATCCTCTTCTTCGAGGCGATCCGCGCACGGCGCAATGCGGCCCGCTGGGCTGCGGCGGCCGGCATGCTGCTCGTCCCGGCCGCCGTATCGCTGGGCATCTGGTGGAGCTGGCAGCAGCCCGCCGAAGGGACGACCGAAGTGAGCGTCATCCAGCCCAACGTGGACTGTTACGACAAATTCAACGGCCGCGCGGAGTGGCAGGAGCGCAACATCGTCGACCTGCTGACGGAAGTCCCCGCCGGAGCGCAGTTCATCCTGCTCCCCGAAACGGCCGTGCCGAGACATTACTGGGAACCGGGACTCACCGAGACCCGGTTCGACAACGAGCCGGGACCGTTCTGGCAGGAGCTGGCCGACACGCTCCGCAGCAGCCATCCGCAGGCGCTGCTCGTCACCGGTGCCTTCACCAACCGTTATTATGCGGCGGGACTGCAGCCCCGCACGGCCGTGGGCAACCCTTACGGCGACGGCTACTACGACGACTTCAACACGGCCGTGGGACTCGACTCCGCAGGCCGCACGCAGCTGCACCACAAAGGCAAGCTGGTGATCGGCGTGGAAAACACCCCGACGGTCATCTTCGACCTCATGCAGTTTCTGGTCATCGACTTGGGCGGCGTCGTGGGACAGATCGGCATGGGCCAGCACGGCACGGCCTTCGCGCACGCCGGCATGCGCATGGGTCCGGCCATCTGCTACGAAGGACTTTACGGCGACTTCTACGGCGACTTCGTGCGCCGGGGAGCGCAGTTCATGGCCATCATCTCGAACGACGGCTGGTGGGGCGACACGCCGGGTTACAAGCACCTGTTCACCATATCGCGGCTGCGGGCCATCGAGCACCGCCGCGCCATCGCCCGTTCGGCCAACACGGGCATGTCGGGCTTCATATCGGCCCGCGGCGACATCGGGGAGACCCTCGGCTGGAAAAAGCGGGGCGTGATCTCCGCCGCCGTGCCCCTCAACTCCGAACTCACCTTCTACACCCGATACGGCGACTATCTGGGCCGCATTTCCGAGTACCTGACGCTGCTCTGCGTGCTTTACTACATCGCCTACCGGGTCAAAAGGAAAAATTACCTCATAAAATAAAACCCGAAACCCGATATGAATTACACCCAGACCCTCGAATTCCTCTTCCAGTCGCTGCCGGCCTTCGAAACCAAAGGCGCAACGGCCTACAAGCCGGGATTGGAGCGCATCACCGCATTCTGCCGCCACATCGGCAACCCCCAGCGCAATTTCTTCACGATCCACGTGGCGGGCACGAACGGCAAAGGTTCCGTATCGCATATCATCGCCTCGGTATTGCAGCAGGCCGGCTACCGCACGGGGCTTTTCACCTCGCCCCACCTGCAGGATTTCCGCGAACGCATCCGCGTCGACGGCGAGATGATTCCCAAACAGAAGGTCGTGAACTTCGTGGACAAACACCACGACAAGATGGTCGAGCTGGAACTGTCGTTCTTCGAAATGACCGCGGCACTGGCTTTCGACTACTTCGCACAGAGCGACGTCGAGGTCGCGGTGATCGAAACGGGACTGGGCGGACGACTCGACGCCACGAATATCATCGTACCGGTCGTAAGCGTCATCACCAACATCGGGCTGGAGCATACGGCGCTGCTGGGCGACACGCTCCAGAAGATCGCAGCCGAAAAAGCCGGAATCATCAAGAAGAGCATCCCGGTCGTGATCGGCGAGGGCGATGTGCGCTACAACGAAGTGTTCGAGCAGGTCGCTGCGGCCAACAAATCGAAAGTCATCTATGCCGAAAAGGTATTCTCGTGCCAAGAGTGCGGTTGCCGGGAAGGGCGGCAGCACTTCTGCATGCACCGCGTGCGCGACGACCGCAAATTCGAGGTAGACCTCGACCTTACGGGCAATTACCAGCGCCATAATATCCTGACGGCCGCGGCGACGGTCGATTTCCTGCACGAGGAGACCCCGCTGACGATCTCCCGCCGTGCCTTCCTCGAAGGGACGCGCGATGCGGCGGCCATCACCTCGCTGGCGGGACGCTGGCAGAAGCTGGGTGAAAATCCGCTCGTCGTATGCGACACGGGGCACAACCCCCACGGCATCGCCTACGTGGCCGAACAGCTCAAAGCGACGCCCCACAAGGAGCTTTACTGCGTGATCGGGTTCGTCCGCGACAAAGACCTGGCACACATCCTGCCCCTGCTGCCCCGCGACGCACACTACATCTTCACGCAGGCTCAGACCGAAAGGGCATTGCCCGCCGCCGAACTGACAGCCAAGGCTGCGATCTACGGGCTCAGGGGGGAAACCATCCCCGAAGTGCCGGCTGCCGTGGCACACGCCCGGGAACTTGCCGCTGCGGACGATATGGTCTTCATCGGCGGCAGCACCTATGTCGTCGCCGAAGCGCTCTGATACATACGATATTCAGATCCCGTATAAAGTCCGTCCGAGTGTCTCGGACGGACTTTCTTTTGTCATCCCGAACAAAACTATAAAAAAATAGTTTCATGTGAAAAATTTTTAGTTACATTTGCATAAAACCAATCGCATGAAACGAATCCTTCCGCTCCTGGCGGCCATGATCGCATTGACAACCGTACTCCCCGGCAAGGCGCAAACCGGCAAATATTACATCGACGGACGGGAAACCACCCGTGAAGAGCTATTGAAGCTACCCGCGGGTACAATCGAATCCATGGCGAATTCGGTGGAAAACGGATTGCCCGTAGTGCGTATAAAATTAAAACCCGAAGGCGAGGAACAGGCTCCGGCCACCGGGCAACAGGAAAAAAACACTGCGACCCCGCATGAAAAAGCGATGCAACTGGTACGAGGAATCTACGAGCAGCACACCCTGCTCAAGGAGGGCGACCTGGCGGCCGATTTCCGGGCTACGAAATATGCCGGAGGGGATCTCACGCTTACAGCCCTGCGCGGCAAAGTCGTGCTGCTGAACTTCTGGGCTACCTGGTGCGGCCCCTGCCTGCGGGAACTGGCGCCGGAAGCCCTGCCGAAAATCATTCTCGAACGGTTTGCCGCAGACAGCGAATTCGTATTCCTGCCAGTCGCCTATACCGATTCAAAAGAGAGCCTCGACAAGTTTTTCGCAGGCGACGAACAGCAGAATTACGCTTATCTGCGCGACCTGACAGCAATGGATCCGGACAAACGGGTATTCGGCCTCTATGCAGAGCAGGGCGTTCCGCGCTCCTTCGTAATCGACCGCAACGGCCGCATCGTCCTCGGGTCGCTGGGTGCGGCACAGGAGGAACTGGAACGCATAGCGGCGGCTATCGAAAAAGAACTTTCCAGATAACGGATAAAAACAGCCCGGCCGAAAAACGGCCGGGCTGTTGCGATTTTAAGCTTCACCCATCTTGGGACCCGTTTCGGGAACCGGCGGAGGAGTGGGTATTTCGATCTTGCCCACATTGCTTTCATAACGCACGATATTCTCCTGCAGCGAACGCAACAGCCGTTTGGCGTGTTCGGGCGTGAGGATAATGCGGCTCTTGACACGGGCTTTCTGCACGCCAGGAAGCACCGCGGCAAAATCGATAATGAATTCCGAGGTGGAGTGGGATATGATCGCCAGATTCGAATAGTGGCCCTGGGCCACCGTATCGTCGAGTTCGAGGTCGATCCCGAATTGTTTCATTTCTGCCATAGGCCCGATTGTTGTTTATGCAAAAATACTGACTAACAAGTACCGATATACAACTATGCGGCCAAAGTTTTCGATATTTTATCAACATATCGGCCATTTCCGACAATCGGCCGCGCCCTTTTTTCACCCGGCCTTGACGGATGTCCGAGGTTTTTCGTATCTTTGTTGCCTGAAACTCCGCAACCGAAGAAAATGGGATTGGAAATCTTGGACGTTATGTTCCGCGGCATCTGCGTAGGCGTGGCGGCATCGATCACGGTAGGCCCCGTGGCCGTGCTGTGCATCCAGCGCACCCTGTCGAAAAGCCGTCGTTCGGGAATCGTCTCCGGTGTGGGCGTAGCCTGTGCCGACACCTTCATGGCCATGGCAGCGTTGTTTTTCTACTCGATGCTCCAGACCCAAATCGAACAGTACAACACCCTGCTGCGCGTGATAGGCGGCATCTTCGTGGTAATCGTCGGCGTCTACATCTTCGCCCAGAACCCCGTACCGCAGATACGCCGCAACCGGGCGGGCAAGACGTCGCTGTGGCAGGACTTCGCCTCGATCTTCGGGCTGACGATCGCCAATTTCATCATGGTGATCCCCTACATCCTCGCCTTCTTCGCGGTATTCAAGATTTCGGGCGGCGACATCACGCACGAAGGCGTGGGAGGCTTCTTCCGCGCCATGTTCATCATCGCCGGATTCTTCGGCGGCGCCGCGGCCTGGTGGACGATGCTGGCCTTCGTCATCAACCTTTTCCGCCGCCGCTTCCGCCCGCGCCACATGCTGACGATCAACCATGTCGCCGGCCTTATCATCGGGATACTGGGTATTTACACGATACTTTCAACATTCTTTGATATATTCCCCAATGTCGGATAACAAACACAAGATCATAATCGCCATCGACGGCTTTTCGTCGTGCGGCAAGAGTACGTTCGCCAAAGCCATCGCCCGCGAACTGGGTTACATCTTCATCGACACCGGCGCCATGTACCGCGCCGTCACGCTCTATGCGTTGGAACACGGTGCGATCCGGTCGGGCATCGTCGACGAGGACGCAGTCGTCAGGCTGCTCGACCAGATCGCCATCACGTTCCGTTTCAACCCCGAACGCGGTGCCAGCGACATCTACGTCAACGGCGACCTGGTCGAAGGCAAGATCCGCACGATCGAGGTGAGCAACTGCGTGAGCCGCGTGAGCGCCATCGCCGCCGTACGCAGGAAACTGGTGGCCATGCAGCAGGAGATGGGGCGCCGCCGCGGCGTGGTGATGGACGGCCGCGACATCGGCACGGTGGTTTTTCCCGATGCCGAACTGAAGATTTTTATGACGGCCGACCCGCGGGTTCGCGCCTGCCGCCGCTATGACGAGCTGCGCGCCAAGGGAGACCCGGTGTCGCTCGAGGAGATCGAACGCAACGTGCGCGAACGCGATAAGGCCGATATGGGGCGTGCGATATCGCCGCTCAGGCAGGCCGAAGACGCCATCGTACTCGACAACAGCTGCATGACGGTCGGCGAGCAGATGGCGTGGTTCAGGAAGGAATTCGAACAAGTTACCAGATAGGAGCACGGATCGCCGTGCGCAGGGCACAGTGAAAGGGTTGCGAATAGAGATCGATGACAAATCGGGCTTCTGCTTCGGCGTAGTCCGGGCTATTTCGGAGGCTGAGAAAGCCCTCGCCGAGGGGAGTACGGTCTATTCGCTGGGCGACATCGTCCACAACCGCATCGAAGTGCAGCGCCTCGAACGGCTGGGGCTGCGCACCGTAACCCACGCCGACATGCCCGCACTGGGCGGCCGGCGGCTGTTCATCCGCGCCCACGGGGAACCGCCCACGACTTACGCGCGCGCGAAGGAGCTCGGCATCGGGGTGATCGACGCCACCTGCCCGGTGGTCGCCCGTTTGCAGAACCGTGTGGTGAAGGCACACGAACAGATGCACCCCGTCGGAGGGCAGGTCGTGATCCTCGGCAAACGGGGCCATGCGGAAGTCGTGGGGCTCACGGGACAGGTGCAGGCACCGACCATCGTCATCGAGGGCGAGAAAGACCTCGGCCTGATCGACTTTACGCGGCCGGTCTATTTCCTGTCGCAAACGACCCAGAGCATCGCCCTGTTCGAGGCCCTGGGTGCCGAGATGCGCCGCCGGGCAGCACATCCGGACGGGGTGCGGATCGATGACACGATCTGCCGCCAGGTATCGAACCGCGAACAACACCTGGCAGAATTCGCACGCCGCTTCGACGTGGTGGTGTTCGTCTGCGGGCGCAAGTCGTCGAACGGCAAGGTGCTCTCGGAGGTGTGCCGCAGGGCGAACGCCCGGACACATACGGTCGAGGAGGCCGCCGAGATCGACCCGGCATGGTTCCCGGGTGCCGAGTCGGTCGGAATATGCGGCGCCACGTCGACCCCCAAATGGCTGATGCAGGAGGTTGCCGACCGCATCGGGCAAATTGGGAGAAGATGATAAACAGAAAAACGACCGCATGCAACAAGCCCCTCCCACAGAAGAGGTTTAGGATGAGGTCAAAATTGCAAACGGCGCCGGCGGCGGCTACGACCGACAACGGCATTGTAACGATACAAATCCAACAAAAATCACTGTTATGAAATACTTCATCCGCTCGTTAAAATATTTCGTCGCCCTGTGCGTTATCTGTGTAGCCATCCTGGCCCTGATGCTCGCAACGGGGACTTCGGCACTGACCCTCGACCAGACAGTCTACGTAATGTTCCACACCAGCCGTTACGCGACGCTGTTCGCGGCAATCGTGGTGCTTGCGGCGCTATACCCCAAATTCGGGTTCGTGGTGCGCAAGGTCGAAGGCGACGTGGAGGAGAACCGCGAACAGATCATCAACGCCTTCAAGTCGGCAGGCTTTTCGCTGCGCGGAGAGGAAGACGGGGTGATGACATTCCGCGCCGACGGCCCGCTGCGCAAGCTGATGCTGCTGGGAGAGGACGAAATAAAGGTTTCACAATACGGACAGTGGATTCAGATCGACGGCATACGCCGCGGCGTCGCCCGGGTCGAATACCGGCTGGATTCGTACATACAAATGAGTAAACATGATTAGGAAAGGATACAGATACCTGCTCACGGCCGTCATTGCGGCCTCGGCGGCAGCCCTTTTGACCTTTGCGGCCCGCAACGACTTCGGGCTGGGGCGCAACATGGAGATCACGGTCAATATGATGCGCGAACTTTCGCTCGGCTATGTCGACCCGGTAGACCCGGACAAGCTGATGGAAGGTGCCGCAGAAGGTATGGTCAGCGACCTCGACCCCTACACGGAGTTCATCCCCGAAGACCAGATGTCCAACTTCGAGCTGCTCACCACCGGCAAATACGGCGGCGTAGGCTCCCTCATCCGCAAGAAAGGCGACTGGGTAACGATCGCCCAGCCCTACAAGGGATCGCCCGCCGACCGCGCCGGGCTGAAGATCGGCGACAAGATCCTCGCCATCGACGGCAAAGATGCCAAGGGCTTCACCACCGAGCAGGTCAGCTCACGCCTCAAGGGAGACCCGGGCAGCAAGGTCAGGGTGACCGTCGAACACCTGACGGGAGGCACCGAGACCGTCACTCTGCAACGCGAACGGATCGCCATTCCGGGCGTACCCTACGCGGGATGGGTGGACGAAGGCATCGGGTACATCCGCCACAGCGATTTCACCGAAGGTTGCTACGAGGATATGCGGGCAGCCATCGAACGGCTGCGTTCGGAGGGCGAACTGAAGGGGCTGATCCTCGATTACCGCAGCAACGGCGGCGGCATCATGCAGGAGGCCGTGAAGATACTGGGGATGTTCGTCCCGAAAGGCACCGAAGTGGTAAGCACCAAAGGCCGCACGGAAGATTCGCGCCGGGTATACCGCACCGAATCGGAACCGATACTCCCGGACTTGCCGCTGGCGGTGCTCATCAACGGCAACTCGGCATCGGCATCGGAGATCGTGACGGGAGCGTTGCAGGATCTCGACCGCGCGGTCATCATCGGCCAGCGCAGCTACGGCAAAGGGCTCGTGCAGACCCCGCGCCCGCTGGGATACAACGCCATGCTGAAGCTCACCACCGCCAAATACTACATCCCTTCGGGACGCTGCATACAGGCCATCGACTATTCCCACTCGCAGGAGGGCACCGTCCGTTCGGTACCCGACTCGCTCATCTCGGAATACACGACCCGCGCCGGACGCAAGGTCTACGACGGGGGCGGCATCATGCCCGACATCCGCACCGAACCGGAGTACATCAGCCGCTTCGCCATGACGCTCTATGCGCTGGGGTTCATCGAGGATTTCGGGGACGAATACGTGCGCCGGCACCCGGGACAACAGATCGACATCCGCACGTTCTCGATCACGGACGGGGATTACGCCGAGTTCGCCGAGTTCATGAAGGACAAGGAGGTTCCCTATGAGTCGGATACGCGGCGGGCACTCAAGAAACTGCGCGAGGCTGCCAAAACGGATCGCTTCGAAGAGGTGGAACAGCAGATCGCAGCCATCGACTCGACGCTCCGGGACGACACGGCGACCAATCTTGAAACCTACCGCAAGGAGATCGTCGAGTCGATCAACAACGACATCGTACTGCGCCACGGCTATTCGGAAGGCGTCATCGAGCATTCGCTTCCCGACGACGGGGACGTGCTGAAAGCCATCGAAATACTCGGCAACAGGCAGGAGTACGCGCGGATCGTCACCGAGCAGGACACCCCGCGTAAATAAACACAGGCCATGAAAATCCGCCGCGACATATTCTCGTTCCGCAACCGCGTGGTGGTCATCATCGTGGGGGTATCCCTCGGCATGGTGTCGCTGCTCTACACCAACAACATGGCCAAGCGCCTGAAGGAAAAGGAGCAGCACGACGTGGCACTGTGGGCCCATGCGATGGAACGTGCGAACCGCAACGTGATGGGAGGCTCGATGGAAGACCCGCTCATCACCGACATCGTGTCGAACGGCAACAACATCCCGTTCATCATGACCAACGAGAACCTGGAGGTGCTCCAATTCCACCTGGTTCCCGAAAAGATCATCGACCACCCCGACCGGCTGCGCAGGCAGATCGACAAATTCACGGCCGAGAACACCCCGCGCACGGTGCGCTTCTGGTGGTCCAACGACCACTACCACATCATCTTCTACGGGCGATCGGCACTGCTCAAATCGCTCTACTACTTCCCCTATGTCCAGATATTGGTCATAACGGCCTTTATCCTGCTGGGGTTCATCGCATTCCGGTCTTCGAAACACGACGAGCAGAACCGGGTGTGGATCGGGCTGGCGAAGGAGACGGCACACCAACTGGGCACCCCCACCTCGTCGTTGCTCGGGTGGATCGAATACCTGCGCTCGCAGGACGTGGATCAGAGCGCCGTGGAGGAGATGAACAAAGACCTCACGCACCTGATGAAGATCGTCGACCGCTTCTCGAAGATCGGCTCCGAAACACCCCTTACCCCGGCCAACATCAACGAAGTAGTGGGCGAGTCGGTCATGTATTTCCGTAAGCGCATCCCGCGCAACGTGACGCTCGACTACAACGGGCTAGCCATCGCCCCCGTGCAGGCCAACATCAACGCCGCACTGTTCGAATGGGTGGTCGAGAACCTGATGAAAAACTCGCTCGACGCCCTACAGGGGCACAGGTCGATCGACGTGCGCATCTCGTCGGACGACAAGAACGTGATGATCGACGTCAAGGATACGGGCAAGGGCATCCCCAAGGGGAACTGGAAGCGTATCTTCGAACCGGGATTCACGACCAAGACCCGCGGCTGGGGGCTCGGGCTCTCGCTTTCGCGCCGCATCGTGGAGGATTACCACCAGGGTAAGATCGGCGTGACGGAATCGGAGATCGGCAAAGGCACGACGATCCGCATCACGCTCAAACGCATATTCGAGGAATGACCGACACGCTGAGACATACCGTGCCGGTTCCGCTGCCCCGAACGCAGGAATCCGGCGTTGCGCCGGTACACGGCACCGGGGGTTCCGCCACGCCACAGACAGCGGCCCCGGCCGGGGATTCCGTACCGCACCGCCATGCAGGTATGCCCGCGACACCCCCGGGGGACTCGCCCGCAGCACGGACTCTCCAGGCACAATCCCCGACGGACAGTACGGAAAATACGGCCGCAGGCGACACGCTCGCCGCAGACAGTGCTGCGGACGGCGAATTTCCGTTCCTCCCCTTCGGCGACCCGTTCCCGGAGCTGCCGGCAACGCCCTGGCACGACGTCCCGGCCGCGGAGGTCTTCGGCACGGCATCCGTGCTGGTTCCGCAGCAGCCGATATATTCCGCCCGGGCGGAGTCGCTCACCGAAAATCCCGTTTTCCAGGGTTTCGTGCTGTTGCTGGCCGCAACCTATGCCATGCTCCTCTACCGCAATCTGGAGGATGTGCGCCTGCTGCTGACACGTGTTTCGCGCGACAGGGCCACGGGAGAACGCCTGACCGAAGACCCCGGCGGCAGCGGGTTTTCGCGCTTCCTGAATATCGCCACGACGATCGGCATGCTCTTCATGGGGGTCATGGTCGTCAAATACGGGGATTCCCTGATGCCGGGACGCCTAACCGAGCTCCTTCCGCACGGAGCCGTGCTGGCCCTGAGCCTGCTGGCGACGCTTGCCTGTGCGGGGGTGGTACTCTTCCAGCTGGCAACCGTAAGGCTGGCCGGGGCGGTGACGCTTTCGCAGCCCTTCATCTCGCAGATCGTCCTGCTGAAACGCACCTACTTCGCCCTCGCCGTCATCGTCACGTCACCCGTACTCCTGCTCTTCGCACTCTGTCCCCGGGGTACCGGAGGCGTCTGGTTCTGCATCATTGTCATCGAGTTGATCGTAACGGCGATCTTATACCTCAGGGAGGTGCTGAACCTGTTTATTTCCAAAAAAGTTTCGATTTTGCATTGGATTTTGTACCTTTGCATCGTGGAAGTCTTCCCGGTCAGCCTGTTATGGCTGCTCGTGGCAAGGTGATTCAGTGATTGAAGAACAACGTAAAACTTAGGTCAGCATTGAAAGTTAAAAAAGTATTGGTTTCGCAGCCGAGGCCCGCAGTTATAGAGAAGTCCCCGTTCTACGAATTGTCCGAGAAATACAACGTAGAGATCGCCTATAAACCTTTTATACGTGTCGTGGGCGTATCCCTGAAGGAGTTCCGTGCCCAGCGGGTCGAGATACTGACACATACGGCCGTTATTTTCACGTCGCGCACGACGGTAGACAGCTTTTTCCATATCTGCGAGGAAGCCCGCATCACCGTGCCGGAAACCATGAAATACATCTGCCAGACGGAAGCCGTGGCACTCTACCTGCAAAAATACATCGTTTACCGCAAACGCAAGATTTCGTTCGCCGACGGATCGTTCACGTCATTCATCGAACTGATAATCAAACATAAGGACGAGAAATTCCTGCTGGCGCTGAGCGAGCCCCACAAACCCGAACTTCCCGAGACGCTTGCCAAGCTCAAGCTGGCGGTAGACCCCGTCATTCTGGCACGCACGGTGGCTTCGGAGCTCGAAGACGTACAGCTTGCGGATTACGGACTGCTGGCGCTCTATTCGCCTTCGGACGTCAAGACCCTTGTCGACAAGTTCGGCACCGAAAACCTGCCCGCCGTGGCGGTATTCGGCGAAGGCACGCTGCGCGCCGCCCTTGCGGCAGGCATCACGGTACAAGCCAACGCCCCGACCCCGGTGGCCCCGTCGATGGCCAAAGCCATCGACATCTATCTGCAGAAGGTTCATAAAGGCGAGGAGATAGAACCAGTGGAGTTGGTTACCGATACGGAAAAAGAGGAGTTCATCCGCAGCCAGCAGCACAAACTGGCCAAAAAGAGCCGCACGCGCCGCACTGCCGAACCCCGCAAATAAAATAGCCATGCCCGACTGCTCGCTTCCCCGCACGGAACGGCTCCGTTCGCTCGGTGCCGTGCGCCGCATGTTCGAGAGCGGGGAGAGCGGGTTTATCTTCCCGTTCCGGTACGTCTGGTTCGCCGAGGCCGACGAGATAGCTTCGGTCGAGGTATTGTTCTCCGTGCCCAAGAAATTCCACAAGCGGGCCAACAAACGCAACTTGCTGCGACGCCGTACCAAGGAGGCATACCGGTTGCAGAAACAGACGTTGAAGAACGGCAGCCCGGCGAACCTCGACCTGGCGCTGATCTACTCCTCGAAAGAGGTGCTGCCCTATAAAACCATTCAAAATGCAGTCCGCCGGATTCTGGAAACAGTCGTGGAACACCTTTAAACGCATCTGCGCCCTGCCGCTGATCGCGTTGGTGAAGTTCTACCAGCTCTGCATCTCCCCGTTCACGCCTCCGTCGTGCCGCTTCACGCCGACCTGCTCGCAATATGCCCTCGAAGCACTGCGTAAATACGGGCCGTTGAAGGGGCTGTGGCTGACGCTCCGGCGGCTCGCACGGTGCCATCCGTGGGGAGGCAGCGGTTACGACCCGGTACCCTGAACCCGCAGGTAGACATGCCCGAAAGGCACAAATGCTGCCCGGGACAATAAAAACAATCCGACCTTTCCGGGTCGGATTGTTTTTTCAGACAGCATATACGTGCCCCCGCAGGGCGGAAAAACCGGAGGAACCCGCAAAAGGCAGGCACACAGCCCCTCCCGGCCGGTCGCGCTATCAGTCGCACGTCCCGGGGCAATGTTCGGCCGAAGATTCGAATTCGAGCGTCACATGATGGATCCCGGCCGTTTCCAGCTCCGCTTTGAGCTGTCTCTTGACCGTTTCCATACGGGGCAGCTCTGCCAACACGACATGCGCCGTAAGGGCATTTTCGGTAGTGCTGATCGCCCAGACATGGATGTGGTGCACGGCCTTGACACCCGGCACGGCCTCCATCGTCTTTTCCACCTCGTCGATGCGGATACCCACGGGAACGCCGTCGAGCGACAGACGCAGGCTGTCGCGCGTCAGCGACCAGACCGATGCCACGATCACGGCGGCAACGACAAGCCCGACGACGGGGTCTACGATCGTCCATCCCGTCCACGAGATCACGACACCCGACACCAGCACCCCCACCGACACCAGCGCATCGGCGGCCATATGCAAATAAGCCCCTTTCACGTTCAGGTCTTTGTCCTTATCCTTCATGAAAAGCCAGGCCGTAAAGCCGTTGATCACAACCCCGACGCCGGCCGTCCAGGCGATGGCTCCGCCCTCGACGGGTGCCGGATGCAGCATCCGCCCCACGCTCTCGGCAACGATGACCCCCACGGCGACGAGCAGGATCACGGAGTTGAGCAGCGAAATGAGCACCGTGCTCTTCTTATAGCCGTAGGTATACCGGGGCGTAGCATGGGCCTGTGCAAGGCGGAAAGCCAGCATGGCCAGCAGCAGGCTCGCCACGTCGGAAAGGTTGTGCCCGGCATCTGACAGCAGCCCCATCGACCCGTAATAGAGCCCGACGGCGAATTCGACGACAACGAATGCCACGTTGAGCGCAATGCCGAGGATAAAGGCTTTGTTGAGCGACGTGACCGTATGGTCGTGATGATGGTGTTCGTGTGCCATAACCGTTATATTTCGGCGATCGTATCCCGGATGTCCGAGAGATCGACCAGTTTGTTGACAATGGCGTAGATCGTAAGCCCTGCCGGAGAGTGTATCTGCAACTTGGCCACGATGTTGCGCCGATGTGTGATGACCGTATGGGTCGAGATGCAGAGTGCATCGGCTATCTGCTTGTTGGTCATTCCCTTGACGATGCAGACGACGATCTCGCGTTCGCGGGCGCTCAACGGTTCCTGGCGCTCTTCACGGGGTGCATCGCCGACCGGTTGCATGATCTTTTCGCGCAGTGTCTCGACCGGGTCGTAGACCGAAAGCACGTCGTCATAGGCATTGAGCGTCGCGGCGTCCGTCACGGACATTTGCAACGCAATGCAGCGCAGGCCCTCGCAACCGGTTTGCACCCTCAGTTGCTGGGGCGTACAAAATCCCAGCGAAGCCGGGTTGACGACCAGCACGTCGGGACGATGGCGCGACAACTGCACGGTGAGCTGCGAAATATCGGCGATTTCGAGGATATCGACGTCGGGGGCCGGCAGGCGGCGCAACACGGCGATAATGCCACAGCGCAGGATGGCCGAAGGCTCGGCGACGGCGAGTTTCAACGCCTTCATCGACAGCCTCCTTTCTTGGGAGCGGGTTGCTTCGGAGGCATGTCCCCGGGCTGTGTGCCGGACACCCCGCTCCCCGTCCGCTCCTCGAGCCGCTTGATCGCCGGGATGAACAGACGATCTTCGATATCGTTGTGCGACGCCAGGTCGCGCTCGCAGGTGAAGATGTCAAAAAGCACGCCGTTCAGTTCGTTGGTGCTGCCCGAGGGGTAATAACGGATGATGATCCGCTTCAGTTCGGCGAGTTTCGCCTCGACCTGGTCGTGGTGCCGGCGGAATATGTCGATCGAATAACCCTCGGGATGCTCCCCCCGGAGCAGCCCTTCGACATAGGGGAAAACTTTCTGTTCCTCATAGTCCATGTGCTTGTGCACTTCGGCGACGTACTCGTCGAAGAACCGCAGGATGGCGAAAGCCACGTCGTTATGGCTGCAATCGATCGCCTCGATCAGCTTGCGGCGGATGGCCGGAAGCCGGAAATCGAGGAAATAGACATGCGAATTGCGCAGGTAGCCGACGAGCGCAGCCACCGAGATCGTCTCCGGGTCGGGAGCCTTGTCGTCGGAGTGCATGTTGACGACAGCCAGGAAAGTAGCCGTATCAACCCCGCTGTCGAGGCAGACCTCGCCGATGGTCTTGTCACCGAAACCCAATGCGATACCGAAGCGGCTCATGATAAGCAGCACGGGATAGCGGTCGCAAACCAGGTCGCACATGCGGTCGTCGGAATTGTATCGCCCTATTCTATACATAATATGTTCTATATCTGCAAAAATAACGAATTACCGCACACCGCGCAATACCTAATTTCAGGTATTTGTCCCGGAATCAGCGGTTTCCGATGTCGACATAGGTTGTCTGAAGCATCGTGCGGCCGATATCCAGCAGGCCGGGCGCGGTCTCGCTGACGGCCTTGCCGCTCGTAGCGTCCCACACGGCCTCCCCCGAGGCATCGACCACGCCGAAACCGTCGTTGAACGTATAGTAAGCGAATTTGCGGGGGGGGGTCGGGGCGAAAATATCCTTGCTGTAATCGAAATCCGAATGGTCGATCCCCAGCTGCCCGAGGATCGTGGCGCAGATGTCGATCTGCGAGGCGTAGGTATCGACCACACGCGGTGCAGCGACGGCGCCGCCCAGCCAGATCATCGGGATGCGGTGGCGCAGCGGTTCGTTATAAGAGAGGCTGCGCGGCCACGGATAGCCGTGGTCGGCGACCAGCACCAGAAGCAGATTGTCCCATGCCGGCGAAGCCTTCAGTTTGTCGACCATACGGCCGACGCACTCGTCGGAAAAGGCGAAGGCGTTGAGTTCCTTGTCGTCGAACTTCGAGAACGGCACGTCGAACGGGCGATGGCTGCTCAATGTCAGCATGCCGGCCAGGAACGGCTCGCCCTTCCCGCTCAGGGCGATCACGCGGTCGGCGAACCAGTCGCACATCAGCCGATCGTCGTAGCCCCAGT
>ERZ857951.501-NODE-501-length-51411-cov-4.541027_pt1 | contig 51411 bp, 45 predicted proteins | sample MGYA00519759_ERZ857951 | MGnify/ENA primary metagenome ERZ857951 (study PRJEB31778, sample SAMEA3449377) | human gut metagenome | biome: human gut; feature: human-associated habitat; material: faeces | place: United Kingdom | collected 2010/2012 ...
CCGTGCCTGTAGCCCAAAGGGCGCACAGGCATCGAGAGCAACGCGGCGTGGATTCAGGCAACAACCGCGTTTTTTTGCCAGAATGGCCCCTTTGAAACATATGTTTCAAAGGTAATCCGCTCTAAGTTCGATTCCCCTGCCGGAGGAGCTACGGACTGACGGTTTTGAGCACGATGACCCCGCCCACGATCATCAGCACGCCCAGAACCCGGCCCCAGTTCAGGGCGTCGCCGAACACGGCCACGCCGATCAGAAAGGTGCCCGCCGCGCCGATGCCCGTCCAGACCGCATAGGCCGTGCCGATGGGGATATGCTTCTGGGCCAGGAACAGCAGCCAGCCGCTGGCGGCCATGCTCAGGACCGAGAGGGCGATGGCGGCCGCGCGCCAGGCGGGCGCGGTCTGGGCCAGCTTGAAGCCCAGGGGCCAGCCGATTTCAAACAGCCCGGCGGCGATCAGCACAATCCAGGGGTTCATGCCTCGTCTCCGTCCGGCATCGCGTCCGCGCCGGGGGCGGTCAGGCCCAGGCGGGCCAGGCGGGCGGCTTCCTGTTTGCGCTCGCGCGTGCCCATGGGCCGACGGGATTCAAAGTCCACGCTGCATTCCTGCTGGCGGCAGAAGACCAGAAAGCCGGTGTGCGCGGTCATTCTGTCCTCGGGCCGCAGCCGGTCGGCCACGGGCTTCCAGCGGCGGATCAGGATTTCGCAGACCTCGGTTTCCGCGAAGGGACCCTGCTCCAGGCCCAGCAGGAGCTTGCCGACCTGGTCCACTGTGGGCAGCAGAAAGCCAAGGCTCGCGCCGGGTTTCACGGCTTCGACGGCCTGTTTCAGATATTCCCAGGGGGTGCGCACGTCCAGAAAGAGCGCGTCTGCCCCGCTGACTGCAAAGCCTTCGGCCACATCCCGGTGGTGCAGCTCCACATTGCCGCCCACCCCGGCCCAGTCCAGATTGCGGCGGGCCAGGCGGGTGAATTCCTCGCGCGCGTCGTGGCTGACTACTTTGCCGGTGGGCCCGCAGAACCAGGAAAAGCCCACGGTCAGGCCGCCGGAACCGCAGCCCGCCTCAATGATGGTGCGGCCCGGCCCGGCCCCCAGGCGCAGGCAGATATAGGCGATGTCCTTGGCGTAGATGATCTGGGTCTGGCGCTTGATGCCCTGGAGGCGGTCAAAGAGCGTGGCCTCCAGCACGCGGATGGGAACGCCCAGCGTGGTGCTGGTTTCCGAACCGAAATCCAGGGCCGCCACCTGGGCGGCGGGCAGGGTGCCGTCGTTGCTGTGCCAGTCCCGGCCTTCTTCCAGCCGTTTGATGTAGCGTCTGCCCTTGGGGGTCACAAAGACCACTAACGAGCCGTAGGGAATCATGCTTTTCCTTTCTGTCGCAAAGCCGTGCGTCAATGCCCGGCCGTTACGTTCCGTTACAGCGCCGTTTCGCCCGGAAGCGAAGATGCGGCGGGGTTGTAGAAACAGACTTGGTTGCGGCCGGAGGTTTTGGCCCGATACAGGGCTTTGTCCGCGTATTCCGTCAACTCCTGATTGCTCATGGGGCTGCCCGTCTCGCGCAGAGCCACGCCGATGCTGGCCGTCAGATGCGGGGCCACGGACGAGCTTTGATGCGGGATCCGGAGGTTCTGGATGCGCTTGCGCAAGCGTTCCCCCACGGCCAGCGCCTCGGCGGCGGAAACGCCGGGCAACAGCGCGCAGAATTCTTCGCCGCCGTAGCGGAAGGCCTGGTCCACGGAACCCCGCAGCTCTTCGAGCATGGTCCGGGCAACGGCTATGAGCGCGCTGTCGCCCGCCAGATGCCCGTAAGCGTCGTTATAGAGTTTGAACATGTCCACATCAAGCATGAGCAGGGCCAGCGGGCGGTCCCGGCCGCTTCTGGCCAGGCAGGCGTCGAAATGGCGGCGGTTGCCCGCGCCGGTCAGGCCGTCCACCAGGCTGAGATTTCTGAACCTGTCCTTTTCCTGCTCCAGCAGGCCGGAACGGGCGGAAAGGTCCGTAACATGCCTGCTCACCACGGGCAAGATATTGAGCATGTCCTGCAGTTCGCGTACGCGCACGGGCGGCAGATTTTCCACGCGGCCGCCGTCGCGGATGCGCCGCAGAGAGCGCGAGGCCAGGGTCAGGGGCGAGAGGATGTAACGGTGCAGGACCAGGATGAAGACGCAGAAAATCAGGACAATGAGCACGCCCGAAAGGTAAAAGACGAAATGCGTGCGCCGGGCCGATTTGCTGATGTATTCCATGGCCCAGTGGGTTGCTTCCGCCTCCTTCGACGAGGCGAGGTCGCTCAGTTTCCGTAAAAGCTGGTCAAACTGTTTCCATAGTTCACGGGCCTCCGTGTCGGCATCGGAATGGCGTTGCCGGGCCTTTTCCATAGCCTGGCGGCTTTCGCGCAGGGTGACGCACTGGGCGAGCGCCCGCGGAAGGGTTCCGGGCGCGGCGCGGAGTTTTCCGCAATAGGCAAGCACGCGTTCCGACACGCGCGCATCATCCTCCGCGGGCATGGCCTCATGCCTGTCCTCTCCGGCGTAAACGCCGAGGCGCGCCTCAGTCTGGACAAAAAGGCGCGCGGCTCGCGCCAGTTCCTCTTGCGCGCGGTCGCTGCGTTTTTTCACAGCATCCAGCGCGTACAGCAGGGACTTGGCCGAGGTTGCGTATTCCACAAAGCGGGAATTGGCCTCAAATACCGACTCCGTGGCCAGCGCCAGCGCGTTGACCAGGGCATCCCGGCGTATCTCGGCGTCGGAGGCGTTGTAGACCGTTTCCACGTAGCGGCGCAGGCTCTCGATATTGATCAGGGTGCGCTGATTCTTGAGAATGCCCGGCAGATGGACCTGATTGGTGCTTTCGGCGGCGGTTTTGATTTCCTGGAGATTGTCGTCGACATACCAGTAGACGAGGGCCAGAAGGCAGACCGTGGGCAGAAGCGCCAGGGCGATAAAACGGTAAATGCCGATCCGGTGGAACCTCTCGGCCCGTCCGTCGGGAGACCGTGGCGGGGGCGCCGCTGTTTCTCGGGTATCCATGCGCTGCGCGACAGTGCTCAATAAATGTTGAAGGGGAAATATTTTCTGGTGATGTGGTTGTATTCGCCGTTGACGCGCATGGTCATGAGGGCCTTGTTCAGAGACGCAGTCAGCTCACGGTCGCCCTTGCGCACGCCGATGCGGGCCAGGCTCAGCACGTCGTTGATTTGCAGAGGGTCTCCCACCATGCCGAAATCCTTTCCCGCCCGGCTTTTCAGGAAATCGTAACAGGCCAGGGCGTCGGCCAGCACCACGTCCACCTCGCCCCTGGCCAGCATGCCGAAAAGGTCCGCAAACGGCGCTTCGACCACTGTGGCCACATCCGACCATTCTTTCTTCAGAATATCCAGTTGCATGGAACCGGTCTGCGCGCCGAGCCGTTTGCCGCGCAAACCCTCCTTGGTGACCGGCAGGCCGGGCCGCCCGATGTAGATGGTGCTGGACCTGTAATACGGTTCCGTAAACTCCATGTATTGTCTGCGCTCCGGCAGGGCGGCCAGCCCGGCGATCATCACATCCAGCCCGCCACTGATCATCTTTTGCAGCAGGTCGTCGAACGGTTCGATGACGAACTCGCAACGGGCGTTGATCTGACGGCAGAGGGCTTCGGCCATGTCGCGGTCAAAGCCGGTGTGCTTCCCCTGCGCATCCGTGAAGGCCATGGGCGGATAATGGTCTTCCAGGCCCACGCGCAACACGGCAGGCGCGGCTTTTTCCGCCCCGGCGGGCAGGATGCGCTCCCGAAGGAAAAAAGCGGCCAGCGCGCAGGCGCAAAGCAGAAGCGGGATGCAAACCCGGCGGCAGGAAAAAAGAGGCATGCGCGTTCTCCAGGAAAAATGCGTTGAGAGCGGCGTATCAGAACATCTGACGCATCAGGTCTTCGCCGCCTTCGGAGGTGTCCACCACCGTGCCGTCCTGGGCGCCGGCGTCCGTGGCCGAAGCTCCCTGCAGGGGCATGTCCGCCCGGTAGGCGAAGCCGCCGGACATGACGATGCCCTCGGGCATGGTGAAGTCCTTGGGTTCGTACAACTCCTCCACCACATTGCGGTAATAGCGGAAGATGGGCGCGGCCGTGCGGCCGCCCTGTTCCAGGCGGCCCAGGGACTGCAACTGGTCGTAGCCCACATAGACGCCGGTGACCAGGTAGGGCGTGAAGCCCACGAACCATGCGTCGTGCTCGTCATTGGTGGTGCCGGTTTTGCCCGCGATGAAGCGGCCTTCGATCCTGGCGCGCGAGCCGGTGCCGGCATTGACCACGTTTTTGAGCAGCGTCGCCATGATATAGGCGTTCTGGGGGCTGACGGCCTGCCAGTGTTCCTCGTCCTGGCGGTAAAGTTCGCGGCCCTGGGCGTCCGTGATGGAGGTGATGATCCGGGGGCGCACGCCCAGGCCCTGGTTGGCAAAGGCCGCGTAGGCCTGGGTCAGGTTGAGCGGGGACACGGCCACCGCGCCCAGGCTCACGGAAAGCTCCTGCGGAAAGCTGGGCTCCAGGCCCAGAGCCTTGGCCCGCTGAATCACATTGGCGATGCCCACTTGCTGGGCCACGCGCACGGTGCTGGTATTGCGCGACAGGGCCAGGGCCTGATGCAGGGGCAGCTCGCCCTTGTAGTTGTGCTCGTAGTTGGAGGGTCGCCAGACCTCGTTGGTGTAGGGGTTCACGTAGACGAAAGGCGCGTCCAGCACGATGGAAGACGGCGTGAATCCGAAATCCATGGCTGTGGAATAAACCACGGGCTTGAAGCTGGAACCGGGCTGTCGGCGGGCCTGGGTGGCGCGGTTGAAATGGCTGTCGCCGAACTGGAAGCCGCCGATCAGGGCCACCACGTCGCCGCTCTGCGGCTCCAGGGAGGCCAGAGCCCCCTGTACGGCCGGTTCCTGCTGTAACAGCAGGGGAACGGGCGCGTTCTTTTTGACCTCGGCGGCGTCAAAGGGCACGGTCTGTTGTTCCTTGCGGCCCTTGGCGTTGGTTACGGTGGTTTTGCGCGGCGCGGCGGAAACCCAGATCAGGTCGCCGGGGCTGAGCACCAGCTTGGCGTCCTTGATTGCCGGGGCGTAGATGCCCGCCACTTTGGGATTGGGCTTGCGCGCCCAGGACATGTTGGCCACCGGGATGACGCCGGTATAGCCCTTGCCCAGGTTCACGCGGGCTTCCTTGGCGTCCACGGCGGTGACCACGGCCTTGACCCAGGACTCGCCCGCCAGATCCAGGGGCGTAAAGGAGCTGGCTTCCAGAAAGGCGTGCTGCTTTTCGGCGTCCAGCTGTTCCAGGGGGCCGCGCCAGCCCTGGCGCTTGTCCAGTTCCTCCAGGCCGCGCCGCAGGGCCTGGCCCGCGGCAGCCTGCTGGGCGGGCACCATGGCCGTGCGCACGGTAAGGCCCGCTTCATAGACATAGTCCTCGCCGTACTTGCGGGTGTCCACTCCCAGGGCCTTGAGGTTATGCTCGGTGAAAAATTCGATGAGCAGGCGGCGGGCCTCCTCCAGATACCAGAGGGCGGCCCCGCCCTGGCCTTCGGGCATGCTCCAGTAGACCAGGGGCTCGGCCGCGGCCTGTTCGTATTCTTGGGGGGTGATCCATTTCAGGTCGCGCAGGCGGCCCAGCACGTACATCTGGCGGCCCTTGGCGGCCTCGGGATGGCGAAAGGGATTGTAACTGCTGGGGGCCTTGGGCAGACCGGCGATGACCGCGCTTTCGGCCAGGGTGATGTCCGAAGCGTGCTTGCCGAAATAGGTGCGCGCGGCGGCTTCCACGCCGTAGGCGTGCTCGCCCAGGTAGATCTGATTCAGGTAGATGGTCAGGATCTCGTCCTTGGAGAGATCCTTTTCCAGGCGGTAGGCCAGGATGGCTTCCTTCATCTTGCGCGTGTAGCTGCGCTCGGAGGTCAGCAGCAGTTGCTTGATGAGCTGCTGGGTGATGGTGCTGCCGCCCTCGCCCGCGCGGCCTTTGCGGAAGTTATTGATGGCCGCGCGCGCGATGGCCACCGGGTCCACGCCCATGTGGCGGTAGAAGGAGTCGTCCTCGGCGGCCAGGAAGGCCATGGGCAGAAAGCGTGACATGTCCTTGAGGCCGATGACGAAGCGTTTTTCATGGTAGAGGGTGCCCAGCACCGAACCGTCGCGGGCCAGCACCGTGGTGGCCTGCGGCGGGTTGTAGTCGGCGATGCGGGTGATGTTGGGCAGATCGCGGGAAGCCCAGTACAGGAGCAGGGCCGCGCTGCCGCCGCCCGCCAGACCGCAGACTAAAAAGATGCCCACCAGCCAGAGGGTGAGCTTTTTCCAGGAGAATCTGATCTTCATGGCAGGGCAGTACCGTTTTTTTGCCTTGGCGTAAAGGGCGGGTGGGGAAATCCGAGGCTGGAACGGGACGGCTGCGGGGGGGGGAATGTTGCCGTAAGGATAAATTACAAAATACGGACCGGTCAGGCAGGGCCGCTCTCTGCCGGAAATCCTTTGGGAGCTGAGCCGGGCGGGCAGTGCGGCCTGTTTCCCCGTGTCTGATTTTTCAAATTAGGCACGGGCTTGCGCAGCAACTACACGGCCATGAAGGCCATGTGGGCGCCCGCGAGCAACGGCACACCCCAAAGCAGCCGGCGTTAGCCGTCGGGGGGCTCGTTGCAGGCCTCGGGCGGAGGAACGCGGACAATAAAAAAAAGCGGAAGGGATATCCCTTCCGCTTTTTCCGAAAATTGAAGCTCGGACTACACGCAACCGGTGGGCTTGGGCAGGCCGGCCATTTTGCAGGCGCCTTTGCCGGGGCCGGAGGGGAAGAGTTCGTACACTTCCTTCAGCTTGTAGCCGGTGTTTTTGGAAAGAATGCGCACCATGGGAGCGATGCCGTTCTTTTTGTAGTAGTCCTGCAGGAAGTCGAGGATCTTCTGATGATCAGGGGTGATCTCGGAGATGCCTTCGGATTCCTTCACATATTCCATCCATTCGGGGCACCAGTCGTCAAAACGCAGCAGGAAACCATCTTCGTCAACTTCAAAGCTTTTACCTTTATAGGTGATCTCAGCCATGCGTGTCCTCCTTGGACAGATATTGCTCAACTCGCCGGGACGATATGCCCTGGCGCTACGCCAGCCGGAATGTCCGACCCCGGCCGAATTCCGCTTGGAAGCGCGATTGAGAACCCAATCGCAATACACGAGCCCTTATGTCATAAAACGGTGTCGATGGCAAGCCCCGCGCACTTTTTTTCACGTCTCCCAGCACATTTGTCGGAAAAATTTGCTATATATTCCAAATAGCTATTCCAGATGGCGACGCGGCCCGGATCAAGCTCAGCCCTTATTTACCGCCGTTGTTTCGCGGCGCGCCGCGCATGGTGAAGGCGCGAGAGCATTTCAACGTGAAACAGCCCCTAAACCAGATGCACTTCGTTGCGCGCCCAGTACAACAGATGGGCATGTTCCTTGACGTCGGCGATGACCGCTTCCTCGGCTTCGCGGTTTTCCATTTCGCGCAGACGCAGAAAGACCTTGCGGTTGCCTTCCTGATTGTTGGCCGAGAGCACGGAGAGTATCCGGGCCCCGTGCGCGCGCAGCAGGTCGAAGACGGGCTTCATGGCTCCGGGCTGGTTGGCGATTTCAATGCCCAGCTGGATGCCGCCCTCGCGTACGCCGGTAATGCTCACCAGGGCCTTGAATACGTCCTGGTCCGAAATGATGCCCACCAGACGTCCGCTTTCCTCCACCACGGGCAGGCCGCCGAACTTGTTGTCCAGCATCAGCATGGCCGCTTTTTCCACGGTATCCGTGGGTTTGACTGTGAAGGGCCGGGGCGTCATAATATCTTTGGCCTTGAGTTCGGCCAGCAGGTAATGCATCTCATACATGTCGAGGGTAGTGGCCTTGGAAGGCGAGGCGTCCCGGACATCGCGGTCTGAAATGATGCCCACCACATGGCCCTTGTCGTCCAGCACGGGCAGACGGCGTACGCTGTTGTCGCGCATCAGCTTGCCGATTTTGAGCAGGGACGTTTCGGGCGTCACGGTAATCACTTCGGTGGTCATCCAGTTCTGTACGAGCATGCTTCCTCCCCTGGGCGGTTGAAATCGTTGGCGCGGGCGTGGCGGGCGGCCGGCCGGTCCGTGCGCCGGGAACCGTGTTCCCGGCTTTATCCATACACCAAGGGCGGGCTGCCGCACAAGCCCGCCATGGCGCGACGCCCGCGGGCCGTATGCCTTTTTTCGGCGGAGGGAGTGGAGACATGGATTTATATCTGGATTGCGGCAACGGCATCAGCGGCGACATGACCCTGGCCGCCCTGGTCCATCTGGGGCTGGATATTGCCCCTCTGGCGTCGGTCCTGGCCCGCGCCGGTGTGAATTGCCGCATTGAGACCTGGCCCGAGACGCGCGTCGGCGGCCCCGGCAGGCGGGTGGACGTGAGCTGGGACGAGGTCCAGCCCCTGCGCCATCCGGCGGACATCGCGGCCGTCTTCGCCGTCCTGGATATGGGCGGCGCGGCGCGGCAACGGGCCTTGGCCGTGCTGGAGGCCCTGACCCTGGCCGAGGCCGAGGCGCATCAGATTCCGCCGGAAGAGGTGCACTTTCATGAGGTGGGGGCCATCGACACCCTGGTGGACATCGCCGGGGCCTGCTGGGGCCTGGAGCAACTGGGCGTGCGCCGGGTTACGGCCTCGCCCCTGCCCTGGTTTTCCGGCACGGTGCAATGCGCCCACGGGCTGATTCCGCTGCCCGCGCCCGCCGCTGCCTGGCTGATGCGCGGCAAGCCCGTGCGGCCCACGGACGCGCGCGAGGAATTGGTCACGCCCACGGGCGCGGCTCTGGTCCATGTGCTGGTGGATGAATTTACGGACGGCCCGCTGGGCGTGCTGCGCGCCTTGGGCACGGGCTACGGCTCGCGTCCGGCCCCGGGGGGGCTGCGGGCCTGGCTGGCGGAGCCCGCGCCCGAAGCCGTGTCGCACGCGCGGGGCGGCCGGGAACAGGTGCTGCAACTGGAGACCCATCTGGACCACCTCAGCGGCGAGGAGCTGGGCATGGCCCTCACGGCCTTGGCCGCGTCGCCCGAAGTGCTGGATGTGCTCTGGCTGCCCGGCATCGGCAAGAAAAACCGTCCCGCAGGCCTGCTGCGCGTGCTCTGCCGCCCGGAGGACGAGGAGGGCGTAAGCCTGGGCCTGCTGCGCCATACCCACAGCCTGGGCCTGCGGCGGCAATGCCTGGAACGGCTGGTGCTGCCGCGCGAGGCGGCGGAGCTGATCGACGCGGGTGAACGCCTGGAAGCCAAGGCCTATATCCTGGAGGGGCGGCGCTACGTGCGCGCCGAGGCCGAGGCCGTCAAATCGGCGTCGGCCCGCCTGGGGGTGGGCGCGCCCGCCCTGCGTTTCAAGGCCTGAAGCGCGGGCCGGGCTTGCTTCCGCTTCGGCTTCAGCGTATGAGCGGGGTAAGGCATTCATGCCTTTTATTTAGGAGGTAAGCAATGAAAATGTACGCTGTATGGCGACCCTTGAGCCTGTGCGCCGTGGCCGCCGTCGTGTGGATGGCCGGAGGCCTGAGCGCCAATGCCGCGCCCGTCGCCGACACGGAAAATACCCCGGTCGTGGCCGGTCATGCTCTGCCCGGCAAAACCGTGGCGGACAGGGACGATGGCCGCAAGCGTGAAGATTTTGAACGTCGCCAAGACCGTAAACGCGAGGATTTCGAACGCCGCCAGGACCGCAAGCAGGATCAGTTCGACCGGCGCGGAGACCGCAAGGCGGACAAGCAGGACCGCAAATACGACCGCCGTGACGACCGCCGGGACGGTAAATATGATCGTCGGGACGACCGCCGCTATGACGGACGTCATGACCGCGACCATTACGACCATCGCCGGGACGATCGCGACCACCGCCGCGACGGGCGCTATGACAAGCGTCGCGACGACCGGCGGGATTATGACCGCCGCGGCCATCGCGGCCCCGGCCCCCGCCATGACGACCGCCGTCCGGACCACATGCGCACGCTGTAAAAAAACGAACTCGGATTCTTGAATCTGAATGTGAAAAGCGCGCCCCGTTTGCACGGAGCGCGCTTTTTCGTCATTAATTTCTCCGCACCGGGTTCAAGGTCGCCGGTTGCTTGCTTTATCCGTACGGCTCACACGTCCGCCCAAGGCTCGCCTTTCTTGGCAGAAAACAAAAATCCTAATTTAGAAACAGCCCCTAGCCTTCCTGGCACTTCTTCTTGAGAGTCTCAGCCACGGTTTTGCCCAGCTCATGGCAGGCGCGGAATACGTCCTTGTCCGGAGCCCAGTTGCACTTCACGGGATCGGCGGGCATGTCCATATTCATGGCGGCCAGCTGTTCCTGGAGATATTTGGGCGCTTCGCCCGACCAGCCGTAGGAGCCGAAGGCGCCGCCCACGCGGTTGAGCGGCCGCAGCCCCTTCATATAGGTGAGCTGCGCGGCCACCAAAGGCAGCACCGTGTTGTTGTGGGTCGGCGAACCGGCCAGCACGGCTCCGCAGTCGGCCAGTTCGGTCATCACCGCGCTGTGGTGGTTGTGCTTCACGGACATGATCCGCGTGGGCACGCCGTTTTCCTCCAGGCCGCTGCATGCGGCATAGGCCATGCGCTCCGTGGACTGCCACATGGTGTCGTAGAAAATCAGGGCGCGCTGCTGCGGCTTCTGCTCGGCCAGGTTGCGGTACATGTCGATGATGAAGCGCACGGCCTTCTCGCCCCGGTGGATCAGGCCGTGGTCCGGAGCGATCATGTCGATGTCCAGCTTTTCCACCACGGGCAGGGTTTTGAGCACCATGGGGGAATAGGGCAGTATGATGTTGTAGAAATATTCCTTGATCCGCTTCACGAATTCGCCGTCGTCCCCGAAATCGTCCGCGAAACGGGCGCTGCTGGCGATGTTCTGGCCGAAGATGTCGTTGCTGATCAGCAGTTTTTCCTCGGGAATGTAAGAAACCATGCTGTCCGGCCAGTGCAGCATGCGGGTTTCCTGAAAGACGATGTTGCGGCTGCCGATGTTCAGGATGTCGCCGCTTTTCACGGCCTGCACGGGCCAGTTCTTGCCCGCGAAATACCCGGCCATGGACTTGAGCCCGGCCTGGGAGACGAAGATTTTTTCCGGCTTGACCCGCTCCACCACTTCTGCCAGGGAGCCCGAATGGTCCAGTTCGATGTGGTTGCAGACGATGTAATCCACTTTTTCGGGTGCCAGGGTCTTGGCTAGACGGCAGAGCAGCGTGCCCGCGCAGCCGGGAGCCACAGTGTCTATGAGCACGTTTTTCTGGTCTTTGATCAGATAGGCGTTGTAGGTGGAGCCGTCCGGCGAGCGGGAATAGCCGTGAAAGTCGCGGTGATCGTAATCAACGCAGCCCACCCAGAAAATGTCTTTTTTGATTTCAACAGGTTGCATGTCAATTCTCCAGAAAGTGCAAAGTGGAAAGGAAATTCTCCGTCATTAAAAGCCCCGCCCCGCCGGCGGACCGGCAAGGCGGGGAAAGACGGAAATACAAACCGCAATCAAAACTTAGGCGGGATTGAACTGGTCCTTGCTCACGCCGCACACCGGGCAGACCCAGTCGTCGGGAAGCTGATCGAAAGGCACGTTGTCATGTTCCGCCGGGTCATATTCATAGCCGCAAACGCTACAGACGTATTTCTGCATGGATATTCTCCTTTTTTCGATCCGCGCGCACGGGCCGCGCGGTCATGCTTGCCGAAATTAGAGTAATTTTATTTTGAAATGCTCTAGTTCTCAGCCTTCCACAGCCCGTGCAGATTGCAGTATTCACGGGCGGTCACCTTGGCGGCGTCGATTTCGAAGAAGGCTTCGGGCGCGTCGCCGGGCTTGAGGAATTTGGTGTAGCTTCTGCCGTCGGCCAGCAGCTCGATCCACTCAATGTAATGTTTTTCTTCCATGGGATGGGCCATGCTGCCCACCTTGACCTTGTAGCCGCCGTCCACTTTTTCGATCACCGGCACGTGTTTCTCCAGCGCGCCGTCGGTGGAGCCTTCCTTCATGAGCTTCATGGGCTCGCCACAGCAGACGAGTTCAGCGCCGCCGCCGTGCAGAACTTCAACAATATTACCGCAATGGGTGCATTTATAAATTTCCAACTGGTTGGGCATAATAATCCTCGCTATGTCATAAAAAACTATGAAGGCATCGGCCTTTCGGGGCTCGGATGCCCGGCCCGCAAACGGGGCGGATTTGCAAACACACCGGCGGGCCGGACCCGCTGGAAGGCCTTTCGGCGTTGTGGCCGGGCCGGATGCGCCGACCTGCCGTTCACCGAAATTCCGATACAGATTTTGGGCTAAAAACGGTTTTTTGTAAAGGCCTTTTACGGGTAATAAGAATATTTCTTATTTGTGGGCGTCTTCAGGCGACGGAACCGTGTTGGTCGACGCCGGATCAACATGCGCCGGGGAGGGAGAGCTTTCATCCGGTCCCACGGCCGCTTCCGCAGGAGGTTGGCCGGGAATCCGGGCTGTGGGGGAGTCGGCGGTTTGAGCGGGCTTTGTGCCGGGCGTCGGGGCGGTTGTGGTGGGCGTTGCTTTGCGGCGCGCGCCCAGCACGTTGGGCAAAGTGGCCTTGAGATTGCCGGTCACCAGAAAAGAGACGGCGTGGCGTCCGGCCAGCTCACGCCGGAGCGAGGCGGAACGCACCAGCAGGCCGGCCTGGGCCCCGCCTTCCACATACATGACGGTGCGCACGGCCAGCGGCAGGTGCAGGAGCTGCTGGGCAAAGGCGTAGGCCTCCACGGGTTCGCGGCAGTGCAGGAAGAGAATTTGGCCGTCGCCGTCCTGGGCCACGGCGGAAATGGAGTAGAGAGGGCCGCCCGGAGCCCAGAGAATGCGCCGTTCGGCATTAATCATCCGGTAATTCTGGACCACCAGGCCGTAGTGGTCGATGCGCTGCCGCCAGTCGGGGCTGTCACGATCCAGGATGGCCGCCGGGGGCAGATTGGGGCTGTCGGGCCGGGCTACGAAAAAGGCCCCGAAGCGCTGGACCAGACGCTTGTTGTTGACGTGTCCGCCCTGGCGCATGTAGCCGGTGCTGGTGCTGCCGTCGGGCAGATACATGCTGGCGTTGATGGCCGCCGTAAGATCGTATTGCTCGCCCCAGTCGCTCAGGGCGCGGGCCGGGCGGCCGTCCTGCGAGCTGGCGCAGAGTATGAAGTCGAACCGGGCGGGGTCAATGCGCAGGGCCGTGAGCCGCGCTTCGCTGTCGTTGAGCTGAAATTCGCCGAAGGCCAGGCCGGGTTCCAATTGCGTCCAGGCCGGGCGGCCGTCCCGGTCCACGCCCTGTTGGCCGGGGACCGGCGCGGGCGGAGGCATGTTGCCGTTTGCACTGTTGCCTGCTTCGGCTTTGCCGCTGCCGGGCGCATTGTCGGCAACTTCCGGAAGCGCGGCCTGATCGGCCGTGAAATCGGGGGACCCATTGTCCGCAAGGTCAGCCGCCGGAACGGACGAGGACAGGAACAGCAGCCAGCAGAGCAGGGTCAGGCCGCGCACGGGCGCAAACCAGAGCCGGGCACGGGGGCGGGCGTGCTGTGGCGCGCGGCACGGCACCAGGGGGAAATAATCCGAAACGCTGTCATCACAGCGGGTTATCTTTGACCGTAAAGGCACGTACATGGTTTTCCCTTACGACCAAGTCCGGTCTTTGGCAAGACGGAGCACGTCGGAGGGAAGACGGGAAACAGAGGGCGGCATTGACATATCAGCTTATCTTGATATACACATAATTAAGTTGCTCAACGACACGCAAGCGGCCCGCGGGCCCGATGTCTACTTTGAAAAATAAGACACACAAACCCGTAAGGGGTTGCGCGCCGCCGCGGGCGGCGTGGCATCCCGCCAGGCCCCGGCCAAGGAGCGGAACATGCAGATAGGCACGCTGATTCAAGCCGCCAAAGCGCCTTTTTTCTCCCTGGAATTTTTTCCTCCTTCGGACGAGGCCCAGCTGCCGGGCTTTTACGCCACAGTGGAACAGCTGCGCGCCCTTGATCCGCTCTTTGTGTCCGTGACCTACGGCGCCGGGGGCGCGCGGCAGCACAGCACCCTGGCCGTCACGGCCGAGCTGGCTAGGCGCGGTTTCACCACCATGGCCCATCTGACCTGCGTGGGGGCCGAACCCGGGAACATCGCGGCTTTCCTCAAGGAGTTGCGCGCCGCCGGTGTGGGCAATGTGCTGGCTCTGCGCGGCGACCCGCCCAAAACAGGCAACTGGGACTGGAAACAGGGTTATTTTCAGCATGCCGCCGACCTGGTGGCCTTCACGCGCGAGCATGAACCGGACATGGGCATCGGTGTGGCCGCCTATCCCGCGCCGCACCCCGAATCCCGCTCCTTTGCCCTGGACCGCCGGTACACGGAGGAAAAACTGCGCGCCGGGGCGGACTTTGCCGTGAGCCAGCTCTTTTTTGACGTGCGCGAGTATGAAGCCCTGGTGGAAGATCTGCGCGCCAAAGGGCTGAATGTGCCGGTGGTGCCGGGAATTCTGCCCATTCAGAGTTTCGATTCCCTGCGCCGGGTGCTCTCGCTGTGCGGGGCCAATATCCCGGGCAAGCTCTATCTCAGCCTGGAGGAAGCCCACCGCAAGGGCGGGGCCGAGGCCGTGCGCGACGCGGGCCTGGATTTCGCCGTGCGCCAGATCTGTCAGTTGCTGGAGTGCGGCGCGCCGGGCATCCACCTGTATACCCTGAACAAGGGTGATCTCTGCCTGCAGATCGCCGAGGAAGTGGGCATGTAGCGCGGCGCGCGAGCAAGACCTGCGGGACGCCGCGCCGCGTTACGGCTACAGCGGGGCAGGGGGGCCTGGGGGCGGCCCAAACGCCGGGAGGCGTAAAACCACTGTGTCCGCAGGGCTCGGAATACCTCATCACATACGACAAGCCCACTAGGGCGTGTTAACACTACGTTCTTTCGCCCGCTGGCGTCGTCGAACTTCACCTTTTATTCCGGTCACGTACCGTAAGAGTACGCTCCCTTCATAAAAGGGTCGTTTTCCTAGCCAGCGAACAAAATCCCAGTAGTGTTAACGCGCCCTAAAACAATTATCTTTAGAAAGGTAACCTGCTATAAATACAAAATAACTCTGTCCACGGACGGAGAACGGATTGACCCTGACGCCGCGCCGCGCGTGTTGACCCTCCCCCGCCGCCGGAGATATATGCTGCGGCATGCCTATTGAAAAAAATCATCGCCGCCTGCTGCTGGCCGTCTGTACGGCGCTGTTCTTCATGCCGTTCATGATGGCCGGGGTCAACGCCGTTCTGCCGCCCCTGGGCGAGAGCCTGCGGGCCAGCGCCCGCCAGCTCGGCCTGGTGGGGGCCTTCTATTCCCTGGGGCTGGCGGTGTTCCAGCTGGCTTCGGGCAGCCTGGGCGACATCTGCGGCCGCCGCCGCGTCTTCCTCTGGGGCATGGGCGTCTTCGCCCTGGCCGGGGCCCTGCTCGGCTTTGTGGATTCCGCGCCGCTGTTTCTGGTTTTGCGCTTTGTGCAGGGCGTGGGCGGTGCCATGTTCAACGCCAGCGGCCTGGCCCTGCTGGCCTCGGCCGCGCCGCCGGGCCAACGCGCCAGCTATCTGGGCTTCAGCGGCGCGGCGGTCTATGCCGGTATTGCCTGCGGCCCGCCCGTGGCCGGATTCATCGCGGGCTGGCTGGGTTGGCGCTGGTTGTTCTGGGGCAATGCCCTGGCCGCCGCCGGGGCGTTTCTGCTCATGAAGTACTGCGTCAAGCTGGAATGGCGCACGGCCGAGGGCCAGCCCTTTGACTGGTGGGGTTGCATCATTTACGGCTGCGCCATGGCCGCCCTGACCTTCGGCGCGTCGGAACTGGCGGAAAGCCCGGTTCTGGCCTGGGGCCTGCTGGCGTCCTTCGCGCTTCTGCTGGCCGTATTCTGCCTGCTGGAGCTGAAAAGCCGCTATCCTCTGCTGGACATCCGCCTGCTGGCCCGCAACCGGGTCTTCGCCCTGTCCTCGCTGGCGGCCTTTGTCAATTACAGCTCCTTTTTCGGCATGCTGTTTTTTTTCAGCCTCTATCTGCAGGTGGGGCGCGGCATGAGCGTGCAGGAGGCCGGTTTTTTTCTGGCGCTGCAATCCGTGGTGCAGGCCCTGACCACGCCGCTGGCCGCGCGCCTCTGCAATGCCTGGAATCCCGGCTATGTCAGCGCCGTGGGCGTGGCTCTGTGCGGCCTGGGGCTCACGGCGGCGGCCTTCCTGCAACTGGACTCGCCCCTGAGTCTGCTGCTGGGGGCGCAATGCCTGCTGGGCGTGGGCATCAGCCTGTTCGCCCTGCCCAACACCACCATCATTCTGGAAAGCGCCGGGCCGGATCACGTGGGCCAGGCCTCCGGGCTCACCGGGGCCGTGCGCACCGGCGGCCAGCTCTGCAATATGGTGGTCATCACCCTGACCCTGAGTCTTTTTCTGGGCCAGGAGGCCGTGAGCATAGCCAATATCGACGGTTTTCTGCGCAGTATGCGCACGGACCTGATCATTTTCGGCCTGCTCAATCTGCTGGCCGTGGGCTTTGTCCTGGCACGCAATCGGCAATAAGGCAGGGCGGATGCCCGCCGGTCGCGCCGGGAAACACAGGCCCTGGCCGCAACCGGCAGGAGTCGCTATGCCTTCATCAACAGAGACCGGCGGGCCGGACCTGCGCATCGGCATTTTTTTCGACGGTACGGGCAATCATAAGGATCTGCGCGCAACCGCGGCCCGGCCCACTAATATCGCCGCCCTGTACGATCTTTATGCCACGGACGGCCAAAGCGTGTTCGCGGCCTATGTGCCGGGCATCGGCGTGTATGATTCCGCGGGCAATCTGCGCGGCGATCCCCTCTCTCTGGCCACGGGACTGGGCAAGTCCGGCGGCTATGCCCGCATGGCCGACGCGGCGGAAGGCCTGCTGGCGGTCTTTCAGCGGGTCTGGCCTTTCCCGCCCGCGCGGATCGTGCTGGATGTCTTCGGTTTCAGCCGGGGCGCGGCCCTGGCCCGGCACTTCGTCAACGCGGTGTTGCTGGCCGGTCTGCCGGACCCCCGCCGCCCCATGGACGCGAGCGCGGTGCCCCGTCCCATCCGTCCCAACCTTCGGGTCATCCGGAACCAGGGCTACGGTCGTCTGGACTGCCCGCTGGAGATCGGTTTTCTGGGCTTGTTCGATACTGTGGGGTCCTTCGGCCTGCCCGGCAATGCCGACGAAGGCGATTTCGACGTGGCCCTGGGACCGGAAATCGTGGCCCGGACCCTGCACCTGACCGCCGCCAACGAGTACCGCCGGAATTTTCCCTTGCGTTCCATTTACGACGGCGCGCCCAATACCGGCAATGAGGCGGCCTGCCCCGGCGCGCACGGGGATGTGGGCGGTGGCTACGCGCCGCCCGGCGCGGCAAATCCGGAACATATCCTTGTGGGCGCGGCGGAGGTCAGCGCCCGACGCGGCGGCGGGTCCACCGTGTATGTCTTTCCGGACACGCCCCCGGAACTGGAAGCCCTGTTCCGGCGCATACTGACCCCCTGGCCCGGCAGGTCCCCGGCCGCTCTGGCCCGGGAGGCCCTGGATAAGCACGGCCTGGTGCTGCGCCGCGCTCCGCAGGCGGCCAGTGAGGGCGACGAGATATTGCGGGTGCGGTTTTTCGTGCCCAAGCGCACGCGGGAGACGCTCGGCCTCGTGCCGTTGCGCCGCATGCGGGACAGTGCCGCGCGCCACGGCGCGCCCTTCCGGGAGCTTGACCCGGAGCGGGAGCGAGAGGCCTCGCGGGTTGCGGCGGCGCGGGCGGGAGACCCCCTTGCTTTCTGGCGGGACTATATCCATCTTTCCGCCGTGGCGGACACCCGCTACAGCCGCTGCTTCAGCCTGTCCGCCGACGGGCGGGTGATATGGCGGCCCGGCCTGACGGAGGCGGATCTGCCCAAAACACGACATATCGCGGACGGCATTTTTCTTGTGGACGGTCCGGCGGCAAGCGGCAGACGGGTCATCTTCGATAACGGACGAAAAAAGTAAGAAATTTAATTCAATGTATTTCCATAGGTTATCTGAAAAAATGGCGTTATGACGCCAAAAAGCGTAAAAAAGTCTAAAGTTTCACGGTGGAAGGCCGAAAACACCAACAGGGACGGAAAATATCATGGCCGATACGACCACCGCGCAAATGCGCATCATGCTGCAAGGCTATGAGCAGCAATTGCTGGCGGCCCGTCGGCTGGCCCGTTTCCGCGTGCGGCGGCGTCTGGCCGAAGGGCTGGAGCCGCAGGACCCCGACCCGTCCGTCAAACGCCGCGCCTATGTGGAAAAAGTGGCGCAGGAATTGTTTGACAGCCTGATCTTCACCGGCAGCGACAATCCCGTGGTGGAGGAAATCCGCCGGGAACTGGGCAAGGCCGTGGGACAGGAGGTGCAGTTCACCTACCCGCCGGGCGGCAGACTCTGCATCGTGGGCCAGGGCCCCGAGGGGCCGCGTCCCCTGAGTGAAGAGGAACAGCGCCGCACGCGGCATGTTCTCTGGCGCATCACGCGCCAAAAGGTTGACCAGAGCATGTTGGAAAAGCCGTCCGGGCAATAGGGGGACATGCGCCCCGTGCCGGACGCGAGCGGAGCCGGCGTCGAGAAGCCGTGAGGCGGGAGGACGCCTGCTCTGGATTGGAGAAAAAGGATATGGAAATTCAGACCAATACAAACCCGTTACTGGATCCCTACGCTACCGGCCTGGAAAAAAGCGGCGAGGCCCGCGCCCGGGCCAGAACGGAAAGCCAGTCCGACGGAGAGCGGGGCGATACGGTGAGCGTCTCCCAGGACGCTCTGCTGCTGACCGAGGCCCGCCGCACCGCGCAGAATACGCCGGACGTGCGCGCCGACAAGGTGGAATCTCTGCGCATCCAGGTAGCCAACGGCACCTACCAGCCGGACAGCCGCCTCATCGCGGCCGGACTGGTCCGGGAGGAGCCGGGCCTCTTCCGAATATAGGCAACGTGTCTCCGTCCCGTCCGCGTCGTCTATTCGGCGACGGGCGTATGCACGATGTTTTTTCGCCGCTTCCCGTAAGGGGGGCGGCTTTTTTCATCTGGAACATTTAACTTTGAACTGCTCCGGGCATGCTTCCTGCATAAAGGTTTACGCCGGTTCTCCGGCAAGGAGCATGCGCCATGAAATTGACGATCACCCGCCATTACGCCCTCTGGTTGGCCGTAGCGGCCCTGCTGCTCTGCTGGGCCCTGCCCGCCCAGGCGGTACGCATCAAGGATATCGCCACCTTTTCCGGAGTGCGCGACAACCAGCTCATCGGCTACGGCCTGGTGGTGGGCTTGGCGGGCACCGGCGACAAAAAGGATTCCGTCTTCACCCTCAGTTCCATGAAAAACATGATGGACCGGATGGGCATCGGCGTGAATTCCTCGGCCCTGAAAATCAAGAACGTGGCCTCGGTCATGGTCACGGCGCGCATGCCGGTCTCCTCCAAGCCGGGCAGCCGCCTGGACGTGACCGTCTCCTCGGTGGGCGACGCCACTTCCCTGCTGGGCGGCGTGCTGTTGCAGACCGCGCTCAAGGGCGTGGACGGCAAGACCTACTGCCTGGCCCAGGGTTCGTTGACCGTGGGCGGCTTTTCCGTCACCGGAGCGGCGGCCAGCACCCAGAAAAACGTCAATACCGTGGGCCTGATCCCCGGCGGCGGCATTGTGGAGCGGGGCATCCCCTTTGAGTTCAACCAGCAGGACAAGCTGACCCTGAACATGCGCGTGGGGGATTTTTCCACGGCCCAGCAGATCGCCGAGCGTCTCAACGCGGCCATGGGCGGCCCTTACGCCCGTGCCGTGGACGCCATGAGCGTGAGCGTGGACGTGCCCCCCCAGTACAAGAGCAATCTCGTGCCCCTGATGGCCTCGGTGGAGAACCTGGAAGTAACCCCGGACACCGCCGCCAAGGTGGTGGTGGATGAAAAGACCGGCACTGTGGTATTGGGCCGGGACGTGCGCATTTCGCGCGCGGCTGTGGCTCACGGCAACCTGCAGATCACCGTCCAGGAAAGCCAGCAGGTTTCGCAGCCCGGTCCCTTTTCCCAGGGCCAGACCGTGGTCACGCCCCAGACCGACATCAACGTGCGTGAAGAAAACCGCCGCCTGGTCATGGTGGAAGGGGCCACCCTGCAGGAACTGGTGGACGGCCTGAATGCCATCGGGGCCACGCCCCGCGATCTGATTTCCATTTTGCGCAGCCTGCAGGTGTCGGGCTCGCTGCATGCGGAGCTGGAGGTGATCTGAGATGACCGCGCCCCTCAATGCCGTCCCGGCCGCGATCCCGCCGGAAAGCGCCCGCAACGAAGGTTCCCGCCGCGAACTCCAGGCCAAGCTCGCCGGTCTGGGCGATCTCGGCGGAAAAAAGATTTCGCCTGAGGCCAAGGCCAAGAAACTGCGCGAAGCCTGTGAGGGTTTCGAGTCGGTTTTCATCCAGAAGATGTGGCAGGAAATGCGCAATACCCTGCCCAAGAACGGCCTTCTGCATGGCCGCGATGAGCAGTACTGGCAGGACATGTATGATCAGGAATTGTCCAAAAGCATGACCTCGGCCGGCGGCATCGGCCTGGCGGACATGATGTACGATCAGCTTTCGCGCAATCTGGTGTCGGCCAGCCGAGGCGCCGCCGGGTCGGGTCGCGGCGCGTCCTTTACGCCCACGGCGGCCCCGCTGCTGCAGGCGGCGCCGAAAACTCCGGAAGCTACGGCGGTTGCGGACGCGCCGTCAGCGGCCCATGCCGCCCAGGCCCCCCAGGCTGCGGGCCGCAGGGATGCCGTGCCCTCCGTCTATGACGGCGCGGCTCCGCAGAGCGGCGCCATGGACCGGCAAGCCGCCGCGTCCCGGGTGGCTGCCTCTGCCGACAACGGCGCGGACGCGCGCAGCGGGACAGAAGCCCTGAGTAATCCTGAAGTGGAACGGGCTTTGGCCGCCCTGCGGGCGCAGCAGGCCCTGGCCCCGCCCGCGCAGGGACGGGTGGAAGCCGTGCCCGCCGGACAGGGCGTGAGGCGGCAGGAAGCGTCTTCCGGCCTGGAACTGGCGCAGATGGCCCAGCGCGAGGCCGGGGACAAGCTCGGCCCGCGTGCCGTGCGGCCTCCATTGCGGCATCCGGCGCGGCCCGACGGGGCCCTGCTTCAGAACGCGGCCTTTACTCAGGCCGCGCCGTCGGCGCAAAGCATAAGCCAGTCGGCCATACCTGCGGGAACGCCCACGGCCGTGCAGGCGGCCATGTCTTTTGCGGGAGCCATCCCCGGCGCGCCTTTGGCGTCGGCGGCGCAGCCGGGGGTAATGCCCGCGCCGCAGACTCAGGGCCAGGGGCGGAATCCGGCGCAGGCCGCCGACGCCGCGCCGCCAACCCGCACAGTGCGCTACACCACCAATATTCCACAGAAAGGCCGCAGGCGCGGCCAGGAGCTGATCCGCACCCTGAACACGGACGGCACCGGGCCGAGCAGTCGCGCGGGCGCGGGCCTGGCCGCCTATCATGCCGCCCAGATCCAGGCGCAGCCCCAACCCGCCCAGGACGCTGCCCAAAGCTCCGTTCAGAATTCCGGCCGGACTGTCGCCCCGGCTGGCGCGCAGGCGGCGAATCCGGCACCGGTTCAGGCCGCCGCACAGCCCGCGCCGCACGCCGGAGACCAGGCCGTGCCGCCGCTGACCGCGCGTTCGGCGGAGGGCCGGAGCGCATCAGGCAACGGCGCGGCGGATTCCTTTGCCATCCCGCCGCTGACGGCCGGGGATCTGCGCGGCTAGTAAAATTGTTCTCATTTGAAAGGTGAGACGCATGCAACCCTGCGGGTTTTGCGGCGTCCAGGCCGCCGTGAGTCAGCGAAGCCCCATGTTTTTTTTGCTGTGCGATCTTCACGCCCAATCGACAGGCGAGGCGTGACATCTCACTCGAAACGTTGATTCAGGTATGACCGTTTAAAAGGGCATGGATTTTGCTTGATCGGGATCAGGCGGCAGTTTCTGCCCGGCGCGCGGTATGCCGCCCGCAGGCGGCTCCCTGATCGTCAAGGCCAAGCGAGGCAGTATGTACCAGAGAATTAAGGAAAGTTTATCCCGCCAGGACAAGGCGCTCGCGCTGTTGCGCGATCTGCTGGAAGAGGAATACCACATCCTGCTGGCGCGCGACACGGACGGCGTGGTGGCGCAGGAATTTTCCGTCCAGGAGCTGATCCGTCAGCTGGCCGTGGAAAAGACCACGGTCATCAAGGCTCTGGGCGGCGTGCGCGTGACGGAATACGCCCGCTCGCTGCCCCAGGAGCAGGGCGAGGCCCTGCGGGCGTTGTTCCGCTCCGTGGATCAGGGCGAGCAGGAGGTTTCACGCCAGGCCTCGCGCAACGCCCAGCTTTCCCTGGCGCTGCTGGACCAGAGCAGCCGCACGTTGCAGGCCCTGACCAGCAGGGCTATGCCTCCCAGAGCCGAAACCTACGGACGCAGGGGCGGCATGCGCCCTGAAATGCATCCTCAAGCGGCCATTATTTCCGGGAGGCTCTAAACCATGCTCTATGGTCTGCTCAACATCGGCCAGTCGGCCCTCAACGCCTCCCAGGCCTGGATCTCGGTCACCGGCAACAACCTTGCCAATGCGGATACCGAAGGCTACTCGCGCCAGTATGTGGACCAGCGCGACGCCGGCGGCCTGACGGCCAAGCCGGGCGCGCAGGGGCTGGGGGTCAACGCCCAGCAGATCATGCGTTTCTTCGACTCGTTCCTGGAGCGGTCCTACGTGCGCCAGGCCACCAATTCCGCGCGTTGGGACGAGCAGGACACCATCATGACCTCGCTGGAGAATATCTTCAACGAGTCCAACCGGGCGGGCCTCAGCTCCTCCCTGAACAAATTCTTCACCGCCTGGCAGGATCTGGCCCTGCGCCCGGAGGACACGGCCACCCGCGAGAGCCTGCTTTCCTATGCCGACAACCTCAGCGACATGTTCGGCAGCACCATGGACGGCATCAAGGCCATCCAGAAGGAGATGGACGTTTCCATCGGCCAGACCGTGGACCGCGTCAATGATATCTCCAAGGCCATTGCGGATCTCAACCGGCAGATCACGTCCAACACCGTGGACGGCGTGAGCAATCCCAACAGCCTGCTGGACAAGCGCGATCAGTTGGTGCGCGAGCTGGCCTCCCTGGCGGACGTGGAGACCATCGACAACGGCAAGGGCAATTTCCGGGTGCAGCTGAGCAACGGCCAACCCCTGGTGGACGGGCAGAACAGTTATGAGCTGAAGATCATGGGCCCGCAGTCCGAAAACCGGCTCACGGTCAATTCCCTCTATAAGGGCTCTGTGCAGTTTGACGGCGCGGACAGCCATGAATACACGGTGGAGATCGTCAACGGCGGCAACGCGGGCGACGTGCCGCCGCCGCAGTTCCGCGTTTCCCTGGACGGCGGCAAGACCTGGCTGCGCGACGACGACGGCAAGGAGCTGCATTACGACATTACGGACAGCGACGGCGACGGCACGACCGACCAGGTGCTGGTCAAGAACCTGAAAATTTCCTTCAGCGCGGCGGACAATTTCCACGCCGGAGACAAGTTCGACATCATGCCCAAGGACGGTCTGTACTGGATCGAACCCACGCGCGGCCCGGAAAACATCACCCCGCAGATCGGCTTTGACGGCACGGACAACCTCAGCCGCCTCACCGGCGGCAAGCTGGCCGCGTACTACAATATCCGCGACGACAACTGCGGCCGCTACATGGACGAGCTGAACGCCGTGGCCTCTTCCCTGATCTGGGAAGTGAACCGCATCCACAGCCAGGGCTCGGGCCTGAGCATGCTGGATTACGCGCAGGGCCAGCAGCGCGTGGAAGACATCACCAAGGCCCTGGGCTCGGCCCAGGCCATCTTGCCCTTCTCGGACAAGCTTCAGGCCGGCAACGTCAATTTTCATTTCTACGACAAGACCACCGGCGAGTACAACTCCTCCGGCATGCTGGATTTTGATCCGGCCACGCCGGGCATTCAGAATTTCGACCCCGACAAGCACAGCCTGGAAGACGTGCGCGACGCCATCAACAATATGGTGGACGCCGACGGCAACCCCATCGCGCCGCCGCCGCTCAACGCCAGCATCCAGGACGGCAAGCTGATCATTGAAACCAATCCCGCCGCCGATGTGACCTTCGGCATGGGCGCGGATTCCACGGGCCTTATGGCGGCCCTGGGCATCAATACCTTTTTCAGCGGGGACAGTGCGGACAACCTGGCCGTCAACAGCCAGGTGCACAGCAATGCCAACCTCATCGCCTCGGGCCAGGTTAACGGCCAGCATCAGGCCAATGCGGGCGACAACGCCACGGCCACGGCCATCGGCAAGCTGGCCGACAAGAAAATTACCATTTCCACCCTCTGGAAGACGGTGGATAATCAGAGCATTTCCGAATATTACGCCAACCTGGTCACCACCGTGGGCTCGGACCGGCGGCTTTCCAAGACCAATTCCGAGTACCACTCCGCCCTGACCAACGATCTGGCTGAGCGCACGGCTTCGGTGTCGGGCGTGAACATGGACGAAGAAATGAGCAATCTGATCAAATTTCAGCACTCCTACACGGCGGCGGCCAAGCTGATCACCACCGCCGATCAGATGCTGCAGACCCTGCTCGGGCTCAAGCAGTAGGGCAAGGGCATTTCAGGCCTGACATGCCCGCGAGGATTTGCAAGCGAATCCTCCCCCTCAACTATGTCTTTTAAGGGTGGGCAAAGCCCGCCTGCGGCTGTTTGAGGCGTTAATTACCCCAGTGGAGGGCGTATGGCTATCCGCATTACCCAAAGCATGATGTACAGCGATATGGTCGGCCAGATGCAGAAAAATCTGGCGGCCTATATGGAAAGCAACGAGCAGGGTTCCACCCAGAAGAAGATCAACCGGCCTTCGGACGATCCCGCCGGAGCCTACCGCGTGCTGACCACCCGTGACGACCTCAATGCCACGGCCCAGTACCAGACCAACGTGGATACGGCCCGGGGTTGGCTGGAGCTGGCGGACAGCGTGCTGAGCACCCGGGTCAGCACGCTTTTCCAGGATCTGGAAAGCCTGGCCCAGCAGGCCAGCAATACCGAAATGTCCGCCGAAAACCGCAAACAGATCGGTGAGCGGGTCAAGCAGATTTTCGGTCAGCTTCTCAATCTGTCCAACACGGAATTTGAAGGCAAGAGCCTCTTCGCCGGACACAAATACGACAAGAACGCCTTTGAGCAGGGCCTGGCCCTGACCAGTTGGGACGACAACTGGTCAGGCGACATCAGCCAGGGCAATTACAGCATTCAGGGCGCGTCCGACACGTCCATGATGCTCCAGTTCACCAGCAACGGCAATCTGAGCGACCCGGCTACCTACCGCTGGTCCAAGGACGGCGGCACCACCTGGAACGACGGGACCGTGCAGGTGAATGCGGGGCCTCCGCAGACATACGACATGGTGGCCGACGGCGTCACCGTGACCATGAAGCAGGACATGGCCGTCAATGCGGCGGACGTGGACGCCGGGCCCGGAGCCGAAAACGGCACTCTGGTCTACATCCGGCCCACAGCCGTGTACCAGGGGGACGACAAGGACCCGCCGCCGGAAATGACCGTCATGGGCGGCCAGCAGGGCCTCAGGGCCTCGGCCAGCGGCACGTTCAGCAAGAATATGCTGGTACGCATGGACGAGCCCGCCGCGGGCGTGGACCTGAACACCACGGGAGAGGAATTTACCTGGTCCTACAGCACGGACGGCGGCTCCACCTGGGTCACGGCCAAGGGCCAGACCTCCGGCGGCGGCACGGTGCGCCTGCCCGTGCCCGGCGGCTATATGGATCTGGACGCCACGACGGCGACCGGGGGCACCACCGTGCCGGCGGGCGCGCAGGTCATGATCCATCCCTCCCGCGCGGATCTGAATTATGAAATCCTCAAGGATACCTATATCTCGGTGAACGGGATAGGCAAGGACATCTTCGGCGGCTATTACCAGGGCAAGCCCGCCATTGAAGGCGATGCCAATGTCTTTGAGGTGGTGGGCAATCTCATTGCCTACTGCGAAAACAACAACGCCACGGGCTGCGGCCAGTCCCTGGCCGCCCTGAAAAAAGCCCACGAGCGCATCACGACCGAGGCGGACCGCTACGGCGGCCTGGAAAACCGCGTGGAAATGGCCGCCGACGTGCTCAGCTTCCAGAAGCTGGACCAACAGGAGCGATTAAGCTATACTGAGGACATTGACCTGACTGAACTGCTGACCAAGCTTACCCGGCAGCAGCTCACGTACCAGACGGTGCTCCAGTCTTCATCCATGATCATGAAATTGAGCCTTGCCAACTATATTTAGAGCGGCGCTCCAGCCTGAAAAAACGGAAGATCAGAAAACCGTGAGCTGCTCCGTGAAAGTACTCCATATGGACAAGCCATGCTGATATTGACGCGACGCCCCGGTGAAAGCCTTTATCTGGGCGAAAACATACGCATAACCGTCCTGGGTATGCAGGGAAAACAGGTCAAACTCGGCCTGGAGGTGCCCGGCGATACCACAGTGTACCGCGAAGAGGTTTACAAGCGGGTCATTGAGGAAAACCGCCGCGCGCTGGCGACAAGCAACGAAGACTTCATGGTGGCAGCTGAACTATGGCACGAGACAAAGAAGAAATAGAGATCGACACCCGTCTTGGACGGCGCCGCATCGATACCGATAAAGTGATCCGCTTCCCCCACGGCCTGGCCGGATTTGAGGGCGAGCGGGATTTCATTCTGCTCCAGATCCGGCCCGAAGCGCCGTTGCTCATCCTGCAAAGCGTGACCGAGCCGCAGGTGGGCCTGCTGGTGGCCGATCCCTACAGCTTCCTGCAATCCTACCCGGTCATGGTGGGGGATGCGGAACAGCAGCTGCTCCAGATCAAACGCATGGAAGACGCGGCCATCCTGGTCACGGTTTCCATCCCGGCCGGAGAGCCGGAAAAGGCGGCCCTCAATCTCACCGGGCCCATCGTCATCAACCACAATGCCCGCATCGGCCTCCAGGTGCCCCAGAGCAGCGAAGGGCCGGCCCAGATCAACATGCATTCGCTCGAACCCATGGAGTCCGCTCCGGCCTCGCCGGAAGAGGAAAATGTGTCCGCCCCGGATTCCGGCACGGCCCCCGGCGCATAGCGCGGCTCCATAGCTCAAACTCCGCGCCGCCCGCGTGCCGCGGTAGCCGTTGGCAAGTCTTTGAGCCGGGCGGATGCCGACGGCCGCGCTAACACGCGGCTTTTCCGATGGGCTGAAACCGGACGTAATTTTTCTGCGAATTCTCATCCAAATGCGGCATTTTTTTCCACGCGCCATAATTCAGGGCCGCCCCCTTACGGGAGCGGCCCTGTGGTTGCTGAAAAGCAATGCATCCATTTCAAACGTGCATTGCTCCGGAAAACTTAGAGAAAATTAACGTTGAGAATTGATATTCTCAACGTTGACACTGCCTTCAGCCTGAGGTGGAAACACGGTCTCGCCTTGGCTTCAGGCGCGGGCGTCTGCTTTCGCAGCAGCCGGAGCAAAGTAACTTTTCAAAGTTACTTTGCTCTAGGGCCTGTTAACGCTATGCCTTTTTGCCCTCCTGCCGCGTCAGATTTCACCTGCTTTTTCGGTCGAGTACCAGAAGAGTACACTCCCTCAAAGCAGGTTTATCTTCCTTGCAGGCGAACAAAAATTCTATAGTGTTAACAGATCCTAATCCAGGCCCATGGCCTTGCTGATTTTCTTGGCGGCTTTTTTGACTTTTTCCAAAGGAGTCTGTTCCCCGGCCTGTTCAAATTCGCGCAGCAGTTCTTCCTGTCTGGCGGAAAGGCGGGCGGGGGTGAGCACTTTGACTTCCACCAGCAGGTCGCCGCGCTCTCTGCGGCCGGGGTAGGGCAGGCCTTCGCCCGCCAGGCGCAACAGTGTGCCGCTCTGCACGCCCTTGGGAACTTCCAGGGGCAGGGGGCCGTCGATGCCCGGCACTTCCACCTTGTGGCCCAGGGCGGCCTGCACGAAGCTGATCTCCTGGCTGTAGATCAGGTTCTGGCCCTGGCGCTGCCAGCGTTTGTCCTGCTCCACGGTGAGCACCACGTAGAGGTCGCCGGGAGGGCCGCCGTGCACGCCCGCCTCGCCCTCGCCGCGCACCCGCAGGCGGGTGCCGGTATCCACCCCGGCGGGCACGCGCACCACCAGCTCGCGCGTGTCCGTGACAATGCCTTCACCCCTGCACTTGGCACAGGGCTTGGTGATCATCTGTCCCGTGCCCTGGCAGATCGGGCAGGGCATGGCAATCTGGAAAAAGCCCTGGGAGCGGCGCACCTGGCCCGTGCCGTTGCACTGGCGGCAGCTTTCCACCTTGCTGCCGGGCGCGGCGCCGCTGCCCTTGCAGTCCGGGCAGGTGACGTGTTTGGGCAGGGACAAGGTGATTTCATCGCCCTTGGCCGCCTGGGCGAAACTGACGGTCAGGTTGTAACGCAGATCCGCTCCGGCCATGGCGCGCGGACCGCGCGAAGCCGAGGAAAAGCCGAAGAGATCTCCGAAAATGTCGCTGAAATGGGCGAAAATGTCCTCGGCGCTGCCGAAGCCCCCCACGCCGCCGTTGCCCTGCACGCCCGCGTGCCCGAAACGGTCGTAGCGGGCGCGTTTGTCCGGGTCGCGCAGTATGTCGTAAGCCTCGGCGGCCTCCTTGAATCGCTGCTCAGCCTCGTCGTCGCCGGGGTTGTGGTCAGGATGGTATTTCATGGCCATTTTCCGGTAGGCACGTTTGATTTCGTCCTCTCCGGCGGTACGGCTGACGCTCAAAACTTCGTAGTAGTCACGCTGCATCATAATTTTCAGGTGCTTTTGCGTTTAGGGCAATTCACGTTTGAAATGAGTGAATTGTTCTGGTGGCCGCGTAAGCGGACATCCGTGCCCAAGTGCGAGAAAAGACCACGTGTCAGGTTGCTGTCGCCATCCCCGGCACACGGGCGGCGTAGAGTTTGAAATGTCACACATTTCAAACGCAAAATGCTGTAGTTCCGGTATGGCGCGCGCCCATGCTGACGTCTGTCCCCCGGCTCGCCGCGCGGACCGGGGGACAGAGGGGGCACGCGGATCAGACTCCGCTAGCCCTCGGTATTGGGCACACCCTGTCCGTCGGACAGGGGGTTGTACAGACTTTTGTCGTCCGGCATGACCTTGCCGGCGGCAATTTCACGCAGGGCGGTAACCACTTCCTTGTTGCGCGTTTCCAGCAGGGGTTCATACCCTTCGCGGTACTGGTGTACGCGTTTGATGGCCATCTGCACCAGCAAGAAACGGTTGTCCACGCGTTCCTGACAATCTTCCACAGTAATACGGGCCATGCTGCCTCCGTGTCCGGCCGACCTTGACGCGCCGACCGCTGTTCCGGGAAATCCGGTTGAAAAATAATACCGCCCGGCCTGTTGTAAAGAGGGCGGGCGAACGAATGCGCCTGAGTACTAGGGCTTTGCCTGCTGAAATAAGATATGATAGGGGGGGGATTGCGATCTGTCAAGGACCAACCGCCGCCGGACAGTCCGGCGTTTTTCGGAGGAGCCATGCGTTTTGTCTGTCTGTTCGCAGCCATGGAAAAGTCGTCCGTGCCCTCGGGCCAGAGGGAGGATCGCCCGTGAGCCGCGAGAAACGCTCCTTCGCCCAGGAGGTCTGCGTCAAAAGCGCGGGCAAGGCCATGCAGAAAACCGGCATGCTTTGGCCCGGCTGCCGGGTGGGAGTGGCCGTATCCGGCGGCGTGGACAGCTTTGTGCTGCTCAAGACCCTGAAAATCCGCCAGGGTATTGTGCCCTTCCGCTTCGAGCTCATGGCCGTGCATCTCAATCCCGGTTTTGACCCGCACAGTCATGCCGCCCTGCTGCCCTGGCTGGCCCGCGAGGGCATTCCCGCCCATCTGGAGGTGACGGATTATGGGCCGCAGGCCCATTCGGAGCAGAATCTGCGCCGCTCGGCCTGCTTCCGTTGCGCCTGGCTGCGGCGCAAACGCCTGTTCGAACTCTGCGCGCGCTATGGCCTGACCCATCTGGCCCTGGGCCACAACGCCGAGGATCTGGTGGAGACGTTTTTTCTGAATCTCTGCCGCAACGGCCGGGTGGACGGCATGAGCATGTGCGAGCCCTTTTTCAACGGCGGGCTGCGCCTGATCCGGCCGCTTCTGCTGGTGGAAAAGAAGTACATCCTCAAGGCCGCCAGGCAGTGGGAACTGCCGGTCTGGGCCAATGCCTGCCCCTCCGCAGGGCACACGGCGCGCAGCGCCATGGCCGAAACCTTGTCCGGCCTTTACGGCCTGACCAAGGATGCCCGCCGCAGCATATTTAACGGCCTGATCCGCTGGCAGCTGGATAAAAACAGCCTGCCCGAGGAGCCGGACGGCGGAGCGGAGGACGTGGCGCGCTGAGCGGGGAGGTCATACGGCGAACATCAGGGGGGAGTCGTCATGCCCGGGTCACGAGACATGGAGATGGCGGCTGCGGCATGTTTCCCGCAACACGCCGGGCGGATTATTGGGCGGGCAATGCCCTCACCGTAAAGGAGAGGGGCGCCGAAAGCGTGCGGATTATCGCGGAAGAGGAGCTGGCGGACGTGCTGGACCGTTATATTCAGATGGGCGACATGCCGCGGAAACCGGCGTGAAGCCCGGATTTAGTCGGAGTACAGGTATTTCACCAGCGTTTTGTTGAAGAAGTTGAACACCCCGTCGGCCATTTTGGTGATGGCCCCGTTGCGCTGCTCCAGATAGTAGACCGCCGGATCGTCAGGCAGCATGAGCAGGCGGTCGCCGGGGTTATAGAGATAAAATTCGCCGATGATCAGGGCGTCCGAGCCGGGCATGACAATGGGCCCGAACTCGGCGGCCTTCACGGACAGGCCCGCCATGGAAACGGCGGCGCAGCGCGTGAGCAGTTCCCTGAGTTCCTTGGAAAAACCGAATTCCAGCTTTTTCTCCAAAGCCGCCACCGCCTCCGGGCTGAGACCCGGCGCGGCCTTCAGGTCTTCAAATTCGCCCACGGCCGCGTAGAATTCGGGCAACAGAGCCTGCAGGGCCCGCTTCGCCGGGTCTCCGGGGGCGTTAGAAGCGCCGGGAGCGGCGGCAACGGAAGAAGCGGGGGACGTGGGGATATTCTCCGGCATGGGCGTTTTCTCCTTGCTGCGGGTGCGCTGCAACGCAAGCCGCGAAAAGAACCATACACGTCTGCCGCCGCATTGTCAGCAATGGGAGAGATGCCCGGCGGGGCGGATATCTCTTGAATCGAGGAGTCAGCCGCATGGGCAAAGGATTTGCCGTCCTCCGCGCGTGGCAGGCCCGGAAAATCATTTGCCGCCCGCGCATTGACAGGGGCCGGAGCGCACCCTAAACTATCCGCTCCATGCTGCTCGGCAAATACCACATCGTCATTTTCAAGGAAGGGCGCAGCGGCAGCCGCAATCTGCGGATGCGCGGCTGGTTCGGCTTCACGGCCGGTCTGCTGATCCTGGCCTTGATCGCCTGCAACGTCTGGCTCTGGCGGGCCTGGCTTCAGGCGCGTCATCTGGATGAGAATCTGAACAACGCCCAGCGGGTCATTGAGGAGCAGCGCTGCCAGATCGTCAATCTGGCCGGGCGGATCACCGGCGTCAGCCAGGATTTGCAGCGCGTGCAGCGCTTTGATTCCAAGCTGCGGATGATGATGAACATGGAAAAGGACCCGGCCGAAGTGGGCGGCGCGCCCGGCGATTTTTCGCGCGCCTATCTGCCCCTGCACCGGCAGGAACTGGCCGCGCGCAAGATGCAGGATTTTCTTTCCCACCTTTCCGAATCCGTGCGCCTGGAAGAAGTGCGCCAGCAGGATCTTTTGCGCGCCCTGCGCGAAAACCGCGACGCCCTGGCCTCCATGCCGTCCATCTGGCCGGTGGTGGGCTTTATTTCCTCCAGTTTCGGCGGACGTTCCTCGCCCTTCGGCGGCGGAGGCCAGTTCCACAAGGGCCTGGACATCAGCAACCGCATGGGCACGCCTGTTCTGGCCCCGGCCCAGGGCGCGGTGATCCTGGCCGCGCGCGACGGCGCCTACGGCAACAGCGTGGAAATCAACCACGGCGGCGGCATCGTCACCAAGTACGGGCACATGCAGCGCTGGGCCGTGCAGCCCGGCCAATGGGTCAAGCGCGGCGAGATCATCGGCTATATCGGCATGAGCGGGCGCACCACCGGCCCGCACCTGCATTACGAGGTGCGACTCAACGGCGTGCCCGTGAATCCCATGCGCTATATTCTGGAGTAGGCCCCGCCTCGGCTTTCATGTCTCCTTATATTTAATGTATAGCTTTGGCTATTGCGGAACAGGGCGGCCCTGGCGTATAGTAAGCAGTACGCTGTCGGCACGGTCCGCGCGTATCCGCGTCCTACAGCATTTTGCGTTTGAAATGTGTATATTTCAAACTCTATGCCGCCCGCGTGCTGCGGAAAACGCGATTTTTCCTTGCACTCGGGCGCGGGTGTCAGCTCACGCGGCCACCAGAGCAATTCACTCTTCAAAGTTGAATTGCCCTTGAGCGTGTATCTTATTCAACCTTGCGGAGGATCAGGATGGCCAAGATCGGTGATGTTTCGCTCATCCTCAAGTTGCTGGCCGGGCTTGTGCTCGGCGCGCTGCTGGGCTTTGTGGCCAATGAGGCCGTCATGGACGTGGTGGTGTCGCTGCGGCATATTTTCGGCCAGATCATTTTCTTCCTGGTGCCGCTGGTCATTGTGGGCTTCATTACCCCGGCCATTGTGCGCCTGGGGCAGAACGCCAGCAAGATCCTGGTGGTGGCCGTCTGCCTAGCCTACGCCTCCTCACTGGGCGCGGCCCTGTTTTCCATGGGCTCGGGCTACCTGGTCATTCCGCACCTGTCCATCGCCACGGAAACGGAGACCCTGCGCAAGCTGCCGGAAATGGTCTTCCGCCTGGACATTCCGCCGCTGTTCAGCGTCATGAGCGCCCTGGTCACGGCCCTGTTCTTCGGCGTGGCCATCGCCTGGACCAAGTCGGAAACCCTGGGCAAGGTCTTTGCCGAACTGGAACGGATCATGACCTGGCTGGTGACGCGGGTGCTGATCCCCATTCTGCCTTTTTTCGTGGGCCTTTCCTTCATGGGCCTGGCCTATGAGGGCTCGCTGACCAAGCATCTGCCCATTTTCGTGACTATGGTGGTTCTGGTGATCTTCGGCCACTTTATCTGGCTGACCGTCTTGTACGGCATCGCCGGGCTTCTGTCGGGCCGCAATCCCTCCCAGGTCTTCCGCTATTACACGCCCGCCTATCTTACCGCCGTGGGCACCATGTCCAGCGCCGCCACCCTGCCCGTGGCCCTGGAGTGCGCGCGCCGCTCGCCGGTGCTCAGCCGGACCATGGTGGAATTCATGGTGCCGCTGGGCGCCACCGTGCACCTCTGCGGCTCGGTGCTCACGGAGACTTTTTTCTGTATGACCATCAGTCTGATCCTTTACGGCACGTTGCCCTCGGTGGGCACCATGCTGCTGTTCTGCGTGCTCCTGGGGATTTTCGCCGTGGGCGCGCCCGGCGTGCCCGGCGGCACAGTGGTGGCCTCGCTGGGCATCGTGACCGGCGTGCTGGGCTTTGACCAGACCGGCGTAGCCCTGCTCATCGCCATCTTCGCCCTGCAGGACAGCTTCGGCACGGCCTGCAACGTCACCGGCGACGGCGCTCTGACCCTTATGCTGGACGGCATCTTCAACCGTCACGGCGAATTGGGGCCCTTGCAGCACTCGGAGCCTGGTGTTTGATCGTAAAAATTAGGCACTGGGGAGAACGCATGAACCCGTCCAAGCAAGCCTTTCTTGATCTGATCCACCAGGAAGTGGTGCCCGCCCTGGGATGCACCGAGCCCATCGCCGTGGCTCTCACGGCGGCCAAGGCGGCCGAAACCCTGGGAACCGTGCCGGAGCGCCTCTGTGTGGAGGTCAGCGCCAATCTGCTCAAGAATGGGATGGGCGTCATGGTGCCCGGCACCGGCGAGATGGGCCTGAACATCGCGGCGGCGGCGGGCGCGCTGGGCGGCAAGAGCGCCCTGGGGCTGGAATGCCTGCGGGACCTGACGCCCGCCCAAGTAGATGCGGCCGGGGCCATGCTCAAGGCCGGACGGGTGGAATTGAAGCTGCCGGGCAATGATCTGTTGCTGTACTGCACGGTGACCGTGGCGGCCGCCGGGCATACGGCCAAGGCCGAGTTGCGGGACAGCCACGCCAATATCACCAGAGTCTGGCGCGACGGTGAGCTGATCTTCGAGAAAGAAGATGCCGCCGGGGCGGAAAACCGGAGCGCCGCCGGGGAGGACTGGCCTCTGACCCTGGCCGGCATTTACGAGTTCGCCGCCACGGCCCCGCTGCAGGACATTGCCTTCATTCTGGAGGCCGCGCGCATGAACCGCCAAGTGGCCGAGGAAGGCCTGACCCGCCAGTACGGCCTGGCCGTGGGCAAAAGCATGGACGCCCAGGTGCGGCGGCGCATCCTGGCCGACGACATGCCCACTTTCGCGGTCAAACTCACGGCGGCCGCGGCGGACGCGCGCATGGCCGGGGTGATGATGCCGGTCATGAGCAATTCCGGCAGCGGCAATCAGGGCATCACCTGCACCATGCCGGTGGTGGCCTGCGCCATCCGCCAGGAAAAGAGCGACGAGGAGCTGGCCCGCGCCCTGATCATGAGCCACCTCGCGTCCATCCACATCAAGCACCATCTCGGGCGGCTTTCGGCCCATTGCGGGGCCATGGTGGCGGGCACGGCCGCGGCCTGCGGCATTGCCATGCTGCTGGGAGGCGGGCTGAAGGAAATGGAAATGACCGTGCGCAACATGGTAGGCAACATCGCGGGCATGATCTGCGACGGGGCCAAGAGCTCCTGCGCGCTCAAGGTGGCTTCGGCCGTGGGGGCGGGCATCCAGGCCGTGATGCTGGCCATGGAGGGTTCCGCCGTGCCCGGCAACGAAGGCATCGTGGACGAGGACATTGAAATCTGCATCGCCAATCTGGGGCGTCTGGGCTCCACGGGCATGCGCGAGACGGACAAGGTGATTCTGGACATCATGCTGCATAAAAAATAGCGCCCGCCGACGACGGAGCGCGTGTCATTGAAACAGCCGTCCCTTTGACCCTGCGGTCAAGGGGGCGGCTGTTTCTGGTGTTGCGGCGGCGAACGCCTGGGAGTGCTGCGCTTTTTCCGCGTCCGCCGGAGTCGGCGTCTTCCCGGCCTGGGTTCGTTTTACATGCCGAACCAGGTGTACCCGCTGTAAAACAGCATCCGTCCGCAGATCTCCCCGGCCCAGGTCAGGCCGCAAAGGATGCCCGCCCTGACGGCGAGCGGACAGGGACAGATCCGGGACTCGCCGGAAAGAGCCGCGCGGCAGCCGTTACGGACCAGCAGCAGGGGGCCGAGGGCCGCTCCGGCCAGCAGAAAAGCCAGGGTCCAGCATTGCAGGACGACATGGTCGGACATCGGGGAAGCCATCCATTGCAGGGGCAGGACCAGCACGCGCAACCCGAAGGCCAGCACGAGGATCACGGGCTGCCAGCCGGTGGCCAGCCGCCGCGCCGCTTCGGGATCGCGTCGCGCGGCAAGCCCGTTGAGGAACAAGAGGGTCGCCGCGCCCGTCAGCAGGCCTGACGCGAGAAAGGTCCAGAACGTGGCCGCTGAATTCCAGAAGGGCACCGTGGGCAGCGTGTACACCCGGCTCATGACATACACCAGCCCCAGGCCGATGAGTGCGGCCAGCCAGCGAATCCAGGCCCGGCGCGTCACCAGCCAGGCAAGCGTCGCCGCACCGAGCAGGCCCACGAACCAGATTTCACGGCTCAGCCAGGACGTGCCCGCATTGGTGATGGTGTAAAAGCTGACCCAGGGGTCGGAAAGGTGCCCGAGCGAAAACAGCGCCCCGGCGCAGAGCAGCGCGAGGGCGACCCCCCCGGCGATGCGCCCCCGGCCGGTTTCAGGATCGGCAAAGAAGGGGAGCAGCAGCACCATGCCCGCCGAAGCCTGCCCCAGAAGGGTGAAAATAACGAGGCTCAAAGACCCTTCCATGGCTACACCTCCTCGGGATTGCTGATCAGGCCGCCCCGCAGGCCTTCCGTGCTCCCCTGCGGTTTCGCATGGCGGTTGGGGGCGCAGATGAAGTGCGGGCGCGTCAGCTCCGCAGCGGGCAGCGGCGCAATGGGAGCCTGCGCGCCGTAACGCTCGACCAGTTGCCCGTAATCGCCGTAATCCAGCGCCCGGCAGGGACAGGCGGCTACGCAGGCCGGTTTTTTCCCCTGTTCCAGATTGTCCCGGCAGAAATCGCATTTGGTCATTTTTTTTCGCTGCGGATCGAACTGCGGCGCGCCGTATGGGCAATTCCATTCACAATAGCGGCAACCGACGCAACGGCTCTCATCTATGGACACGATGCCGTTTTCATCCTTGTGCATGGCCTGTGTGGGACAGCCGTTGGCGCAGACGGGATTTTCGCAGTGATTGCAGGACAGGGACACATAGTAGGCAAAGACGTTCTGCTCGAAAGCGTCGCCCACGGGCAGCCATTCTCCGCCGGAAAACTCCAGCACCCGCCGCCAGAGAACGCCCGGATTCGCATTGTGCTTGTCGATACAGGCGATCATGCAGGCTTTGCAGCCGGTACAGAGCTCGGAGTTGAAATAAAAAGCCGGATTTTTGATCATCGTGTCATCCTTGGCGCGCATGCCTTGACGCTCAGGCTTTTTCGACCTGGACGAGGTTGGTGTGGTGGGGGTTGCCTTTGGCCAGGGCCGTGGGCAACAGCTTGGTCAGCACGTTGACGCAGCCGTTGGTGTCCTGCCCGAAACTGTCGGGCGTGTGCCACGCGCCTTCCGGCAGGGACACGACGCCGGGCATGATGCGCGGCGTGACCTTGGCCTTGACGAACGACACACCGCGCTCGTTGAAGACTTTCACCCTGTCGCCGAGGCGGATGCCCCGCGCTCCGGCGTCGCGCGGATTGATCCACAGCTCCTGCGGGGCGACCTCCTGCAACCACCAGCAGTTCCCATAAGTGGAGTGCGTGCGCTGTTTGTAGTGATGGCCGATGAGCTGCAGCGGCCAAGTTTTGCGTCCCGGCCCCTCGGGTCCTTCAGGGTTGGGGATGTATTCCGGCAGGGGTGTGATGGCCTGCTCGGGCAGCAGGGTCCAGGTTTTCGCCAGTTCCGCCAGCCGGGGGGAATAGATTTCTATTTTGCCGGACGGGGAAGGCAGCGGATGCGCCTCCGGGTCCTCGCGAAAATCCTTGTAGGCGATGTGGTTTTCAGGAAAATACTTTTTGAAGACGCCCATTTTGAAGGCCTCTTCCAGCGTCGGCGGCAGTTCCGGCACCGCCTTGCGGGATTTTTCGTACAGCGCTTCCAGCCACTGGTACTGTGTGCGTCCTTCCGTGAACTGCGTTTTCACGCCCAGTTCCCTGGCCACGCCCGCGCAGATGTCGTAAATGCTGCGGGCCTCTCCCAAAGGTTCTATGCACTTGTTGTCAAAGATGACATAGGCGATGTTGCTGTCGCCGTCCGACGTCCAGTCGTGTTCCTCCAGGTTCATGCAGCTCGGCAGCAGAAAGTCCGCGTAGCGGGCGGAGGGCGTCAGCGTGGTGTCGATGACCACGATAGTCTCGCATTTTTTGTCGTCGGCCAGAATAGGATGCATCTGGTTGATGCCGCCGTGCTGGTTGGTGAGGCAGTTGCCCGCGTAATTCCAGATGAATTTGATCGGCGCGACGAGACGGTCGCGTCCCCGGACGCCCGCGGTGGTCGCGGTCATCCGGGTGTAGTCGTCAATGGCCTGATACCAGTTGAAGCAGGAGATCTCCGTCTTCACCGGGTTTTCCAGCGTCGGGAACAGGGCCATGGGCAGTTTGTATCCGGCGTTTTCCCGCGCGCCGGTATTGCCGCCCCTGATGCCCACGTTGCCGGTAAGCACGGCGAGCATGCCCACGGCGCGGGAGAGGTTCTCGCCGTTGGTGGTCCGCTGCGGCCCCCAGCCCTGGCAGATGAAGCAGGGTTTGGCCCCGGCGATTTCCCTGGCCAGCTTTTCAATGCGCGCCGGAGGAATGCCGGTGATGCGCGAGGCCCAGGCGGGCGTTTTGGGGGTCTTGTCCGGGCCGTGTCCCAGAATGTACGACGCATAGGAGGAACCGGCGGGCGCGCCCTCGGGCAGGGAGGCTTCATCGTAGCCTATGGTGTATTTGGCGAGAAAGGCCTTGTCCACACGGTCTTCGGTTATCATGACGTAGGCCAGGGCCGCGCTGAGCGCCGCGTCCGTGCCGGGGCGGATGGGAATCCACTCGTCGCCCACGGAAACCACGGTGTCGGAATAGCGCGGGTCAATGACGATGACCCGCGTATTGCGCGTGAAGCGGGCGTGCTGGAGTGTTTTGGCCTTGCAGCCCGACATGCGGGTTTCCGAGGGATTGTTGCCGAAAAAAACGGCCAGTTCGCTGTTTTCCATATCGGAGAGCGAGTTGCCGTCCACCCAGCCTCCTCCGTACAGATAGGGCATGCCCACCGTGATCTGGCAGGTGGAATAGTCGGAATAATGGTTCAGGTAGCCGCCCACAAGATTCATCAGCCGGGCCACCGCCGTTTGCGCGGGGGGCCAGCTTTTGCCCATGGTGCTGCCGAGCGCGCCGGTGCCGTAGTTGAGATAGACGGATTCGTTTCCGTAGGTGTCGATGGCGCCGCGCAGCCGTTTGCCGATTTCGGCGAAGGCTTCGTCCCAACTGATGCGCTCGAACTTGCCTTCCCCGCGTTTGCCGATCCGGCGCAGGGGGTAGGGAATACGTTCCTTGGCATACACGCGCTGGCGCATGGAACGCCCGCGCGGGCAGGCGCGGAGCTGTTGCAGGCCGTATTGGTCGTCGCCGGTATTGTCCGTTTCTATCTGGGTGATGACGCCGTCGCGCACATGCACGCGCAAGGCGCAACGGCTCCCGCAATTCACATTGCAGGAGTTCCAGAGGATTTTCCCCTCTCCCGTGCCCGCTGGGGCGGAAGGTTCGGCCAGGGCCTCACCCGCGTTGAAAATTTGTATGGAAAACGGGAAGAACGCCGATGCAAGCACAGCGGTTCCTCCCTTGATGACATCGCGCCGCTTCAAGACATCTTTTTTTTCTGATGACTTGCTGTCTGGCATGGTACCTCCGCAAAATTCGGTACAGTTTAGAGGGGGCCTCGCCAAAGGACGAGGCGGGTCCTCCTCTTTGATACAAGCATTACCGTCCATGCGAGGGGGCGTCCAGGCTTTTGTGGGGGAGATGGTCGCCTTATGGTTCCGGCTTCCGCAGCGGCGCGAACCCCGCTTCATGGAATTTGCCGTCACACGGAACAGAGCCCCGCGCGGGAGTTTCGCGCGGGGCTCTGTTCCGTGACCGTGTTCAGAGTAATTTTTACAGCGCGGGCCGCCCGATGCCCGGCAACGCCCTCTCCAGGGCATGCCCGATGCCCAGAAGGCGGGCTTCGCCGAAGGCCGGGCCGATGAGTTGCAGGCCCACGGGCATCTTGCTTTCCGCGCCCAGGCCCACGGGCAGGGACAGGCCGGGCAGGCCCGCCAGATTCAGGGACAGGGTGTAAGCGTCCATGAGGTAGGCTTGCAGCGGATCGGCGGCATGGCTGCCCAGATCCCAGGCCGTCACCGGCGAGACCGGAGCGCAGAGGACGTCGCACTGTTCCAGGGCGGCCAGGTATTCGTCGCGTATCAGGCGGCGCACCTGAGCGGCCTTGCGGTAATAGGCGTCGTAATAGCCGGAGGAGAGCACATAGGCTCCGAGCATGATCCGGCGTTTGACCTCCTGGCCGAAGCCCTCGGAACGGGATTTGACGTAGAGCTCTTCCAGATTTTTCACGTCCGGGGCGCGGCGGCCGTAGCGCACGCCGTCAAAGCGGGCCAGATTGGAGCTGGCCTCGGCCATGGCGATGATATAGTAGGTGGCGATGGCCGCATCGGTATGCGGCAGGCTCACTTTCACCGGTTCCGCGCCCAGCTCCCGCGCGCGCGCAATGGCCGTTTCGCAGGCCGCGCGCACTTCCGGGGCCAGCCCGTCGCCGAAGAATTCTTTGGGCAGGCCCAGACGCACGCCCTTGAGGTCCGCGCCGTTCCGGGGCAGGGCCGCCGCGTAGTCTTCCACGGGCCGGGGATCGCAGGTGCCGTCGCGCGGGTCGTGTCCGGCGATGACCGAAAGCACGCGAGCGCAGTCTTCCACCGAGCGGGTCAGGGGACCGATCTGGTCCAGGGACGAACCGTAGGCGATGAGCCCGTAGCGGGACACCCTGCCGTAGGTGGGCTTGAGCCCCACGCAGCCGCAGAACGAGGCGGGTTGGCGGATGGAGCCGCCCGTATCCGTGCCCAGCGAGGCGAAGCACTGTCCGGCCGCCACCGAGGCCGCCGAACCGCCGGAGGAGCCGCCCGGCACCTTGGCCGTGTTCCAGGGGTTGCGGGTTTTCTGGTAGGCGGAATTTTCCGTGCCCGAACCCATGGCGAATTCGTCCAGGTTGGCCTTGCCCAGCAGCACGGCTCCGGCCCGGCGCAGCTTTTCCACGGCAAAGGCGTCGTAGATGGGTACAAAACCTTCCAGAATATGCGAACCCGCAGTGGTGGGCAGCCCTTTGGTGGACAGGGCGTCCTTGACGGTCACGGGCACGCCCCAGAGCGTCTGGGCCGGGTCCGGCCCGGCCGCGTCCAGCTCACGGGCGCGCGCCAGCGCGCCCTCCGCGTCCACGCGCAGCATGGCGGCAATCCGGGGTTCCGTGGCCTCCATGCGCGTCAGGCAGGCCCGCGCGGCTTCCACGGCACTGATTTCCTTTTTCTGCAAAGCCCCGGCAACGGCCGTGAGCGAAAGCGAACAGATCTCGGTCATGTAACTGTCCTTATACGATTCGTGGGACGATGAAGTATTCCCCGTCCGCTTCCGGCGCGTTGGCCAGTACTTCCTCGCGCGAGCGCCGGTTGACGGCCCGGTCCTCGCGGCCCTCGGCCGCGTGCTGCACCGGGCTGTACAAGGGGTCCACATTCTCGGTGTTCACCTGTGCGAGCACATCCATGTAGCCCAGAATGTCCCCGAACTGGCGGGCGAAGAGTTTCTGTTCCTCGTCGCTGACGCGCAGCCGGGAAAGCGCGGCCATGTGCGCCACTTCCTCCCGGCTGATGTTGTTAGGTTCTGCCATGATCAATCCTTATTCCGTGTTCGGTCTCAGCGCCGCGTGGGCAGGCGCAGTTTGTACGAAGGTTGCGGGGTGCTGCTCAGGGGCAGCGCCGACGGCGTCGCGCCGGGTTGGACCGTTCCGCTCTGGTCCGGCGTCTGCCCGGCGGCGGGCGGCAGGCCGGGCACCAGGGGGTTGCCCTCGGCGTCCACGGCGGGCAGGCCCTGCATGCGCAGCGCGGCACGTTGCAGCACGGCGGCGCGGGTTTGCTGGAACTGCCCCAAGTCCAGCGGCGTCATGCCCGAGGGCGAGGCCTGGAAGATGAAGAGCTGCTGGTGGGCCACGCCCGCGCTGTCCCAGGTGATGGGGGCCATGGCCCGGATCATCTGCGCGGCGCGCCCGGCCCTGGCGGTGATTTCCGGCGCGCTCAGGCGTGAATTCAGCCCCAGGTTGACGGCGAAACGGGTGAAATCATAGCCCAGGGCCACCCAGAAGTCGTTGCCCGGCGCCTGCAGGGCGCGCGGGGCACGCGCGGCGTTCCACGCGCCGGGAAACACGGCCAACGCGTATTTTTCCGCATTGGGCACTATCTTGCCGGACAGGCTCTGCTCCCAGAGGGTTGTGCCCAGCAGCACCAGACGGTCTTCTCCGTTATAGAGCAGGCTGGTTGTCAGCATGTCCATGCTTTTCCAGGAATCGGGCAGGAAGAGGGCCTCAAAGGCGGTCTGGGGCACGGGCGTGCTGCTGCCCTCGGCCTGGGTGGCGTTGATCAGCGGGGCCACGGCGGTACTCCAGGAACTGACGTCCGCCGGATCATAGGAGGCCTTGTGCAGCACCATGTTCTGGCCGGCGAGGCTCTGCTCCAGCATGCCGGTCATGCGCGCGCCGTAGGCGTCCGTGGGATAGAAGGCCCCGTAAGTGCGGATGTTCAGATCGTTTGTGGCAAAGCTGATCAGGGCGTCGATCTGGTCCTGCGGGCTGGGAAAAAAGCGCCAGGCCCGCGCGCCCTCGTCGCCCTGCTCCAGACTGGGCAGGAAGGTGAAAAAGGCCCGTTGGTCCACGGCTCCGGCGGAACGGGCCTGAGCATAGTTGCGGGCCTGCAGCGGTCCGCCCACCACGGCGCATTCCGGGGGCAGGGCCGACAGCCTGCTCAGCCAGTCCGGGGCTTCGGTATTCACGGTTTCCAGACGTATCTTGATGCCGTCGGCGGCCAGTTCCTGACGGGCCAGACCCGCGCCTCGGCTGATCTTGCCGCCGATGGGCGCGTACGGGCCCGAGGCGGGCAGGGCCAGGACCACACAGGGGCCCTGGGCCGCGGCGGGCGTGGCGGGCCTGATCTGCGCGGCATCGCGTTTGCCGAAGGGCATCTGGCAGGCTGCCAGCATGAGCAGCGCGGGCAGGACAAGGGACAGCCGCAGGAAAGCCTGGCGGGGGAAGAACATTGGTTGGACGGACATACGCGCTACCTGCCTGTCCGGTATGAAGGCTGCTTGTGCGGGTCGCCGGGGCCTGAATCAGGGCGCGAATCGGGACGCGGCGCATTGGAGGCCTGTCCCGGAGTATGCGGCGGCCGGGGCTGATCCGGGCGGTGCTGCGGCGCCTGATGAACCTGAGGACGCTGCGGCGCGGGCCTATGGGCGGCCGGAGGATGCCCGTCCGGCGGGGGCGGGGGCCCCTGGCGGCAGGCGGCCAAGCTGAAAAAGGCCGCGATCAACAGGGCAGGGGTACAGAAACGCAAAAAATGACGCAGGCTACGCATGGCGGCTCCTCCGGAAATAAAAAAGGCCTGACCTTTTACGGTCAGACCTTTTTAGTACAGCGGAAGCCTACTGGCAAGCCGGGCAACCCGGCCTGAGCTTATTTCTTAACTTCGGTGTAATCGGCGTCCACCACGTCGTCGTTGCCGCCGGCGGAGGAAGCGCCCGCTCCGGCGTCAGGGCCGGGCTGGCCGCCCGCGGCCCCGGCATTCTGCTGGGCCTGCTGCTGGTAGAGCTGCTCGGCCAGCTTGTGCGAAGCCTTGGCCAGTTCCTCGGTGGCATTCTTGATGGCCGTGGCGTCCTCGCCTTCCATGAGCTTGCGCAGAGAGGCGATTTTGCCTTCGATGTCGCTCTTCACGGCGGCGTCAGCCTTGTCGCCCAGGTCGGCCAGGGATTTTTCCGTGCCGTAGATCAGGCTGTCGGCATGGTTGCGGGCCTCAATGAGCTCCTGCTTCTTTTTGTCGTCGCTGGCGTGAGCTTCGGCCTCGCGCACCAGGCGCTGGATGTCCTGCTCGGACAGGCCGGAGGAAGCCGTGATCTTGATGGACTGTTCCTTGCCGGTGCCCATGTCCTTGGCCGAGACGTTGACGATGCCGTTGGCGTCGATGTCGAAGGTGACCTCGATCTGCGGCACGCCGCGCGGCGCCGGCGGAATGCCGGTGAGGTCGAAGCGGGCCAGGGTCATGTTGTCATTGGCCATGGGCCGTTCGCCCTGGAGCACATGGATAGACACCGAGGGCTGGTTGTCCGCCGCCGTGGTGAAAATCTGGCTCTTGCGCGTGGGGATGGTGGTATTGCGCTCAATAAGCTTGGTGAACACGCCGCCCATGGTTTCAATGCCCAGGGAGAGCGGCGTCACGTCGAGCAGCAGCACGTCCTTCACGTCGCCGGTGAGGATGCCGCCCTGGATGGCGGCGCCCATGGCCACGACTTCGTCGGGGTTCACCGAGCGGTTGGGCTCCTTGCCGAAGAATTTGCCCACCACCTGCTGGATCAGAGGCATACGGGTCATGCCGCCGACCAGGATGACTTCGTCAATCTGGTTGGGGTCAAGGCCGGCGTCGGTCAGAGCCTTGTTGCAGGGCTCAATGGTACGATCCGCAAGATCGCTGACCAGGGATTCCAGCTTGGCCCGGCTGAGCTTGATCAGAAGATGCTTGGGGCCGTTCTGGTCGGCGGTGATGAAGGGCAGGTTGATCTCGGTCTCCATAGCCGTGGACAAGTCTTTCTTGGCCTTTTCCGCGGCTTCCTTCAGGCGCTGGAGGGCCATGCTGTCCTTGGACAGATCAATGCCGTTTTCCTTTTTGAATTCTTCCACCAACCAGTTGATGATGCGCTGGTCGAAGTCTTCGCCGCCCAGGAAGGTGTCGCCGTTGGTGGCGCGCACTTCCACGACGTTGTCGCCCACTTCCAGAATGGAAATATCGAAGGTGCCGCCGCCCAGGTCGAAGACGGCGATCTTTTCATTGGCTTTTTTGTCCGAACCGTAGGCCAGGGAGGCGGCCGTGGGCTCGTTGATGATGCGCTTGACTTCCAGGCCGGCGATGCGGCCGGCGTCCTTGGTGGCCTGGCGCTGGGCGTCGTTGAAGTAGGCGGGCACGGTGATGACCGCTTCGGTGACCGGCTCGCCCAGATAGGCTTCGGCGTCGGCCTTGAGTTTGGCCAGGATCATGGCCGAAATCTCGGGCGCGCTGTAGATGCGGCCGTCCACTTCCACCCCGGCGTCGTCATTGGGGGCCTTGGTGATGAGATAGGGGGAATGCTCTTTCCAGCGGTCGACTTCAGGGCTGTCGAATTTGCGGCCCATCAGGCGTTTGATGGCGAAAATGGTGCGTTTGGGGTTGGTCACGGCCTGGCGCTTGGCGATTTCGCCCACCAGCCGTTCCTTGTCGGTAAAAGCGACCACCGAAGGGGTGGTGCGGCCGCCTTCGGGATTGGTGATGCATTTGGGGTCCTTGCCCTCCATGACGTAAACGCAGGAGTTTGTGGTACCCAGGTCAATACCGATGATTTTGGACATATGTGTATCCTCCTCAGGGAAATATAAGTCTTGTCGAAATCATGTTTCCCGCGTCGCGGACGGCGTCGGCGCTCTCTTCCGTCAGGCTGCCGACGCGGGCGAATCCGTCTGTTCCGGGGCTGCCGGCGGACGTTGAAAAATACAAAGTTTCAGGCGGCCGTGCCGCGCGGAAAAGAATGTAAGTCCTTCTTCGGCCGCGTCCAGTGCCGGACGGAAAATTTTTACAAAAAAACCTGTTTTCCGTGGGGATTCCGTTGACTCGCTTTTCCATGCAATGCTAGTGATTTTTTTAACAATAGGGATTGGATTCCTACAAAGGAGGAGTGCATAATGGACTGCAACAGAAGGCATCTGCTTTGTGGACTTGGAGGGCTGGCCGTGGGGGGCGCCGTGGCGGGGCTGGTCGCTCCGGCTCTGGCCGCGCCGCAGGCCGCGCCCGCTCCCGGTGAGCGTTTCGCCCAGGTAGGCGGCGAGTTCGGCTGGCAGCCGCACAAACTCAATGCTGACGAATGCGCGCCCGTGGCCTATGAAGGCTACTGGCACAAGGGCTATGCCTGCGGTTACGGCGCGTTTTACGGCATCATCGGGATGATGGGCGAGAAATTCGGAGCGCCGTACAACCAGTTTCCTTTTACCATGCTGGAAGCCAACAAGGGCGGCATTTCCGACTGGGGGACCATCTGCGGCGCGCTCTACGGAGCGGCGGCGGCCTTTGCCCTGTTCTGGGGCCGCAAGGAGCGCACCCCCATGGTCAACGAGCTGTTCCGCTGGTATGAAACCACGGCCCTGCCCATCTACAATCCGGGCGACGCGGCCACGGGCTTCAAGGGAGTCCTGCCCGCCGGCGTTTCGGATTCCGTGCTCTGCCACATTTCGGTATCCAAATGGTGTTACGAAAACAAGATTGAGGCCAGCAGCAAGCAACGCAGCGAACGCTGCGGCCGCCTCACCGCCGACGTCTGCCGCAAGGCCATTGAAATCATGAACGCCAAGATCGAGCAGGGCAAGAATTACAAGGGCACCTTCCCGATCCGGAAGGCCGTGGCCGGTTGCGGCGAATGCCACATGACCAAGGGCAACGAGGCCAACTGGAGCAAGGGCGTCATGGACTGTACTCCTTGCCACAGCGGCGGCAAGGCTGTGGCGGACAAGTTCAAGGACCACCCGTAGGAGAGGGATGCGGACCTCCGCGAGCGTCGGCACTGCCGACGCGACCCGAAAAGCGCAAGAGGCCGGAGCATTGCTCCGGCCTCTTGCGTTGCGCATTTTAATGATGTTGCGACAACCGTCGCGGGTCAGACAGCCGGAGCGGGGGATGCCTTGAGCTCGCGCGGCCCGTCTTCACTCTGCAGGGCGGCTGTTGTTTCGGTCTCCTCCACGCGGATTTCATTCAACAGTTCTTTGAGGACATGGGCCTGGTCCGTCATTTCCCGTACTTCCAGGGCGGCCTTTTTCATGGCTTCGGCCATGGTGGCGCTCAGGACGTTCACGTCGGAAATATGCCGGTTGATTTCCTCGGCGGCGGCGGACTGCTCCGTGGCGGCGGTGGCGATAGCCGCCGCGCGGCTGCTGGAATCCTCGGCCAAGGCGGAGATCTCTTCCAGCGAGCGGCCTGAATCCTGGGCCATGCCGGTCACTTCCTCAATGGCGGCCACGGCGTCTTCCACCGTGGTGGCGCTTTTGTCCGTACCCTGCTGGATGGCCTCTATGGCGGATTCTACCTCGCGGGTGGCGTTCATGGTTTTTTCAGCCAGTTTGCGCACCTCGTCGGCCACCACGGCGAAGCCGCGCCCGGCCTCGCCCGCGCGGGCCGCCTCAATGGCCGCGTTCAGAGCCAGCAGGTTGGTCTGGTCCGCGATGTCGCGGATCAGGGTGAGCACCGTGCCGATGTCGCGGGACTGCTGGTCCAGGCCCGCCATATCCTGTTTCAGGCCCAAAGAGCGTTCCTGTACGGATTTGATGTTCTCGATGGTGCGCAGCATCAGGCCCGTACCGCCCTGGGCCCTTTCCTGCACCGAAACCGAGGATTGAGCCGCGCTTTCGGCATTGCCCGCCACTTCCAGCACCGTGGAGTTCATTTCCTCCATGGCAGTGGCGGTCTCCGCCATGCGTTCGGCCACCTGATCGCTTTTGACTTTGGTGTCGCCCAGTTGGGCGCTGAGGGCTTCGGCCGCGGCGTTGAGCCCGGTCACCACTTTTTTCAGGCGGGCGTTTACGGAAATGCGGGTGCGCCTGGAGTTGTCTTCCACCTGCTTCAGGCGCAGTTCCTCGGTGATGTCCACGCCCATCTCCACATGGCCCACGGGCGTGCCCTGGGGGTCGAGCAAATAGTGGATGACCATTTTCATGGCCTTGCCGTTGGGCATATGGTTGATGACCGTATTCTGCCCACGGCGCAGGCATTCAATGCCGCAGTTGGGCGTGTCGCAGAGATTGCCCTTGCGGGCCGAGCAATGCCGGCCCAGAACCTCGGAGGGCGAGGCCTTGCCCATGGATTTGAGCGCCGCCGTGTTGCAGAAGGTCCAGTGCATGTCCAGATCCGTGACGGCCACGGAGTAGGGCATGCTGTTGAGAATGCTTTCGTACCAGTGGGCCTGGTGGCGCAGCTTGCCTACCATGTTCCGCAGGGATTCGGCCAAGTGACCCAGGCAGTCCGCGCGGTAAAATTCCAGTTCCGTCTCTTCGCCCCGGCTGACGGCGTCGGCATAGGCCACCAGGGTGTAAATGGGACTGAGCCGACGATGGATGAACACGCCGCCCACAACCGCGATGAGCGCGATGAACGCCAGGCTGTACAGCAGGCTTTCACGCGCGGAACTCGTAATCAGCTCGGTGGCCTCCAGGCTCTGCTGGAAATGCAGCATTTCATGGAAGGGTTGTCCAACCAGGGCGTAACCGATGACCAGCAGCCCGGCCCAGGCCAGGAGCATGGCGACGACAAACGCAATAATAATTTTGGTGCTGAGCCTCAGACGCATGAAACCTCCTTGGCTTCTGCGGTCCCGGAAGCAAAGGCCGCTTGAAACGGCGTGATACGACATTTCATGATGCGCGATCCAAAATAAAACACAACCAGCATATCGTTGCCGATAAGTGCTTTTTCGGACGCTGTCCGAAAAACATGATACCAGGGAAAGATTTTTTTGTGAGTATGCGGCAGGAACGCGCTCACGTCCAGACGTGGGGCGCATTTTCAGGCGTTTCTTCAAAGAGGATAAAAAGGGCCGGGACGACTGCGCCCCGGCCCTGCGGTTGCCGATAACGATCAACGGTAACGATAACTTACGAAAAAGCGGAAATTACTTTCGTCTGTCCGATATCACGACACCCGACAGGCTGGTTCAACTCGCGGCCGTATCGGCCCGATCCGCGCCCTGGGCGCGGATGGCGTCCAGAATGTCCTTGAGCACATGGGCTTGCTCGGCCATGTCCCGTACCTGGCTGGAAGCTCCTTCCATGGCTTCGGCGATGTCCGCGCTCAGATGGTTCACTTCGGAAATGTTCCGGTTGATTTCCTCGGAGGCGGCGGATTGCTCCGTGGCGGCGGTGGCGATAGCCGACACGCGACTGCTGGAATCCTCGGCCAAAGCGGATATCTGCTGCAGAGAATGGCCCGATTCCTCGCCCATGTGTCCGGCCTTCTCAATAGCGGCCACGGCGCTGTCCACGGTTGCGGCGCTTTGGTTGGTGCCCTCCTGGATGGATTCAATGGCGGACTCCACTTCGCGGGTGGCGCTCATGGTTTTTTCGGCCAGTTTGCGCACCTCGTCGGCCACCACGGCAAAACCGCGTCCGGCCTCGCCCGCGCGGGCCGCCTCAATGGCCGCGTTGAGCGCCAGCAGGTTGGTCTGGTCCGCGATGTCGCGGATCAGGGTGAGCACTGTGCCGATGTCCCTGGCCTGTTTGTCCAGACCCTGCATATCGTTTTTGAGGCTCGCGGACTGCTGCCGTACCGTCTGCAGACATTCAATGGTCTGGAGGACAAGGCTGTTGCCCTCATGGGCCTGGCCCTGGACGGACGTGGCCGCTTCGGCCGCGCCCGAGGCATTGCCCGCCACTTCCAGCACCGTGGAATTCATTTCGTTCATGGCCGTGGCCGCTTCGGCCAGTCGGGCGGCGGCCACCCCGGCCTGGTCCTTGACGCCGGAAAGGGAGTAATGCAGCGCCTCGGCGGTTTCGTTGAGCGTGCTGACCACACCTTCCAATTGTGCCACCATGGCGGCGCGAGCCTTGGCGGCGGCTGTTTTGCTTTCCTGTTCCAGGCGGATTTTTTCGGTGATGTCCTCGCCGGTTTCCACATGTCCGATGGGCGTACCGGATGCGTCATACAGGTAATCCAGCATGATCTGCATGGTCTTGCCGTTGGGCATGTTGTTGATGACCCGCTTGTTGCCCAGGCGCAGCTGTTCGATGCCGCACTGGGGCGTGTTGCAAATGTTGCCTTTCTTTTCGGAGCAGTGCAGGCCGCGTACCTCATCCATATGAGTTTTGTTCATGGATTTGAGCGAGGCCGTATTGCAGAAAGTCCAGTTCATATCCATGTCCGTGACCGAAATGGCCCAGGGCAGGGTGTTGAGAATGCTCGCGTACCAGTGGGACCGACCGTCGCAGGTTTCGGCCATTGTCCGAATGGCTTCGGCAAGCGGCTTCAGGCTGCCCGAACTCTCCACGTCCAGGCTGGCCGTGCTGTCGCCCGCGCCGACTGTCCGGGCGTACTGCAGCATTTTTTTCAGGGGGCGTAGACGGTTGACAATAAACAGCGAACCTATTCCGGCCAGAAGCGCGACGGCGACCAGGCCGGGAAACAAGGCGGCAGCCAGATCCGGGCCCGGCAGGGCGTCGCCCAGACAGATGCGGCCGCTGATGTACAACGCCGTGCAGGCCAGAATTAGGCCAAAGATATGGGCAATGACCATAGTGGTACTAAGAGTGAAGCGCATACAGATTCCCTCAAGTGCTGGACAGCAGGTGACACGGGATTAGGCTAAAGCTGTGCGCGGCTGGAACCGCTTGTGAACCTCCTTTGATATGGCGCGCTTCCACAGCGCGGGTCTTTGCAAACTCGCGCGGCGGTGCCCTGCCGGCTGACTGTTTCGGGATGTCTGGATCGGAAGGATAAACGAGACGCGTGCGCCGGAGCGGCGGCCACAGCGTCTTCAGGCAGCAGCGCCTTCTCTCTCTCTCTCTCTCTCTCTCTCTCTCTCTCTCTCTCTCTCTCTCTCTCGGCATTCTGCATGAGATGACAGCGCGCCGGACACGCACGTCGTCTTCGGGTAGCAGCGGAAGGGAGTGGATATTTTTTCATATAGAAAAACTATGTTATGGGTGGCGGCAGACAAGCTGCCGTCGCTCTCCGTTTATGCCGGAGTGTATTGGGCGCCTCAGATGTTTTTTCGGTTGTTACTGATAAATCTTTATACGGAAGAGGATTTTTGGCAAGAAAAACACTCTTTGGACCATAAGCGTGCGGCGTCAGCCCACCAGCGCGGACAGCATGATCACCAGGCAGACGCCCGTGATACAGGAAACCGTGGCCAGGTTGCCGTTGCCCGAAGCATTGGCTTCAGGCACGACTTCTTCCACCACCACGTAGATCATGGCCCCGGCGGCGAAGGAGAGAGCCACGGGCAGCAGCCCGGCGGTGATGCCGGCGGCCAGCGCGCCCGGCACCGCGCCCAGAGGGGCGGTAAGCCCGGAGAGCACGCCGTAAAAGCAGGATTTACGCGCGGAAAAACCCTCGGCCCGCAATGCGGTGGACACCACCAGGCCTTCGGGCACGTTTTGCAGCATGATGGAAAAGGTCAGCACCAGTGCTGTGGCCAGGCCGGAAGCCGCGCCCTGGGCGGCCACGCTCTCCGCGGCCGCCGCGCCGTAGCCCACGCCGATGGCCAAGCCCTCGGGGATGTGGTGCAGGGCCATGGCCGTGACCAGCAGGATGCTGCGCCGCCAGCTGGTGGAAATGCCCTCGGCCGTGTCCTGCAACATATGGATGTGCGGCAGCACGCGGTCCAGACACCAGAGAAAGGCCGCGCCCAGCAGAAGCCCGGCCACAATGGGCACAAAAGTCAGACGGCCCAGATGCGCGGCGAGCTCAAGCGCGGGCTGCAACAGACCGAAAAAGGCCGCAGCCAGCATCATGCCCCCGGCCCCGCCCAACAGGCAGTCCATGGCCCGGCGCGAGAATTCGCGCCGGGTGAAGATGAGCGCCGCGCCCAGGCTTACGGACAACCAGGAAAGCAGCCCGGCCACCAGGGCCTGGAAAACGGGATGGGAAGCAATCGTCATGGATTCCCCCTGAATGTCCGCCCTCGCGCCGGAAGTTCAGTATCCGCAGTCGGGCGTATTTTCTTTCCGACCGAATGCATCCTTGAAACACTCCGGGGGATTACCGATTATATTTAGAAACGGTTCCTAGTGTCTAATTTGAAAAATTAGACACACAAAATCCGAAGGATTTTGCGGCGGC
>ERZ857951.511-NODE-511-length-50781-cov-3.951090_pt1 | contig 50781 bp, 44 predicted proteins | sample MGYA00519759_ERZ857951 | MGnify/ENA primary metagenome ERZ857951 (study PRJEB31778, sample SAMEA3449377) | human gut metagenome | biome: human gut; feature: human-associated habitat; material: faeces | place: United Kingdom | collected 2010/2012 ...
AAACCATATCTTTTTTCTTGACTTCAGGGCGGGGCCATATATGTCGGGAGTGCGGGTAATAAAATACCTTCGGGGAATAACCGCGCCGCCCTCGGACGGTAACTAGCTCCCGGCAATTGCTTTTGGCAGTTGCCAACCAGCTACGCCGGAGAGCCACCATGCCCGAAAACCCCGCCCCTTGCGACGCACCGCCGCAAAGCGAATTTGAATCGCAGTTCCGCCGTGTCTTTGAAGCTGCCGAATGCAGAACGCAAGTTGAGTTGGCCGCATTTTTGGATATCCGGCAATCCTCTATTTCCGATGCGAAGCGGCGCAAATCCGTACCTTCTGAATGGCTCGTAAAGTTGTTTGAGAAGAGACGAATCAATCCGGATTGGGTTCGTTGCGGTGTAGACTCAAAATACCTGAGCCTGGCGGATGCCGAACAAAACTTGCCGCATATTGTTCGCGTTATGGAAGTCAGGCCGCCGCAAGAATGTTCCGCCCAGGAACTTTTCAACGAACTGGTGCGGAGAGCTTTGCAAGAGCCGGATATTAAGACGATTCAAAAAGCAGTCGCTGACAGTTGGCTGCCTGTGAAAGAGATCATCAATAAAACTTAATGACCGTGTGCCGTCCCAGTTAGAGATAGCACACGGTATTTTTCTGCGTCAGTTCCTGCAAAACGGGAAACCTGATTTATCTGGAGTGTCTTACAATTCGTCCAGCGGCGTATCCGGTGTAATGACGAATTCTCCACTGCTAACCGTGGCGGGCCTGTCCGGTTGCGGCGCGGGCACTGTCTTTTCCAGCGGGCGGGGTGTGTCTGTTTTTCGGTCTCTCCCGCGTCTGAACTCGTTGAGATATTTCGCCAAGGTCGGCGGCTTCACCTCAATCCCTTTTTTATGCAACTTCTCGGCAATTTCCTGAGCGTCAAAGCCGCGCTTTTTCATCCGTTCCAGTGTCGGAGCCAGGGCGAAGATTGCTTCTTTCACGGTCAGGCTGCGGTTGCCGTCGAGGGCGACTTTTACGGGCTTGAGCTTGGCAAGCTCAAATCTGATTTCCTTGACCTGGGCTGCGGTGATATTCATGCTGTTTTTCTCCTATATTTATGTGGGGCCATGCCCCGGATTTGCCTTTCTGCCTTTGGCGGTCGAGCGGCACGGTCGCCCACGTTTCACGAAGTGAAGCATAGTGGGCTATACTTGTGGCTCACGCAAAGATTCGCTGCGCTCAACGGCCCATCCCCATGCCGCGCTGTCTCCGCTCCAACTGCTGCGCTCGGCGGACTTCCTGCTCCTGCCGTTGGCGCTCCAGTTCCAGGGCCTTTTGCTGCTCCTGTTCCCTGGCTTGGCGGGCTAGGTCTTCCTGTCGCTGGCGTTCCTGCTGTTCACGCTCCTGTGCCAGCCGTTTTTGCTCTGCGGCTTTGCGCTGTGCTTCCTCGCGCTCCATCTGCACATAGTCCAGATGCATCTTGTTGGCCTCCTGATTCCAGCGGAAAAACTTGTGAATGGCCTCCAACTGCGCCGAAGTCTTTTCAGCCTCCTTATACCAATGCTGTATGGAAGCATTACTGCGCTTTTCTTCCTCGTCTTTTTCCGCTGCCAGCCGTGCGAGATTTTTATTCAGGCCGTCTATTTCCTCACGCTGATTTTCGATTTCCACTTGCAGCTTTTCATTGTGAGACACGATGATACTTTTTGCCGCCAACGCCTTTTTCTGGCGCTCGATTATCTCATGGGCCGTTTCCAGCGCGGCCTTGTAATTGAACATGGAAGCCTGGGGGATTTCCGTTTGTTCGGATAACTCCTTTTCCGCCTCCTGGGCCTGCCGTTCGTAAGACTGCAACCGCTCCCGCACGGCGGATTCTTCCCGTTGGCGATGCTCCAGTTCGGCGCTCACGGCTTCTGCCTCTTTTTCCAGACTGTGAAGCGCCTCTTGCTGCTGTTTGAACTCTCGCGTGTTCAGATGCTTTTTTGCCGCTCCCGGCTCCTGTTCAACGCCACGCTGCAAATCGAATCCCCGGCTTTGCAGATGCCGGGGCAAGTCGGCTTGCAGCTTTTTCAGACTTTCCCGCGTATAGATTTTATTCGCGTTCAGCCGTCCATCAGGCGTCACGGGAACATGGAGAAAGTGCATGTGCGGCGTTTTTTCGTCCATGTGAACCATTGCGGATAGGACATTTTCCTTACCGACAAACTCCGTCAGAAAGGCTTTGCTCTCCTCGAAAAAGCGCCTCGTTTCCTCCTGGGAGAGTTTTTCAAAAAAGGCGCTGTCAGAAGACACAATCAGACCACACATATGCACGGCGTCTTTCCGCACGGCCTTGACCAGCAAGAGGTCGTCAATGCGATTCTGGATGGCCATGGCGTAGCTGTCGGCGGCGTGTTCATGCAGATCGTAATTGCCCGCGCTCCGCTCGTAATCAATATCCGGGTTGGAATGGCTCTCGCGCTCCCGCTTGTTGTGGCTCTGGATGCCCCGGACGGCCTCTTTCTTGAACTTATCCATGTGCAGGACTAGAAACGACATGGCTACCGCCTCCCGGCCATACCCGCCACGGCTCCCAAAAGGCCGGACAGAGCGCGGATTTCGCCGCGCATGTTCTCCGGGCTTTCCGTGAGGGCAAGCGGGCTTTTCCCGGCCTCCAGCACGGCACGGGCCTTGGCCGGGTCGCCTACCAGTTTCGGAGCGGGTATGTGCTCGTAAAAGCCATTGCTGTGATTGCTGATTTCAAACAGGCCGGGAAGATGGCCGGCTTGCTTCACGCCCTGGCGGGAATAAGCGGCCCAGGTTTTGGCGAAGTTTTTACGGAACCAGTGTTCAGACTCTTCCACACCGCAATCAGCGCACAGCTTCGGCCAGCCGCCATAGGCTTGAACAATCACGGCCTGGGTCACGGCATCGTCAAAAACCACGCTGGCATAGCCGCCGTGCCGCCCGATGGCGTCCAGCACCTTGCCCGCCTCGACTTCGGCCTTGTCCTCGGCGCTGCCGCCGCTGATGTGTTCCAGAAAGTCAGCCGGGGTCGGCATGGAGGTGTATTTTCTTGTCGCCATGATGGAAAGCGCGGCTTCCTGCACTTCGGCAAAACCGAACTGCTCCAAGAGCTTGAAACGCAGGGCAATGCCCTGGGCGCTCAAGGTCTGGCCGTAGCATTCGGCAACACCTTGAATGAGGGCGTTAAAACGCTCAAAGTCAGTTTGCGTCATAGGTCGCCTCCTGCGGGGAACTGCCGAACAGAATTTCTTTCGCTTCTCTCCCGGCTTCAATATTGGCTTCCACACGGCGCACGGCGGGAGATTTCCATTTTCCCGCCGCTGTGCTGGCTTTTTCCGCCTGGGCTTCCATTTTGGCCGTGAGCTGGTCGAACTTCTCCCGCAGCTTGTCCGGGCTTTGGATGTTCGCCCGCCAGAAAGCATCAGAACAGGCCCACAGGATGACTTGCGACACAAAAGCGGGTTCCGCCATGCGTTTGTCATTTCTGAGCGCCAGGGCGAAGCTGTGCGCCCATTTTTGCAAGTCAGGCTCTTTGAGGGTCGGCACGTTGGCCTTGAGCGTGTCCCGCATGAGCACGGCCAGCCGGTAGGCGTCGGAATCTTCCGGCAACGGTTCCGGCTTGGTCTTTGGCTCCTGTGCTTTTTTCTCCTGCTTTTTTGCCGGTGTTTTTTTGGCCTCCGCGTCCGGGCCGTCAGGCTCGGACAAAGAGACTGAACGTAGTGAAGTCTCTCTTTCTTCTTCCTGGTAAGGAGAGGAAAGGCAGGGAGAGGAAAGGAGAGGTAAGGTAAGGAAAGGGCTTAAAGGATTGGTCAACAACCGTTCAACGGCAGCTTGAGGGTCGTTGGACGCCGTTACAACGCCGTAAGCCTCCCTTGAAATTCCTTTGATTCCAGCCTGTTCCAGAATCGCGTAAATTTCCGGGTGGGTCTTCGCCATGCGGGCGAGCCGGGAAGCGTTGGAGCGGTTTTCAGCATCCGATTGCCATGTGTTGTGTTCCTGCCAGTCATGAATCTGGTAGGTTTCGCCTACTTTATCGAGCAGCTTCAAACCCGTTGCAACGCCGTTGAACGCGCCTTGAACGCCGTTCCAGCGGGCCGCAATCTCGATGTCTTCGCCATCCATGCCGGAAAGAACGCCGCTCGGCCTGTTCTGCGCGGCCCACAGCCAAAGGCGCATGAGGGCGACAACGCCCTCAAGGCCAAGCTGGCGTTCCAGTTTTATGGTTTTCGGATGGTCGAAAAACCCCACGGACAGACGAATATCGCTATTCATTGCCCGCTTTCCTGGGTGCCGAGGTTTTCGATGAAGGCGGCAATGTCTTCGGCTCTCCATACCGTTGTACGGGGGCCGAGCTTGATGGGTTTGGGATAGCGCCCGGTGCGGCAACCTTCCCACCAGGAACTGCGCCCTACCGGAACAAGGGCCAGCACCTGATTGATGCGCAGTAATCTTTTCGAAAGAATGGAACTTGTGTCAGACATAAGTAGTCTCCTTGGTAGAAATTGGGGCTACCTAGGCAACTACTTGAAAGTGCTAGTGAAAAAAGTATGAAGTATTGTGCGCTAAGACTTGTTGTTGGGAGAGTTTTTGCTCGGAGACTTCTTATCTAGGAATTACAGCATATTAAGTCGAAAGTCTAAAAGTTGGTTGAGGGCATTTATTATTCCGGCATCCTTCCGTCATGCTTGAAATTGTCAGAAACTTTTTCCCATACCTCTCTTGCTGCGTCACGGTGAGGTTTATCACCAAGGCGTGCCGCTGCAGCTTCATAAAAAATTTTCCAGTTGGTCATGCCATTGATATGATTGAGTAGGCTTGGTTTCCAAGTATTCCTGTTGTTTTCAAAGGCTTGCCTTTCCTGGAGCAGTTCTTCCAGGAGTTGTTCACATACTTGGCGAGTCGCGTTAATGCGCTCAGTGTCTTTTCTGCTGCCGGTTGAAGGTCGTGCTTGAGGTTGCTTTTGCGGTTGTGGTGTGGATATGGCCGCAGTCGTTTCTTCCTCTTTCAGTGCGTTAATAACGGACTCCACCAGGGAGCGGGGAATACCTTTTGATTCTTTTTTATAAGGAATATTGAGATAATAGAGGCAGCGTATAGCGGAAACGGTATCGACCAGTATTGTGTCGGGATACATTTTTGAAATGAAGAAGTATCCTGACGGTGGAAAACTAAATATTTTTTCCTCCATAAGAGCTTCAAACTTTTCATTGGATAATCGTTGAGTGAATATATAACCGTTATTCTCTTCAATCGTTGACAATTTATCAAACATGAAGTCCATTTTTTCTTTGAATGCTATTTTATCAATATTTTCATAGGTCATTGACAATATGTATCGAAACCCTTCCCGCAACGCATTTACATGAATTCTGGACGCCAGCATTGAAAATAATCTTTCCATATCCTGCGCGTACAGGTGTGCATGGAAATATTTTTCCTCCGTGACATCGTGTTCTGGAAACTCAGGGCTTTTAACGGAGTAATAAAGGGCAACGGAATTGGCAAAGCCGCTCCAGCACAGGTCATGCGCTTTACGCCAGAGTTCCAGGGGAAACAGCGAATGAGGCCACAGCTTGGCCATCACAATTTCAGCTTCGTGGTCGTTCAGTTCATAAGAACGCCGCAGCCTGCTCATTGATGCTTTATTCGGGTCGTACTCGTACATAGTTGGATAGTATAATATTTGCCGTTTATCTTGCAATACACGAAGGGCGGCGCGGTTTTTGCGAGGGACACTTTCAAAGAAGTGTCGCGCTGCAAAAATCCGTGCCGCATGTTCGTCCTTGACTTAAGTCAACGCAACTTTCGCTTCCGGTCGGAGTCCTCCGAACACAGTATCAATCCTCACGCCACGTCATGTTTTGATGCTTGACGCCCCATTGGGCCAAGCCGGTCACCAGAGGGATTATCTCTTTGCAACTTTCGGTGATCAGGTATTCAACCCGTGGCGGTATTTCCATGAAATGCCGCCGTTCCACTAAGCCGAAATCCTCCAGTCCCTTCAAAGCCGAAGTTAGAGCGGTGTTGGAAATGCCCGGCAGTCGCCGCTTCAGTTCGTTGAAGCGAATGGGGCCGTCGACGTTTAAGGCGCAGATGAGCTGGATACGCCATTTGGCTCCCAGAATATTGAGGGCCGAGGTCAGAGGGCAGCCTTCATTAGTACAGACGCAACGGGGGTTGGATGGGGTGGTGGTCATAAATTCCTTACTTAGTAAAAATATTTTGCGTACTTGTGGCATGTCTGAATTGTGGTAAAGATATTTTATCAAGTTAGGTGAAAGGTGCAAGTAGCAAAATACTACTTACATCGGAGGGGCCAACTCCGTTAAGCTATGGCAACACCGAAAGCCGACCAGCCGACCCGGAGTCGAGTGCCCCCTCATATCAACTTTACACAACAGGCGTTAAGCGCGCCCTTGAAGGAGGCTCAGATGAAAGCGGCAGTGGTTTATCATTCGGAAAGCGGCAACACGGCGAAGATGGGCGGCCTTATCGTGGAAGGACTCAAGGGCAATCCTGGGATTGACGCCCGAGCCTTCAACCTCGACGACCTCGATAAGGATTTCATCAAGGAAAGCAAAGTAATTTTGGTGGGGACGCCGGTCTATACCGGTACCTTTACCGCCAAGATGAAAACGTGGTTGGATGGTGGCGCCCAGAGCCTGAACATGGGCGGCAAGCTGGCCGGAGCCTTTGCCACGGCCAATTTCATTCACGGCGGGGCCGACGTGGCTATCCTGGGCATTCTGAACCACTTCCTGGTCTACGGCTCCCTGGTCTACTCCGGCGGCGTGGACTTTGGCCAACCCTTCATCCACTACGGCCCGGTGGCCATCGCCCCGGAGTTGGAAAATTTCTCCGACCTGTTCAAAGCCTATGGCCAGCGAGTAGGGCAAAAAGCCTTGGAATTGTTCAAAGCCTAAGACCACACGCCTTTCGGCAAAGTTACAAAAACGATTCGGCCCCGAAGTGGTGGCCGAACCGCTTTTTCTTCATTTAGTGGCTCAGGAAGTTTGCAGGTAAGACGCTCAGCAATACCATGCCTTTACCATATCAAGGCCATCGTAGCCGAAATTCCTCATGCGCTCTTTTTCTTCCTCGCTCCATCCGGTGTCTTTCACGGTGATTTGGGCATCTTCCGGTATTTCTCCGATGGAAGCGGCGATTTCCTTTGTTTCGGCAGAATCAGGTTTTACTTTTTCAATATTCTGTTTTGGCATGTGCTTCTCCAGCTTTCTGGCTATATCGTGTCGCGCAATTCATCGAGATAATCCGCATATGCTTGAACCATAACCCGCCGTTCATCAACGTATGAACGGGGATTAAGAATGTTATATGCAGCCCGGATTCTGTCTTTTTGGGCATGAGCAAGCTGAAACTCTATCCAGTCCTCTTTCAAATGCTGAAAGCGCGGGTGCTGGTTGAGGGTAGTTGAGGCCATACCCCGGAAACCGTGAGTGCAAAAGCTGTTGCCTTCTTCCTTGGTGGAAGCGTAGCCGATGCGCCGGATGGCCTGGAGCAGAGAGGCGGTGGAAATAGGCGCGTTGTGCTTGCGGGGGGAGGGGAACACATACTTGTTCGCGCCGGAAAAGGGCCGGATTTCCAAAAAGAGTTCCACAGCTTGTCGGGGAAGCGGCACAATGTGGTCACGCGCCATTTTCATGCGGGCGGCGGGGATGCACCATTCAGCGGCGTTCAGGTCGATTTCCGCCCATTCCGCTTCGCAGATTTCAAGGGGTCGCAACATAACGTAGGGAGCCAAGCGCAACGCGGCACTGGTTTGCAACGTCCATCTGCCCTTGAAGTCTTCCAGGGCTTTCAGCAACGTGCCGATTTCTCTTTCGGACATTTCTTTGTACAGATGCCGTTTCGCGGTGGGCTTGGGCATTTCTTTGCGGTACCGCGTCAGTCTGTTGATGATAACGGGGTTTTCCATGAAGCCCATGAGGTCGGCATATTCAAAGACATTGATGATGATGGAGCAAATACGCTGCGCTGTTTCCCTTGCGCCGCGCTCTATGACCACGGCCAGGGAGTTGTCGATATGCTCCATCGTGACGACGTTAATATCCACGTCACCAAAGGCGGGGAAGATATTACCGACCAGCCTTTCTTTCTGGCGTTTGGCGTGGGCGTCATCCCATTCCGGCGTTTTTTTGTTGAGCCAAGCCGTAGCGACTCCCTCAAACGTGCGGGCGGTCTGCGCCTGGGGGCGCTTTTCCTTGGCTTTGACCTTGGCGACATTTACGCCGGTTTTGGCGCTTGCCTTCAAATCTTCCGCCTCGGCGCGGGCTTTTGCCAAGCTCAATTCAGGATATGAGCCGATGCGGGCTTTTTGGCGCTTGCCGTTTGCGTCAGTGTAGCGAAGATTCCATTTTTTCGCCGTCTGCCCGGACTGATTGATGGTAACCCAAAGTTCAAGGCCAGCCCCGCAACTGATTACGCTGGTTTCGCCTTTTACGCCTTTGGCGTTCCGAATGGTAAGCTCAAGAGACTGTGATTTTGTTGCCATTTCTGCTCTCCCGCAAGATGGTACCAGCTTGGTACCATCTTCTTCTTTATGGCACCATCTTCGGGAAAATGGTACCAAAAACTTGCGGACTTCCCCATATCTGGCGAGACAACGCTGGAAAGAGAAATCCCGAAAGTCCGCTAATAGCTTGACTTTCGGGATTCTTCCAGCCTTAGCTGGACAATTTGATGGTGGAGGCGGGGGGAATCGAACCCCCGTCCGCGAATACTCCACGCGAAGCATCTACAGGCTTAGGCCAGGATTAAATCTCGCCGCGCTGGTGGCCCCTGACCAAGCGCAACGCGGCAAGCCCGCCGGTGACAGTCTCACGGAAAACCCCGGCGAGCGCCGGTTTCCGCCAGCCTGAGAAATGTCGCCGCTCGGGATTATCAGGCGTGGTCCCGAGCAGCGCGACCGGCTATGCGGTCAGTTGCCTCGCTGACTAGGCAGCGTAAGCGTAGTCGTAATCGTTGTTGGCAATTACTGTGTTGCCGCTTTTTTACGAGGCCAGCGGCGCCTCGGCCTGCCGCTCCGGCTTCTACATCCACGTCGAAACCAGTGCGCCCCCATATTCGGGTAGGTAAATAGAATAAGCCGCTTGCGCTCGCTTGGCAAGCTCAGCGGACATAAAAATGCGAAAGCGGGCCCTTGAGACACATATGATAGCGGCTGAACAAGGGGTTGTCGGCCTCCTGTTCCGGTTCCCGCAAGGCGGTGTGGGCCTGACAGGCCACTTCCACGCCATGCGAGAGCAGGGCCAGCCGGGCCAGTTCCTGAAAGCGGCGTTGCAAGGCGGGCTTGCGGGAAATGAGTTCACAGACTTTTTCCGCATCGTTGTCGCTGCCTTCAACCACCAGGCGGCCTTCCGGCGAGAGGTAAAGATGCAGGCGTTCTTCCAGCTCCAGCTTCCCGGCGTCCAGTTGCCCGTGCAACAGGGCCATGAACGATTCCTGCAGGCTGTCCAAATGCGCCTCCAGGGCTTGCGAAAGTTCACGGCCATCCCGGCTCAAGCTTTGCAGGGCGTGGGATGCTCTGCCCCCCAGCGACAGCGGCGCAACATCGCCGGAATCGGACTCCACAGCCGCCGCAACCGAGGCGGAAACGCCGGACTGCATATGGACCATGCTGGTGAGGTGGTTCTGACTGTCGGTATTCACGAACTCCTCCAGTGGAGTGATTTCTCCGGCATACAATGCTCTTGGATGTCCCCGGCTGTTTGCACGAACATCCACGGCTATTTTTTCCCTTGCGTGTGCTTACACCGCACTTAAGCAAAATAGGTGCCAGCACGGCTTGAGCTTTCCATCGCCCTTAAAAGTCTAGAGAAATTTAAGAGGGGCGGCCCAGCCTATGGGAAAAGCAGGGCTATGCCGTATGCGTTCCCGGTTCCGACGGCGCGTTTTTGACGACTTTTCCACGGGAGATTTCAGTCCGAAAGCGACGGAAGACCGGCAGTGCGGCAAAATTTGCCAGTGGCTGTGTGTGGGGAAGGGAGCGAAAAAGAAAAGCAGTGGAGCAGCGGAATCAGGCTTCCAAACTGCGCGCCAGGGCTTCACCCTGAGGGCCGCCGCCTGCCATTCGGGCCAATTCCTCATGCCGGGCCGGGCCGTCAAGCGGCGAGCAAAGCGTAAAGGTGGCATCCTCGCGGACCACTTTACTGATCTGAAAATGTTTGCGCGCCCGCGCGGCCAGTTGGGGCCAGTGGGTGATCAGCAACATCTGGCGCTGTTCGGCCAGGGCATTGAGCTTTTCCGCCAGCTTGTTCAAGGTCAGGCCGCCCACACCGGCGTCCACCTCATCAAAGATATATGTGGCGCTTTCCGCGTCCCGGCGCACGCTGGTGAGGGCCAGCAAAAAGCGTGACAGTTCGCCGCCCGAAGCTATGCGGTCCAAGGGCTGTGGAGGCTGGCCCGGATTGGGGGCCCAGAGAATGCGTACCCGTTCATCCGCGACGCCCGGCCAGAGTTCCTGCGGCACAAAATCGGGAATCACCCGCACCTGTTCGGAAAAGCCCAGATCGCGCAACTGGTCTTCCAGGTTATGGGCAAAAGAGCTTGCGGCTTCCCGGCGTACAGGCCGGATACGTTCCACCACGGCCGCCAGTTTTTCCGCCAGCGCGGCTTCTTCCTTGGCAAGGCGCGAGAGGTCCAGCGCACAGACGTCCAGAAAAGAGAGGTTCTCTTCGATTTCTCCGCGCAGGGCAAGGATTTCCGGCAGGCTGCGCCGCAGCTTGCGCTTAAGCTGGGCCAAAGCAAAGAGGCGTTCCTCCACCTTGTCCATGTCCATTTCCTCATCGGGCAGGGGAGGGCGGCGCAAATGATTGCCCAGGTGCACCAATTGCTGACGCAGAGCGGCAACAGCCTCGGCCTCCGGGGCCAGAACCGCGTCGTCCCGGCTCATGGTATGGATGAGGCGTTCAAAGCGCCCAAGCATATCAAGCAGGCCCGGCCCGTCCTCGCCGTGCAGCAGCGTCAGGGCGTTCTCATAATTCTCCCGCAGATGCTCCTGCGAGCGGACCTGGGCGCGCAATTCTTCCAGATGCTCTTCCTCGCCTTCTTCAGGCGATACTTTATCTATCTCCTGCTGCTGCATTTCCAGCAAGTCACGTCTGTCGGCCAGGCTGGCCTGTTTTGCCGACAGGACGTTGCGCCGGGCTGAAACCTCCTGCAACTGGCGGAGCAGGGCGTCACGCTCCTCCAGGAGTTCAGGTCGGGGAAAGGCGCTCTCCATCAGTTTGGCCTGAAAAGCGGGCTGCAAAAGTTGCTGCTGGCCGTGCTGGCTGGTGTGCGTCACCAGACGCGCGCGCAGATCACGCAGGCTTTCCTGCGAACTCAGGACGTCGTTGATGTATAAGCGGCTGCGGCCGCTCTCGGCCAGCAGTTCACGCCGCAACACCATATCCTGATCGCCAAGGGTGAACAGGGCCTCCACCTGGGCCCGTTGCGCGCCGGGGCGCACCATTTCGGCGCTCAGCCTGTCGCCCAGCAGAAAGCCCAGAGCCTTGAGGATAAAACTTTTACCCGCGCCGGTTTCGCCGGTAAGCACATTCATGCCCGGCGAAAAGTCCAGCTCCATATCTTCGATCAGGGCCAGATTACGGATGCGCAGATATTCCAGCATGGTTGTTTACAACTTCAAGCGATAGATTAAATATGTGCCGCTTTTCAGGCCGCACAGGCCTATGCCGCCGCATTCATACTAACAAAACAGGTTGCCCAAGGCAAAAGGGCTATTGCTTGAGACGCGGGTCCAGCAGATCGCGCAGGCTTTCACCCAGAAGATTATAACCGAGTACAGTGATCAGAATAGCCAGGCCCGGATAAACCGAGAGCCAGGGCGCGTTTTCGATGACGGTTTTGCCTTCCATGAGCATATTGCCCCAGCTGGCCGTGGGTGGCTGTACGCCCAGTCCCAGAAAACTCAGACTCGACTCCACCAGAATGGCTCCGGCCACGCCGAGAGTGGCGGTGATCAGCACCGGCGCGAGGGCATTGGGCAGAATATGGCGGAATAAAATCCGCCGGGTGGGGCTGCCCGCCAAGCGTGCGGCGGCCACGAATTCGCGTTCGCGCAGGCTGAGGGCCTCGGCGCGCACCAGACGGGTTACGCCCATCCAGGAGGTCAGGCCTATGACAACCATGATATTGGTAAGGTCGGGCTCCAGAAAGGCAATGACCGCCAGGATCAGGAAAAAGGAGGGGAAGCAGAGCATGATGTCCACCATGCGCATAATGGCTTCATCCACCCAGCGCCGGAAGTAGCCGCTGATCAGGCCCAGCACCGTACCGATGCTGATGGAGATGCCCACGGCCACGAAGCCCACCCAGAGAGACACGCGCCCCCCGTAGAGCAGGCGGGAAAAGACATCCCGCCCCAGACGGTCGGTGCCCAGCCAGAAACGGGAGGAGGGCGGTTCCAGAATGTTGTCCAGATGCTGGGCTGTGGGCGGATAGGGCGCGATCAGCGGGGCGCAGAGGGCCGCCAGAGACATGAACAGCACAATGCCCAGGCCCAGGGTAAGCATGAGGTTGCGCCCGAGCAAGCGCTTTACGGCGGCGGGCAGCATCAGTTCTGCTCCCCGGAGGCGCGGATTCGCGGGTCGGCCAAGCCGTAACAGACGTCGGCCAGCAGATTGCCCGCCAGGGTGAGCACCGCGCCCAGCACCAGATTGCCCATGATCATAGTGTAGTCGCGGGCCATGACCGCCGAGTAAAAGAGCTGCCCCAGGCCGGGCAGGGCGAAAATGGATTCAATGATCACGCTGCCGCCGATGAGCCCCGGCACGGAAAGGCCCAGCAGGGTGATGACCGGCAGTAGGGCGTTGCGCAGGGCGTGTCGCCGGATGATCAGGCTCGGCGGCAAACCTTTGGCTTTGGCCGTGAGGATGTAATCCTGGCGCAGCACTTCCAGCATGCAGGCGCGCATATAGCGCGACATGCCGGCCAGACCGCCGATGGTGTAGACCAGAATGGGCAGCGCCAGATGCCGGGCCAGATCACAGAGTTTCCCCCAAGGGCTCAGGCTGGCGTAATCCATGGACGTCAGGCCGGAAATAGGCAGCCACTGAAGATCGATGCCGAAGAACATCATCAACAGCAGGGCCAGCCAGAAGGAAGGCATGGCGAAACCCAGAAAGACCAGCACGGTCACGCTGCGGTCCAGCAGGGAGTTGCGCTTGCAGGCCGAGAGGATGCCCACGGGAATGGCGATGATCAGGGTCAGCACCAGGGAAATCACATTCATGGACACGGTCAGGGGCAGGCGTTCCAGAATCTTGTCCAGCACGGGCCGCGCGTCCGCGGACATGGAATTGCCGAAATCAAAATGCAGCAGGCGCAGCAGCCAGTCCCCGTACTGAATATAGAGGGGGCGATCCAGGCCGTAGAGCGCTTCCAGCCGCTGGCGTGCCGCTTCGCCCGCCAGGGGGTTCAGGGTGGTTTCCATGTCCGTCGGTGAGCCGGGGGCCAGATGGATGACCCAGAAGGAGATCAGGGTGATGCCCCAGAGCACCAGTAACATCCAGAGGGTTTTTCTGGCGGCTCTCAGGGCAATGGCCGCGATGCGGCCCCGGCGGCCGCGGACAGGGGAAGGGGACTGACTCATAGAGGGAAGGGCGGCTTACTCCGTCCGCGTCAGCCACTGGCGCATATCCGCCACTTCCTTTTGCCACTCCGGCGAAAGGCGCAGCTTGAGAAAGCGGGCGTACAGAGAGTCCAGCAGGCCGACGCAGACCTCCATCAGATAAAATTTTTCCAGCAGTAGGGCGTCGGGATCGTCATCGCTGTCGCCCTTGTCCAGTTTGGGCGTTTTGAGGCTGCCCAAGCCGAAGTCCTCGGCCTTGAGCGTGAGCTGAAAAGCCAGTTCTTCTTTTTCCAGGCGGATCAGGGCCCGGCTGACCTTCTTGCCCGTGCCCAGGCCGAAGCGCGCCTCGCGCAGGGGTGAAAGCGAGCCGGAAACCGAGGCGGTTTCCTTGGCGTCGCCTTCACCGCCCTGAACCACGATGCGCTGTTCCATGGAAACGGCAAAAGGCGAGCCTTCGCTGTCCGTGAAAGCGCCGGGCGCGGTATCGCTCTGGTACCAGAGCCAGGTCAAAAATTCCTGCCCCAGAATACTGTCGGTGGATTCGCCGGAAATGGGCATATTCATTTTATAGAGTTCTCCCTGCTAGTGTCCAATTTGAAAAATTAGACACGGTAAAGCCGCCGTGAGTCCACGAAAAACCAGGGTTTTTCGCGGACGATCCTGCTAAAATTGAGAGCATAATCATGCTCGAAATTTTGCAATCAGACACTAGGTGAGCAGCGCGAATTGGGTTGCTTCAAGCTGGTCCAGACGGATGAGGCTTTCCTCGTCCAGCATGGCGGCCGCCAGATTATACGGCGTCAGTTGCTCCAGATGCAACTCAAAGGTTTTCAGGAATTCCTCCATGAAGAGGTCGATCATCTTGTTCTGGGTGGAGGCGAACCAGACTTCATTTTTGTCCGTGGCCCAAAGCACGTTGAATTCGCCCGGCACCGGCAGGAAACGCTGACGCAGGCGCAGCATGACCTGCTCCTTGAGTTCCTTTTTGCGTTCACGGGAGATAAAGGTCTTGTTCTGTTCGCGCATACGCTCTTTTTCCTGGCGCAGGGCCAGGGCCAGATGCTTTTTCACCACGCCCGCCGGAATGCGCCGCATGTCCAGGCGCAGGGAAAAGACGATATAAGCTCCTTTCTGAGGCGGTGCGGCGGCCCATTCCGAATCCAGCATATCCTCAAAGCTGACCCAGCCCTGAGCCTGCATTTCAGGGATATCGTCAATGTCGCGAAAGGCGAATTGCTTGAGCTTATCCGGAATCTGCTGCCAGAGCTCGGAGGGCACGGGGTCCAGAATACGGAACCGGGTAAAACTGCAGGTGCTGTTGGCAAAGCCCATGAAAACTCCTTGGGATTGGAACACAAGACCGGTTTGTGTTGTACGTCAGAGCCGCCTTGTCGGCAAGCCCCGGCCCCGACCATCCCGGCAGTTCATCCCGAAGATGCGGGTGCGGGCGATCTACGTCTTCAGAGGTGGAGACGAGCCCTTCCCTGGGTCGACGTAAATTGAGATAAATGTCCCATAATTATAATTATGTAAACTTTTGATTCCCAAGCGGCGAATCAGGGAATCGCGCTTGACGCGGTCCCCCTCTTCCAGCACGATGCCCTCACAAGCCAGCCAGGAGCCATTCATGTTCGGAAAATCAAGGCCTCACACCGTCTCCACACGACGCCCGTCACAGGCGCCGCGCACGCATGCCGCCGACCGGGCTGATGTTCGCCGCGCCGCAAGCGCGCCGCCGGAAAGTGCAACCAGGGACTATGTGACAAACGGCGTGCGCCTGAACAAGGCCATTGCCGCCGCCGGTCTGTGCTCACGGCGCAAGGCCGACGAGCTTATTCTTGCGGGTCAGGTACGGATCAACGGCACTCTGGAGGAAAATCCGGCCCGGCGTGTACTGCCCGGTGATCGCATCGCGGTCAATGACCGGGAGCTCGCCGCCGCTCAAGAATATTATTATCTGTTGCTGCACAAACCCGTGCAGACGGTCTGCACGGTGAATGATCCCGAGGGGCGGCCCACGGTCATGGCATATCTGCCGCCCGAGGTGCGTCATCTGCGGCTCTATCCCGTGGGACGTCTGGATTATTTTTCAGAAGGCCTGCTGCTGCTGACCAATGACGGCGAACTGGCCCAACGGCTTACTCATCCCCGGCATCACCAGCCCAAGACCTATGAGGTGCTGATTCGCGGGTCTGTGCCGGAAACGGCTCTGGCGGTCATGCGCCGGGGCATGCGCCTGGACGAAGGCCAAGCCTTGCTGCCGGTGGATGTGGAAGCGAAAACGGCTGAGAACGGCAATACCCTGTTGCGCATGGTATTACGCCAAGGCGTCAACCGGCAGATACGGCGCATGTGCCGGGATCTGGGCCTGACTATTCTGCGTCTGCGCCGCGTGGCTCAGGGGCCATTGGCTCTGGGCAATCTTAAGCCGGGCGCGGCCAGGGCATTGACCACCGGAGAAGTGGCCGACCTCAGGCAAAGCGTCGGCTTGCCGTCCCAAGTGTAACGCCCTGCTCCAGGGCAATTTAACATTTGAAATGCTCGTTTACGGCAAGCAAAGCCCGCCTACTCGCATTTCGCGCGGCAAGGATTTTGTCTGCAAATCCTTGCAGGGCAGTTCGCGCATGCAATGCGTCAACTGCCCTATTGCTGGGCGTATTGTGCAATGCCGATGACCCAAAGCGCCGAGAGGACCAGATGGATATGGAAAAGGCGTGGCCTCTTGGCGCTGAGGCTCAGCCCCATCCCCACGAGATACCAGAGAACCTCTCCGGCCATGCAGCCCACATAGGCCGCACGCGAATGATACCACGGCAGACCGCTGACAGCCTCACTGCCGAACAGCCACTGGTATTGCGGATCGTGGAATGCATTCCGGATTTCATTTAGGTCCATGATGCAGAAAAAAGCGCAGACAGCGGCCCACAAAACGCGCGGAAACATGCCGACACGAAAGTTGCTGTGGCAGGCCTGCCCGTCCCCGCTTTTCACCATGCCCTACCCTTCTTTTTTCAGCTGGCGTTCCAAAAAGTCGATGGCGTCCTTTTGCAGAGCGCAGAGCTGGGCTTCGCCCTTGAAGCTTTCGGTGTAGACCTTGCAGATGGCTTCCGTGCCTGAAGGGCGCACGGCAAACCAGCCGTCTTCACTGCAGACCTTGACCCCGCCGATGGGCGCGTCATTGCCGGGCGCGCGGGTCAGCACACTGGTCACCGGCGAACCGCCCAAGGTTTTCAGATGCACGCTCTCCGGCGTCAAAGCCTTGAGCAGCGCGCGGGTGCGGTCGTCGGCGGGCGCGTCCAGACGCTGATAGACCGGTGCGCCGAGCTTTTCGGTCAGCTTTTGGTAGATTTCACTGGGAGATGCCTGTTCCTTGGCCATGATCTCAGCGGCCAGAAGGCACATCAAGGGGCCGTCCTTGTCCGTGCTCCAGGGGGAGCCGTCAAAACAGAGGAAGGAAGCCCCGGCGCTCTCCTCGCAGCCCAGGCCGCACCGCCCGTTGAGCAGATAGGGCACAAACCACTTGAAGCCCACGGGCACTTCCACAACGGGCCGCCCCAGCTCCTTCCCCACTCTGTCCAGCATGGCGCTGGTCACCAGCGTTTTGCCGATGCCGCAATCCTTTGGCCAGCCCGTACGGGTACGGAAAAGATGCCAAGCCGCCACAGTCAAATAGTGATTGGGGTTCATCAGTTCCTGGCGGGTCACAATGCCGTGGCGGTCGGAATCCGGATCGCAGGCAAAGGCCAGATCAAAGTCGTCGCGTATCTCCAGCAGGCGACTCATGGCATAGGGCGAGGAACAATCCATGCGGATTAAGCCGTCTTTGTCGCAGGGCACAAAACGGAAGGTGGGGTCCACCTCCTTGTTGACCACGGTCAGGTCCAGGCCATAGGTCTCGGCAATGGGTTCCCAAAGCGGCAGGCTGGCCCCGCCCAAAGGGTCCACGCCCAGCTTGAGGCCGGAAGCGGCAATGGCCTTCATGTCCAACACCTTGGGCAGATCTTCCACATAGGCGCGGGTAAAGTCGTACTCCTCCACCAGGGAGGATCTCTGCGCCGCGCGCAAATGCACGAGCTGGACGTTGCGGTTGCCGCTGTCCAGATAGGCGTTGGCGCTTTTTTCAATCCAGGCCGTGACTTCGGTTTCGGCCGGCCCGCCGTGCGGAGGATTGTATTTGAAGCCGCCGTCGCGCGGCGGGTTATGAGATGGGGTGATAATAATGCCGTCGGCCAGACCGCTGCTCCGTCCGGCGTTCCAGCGCAAGATGGCGTGCGAGACGGCTGGGGTTGCGGTAAACTCGCCGTTTCTGGCGATGCGCACACTCACGCCGTTGGCCACCAGCACTTCCAGGGCCGAGCGGAAGGCAGCCTCGGACAGGGCATGCGTATCCCCGCCCAGAAAAAGCGGGCCGTCAACGCCCTTGGCTTTGCGGTAGTCGCAGACGGCCTGAGTGATGGCGTAAATATGCTCTTCGTTGAAGGTATGCAGCACCGATGAGCCGCGATGCCCGGAAGTGCCGAACGACACGCGCTGAGCCGGGATCTTGGGATTGGGAAATTCGGTGTAATAGGCGCTCATCAGCGCGGGGATGCGTTCCAGCTTTTCAGGAGCGGGCAAATGCCCCGCGTCGCAATGGACAACAGCCATAAAGAACCTCCGGCATAGATACGTTATCTCTACGCCGGAACGAAGCGCGCTGCAATCCTTGGGCGAGCGCTCAAACGGACCTTTGCCTTTCCCCGCACTTTTTTGCGCATGGATAAAAAAAGGGCTGTCTCACTGGGAGACAGCCCTGGTTGTCATTGGAAGGGCGCTTACTTGCCGAGGGGGATGGTGCGGAAGTACACATCTCCGCGCCGTTCAATCTGCAGCATAATGGCCCCGCGCTTCACGCCCACTTCTTTGACGATCTTGGAAAGGGCTTCCCCGCTGTTCACGGGCTTCAGGTTGGCCTTGAGGATCACGTCGCCGGGGCGCAAATCCGCTTCGGCGGCGGGCTTGTCGGGATCGACGTCCACAATCAGCAGGCCTTCATCCTTGCTGAGCTTCATCTCGCGGCGTTCCTCCTCCTTGAGGGGGCGCACCGAGAGGCCCAGAAGGCCTTCGTCCTGCTGCTTCTGGCCCATGCCGGGACGACCGTCGTTCTGGCCGCTCTTGCGTTCGCCCAGCGTCACCTTGAGGTCGAAGTTCTTGCCGTCGCGCCACACGGTCAGCACAGCGGTGCTGCCCGGGGCCTTGTCGGCAATGGCGCGCAGCAGGGCCGCGGCGTCTTCGACATCCTTCTTGTCCACGGCGATGATCACGTCGCCGTCCTGCACGCCGCCCTTGGCGGCGGGCTCATTTTCCATGACGCTGCCCACCAGGGCACCCGAGGGCTCTTTCATGCCCAGAGCCTTGGCGGTGTTTTCATCCATGTCCTGGATGCTCACGCCGATCCAGCCGCGGCTGATCTTTTTGCCGCTCTTGATCTGATTGATAATCTTGGCGGCCATATTGCTGGGAATGGCAAAGCCGATACCCTGGCCGCTGGCGATGATGGCCGTGTTGATGCCCACCACCTGACCGGCCATATTCAGCAGCGGACCACCGCTGTTGCCGGGGTTGATGGAGGCGTCGGTCTGGAGGAAGTTGTCAAACGGCCCGGAACGGATATTGCGGCCCTTGGCCGAAAGGATACCCGCGGTCACAGTGTGGTCCAGGCCGAAGGGATTGCCGATGGCCAGCAGCCATTCACCCACCTTGAGCGCGTCGGAATCGCCGAAGGTCAGGAACGGCAGGGGCTTTTTGGCGTCCACTTTCAGCAGGGCCAGGTCGGTTTCCTCATCGGAACCGATCAGCGTGGCCTTGAGGGTTTCGCTTTTGCCGTTGTCTTCATCCAGAGTGACGTGGATCACGTCGGCGTCGGCCACCACGTGGTTGTTGGTCACAATGTAGCCGTCAGCGGACACGAGAAAACCGGAACCCAGCGATTTCTGCTTCTGCTGGGGCCGCTTGCCGCCGCGCCCTTTGCCGCCGAACTGGTCAAAAAACTTTTCAAAGCCGGGGGGCATATTGCGGAACATTTCACCGAAGAAATCTTCAGGGCCGCCCCCGGAGGCCTTGCGTTCCGTGCCTATATTGACCACAGCCGGGCCACTTTTCGCCGCCAGCTCGCTGAAGTCGGGCAGATCCGCCGCCTGCGAAAGCTGTGCCGAGGCCAGGAAGGCCACGGTAAGCAGTGCGGCGAGGTATTTTTTTACAATCATGGAACCACTCCTCGTTACTTTTTTTGCATGGCCTTTTGCAAAGCCTGTGCCATAATGCCCATTCCGTTGCCGGAAGAGGACGACCCGGCGGAGGCATGCTGCTTCCAGGCTTTGTCCTCGGCGGACGCGGCGGCTTCGGAGCCTTCCGGGGCCAAGCTGATGCGGCGAGCGGCACTGTCCAGATTTTGAACAATCAGGGTCACGTTGTCGTCCTTATCCAGCTTGCTGAACTGAGCGGCGTTTTTGGCGTTCTTGATCACGCCTGCGGGCAGCAGACCGGTAATGCCGGGGGCCAGGGTCACAAACAGGCCATACTGGGTGCGGCTTTCCACCGTGCCGGTCACCGTGGAGCCCACGGCAAAGCGCTGGGCCGCGTCCTGCCAGGGGTCGCCCTCGGCGTCGCGCAGGCTCAAGGCAATGCGCCGCGTCTCGGTGTTGACGTCCTTGATCTTGACGGAGACGGTCTCGCCCGCGCTGAGCACTTCCTCGGGCTTGTTAACCCGCTTGGCCCAGGACATTTCGGAAACATGAATCAGGCCTTCCACGCCTGGCAGCAGCTCGACGAAGGCGCCAAAGGGAGCCAGGCGCACCACCTTGCCCTGCACCACGGCGCCCGCGCTCAAGCGTTCCGGGGCATCCAGCCAGGGATCGCCCTCGGCCTGCTTGCGCGAAAGAGAAATTCGGATCTGGCCCTTGTCGTTTTTGCTGATGCCGAGCACCTTGACCCGGACAAGGTCGCCGGGGGACACCGCTTCGTCCGCCGCGCCCACGCGGGACCAGGACAGCTCGGAAAGATGGATCATGCCTTCCACCGCCGGAGCCAGCTCCATGAACGCGCCGAAGGGAGCCAAGCGGGTGATCCGCCCTTCCACGGTGTCGCCTTCCTTGAGGGTTTCCAGCAGTTTGTCCAGATTTTCCTGGCGCTCGCGTTCCAGCAGCGCACGCCGCGAAACCACGACGTTCCGGCCCCGGTTTTCAACCCGGATGATCAGGAACTGCATGCCGCGCCCCACCAGGGAGTCGGCGTCGCCCGAGGAAGCGTCCATCTGGCTGCCGGGACAGAAAGCCGTCTTGCCCAGCACTTCCACCGTGTAACCGCCCTTACAAACGGCGGTCACCCTGCCGTCCACCGGCAGGGCGGCGTCGCGGGCCTCTTCCAGCGCGGCCACCCCGCTGCCGCTCATGGAGCGGGACAGGCGGATTTCCTGCGGGGAGACAGCAATGACCCAGGCTTCCACGCTGTCGCCAGGTCCCGCGCTTTCCTTGCCCTCGGCATCCAGAATGTCCTTGCGCTCCATGATGCCGTCCACCTTGATGCCCATATCCACAAAGACGCTGTCGCCGGTGATGGCAATGACGGTGCCGCTGACCTTCTGGCCCGGCTGCAAACGGCCGGAAGAAGCGCTGTGCGCCGCCAGCATGGCGGCGAAATCTTCAGTGGCTTCTTCCTGCGCGGGGCTTTCTATTTTTTCCTCAGTCATATTTCCTGCTCCTCCAAACTGGGCATTTTGTTAAGTTGGTAATCATAGCCTATCCTTTTACGGATGACAATGAAGACCCAGGCCGCGCGGCGTGCGGATTGCGGCCCGCCATATGGTTTCCGGGGCATAAGGGGACGGAATTTTTTCTAGAAACTGAATGAAAATTTTACACATGCATAATTTTTGACCAGCAGTCGGGCGGAAGAGATCGCAGCAGGCTATCCGGATTTTTCAGCGACACAAGCACACATCCCGTTTTGCGGCAAATTTTTCTTTATGGAAAACTTGAAATATTTTTTTACAACCTCACCATGAGCGACGCTGCTCAACGGGCGGAATCGAACCTGCGCATCAATAGAACCGGCACGGCGGCCACCGCCGCCACCACCGCCATGATCGCATAGATGGCATTCATGCTCCAGGCGGAGGCCAGGAAGCCGAAAAGAAGCGGGGTCAGCATGTTGGTTATGCCGCGCAGAAAGGAGTTGATGGAGAACACGTCGCCGTAGGAGGCGGCATCCCGTACGGGTTCGGTGATGATGGCCTGGATGACCGGAACAGTGCCCTTGGTCACAATGCCGAGCAGCAAGGCGATGCTAACGATGAGGACAAGCTGGTCCGCCATGATCAGGGCACAGAGCAGGACCGTCAGCAGCAGTTCGGCGGCTACGAAAACCTTTCGCGGTCCGAAACTGTCCACAAAGCGGCCGCAGGCCATCTTGCCGAGAAAAGAGCCCACCGAAAACCCCAGGGCGAAGGAACCGATGATTTTAGGGTCCACCCCCTTGCCGATCAGCAGCAAGGGCAGAAACGTGAATATTCGATCGTTGCTGAACGCGTTCAGAATGCTGGCAAGCATGGCCAGGAATATTTCCCTGTCCTTGAAGATACCGAACGCGGGAAAACTTCTGCCTCCGGAGGCTTCCTCCCTTGTTTCGGGGCGTTCGCCCCGGCAGGAAAAAAAGAGCCAGAGCGCGGCAGCGAGCGCCGCCGCCCCGTATGTGATGCAGACGACCCTCCAGCCCGGAAAGCCCCCGAATGAATACGCGGCGGCAAAGGCCGCCAGGGAAACCAGGGGGATTCTGCCCACATCGCCAATGGCGGTGAAATCGCTCATGACTCTGCCCAGGCGGCGTCTTTCGGTGTGCAGCGTAAGGTAGGAAAAGGCAATATTATGAAAGACGTTGTAGCCCGCCGCGGCCAGGATAAAGCACAGGCCGGCGACCACGATGTTGCCGGAGAAGGTGGCCGCGCAAAATCCGGCCCCGCACACGGCTGTCACCAGGGTGATGGTCTGCATGAAGCCCAGTTTCCGGGACAGAAGCAACGTGCCCAGACCGGCTGCCGTACCCGCGGCGGTGCCCACGGAGACGATCAGACCCACCGCTTTTTCGCCTTCGCCAAAGGAAATGACCATAAAAGCGAGCAGAATGGGAACCGCGTCAAAAAGCCCGTCAATCAGGATATGGTAGGCATTGAGCAAAATATAGCGGGCGCGGGAAAGCATGGCATCTTCCTGTGCGGGAATTGTGCGGACGCTGTCCACAAGCGGTTCAGGCAAGCCGCGCCGATACGGCTGACGCGCGGGCGGATATGGCGTCCGTTCTCGCGGCCGCCCGGCGGATACTTTTTATGTTAATCCCCCCTAACAACACCACTTTTATCCAGCTGTCAAAGGCTTTCTGAGCGCGAGGGAAGTTCGGCGCGGAAACGCCAGGGGCCTTGTGTTATAGCGGCGCAAGACCCTTGGGGCGAGGGTTTTCCATGGAAGTTGCCCTGCCCTCCGGTCACGAGGATAGGCCCACAGACCATACACGTTTATCGCCGGGAGGATTGCGGAGTTTTTCCCGGTGGTCGGCAACAGAAAAGAAAAAACCCTGAACAATTATGCTGTTCAGGGTTTTTTCTATCCTGTTCAGGACGAAATTTGGTAGCAAGGGAGGGATTTGAACCCCCGACACTGCGGGTATGAACCGCATGCTCTGACCAACTGAGCTACCTTGCCGTATTGCGCCCCCATAGTGGCGCGTCGAATTCTTTATACAATTTGCCTGGGCTTGGCAAGCGCTTTTTGTACCATCCGTCAATTAACCATAAAATAATAGACAAAGGGCGCGAGCAGCAAACGATAGACGGCAAAGGGCACCAGGGTCATCCGCCCCACCAGGGCCACGAAAACTTTGACCGCCAACAGGGCGGAAATAAAGGAGCCCACTATGCCCACCGCGAAAAAGGGAATGTCCGCCGAGGTGAACAGGCTGAGATTCTTCAGCATGTCAAAGCCCGTGGCGGCCACCATGATGGGCACCGCCGCGATAAAGGAATATTCCGCCGCCAGCGGCCGCTTGGCCCCCAGCAGCATGCCGCCCATGATAGTGGCCGCCGAGCGCGAAAAACCGGGCCAGAGGGCCAGGCACTGGAAACAGCCGATGCCCAGGGCCAGACGCGGCGTCATGTCGTCCAGGCTGATGCAGGTGGGCTTATGCTTGCGCCGTTCCACAAGAATCATGCACACGGCCCCCACCACCAAGGCGATAAGCACGGTGGAAGGCCGGAACAGATATTCCTTGATCAGGGAGTGGAACAATAGGCCCATCACGCAGGCGGGCAGCGAGGTGAGGACCAGCAGCCAGATGCCGCGCATGCCCGCGAAGCGCACGTAGGGCTGCGGCTGGACCAGGCCCCAGAAGCGTTTCCAGTACAGCACCACCACGGCCATAATGGCCCCGAGTTGAATCACAACCTCAAAGGTGGCGGCCCGCTCTCCTACAAAATTAAGCAGATCGCCCACAAGAATCAGATGCCCCGAGGAGGAGACCGGCAGAAATTCAGTCAGGCCTTCCACGATGCTCAGAATAAGGGCGGTGAGCAGATTATCCATATTGGGTCTCCGGGCGGCCCGCCGCGCTGCGCGGCAGTCCGCTGCTTTTCGATCCGGCCGTGGCACAGTCGTTTACAACGCGGCATTGCCAAAAAGCCGCGTCGTGGCTATCTAACAGAAAAAGTGAGGATACCCCGATGCCGACCATCATGCCCCAGAGCGAACTTGTGCGCAAAGCTATTGCCTATCTGAATGAGGAACACAAACGCGACCCCCACAAAAGCCTGTCCAGCCTGCTGGACGAAGCGGGCATGCGTTTCAACCTTACGCCTGTGGACGCGGAAGCTCTGGAGTTTCTTTTCCGCAAGGAGCAGAAACGCGACTAAGATCCGCTTTTTTTCTTTGCTAGGGCCTGCTGACACTACTGGGATTTTGTTCGCTGGCAAGGAGAACGAGCCTTTTATGCAGGGAGTGTACTTCTTATGGTACTCGACCGGAATAAAAGGCGAAGTTCAACAAAGCCAGCGGGCAAAAGAACGTAGTGTCAAAAAGGTTCTAGGCGATTTCGCTGCCGTCGGGAACGGCCTTGGCCACAGCCAGCAGGCTGAGCTCGTCCCCGCCTTGGGCGGTAAGCACCATGCCGTGGGACATCAGGCCCCGGATCTTGCGCGGCGCCAGATTCAGCACGGCGCAGACCTGTTTGCCCACCAGATCATCGGGGGCGTAATATTCCGCCAGTCCTGAAAGGATCTGGCGCAACTGCCCTTCCCCGAAATCGATTTCCAGACGGAGGATACGGTCCGCGTTGGGATGCCGTTCCGCCACGCGTACCGTGCCCACCCGCAGGTCCAGAGCCTTGAAGTGATCAAAGTCCACCTCGGGCCGCCCCGCTGTTGCGGCGGGCGCGAGAGCCGCGGCTTTGGCCTCGGCGGGCTTGTCCGCTTTCTTTTCTTTATGTTTTTCTTTAACCTTCGGCGCGGGCGCCTTGTCCCTGTCCGCGTCGGTATTTTTCTTCACGTCGATGCGCGGGAAAAGATTGGACGTTGCCGACACCTGCGTGCCAGCTGACAGCCCGCCGAAGCAAATGATTTCATCATCCAGGTTGGGCACCGGGGGCAACCCCTCTTCCACGGGCTGGCCCAATTGTTCCAGCATCCGGCGGGACGCGGCGGGCATGACCGGCCAGAGGCAGAGCGCAACTTTGCGCATGGCCGCCAGCAGAATGTACATGACCGTGGCCAGCCGCTCCATATTGCCCTGCTTGTGCAGGGCCCAGGGGGCCTGGCTGTCCACATATTTGTTCAGGGCCCGCACCAGCTCCCAGAGCGACTCCAGAGCTTGGGCGAACTGCACGTTGCCGAACAACTGGGAGAAATTGCGCATGGCCGTGGCGCACAGCTCCACCATGGCCTCGTCTTCCGGCTCGCGCTGTTTGGGCTGGGGCACGCAACTGCCGAAGTATTTGGCTGTCATGGAGAGCACCCGGCTGAAAAGATTGCCCAAGTCGTTGGCCAAGTCAGCGTTGATCCTGCCGATCAGGGATTCTTCGCTGAAACTGGCGTCCGAGCCGAAGTGCATCTCGCGCAACAGGAAGTAGCGGAAGGCGTCCAGCCCGAAACGTCGGCCCGTCTCCAGGGGGTCCACCACATTCCCCAGAGATTTGGACATCTTGGTATCCCGCGAGAGCCAGTAGCCGTGCACATTGAGGTGCTTGTACAACGGCAGGCCGGCGGCCTTGAGCATGGTGGGCCAGAATACGGCGTGCGGTTTGAGGATGTCCTTCGCCACCAGATGTTCGCCGGGCCAGTAACGGACGTATTCGGCCCCGTCAGGCCAGCCCAGAGCGCTGATGTAGTTGATCAGGGCGTCGAACCAGACGTAGCAGACGTAATTCTTGTCAAACGGCAACTCAATGCCCCAGGTCAGACGCGTTTTCGGGCGGGAGATGCACAGATCCTCCAGCGCGCCTGATTCCAGCATGGCCAGCACTTCCGAGCGGTAGCGCTCGGGCCGGATAAAATCCGGATGCTGGCTGATATACTCCCGCAGCCAGGGCAGATATTTGGACATGCGGAAGAAGTAATTCTTTTCGCTGATGAATTCCGGCTTGGTCAGATGCTGGGGGCAGAGGCCGTTTTCCAGCTCCTTTTCCGTGTAGAAGCGTTCACAGCCGTAACAGTAATGGCCGCCGAACTCGCCGAAATAGATGTCGCCGGCGTCATACACTTTTTGCAGAAAGTCCTGCACCGTGCGCTTGTGCGCCTCGTCCGTAGTGCGCACGAAACGGTCATTGGCAATGCCCAGTTGCGGCCAGAGCGCCCGGAAACGGCCGCTGATATCGTCCACGAATTCCTTGGGAGTCTGTCCCTGTTTTTCGGCGGCCTGCACGATCTTGTCGCCGTGCTCGTCCGTGCCGGTCAGGAAGAGCGTGTCCTCGCCCAGCAGTTTATGGAAGCGGGCCAGGGAATCCGCCACAATGGTGGTGTAAGCGTGCCCCAGATGGGGATTGGCATTGACGTAGTAAATGGGCGTGGTGATGAAAAAACTTTTCACACAAGGCTCCGTGCTGTTGACTTGAACCCAAATACGCTATTCGTTTTCCGGGCGTTGCGCAGGCTTGCGCCGACGCTTGCGGCGTCCTTTGCCCGCTTCGCCGGCTCCCGATGGCCCGACTGGTCCGGCGGGCGCGCCGCCCTTCTCTTCCCGGTTTTCCGCAAAATTCGCCGTATCCGGCCGCTCAGCAGCCTGCCCGTCCTCATGGGCCCGGCTTTCGTCCGGAGGCAGCAGGTCATCAAACAGACCAGGCTCTTCCACCGTGTCGGGCGTCACGGAAACCACCAGCAAACCGTCCCCCTGCCGAGGCTTGGCGGTCGGCTTGGGTTGGCCGCCCTGCTGCTGGGGCTCGGGCCGGTGGGGAGCGAGAGCCTGCCATTCGTCCAGGCTCAGTTCCAGCTCCTCGTTATTTTCCGTGATCACGGACAGGGAATTGCGGAACATATTGGCCCGCAGCACCTTCATGCCTCCCCGGTCGGTCTGGTATTTCTTGCCCAGGCGCGGGCAATGGCGGTGGAAATGGTCGTAATTTTCCTGCTCATAGGAAAGGCAGCAGAGCAGCCGACCGCAGATGCCGGAAATTTTGGCCGGATTGAGAAAAAGGTTCTGCTCCTTGGCCATACGGATGGTCACCGGGGCGAACTTGCGCAAATAGCGACGGCAACAGCAGACCATGCCGCAATTGCCCACCGCGCCCACCATCTGGGTTTCATGACGGACGCCGATCTGGCGCAGCTCAATGCGGGCGCGGTATTCTCGCACCAGATCCTTCACCAGATCGCGGAAGTCAATGCGCGCGGGCGCCGTGAAGTAAAAGATCAGCTTGCTGCGATCAAAAAAGACCTCCACGTCCACCAGCTTCATGTCCAGACGGCGGTCGCGGATGCACTGGCGGCAATAGGCCGTGGCCTCTCGGGCCAGTGCATCGTTTTCCCTGCCGGTTTCCAGATCCGTGGAGCCCGCCTGGCGCAGAATATCGGGCAGGTCCTGCTCTTCCATGCCGGGCAGGCCCTCAAGCGGGCCGGAAACAACCTCGGCCAGGGTCAGGCCCTGATCGGCCTCAATCAGAACATGGTCGCCGCGCTTGAGCTCCGGCGGGCCGGAATAGTAGCTCGTCTGCCCGAGCTCACGAAATTTAATACCAAATATGGGCATAAGCATCACTGCGGTAAAACGTCAGAAGAATATGTCTAAGACATTGCTTTTCGGCCATATTGCCCCTGCTGTCAACAGCGGCGGGTCGCGGTGCGCTTCGTTTAAGCTTATCCGGTCATCTGTCGCTGCCCCGCGCGGAGGAGAAGGCGGCAGGCAAAGGCGCGGACACGGTCTCGGCATCCCCATATCTTTTGAGACCCCGGCCTTTCTCAATCTTGCCGTCTCGCCTTGCCATCGTTGCGCCCCTGTTTTACATTTAGAGCATAAAGGGGGCCTGATGATGATTGAACGAGACGAAGCCCTGAAACTGCTGGCGGACCAGGGCACGCCGGTATCGTTGCTGCAGCACGCTTTGGCCGCGGAGGCCATTATGCGGTCTCTGGCGCGCCGTTTCGGCGAGGATGAGGATCTTTGGGGCCTGACCGGGCTGCTGCACGACCTGGACTATCCCACCACCGCTGAAGCGCCTGAACGACATGGCCTGGAAAGCGCGACCATGCTGATCGGCAAGCTGCCGGAAGAGGCTCTGGCCGCTATCCGCGCTCATAACGGCGAAATGAACGGCACTGCTCCGCAATGCCGCTTTGATTACGCCCTGCGTTGCGGCGAGACGGTCACGGGGCTCATTGGCGCGGCGGCGCGCATGCGCCCCACCGGCCTGGAGGGCATGGAGCCCAAAAGCATCAAGAAAAAGATGAAGGACAAAGCCTTTGCCGCCAGCGTGAACCGCGACAATATCCGCCAGTGCGCCGACGCCGGGCTGGAATTGGACGATTTTCTGGCTCTGTCCATTGAAGCCATGCACGGCAAGGCCGCGGAACTGGGCCTGAGCAAATAGCGTTTTTACTTTTTTATGAGGCAGATCATGGAAGAATGCGCGCTGGATACAAGCATCCGCACCCTGGGGCCCTGCAAGCTGGAATCGCATCTGCCCTACCGCACCTGGGCCGACGACAAACGTATTCAGATTTTTGTGGACGAGGAACTGAGCGAACACAACGGAGAGGCCTGCTGCGTCTGTTTCGAGGCGGCAGGACCACGCAAAAAGCTCTATTTCGACTCTTCCCGCGCCAAGTGCGCCATCGTCACCTGCGGCGGCCTGTGCCCCGGCATCAACGACGTGATCCGCGCCATCGTCATGGAGGCCTACCACGCCTACAATGTGCCTTCCATTGTGGGCATTCCCTACGGCCTGGAAGGTTTCATCCCCAAGTACCGGCACGCCCTGCGGGAGCTGACCCCGGACGTGGTGGCCGACATCCATCGCTTCGGCGGCACCATTCTGGGCTCGTCGCGCGGGCCGCAGTCGCCCGAGGAAATCGTGGACACCCTTGAGCGCTGCAACGTCAACGCCCTTTTCGTCATCGGCGGCGACGGCACCATGAAGGCGGCGCTTTCCATCAGCCGGGAAGTGCAGAACCGGGGCCTGAAGATCGCGGTGATCGGCATTCCCAAAACCATTGACAACGACATTAATTTCATCCCCCAGTCGTTTGGTTTTGAAACCGCCGTATTCAAGGCAACCGAGGCTATTGAGTGCGCCCATACCGAAGCCTGCGGCACGCCCAACGGCATCGGTCTGGTCAAACTCATGGGCCGGGAGTCCGGCTTCATCGCCGCGCGGGCCACGCTGGCCCTCAAGGAAGTGAACTTCGTGCTGATTCCGGAAGCGCCTTTCACCCTGGAGGGGGAAGGCGGCCTGCTGCCCGCCCTGGAAGAACGCCTGCGGTCCAGAGGGCATGCGGTCATTGTGGCGGCCGAGGGCGCGGGTCAGCATCTGCTGAAGCACAGCGCGGGCACCGACGCCTCAGGCAATCCCGTGCTGGGCGAAGTGGCCGACCTTTTGCGCAAGGAAATCAATACCTATCTCAACGCCCGCCAGATGGAGCATTCCATCAAATACATCGACCCCAGCTACATCATCCGCTCCGTACCGGCCAACGCCAACGACAAGGTTTACTGCGGCTTTCTGGGCCAGTACGCGGTGCATGCGGCCATGGCCGGGCGTACGGACATGGTGGTGGCCAAACTGCAGGACCGCTATGTGCATCTGCCTCTGCAACTGGTCACCCAAACGCGCCGCAAGCTGAACATTTATTCCGATCTCTGGCGCGCGGTGCTGGAATCCACGGGCCAAGGCATGCTCAAGGGCATGCTGCCGCCCGAATAGAGCCGCTCTCCACATGTCTCGTCTCTGCCAGGTCAAGGCCTCGGCCGGTTCCGGCAAAACCTATGAGCTGACACGCTGTTTTCTGTTGCGCCTGATGGAGTGCGGGCATGCCTCGGGTGTGGCGGCCTCTCCGGCCTGCGCACTGGCGCCGGAGGGCCGCCAATGCGGCTGGGGCGACATCCTGGCCGTCACTTTTACCAACGCTGCGGCCGCTGAAATGCGCGACCGCGTCATCCGCCACCTGAAAAGCGCGGCTCTGGGTGCGCGCGCGGAAGACATCCCCCTTGATGCGGACGAGGCCCGCCGCTGGGTGGATGTGATCATGCGCGATCTGAGCGCCCTGAACATCCGCACCATTGACAGCCTGCTGCATCTTATCGTGCGGGCCGCCGCCCTGGAGCTGAATCTCCATCCCGATTTCCAGCCCGTCTTCGCCACTGAGGAGGCTCTGGCCCCCTACCTGGACCTTTTTATGGAACGGGCCTGGCGGGAAGACGCGGCCATGCGCGATCTTTTGCGCGAGGCCTGCCGGGCTCTGGTAGTGCACGGCCAAAGCAAGGGTTTTCTGGCCGGGGAAAAACTGCTCCGCCAACTGCGGGATTTGCTGGACGATGTGCTGCTGGGGCGGTTCGAGGATCTGACGTCGGAGGCCGTTCTTAAAGAAAAACTTCAAGAAATGGATGAGGCCGCCGTGCAGGCCGCGCAGGAATTTCTGGCCTCCGCGCAGGCTGCGGGCCTGCGCTGGAAAAAACCGGCTCTGGGCGCTGTGGAACAGCTTTCCTGGGGCCAGGTGGAAAAATGTTCTTCCGCCTTTGCAAGCAAGGAAACAGCTGAAGAACTCTTTCTCAAAAATACCGTGGTGACGGAAGCAACCGCGCAGGCCTTTGCCGCTTACTCGGCCCACGCCTGTCGCCGGGCCGGGGAAGGCTCGCTGATTGTCCAGGCCTTGCGCATCGCCCCTTTTGTGCGCCTGGCACAGGCTCTGGTGGCCGCTTTTCTGCAAAATCAGGAACAGGAAGGCGCGCTGCCCGGCCTACTGGTGCCGCGCCTGGCCCGTGAAGTGCTGGAGGGCGAGCGCGGCGTGCCGGAAGCGCTCTGCCGCCTGGGCACGCGCCTGACCCATTTTCTGGTGGATGAATTTCAGGACACCAGCCGCGAGCAATGGCAAGCCCTGCGTCCCTTGCTTGAAGAGGCCCTGTCGCGCGGCGGCTCCCTGACCTGGGTGGGCGACGTCAAGCAATCCATCTACGGTTGGCGCGGCGGCGAGCCGGAGCTGTTCGACGCGGTCTTTGACGATCAGGGTCTGACGCGGCTGGCTCCCGGCGGGGAACGCCGCAATCTGCCCCGCAACTGGCGCAGCCGCCGGGAAGTGGTGGAGCACAACAACCGGATTTTTGCCCCACTGGAAAATGCAGCTACGGCCCAACGGGTGCTGGCCGCCCTGCTGCCCGGCGATACGCCCCCGGAAATTCTGACTACGGCCACGCGACGCTTGAGCCGGGCCTTTGCGGGCGCGGCGCAGCAATGTCCGCCCAAGACCCGGGAAGGCGGCCTGGTACGGGCCGAAGAGATTCAGGGCGCCACGCAGGACGACTTGCGGGATTGTGTGCTGGAACGCCTTTGCGATTTGCTGCGGGACGAAATCGGCCCGCGCAGGCCCTGGTCCGACGTGCTGGTGCTGGTGCGCGGCAATGAAACAGCCCGCGTGACCGCCGAAGGTCTGGTACATGAGGGCATTCCGGTCATCACGGAAAACAGCCTGCTGCTGGCGGAACACCCGCTCATTGTACAGACTGTGGCTTTGCTGGCTTTTCTGGACAATCCCGACGACGACATCGCCTTTTGGACCATGCTCACGGGTTCCATCGTGCTTGAACACCCGCAGGCGGCGGAACTCGACTGGGAAATACTGCACGGCTGGTGCGCGGAGCCGGGCCAAGGGCCATTTCATCTGCGTTTCAGACGGCGCTGGCCGCTGATCTGGCGGAACCTGCTGGCCCCCTTTCACAGTCAGTCCGGCCTGATGACACCCTATGACACGGTGCTGGAATGGTTTACGCGCCTGGACGTGGAAGCACGCTTTCCGGAAGCCCGGACGTTCCTGCGCCGTTTTATGGAAGTATTGTACAGCGCTGAAGAAAAAGGCCTTGCTACCCTGTCCACGTTTCTCGAGCACTGGCAAGACAAAAGCGGTGAAGAAAAAGTGCCCATGCCCGAAAACATGAATGCCGTTCGCGTCATGACTATCCACAAATCCAAAGGGCTGGAAGCTCCGGTGGTGATTCTGCCCTGGACCAGCTTCAACGTGCGCCCGTCAGGACGTCCCGTTCTGCTGGAGCGCGACGGCCTGCGCATGGCGGTGCCCAATCGCAAGGCTCTGGGCGAAATCTACTATGAGGATCTGGCGCGGCAGGCTTGCGAAAATCTGGATCTGCTCTATGTGGCCTTTACCAGGGCCAGGGACGAACTGCACATTTTCCGTACCGGCACGCCGGGTCTGGACAACAAAAGCGGCTCGCTCTGCGCGGCCTTGGATATTCTCTGGCAGGAGGCCGAGTTGAGGCTGCCCTACAGCCGGGGCACGCCGGTGGAGTGCCCGCGCAACGGGGCAACGGACGACGAGATCTGCCCCGAGCCACTTACCGAGGCGGCTGTACCGGAACAGAAATGGCGGCCCATGCAGTGGCTGCCCCGTTTAAAGATCTTCCGCAATCCGCTGGGCGGCTTTGCCTTCAAGGCCGAAGACCGCGGCAGCCTGCTCCATTTCTGCCTGGAGCATCTGCGCGTTACCGGACAGGCGGAGGAGGACGCCAGGGCCGCCCTCTCTTTCGGCCTGCGCAACTACCCCCTGCCTGTGCCGGATGATCCGGCCCTGCGCGACTCTCTGGCCGGGGCTCTGGCCTGGTTCGCGTCCCAGCCCGAGGCAGGGCGCTGGCTTGAGCAGGGCTGGCCCGAACAGTCGCTTATGGACGAACAGGGCCATGTGCTGCGCATGGATCTGCTGGTGCGCGAATCCTGGGGACCGCTGGTCATCGACTATAAAAGCGGCCGCCTCGAAGCGGAGCATATCAGCCAAGTGCGCCGCTATCTGAGCTGCCTCGAACAGAGCGGCGACTACGGCGGCACGGCGCGCGGCCTGCTGGTCTATCTGGATCAGCGGCGTTTCCAACTGGTGGAAGCGGCGTGGGTTTCGCCTCTGTGCGAGACGTGCGGCGAGCTCCTGCCGTCGCCGGAGACCGGATTATGAACGGTTCGCCCTTTCTGATTTTTCCCTGGCAGCGGCCTTTTCTGCCCGATCTGAAAGCCGTGCTGGAAGATTGCAGCGGCGGCCGTTCCGGTTCCGCGCTGCTGATTGTGCCGCATAACCGCCCCTGGCGTTATCTTTTGCAGCTCTATGCCAAAGAGAGAAAGCCGCGCCTGCTGCCGAAGGTTCTCACCCTGGCTGATATGGTCAAGGTCTGGCGGGCCGGCACCAGCGACGTGCCCCTGCATACGGCCAACATGCTGGACCGCGTGGCTTTGCTGCACGGCTGCGTGCAGAACCTGACCGAGGATGACGCGGCTCTTTCCGCCCGGTTCGCGCGCATGGACATGGCGCTTTTTCTGCCTTGGGGCCTGCGCTTGGCCGCCCTGCTGGAAGAAATGCTCGGCCAGGGCCTGGAAACCGCGGACCTGGCCTATGTGGAGAATGAAGTGGCCGCGCCCGCGGCGGCTCTGCTGGGAGCCCTGGGGCGGATCAGCCGCGCCTATCTGGCGGCCCTGAACGAACGCCGATGGACCACGCCGGGGCTGGATCAGTACATGGCCAGCCGCCAGGCTTCACATATTCCGCCTCTGCTCGTGCCCGGTGCCGAAAGGCCGGTGCTGGTGGCGGGCTTTTCCGTGTTGAGCGGTACGGAGGATGTGCTGCTGCGCTCGCTCTGGCGGGCCGGAGCGCATATCTGCCTGCATACTGATCCTGCCTTGGCCGGAAATGAACCAGCGCACTGGGCCTGCGCCGAACACGCGGCTTGGCTGCGTCGCTGGCAGGCCAGGGCCAAACCGGCTGTGGAGCCCGCCGCGCTGGAAGCGGCGCACAAGCCACGTCTGTCCTTTTTCGCCGGTTATGACTGCCATTCACAGCTTCAGGCCATGCGTGACACGCTGGAAAAGGATACGAAGACGAACGGCCGCATGCCCTCCACCGCCGTGTTGCTCACAGACAGCGCCCTGCTCATGCCAGTGCTGCACCATCTGCCGGACAAGGACGTCAACGTATCCATGGGTTATCCTCTGACCCGCTCGCCCCTCAACCGCCTGCTGGACGCTCTGCTGCGCCTGCAGGAGGGACGGTCCGAGGATGGGCGCTATTACTGGCGTACCTTGCTGCAATGCCTGCGGCACCCCTATCTGAATATGCTGCGGATAGAGGACGAGAGCGGCCGAACGCTCTTTTTGCGCGACGCCTTGCGCCGCCTGGAAGTTCTAGTCCGCACGGGCAACCGTTTTGTGGATCCGGCGGCTCTGGCCGACGAATGCCGCGCCGCTCTGCCCGCCCCGCTGGACACGTTGCTCTCCCAGTGCCTGGCCATCACGGTGGAAGCCTTGGCCGCCGCCCGCAGCACGGAAGATATAGCCGAATGCCTGCACGGCATCTGCGACTTTCTGTTGGCCTACGGCGGCGATATGTGGCGGCATTTTCCTCTGGACGCGGAGGCCATGTTCCGTCTCATGCGCCACGCCGCGCCCATCTTGCGTGAAACCTGTCTTGCACAGACCCCTTTTCCTCCGGCCGTACTGCACGGCATCACCCGACAGGTACTGGAACAGGAGCGCGTGCCCTTTGAGGCCGAACCGCTCACAGGCCTGCAGGTGCTCGGCATGCTGGAAACCCGCCTGCTGCATTTTGAGCGAGTGCTGATCGTGGACGCCACGGACGACAAGCTGCCCGGCAATCCGGCCCAAGACCCACTGCTGCCGGATTCCCTGCGCCAGGTCCTCGGCTTGCCCGACGCCCGGCGGCGCGAGCGTACGGCGGCGCATACCCTCTATCGCCTGTGCGCCGGGGCGGAGGAAGTTCATTTTTTCTGGCAGGAAGGCATCACCCGCTCCGCCCTTTTTGACGGCAAAAAAAGCCGCAGCCGCTTTGTGGAGCAACTGATCTGGGAGGAGGAACAACGCCGGGGAGCGCTGCTCACGCCCGGAGAGGAGCCTCTGGCCGGGGCACGTTGTACGGTGCGCGCCAGTCAGGTCTTGCCCAAAAGCCTGCCGCGCGGCGCGGGCCTGGACACGGCCTTGCAACATCTCTTGCGCGAGCCGCTTTCCGCCACCCGGCTGGATGTCTATCTGCAATGCCCCCTGCGCTTCGCCTGGCAATATCTCTGCCGTCTCGCGCCCCAGCGGGAGATCAACGAGGGCGATGATCCGGCGGCGGTGGGAATATGCATTCATAATACCCTGCGCGCGCTGTACGAGCCCTATCTGCACAAGGAAGTAAGGCGGGGCGATATCTCCATGGAAACCGTGCGGGCCCGCTTTTACGAAACTCTGGAAGCGGCGGACCTGCGTCGGCTTTTGCCCGCGGACAGTTGCCTGATGCTGGAAACAGCCGCGCCGTTAAGGCTGGAACGCTTTCTGGCGCGGCAGCCCGAAAGCGCGCTGATCCTGGCTCTGGAAGAAAAACTGAACGTGGATCTGGACCTCAACGGACAACGCTATGCCTTTACCGGCACCCTGGACCGCCTGGACCGGCGCGACGGCCTGCTGTATGTACTGGATTATAAGACCGGCACCATCAAACACCATGACGGCAGCCTCTGGACCGACGCACCCTTCTTCGAAAGAGTGGCCCAGGCCTGCTCTGTCCCGGGAATAAAAGCGCAAACAGCCATGGGGGAAGATCCCATGTCGGCACTGTTTGAGGAGTTGCGCCAACGCCTGCCCAGCCTGCAACTGCCCTGCTACCTGTCCATGATCAAGGCAAAAAATATGGGCGCTCCCGGCGATGCGGCCCTGGTCGAACTCAAGGAAGACGGGGCGGAAATTCCCCTGTTCGGCGGCCTTGCGGAAGAAGACCTGACGGCTGCCCTTGCTTATTGCGATCTCAGCTTGGCCTTGGTCCTGCGCCATTTGGAAAGCGCCCCGCACTTCGCGGCCCGGCCGGACCGGCATTGCGCCTGGTGCCCCTATGCCGGTTTGTGCATGGCCTGAATCACGCAGCGTGAAAATCCGTTTACAATGATGGATTGCTCCTGCCGGCTGCCTTGCTTTTTCATAATCAGGCTTTACCCTTGCTGACGTCACGGCATAAAAAGGACAACATTCCGCGCAACTGCGCTCCCCTTTTTGAACTTTGTGAAAATATCCGCGAAACCAGCGGGAGACATTTTTTCGACATCACTCAAAAGGTCAGGCAGCGCCCGCGCTTGAATATAAATCAGATCATCTTTGTTTCCCACGGCTATGGAGAGATCACGGCCTCTTTCAATCTGCAAACCGATCTGAACGAATACTGGGATATCTCATATTCATTCGATGGATATACGAAAGAAAACCTTGTTGATTCGGTTATGGAGAGTCTGATGGAGCATAGAAAATCATGTAAAACGATGAAGGTGGCACATTTTTGTGAAGAACCCGCTGTTGAAAACAGCTTTTCCTGTTATAGTTAGTAAGTCGCTGCATTTCGCAGTGGACCGAATAGCGCGGCATTGCCCCACCCGGCATAAAAAAAATGCCGCTTTCCGGCGCATCTTATTGCGTCTTGTGACTTTTCCCGCTATGCTTTCTGCCAGATGGTTGGGGATAACCGTCCCATGCCGACCGGGGGGGTCGGCGGCGGTAACCCCGCACTGGTTCAAGACGGAGGTCTTGTCATAATGCCCTTCCCTTCTTTGCAAATCGGCAATCTCACGGCTAAAGTGCCCGTTATCCAGGGCGGCATGGGCGTGGGTATCTCTCTTTCCGGCCTTGCGTCGGCGGTCGCCAATCAGGGCGGCATCGGCGTTATTGCCGGAGCCATGATCGGCATGAAAGAACCGGACGTGGCCAAAAACCCTCTGGAAGCCAATCTGCGCGCTCTGCGCAATGAAATTATCAAGGCCCGTGAACTTTCCAACGGCATCATCGGCGTCAACGTCATGGTGGCCCTGACCACCTTCAGCCAGATGGTGCGCACGGCCATTGAAAACAAGGCGGACATCATTTTCTCCGGCGCGGGTCTGCCGCTGGAAATGCCGCGCCATTTGCTGCAGCTTTGCGAGGAAAAGAAGGAGGAGTTCAAGACTAAGCTCGTCCCCATTGTTTCCTCGGCCAGAGCCGCCACCGTCATTGCCAAAAAATGGCTTTCCCGTTTCAATTACCTGCCGGACGCCTTTGTGGTGGAAGGCCCCAAGGCTGGCGGCCATTTGGGCTTCAAACCCGAAGAGATTCAGGATCCCGCCCATGCCTTGGAGGTGCTGGTGCCCCAGGTGGTGGATGCGGTTAAGCCCTTTGAGGACCAGTACGGCCGCGCCGTGCCGGTCATTGCCGCAGGCGGCGTCTATACCGGCGCGGACATCAAGAGATTCCTGGATCTGGGAGCTGCCGGAGTCCAGATGGGAACGCGCTTTGTGGCTACACATGAATGCGATGCGGACGAGCGCTTCAAGCAGAGCTATCTTGCGGCCAAACAGGAAGATGTGACCATCATCCGCAGCCCTGTGGGCATGCCGGGCCGTGCCTTGTGCAACGACTTCATCAGCGCCGCGCGCGAAGGCCTGAAAAAGCCCTTCAAGTGCATCTTCCACTGCGTGAGCACCTGCCAGCAGGAAAAGACCCCGTATTGCATCGCCCAGGCCCTGATCAACGCCATGCGCGGCAATCTGGAGCGCGGTTTTGCCTTCTGCGGAGCCAATGTTTTCCGGGTGAACAAGATCATTACCGTGGGCGAACTTATGGATTCCCTGCAGCACGAATTCGACGAGGCCATGAACTCGTTGAGCAAGAGCGTGCAGAATGTACAGTCCATACTAGGCTACGGCAACAAGGCGGAGCAGACGCTGTAAAACGGATTCGTAATAAGCAAAAACCGGCAGGGTGAGCATGATTAAAGAATTTCATGCACCTTGCCGGTTTTTCATTTTTGTGTCATCTGTCAGACAACAGTGCAATTTCAAAGTGAAATTGTTCTTGCGGCCGGGTAAGCAGACACCCGCCGCGTAGGCGTAGCGTAATTTATTTGCGCTATAAGCGACGATCGGCAATGTAAGACGCCGTGGTACCCTGGGATTGCAGGGGCACCACGGCGTTTTGTGAGCAGCTTCGGCACGCCGGTCTTTTCAGTTCTTCTAGGCCAATGGCGCGACCGGTTCAACCTGAAAATGTTCAGGCTTACTTGAACAATTCCCGTTCCGGCACGTCATGGTCGATACGGTCCTCCACCTCAATACCCTTGGGCGGTGTAAAGCTGAAATCCGAGGCCTTGAGTCGCACGTCGGGCTTGAAGGAAGTAAAACGCACCTCATTGGTGTTGCCGTAAAAATCCACGATGCTGGCCCGGCGGATGTAACCATTGCCCGGTTCCACCCAGATTAGGGCCTCCACCATCTGCGGAGCGGGTTCCTTGGGGTAGAGGCGCAACTTGTCCAGACCTTGTTCGCTGCCTTCGGGCTTGACGTCAAAATCCTTAGTCAGCGCCGCCTGGCCGGTGATCACCTGAATGATGCTGCGCGAATCCCGCACAAGGCTGGGCGGATAGCGGTAGGCCACTTCTTCATCCGGCAGATAATCCCAGATTTCCTTGGCCGTGACCACCAGGGTTTCCTCATGGGGTTTGGCGGTCTGCCAGCGGATCAACAGGGGTTTCTGAAACAAGAGGCTGCCCTGCCGCCGCTCCACCGAGCCGCTTTCCTTATGGGTGAGAGTCTGCTCAAAATCCGCTGAAAAGGAGTTCAGGGTCTCGTAGCGCTGCTGGATGACGGCGGCCAGATCCGCCGCATTGGCGGCGGGAGTCAGCCAGAGCAAGGCGCAGAGGGCCGTGGCCGCCGCAATGAACATGCCGGATATACGCATGGAACCTCCGCTGAAACGTCAGCTCGTTATCTGACCACGGGCCGGGGCTTGCTGCCGTCGGCCGGGCCGATGATGCCGTCCTGCTCCAGTTGTTCCACCAGACGGGCGGCACGATTGAAACCGATTTTGAAACGCCGCTGCACCAGAGATATGGATGCCCGGCCCTGTTCGCTGACAAAGGCCTGCACTTCAGGGTACAGCGGGTCCTGGGCCGCGTCGCCGCCGCCCACGCCCTGGCCCGTGGCGGTTTCCACGCCCCACTGGGCGAAGTCCACCTGGTAAGAGGGGCTCAGATGCCGCTTCCAGTGGGCCACCACGGACTGCACTTCCTCATCGCTCAAAAAAGGCCCGTGCAGGCGCTGCAACCGGCCGCCGCTGGGTTTGAAGAGCATGTCGCCCCTGCCCAGCAGATGTTCCGCGCCCACCTGATCCAGAATGGTGCGCGAGTCGTGCTTGGACGTGACCTGGAAAGAAATGCGGCAAGGGAAGTTGGCCTTGATCAGACCGGTGACCACATCCACGCTGGGACGCTGGGTAGCCAGAATCATGTGAATACCCGCCGCGCGCGCCAGCTGGGCCAGACGCACGATACTGGTTTCCACCTCACGGGCGGCAGTCATCATCAGGTCCGCCAGCTCGTCGATGACAACAACCAGATAGGGTAAGGGCTCCAGATCCGCGAAATCCGGCGGCAGTTCATTCTTGAAGGCCGCCAGCTTCTGGTTGAAGCCCGCCACATTTCGCACGCCCAGGCGGGCCATGGCCTCATAGCGGCGGTCCATTTCATGCACGGCCCAGTCCAAAGCGTTCTTGGCCTCGGCCATTTCCGTGACCACGGGGTGCACCAGATGCGGCTCATCAGCGTAAACCGCCATCTCGATGCGCTTGGGGTCCACCAGCAAAAGGCGCATATCCTGAGGCTGGGTGCGATACAGCAGGCTGATCAGAATGCCGTTGAGGCAGACGCTTTTGCCCGCGCCCGTGGCTCCGGCCACCAGCAGATGCGGCATGCGGGTCAGATCGGCCATGAAAGGCTTGCCTGCAATGTCCTTGCCGAGAATCATGGTCAGCGGCCCGCATCCCTTGCGAAAAGGTTCGGAGGCGGCCAGTTCACGGAAATTGACGGTCTCGCGATTGTCGTTGGGGATTTCAATGCCCACGGTGTCCGAACCGGGAATGGGGGCCTGTATACGCACGGCCATGGCCTTGAGCGCCAGGGCCAGATCGTCACTGAGATTGGCGATGCGGCTGACGCGGACGCCTGGGGCCGGGCGCACCTCATACATGGTCACCACGGGTCCGGGCGTAATACGCACCAGCTCGCCTTGAATGTCGAAATCCTTAAGGCAGGCCATCAAGGCCTTGCCTTTGCCTTCGCGGTCCTCACGGCTGCCGCTGTGAGCGGCCTTGGGAGGCGGCGTCAACAGATCCAGAGCGGGCAACGGCACCGGGGCTTTTTTGCCCACTGCGGCGGAGATCAGATTGTCCCAGACACGTTTCTCGGGCGCGGCCTCACCCTTTACGCTTGCCGCCTTGTCCGCCTGAACGGGCTGGCGAACTTCAGGAGCGGCGGGCGCGCTCTCCTCAGGCGCGGCTTCCGGTTCTTTTTCCGGGTTCGCCGCCGTGGAGACAAGGGGCGCGCCGCTCAAGTCCTCGGCCACGGCAAAGGGATCGTCGCTGTCGGCATCCACGGGCACAGCGGATACGGCAGGCTCGGCTTTGCCTGCCCCGCTCTTGGCGGAACGCTTTTCCTCGTAGACCTCGGGCAGTGAATCCGCCGTGGGACGGATATCTCCCAGTTTATCCCGCCATTGGGTCAGAAAGCTCCATTGCGGCAGGCGCAACCGGGGCAGTTTCCAGGCTGAGGGGGGCATTTCAGGTTCAGAATTTTTTTCAGCACTCTTGAACCTGCCGTCAATACGTTTGCCGAGCTGACCACGCAACCAATGCCCGAAACGCGCGGCCAGGCTGAACCAGGAGATATTGCAGGCCAGTTGCAAACCCACCAGCAGGACGAACAGCCATAAGAGGGCCGAACCGCCGGGGCTCAGATAACGGCCGGCATTGTCGTGCAGGGCGCTGCCCACCATGCCGCCGCCCCAGAGATCGCCCAGTGAGAGATCCCAGGCCGCGCCCATGACCAGCAGGCAGATTGTCAGCAGGAAAAAACCACACCAGCGCCACCAGTGCAGGGCATAGGCAGGAGAAACGTAAGCCGCTCCCAGCGCGCCGAAGACCAGCGGCCAGAGAAAGGCGGCCACGCCGAAGACATCATTGAGAAAACCCGCCGCGTAGGCACCGAACAATCCGGCTTTGTTCTGCACTTCCACGGAGCCGCTGACCACGTGATTGAGGCTGGGATCATTGGCGTCGAAGCTGGCAAGACTGAGCAGCAACAACAATGCCCAGAAGAGCAGAAAAAGGCCGAACAGTTCACGGCTGAATTTGTGGGCGTCCGTAGGGCTACCCTCCCGGACAAAGAACGGCTGCAATCATTCCCGGCCCAAATATTCCTTGGTGCGGGTATCCACCTTGATCCGGTCGCCGGTGTTCACGAAAATCGGCACCTGCACCGTGATGCCGGTTTCCAGCTTGGCGGCCTTGGTGACGTTGCTCACCGTGTCGCCCTTGGCACCGGGTTCGGTTTCCGTGACTTCCAGCACCAGGCTCAACGGGATGTCGATATCCAGAGGGCTGCCCTTGTAAAGCAGCACGCGGCATTCCTGACCGTCCTTGAGAAAACCTTCCTTGCCGCCGGTGGAGGCGACAGGCATCTGCACCTGCTCATAGGTGGTCATGTCCATGAAAATCAGTTCGTCGTCCTGGCGATAAAGAAACTGCATGTCGCGGGTTTCCATGTCGGGCTTGCCCACTTTTTCGCCGGAACGAAACGTGATGTCCTGCATGCGTCCGGTAAGGATATTGCGCAGCTTGGTACGGACCATGGCCCCGCCCTTGCCGGGCTTGAAGTGCTGGAAATCCACTATTTCGTAGGGCGTGCCCTCCACTTCGATTTTAAGGCCCTTGCGAAAGTCGGTGGTTGAATACATGCGTCCCTCCTGCCATGCCGCGGCATGTTCTGTATTGGCAAAATTGCGCCGGTCTCAATTGCCAAGCGGCGCGAGAGCGGCTACCGTATGGCGGAAGTGTTCTTCCGCGAACATGTGTAGTTCCGAATTGAATATATTTGTTGAAAACAGCCGTGTTGTCAAGACACAAAGTTCAAGTTATACATGAGGTTTTTATGAACATCAGTCTGACGCTTGAAACCACAGCCTATACCCTGGATCAGCTCCTGGCCCTGCCGGAAGCGCAAATCGCCCTGGCCGGGCGTTCCAATGTGGGCAAATCTTCCCTGATCAACGCTCTGGCCGGACGCAAAAAACTTGCCAAGGTCAGCGCCACACCGGGGAAAACGCGCTCCGTCAATTTTTACCGGGTGGAGCCCTACAACTTTTATCTGGTGGATCTGCCCGGCTATGGTTACGCCAGGGCCAGCCATGAGGAACGCCGGAAGTGGGCGAAACTGCTGGAGCACTATCTTGCGGATTGCAAGACTCTCAAGGCGCTGGCCCTGCTGCTGGATTGTCGCCTGCCTCCGCAAAAGCTTGACCTGGAACTGGCGTCCTTTGCCCGTGGCTGTTGCCTGCCGCTGCTGCCCGTGCTGACCAAGGCCGACAAATGCAGCCAGCGTGAACGCGCCGCCCGGCAAAAAGAATGGCAGGAACTGCTGAATGTCAAACCGGTACTGACTTCCTCCAGCAGCCGCCTGGGTATGGAGGAACTCTGGCGTGCCCTGGTCGCGGCAGCCGGAACCGCTGAAACCGATGGAGATGCAGCCGGAGAGTCGGAAGACGGCACCCCGACCATGTCGAGCTAGAGGATATCCGCTTTGAAATGCCGTGCATTTTAAAGGTAACGTCATGCTTACTCCGCCACTTAAGCATGCTGTCTTGCACGCAACGATCGAGGACTCGCCAAGAGGAGAACAGCGCAAATAGATTACGCTTACGGTTCGTAGCGCAAGGCTGCTCCCGAGCCTCTCGCCAGACTCAGTCCGCCTGCTGCTCCGCCGAGACGGCGTCTGGCTCCATGTGAATGATGATTCTGCCCAGCAGCGGCACGGCGACGCGCAGCTGTTTTTCCAGACGCACGCAGATGTTATGGACCTCCACCACGCTCAGCTCGCCGTTGATGCCGCAATGGAAGGAAATGCAGATGCCCTGCTCCGGCAGCTCATAGGTGGAAAACTTGTGAGGGTCGCAGACCAGCGGTTCTTTTTCCACCGCCGCATGCACTTCCCGCCAGGCCAGCTCGGACAGGGGCACGGAAACGGCGGCTCCGGCATGCAGTGCGCTGGCCGCGCCCTCAGGTTCCAGATGGCTGACCACTTCCGCACCGGGCAGGGCTTGGCGCAAGTCTTCTTCAAAGGGACGCACCCGCGCGTAGGCCTCGGCAAAAGGCTGGGTGCCGGGCAGCTCCACATGCAGTTCGATGTGGAACAAAGCGCCGGTGCGCAGCACATGCACGTTATGCACCGCCAGGCCGTGCTCCGAAGCCGTGCGCTGCACCAGAGAAAAAGGATTCTCGTCCTTCCGGGAGCGGGAGCTTAAGGGCTCCACGTGTACGGTCACATCCGAGCCCGGCAGGATGGCGGCCACGGCCTGTTCAGCGTCATGGGCCAGCTTGTGGCCGTCGCGGACGCGGATGCCCGGTTCCACGCCAATGGTCAGATCCACAAAGGTCTGCGGGCCGCTATTGCGCAAGCGTATCCGCCGCACCGCCGTGATGCCGGGCACCTGCCGCACGGCCTTGACCACCGCCCCCTGCTCCTTGGTCGAGCCTGAATCCATCAGCGTGTTAATGGACTCCACAGCCATGCGCAGACTGGCGCGGAAAATAAGCAGGGCCACCACCAAGGCCGCCACAGTATCGGCTTGGGCCAGCACCTGATAAAGCGGTTCCGGCAGATTCAGGGCAGCGGCCAGCCAGACGGCCAGCACGCCGACCAGAACCACGGCCGAGGACAAAATGTCCGTGGAGAAGTGCAGGGCGTCGGCCTCCAGCGCCTGGCTTCTGTATTGGCGGGCCACCTTCCGCAGAACGCGCACGCGGTTGATATCAATGCCCATGGAAACAGCCATGACGGCCACGCCCCAGAGCGAAGGAGTTATGGGACTGACACCCCCCAGAAGCCGCTGCGCGCCTTCATAGACCACCCAGAAGCAGGTCAGGAACAACAACAAGGTTTCCGCCAGGGCGGAAAGATTTTCAACCTTGCCGTGCCCGTAGGGATGCCGACTGTCGGCCGGGCGGGCCGAAATGCGCACCGCCGCCAGGGTCATGGCCGCCGCCAGCAAATCAAGGCCGCTGTGAAGCGCTTCGGAAAGAATGCCCAGGCTGTTGGTGTACAGCCCCACGGCCAACTTCAAACCGGTCAGGGCAAAGGCCGCGAACAGCGAGGCCAGCGCGGCGCGGTGTTTTTCGGCGGCGCCGTCTTCGTGCCGAAGGCTCTCCATAACTACTCCGATAAAAAAAGCCCCCGAAGGGGCTTTTTCGCTTCCTTTAGAGCATGCAAACTTGAAATGCTCGTTTACGGCGAGCAAAGCCCGCCTACTCGCATTTCGTGGCAAGGATTTGCAGACAAGTCCTTGCAGAGCAGTTCACGCATTTCATGTGTGAACTGCTCTAGCACGCCACTACAACCAGGTGAACCACTCCCGCCAGGAACCCTGACGCTTTTCGCGCGTCTCCGCGGCCTGTTCCTCGCGGTAGTTGTGGTAAGCGGCCAAGCTCTTTTCCTTGGCGTGTTCCGCCACTTCCGGCACGTCCTTGAAGTTTTCCATGATGAATTCATACCGCCGCCAAGCCGGGCCGTATTTTTTCATGTGCCAGAACACGTCGGCAATGTACAATTCGTGTTCGGCCATGAGTTTGCGGCAGGTATGCATGTGTTCTTCCGCGCCCTTGGCGTAGGGCGAATCGGGATACATCTGAGAGAGGCGGTTGAAGTAATCGTAGGCCTCCTGCAATTCCGTGGTAGCCCGGTCAATGGAGCGGAATTGCTTCATGAGCGACATGCCCGTCTGATACAGCACATAAGGTATGGCTTCATGACGGGGATGGAGCGACTCGAAATCCTTGTAGGTTTCGGCGGCCAGCTCGTATTCCTCATCCAGAAAATAGGCGTCACCCAGCGAAAGTTCAGCATCAATGGTATAAGGGCTGAACGGATACGCGTCGCGCAATTTGTTGTACAGCTCCACGGCGCGCACGTAGTTCTTTTCACTCATGGCGTCGTTGGCGGCTTCAAAGATCTCCTGCGCGGTGTCTTCAGCCGGCGGCAGATAGATCATATCAATGATGCCGCAACCGGACACGGCAAACAAACTGACGGCAAGCACAAAGCAGCGAAGCAGTTTTTTATGCATGGAGCTGTTCCAAAAAGACAAAAGCCGCTTGCGCAGCCGTTGCGCCGTCACCGGCAGCGGTGATTACCTGACGGCAGAGTTTGGAGCGAATATCCCCGGCGGCGAAAATGCCGGGAATACTTGTGCGCATTTCCGTATCCGTTACGATGAAGCCCTGGTCGTCGCGCTGAAGTTCCTGAGGCAGAAAAGAGGTTACCGGTGCAAATCCCACATAGACGAAAAGTCCGTCCACCGGCAGTTCTTCTTCCGCGCCGTTCTGAATGTTGCGCAGGTTGAGGCTTGTCAGCTGCTCATCGCCATTCAGGCTTGTGATGACCGTGTTACGGTGGATTTCCACCTTGTCGGGCATGCTCTCCAGCCTGTCCTGATAGACTTTAAGGCCTCGAAAGCCCTCGCGACGATGGATCAGGTGCAGCTTGCCCACGATTTTGGCAAGATACAGCGATTCTTCAAGGGCGGCATTGCCGCCGCCCACTACCGCCACCGTCTGCCCACGGAAGAAATTACCGTCGCAGAGGGCACAGTAGGAGACGCCGCGTCCGACCAGACGATCCTCATTCTCCAGCCCCAACTGGCGATGACGCGCTCCGGAACAGACGAGCACCGTTTTGGCGGCGTATTCCTCACCGCCTCCGGCGCGCACATTGAACCGGCCTGCCGCGCCGGAAACGGATTCCACGGCGCCGGTAGGCCGGTCAATGTCGAGGCCGTCCAGATGGGCGGCAAAAAGATCGGCCAGCTCATAACCCTTGATGCCCTGGGGGTAGCCGGGGTAATTTTCAAGGGATTCGGTCTGCAGAACCTGGCCGCCCGGAGTCAGCTGCTCAAAGAACGACACTGAACAACCGGAGCGCGCCAGGTAAAGGGCAGCCGTAATGCCGGCCGGTCCGCCGCCGATAACAACGGCGTCGTATGCCTTCATGCCAGGACCTTTGAATCAAGCAGTTCCTTCATGGCCACCTTGGTGACGGCGCCGGTGATCTGTTCCACCGTTTCGCCGTTTTTGAAGACCACCAGGGTGGGAATGGCGCGGATGCCGAATTTTGTCGGCGTGGCGGGATTCTCATCCACATTCATTTTAACCACACGCACCTTGCCTTCGTATTCCTTGGCGAGTTCGTCAATGATCGGACCCACCGCGCGGCAGGGGCCGCACCAGGGAGCCCAGAAGTCAAGCAGAACCGGCAGATCGGATTTCAGAACAAGGCTCTCGAAAGTGGCATCAGTGACCTGTTCAGCCATATGATTACTCCTTGGGTTGCTTAGGGTCGCGCACGGCGGCTCGGCAATGCCAATGGCCGCGCGGCGCGCATTGCACAGACGGACCGACGGGGGCGCCGCGTCCGCTTCTGTGCCTGTTGCAGAGTAGATATCTAACGTCCCGGTGTCAAGACAATCTGCGCGTTTCAGGCGGGTTCCCCGACCTGTGCCGTATCCGCGCAACACACCATATCCTCGGGCACCGCCCTGCCGCGCGGAATGGTTTCCATGCGCAGGTCATGGCAAAAACCGGCCTTACCCAACAGCCAGCCGGCATAGGCCGTCATGGCGGCATTATCCGTACATAAGGTCGGGTTCGGCACAAGAATGTCGCCGCCCCGTCGCCGCATGAGCTCAGCCATGCGGCTGCGCAACAGCGAATTGGCGGCAACCCCACCGGCCACAATCAGCGTGCGCAGATCCGGCTGTCGGTCAAGAGCGCGCTCAACCTTGACGCACAGCGTATCCACCACCGCCAAGTTGAAAGACGCGCAGCAGTCCCTCAGAGCCTCGGGCGCATCTTCAACCTTCTGTAACGGATGCGGCCAGAGGCCGTCCAGATGCTGCTCAATATAGGAGGCGGCCGCTGTTTTCAGGCCGCTGAAACTGAAATCCAGATTGTCGTTGTCAAGATACGGGCGCGGAAAAAGTCCGGCATCCGCCCTGCCGGCGGTGGCCAATGCGTCCATGAGGCGTCCGCCGGGGTAGGCCAGGCCCAACAGTTTGCCCACTTTGTCAAAGGCCTCACCCGCCGCGTCATCCAGAGTCCGGCCCAGCGGCAGGCAACGCCAGGGAGACTCAAGCCGGTAAATATGGGTGTGACCGCCGGAAACCAGCAAACCTAAACAGGGAAAACGCAGCTCCCGCTCCAGCCCCACTGCCAGCAAATGCGCGTGCAGATGGTTGAGGCCCAGGAAGCGCGCCCCCAATCCCAGAGCCAGGCCCTTGGCAAAGGCCACGCCCACCAGCAGACTGCCCAGCAGACCCGGACCGCGCGCCACGCTCACAAGATCAATGTCAACGGCTTGGCGTCGGCAACGGCGCATCAGTTCGTCGAAAAGCGGCCCGATATAGCGGTAGTGCTCCCGCGAGGCCAATTCCGGTACCACTCCGCCGAACAAAGCATGCACGTCCGCCTGGCTGGCAAGAACCGAGGCCAGCAGTCGACCGTCTTCCACCAGAGCCAGAGCCGTCTCATCACAGGAGCTTTCAATGCCGAGACAAAGCATGGATCACAGCCCCCGCGCCGCTAGGGCCTCAGGCCTTGGCATGTTGTGCATACGTGCGCTCCACGGCTTCCACATCCTTGCGCGAACCGATGAACAGGGGCGTACGCGCGTGCAGGCTCTCGGGCTTGCGCTCCAGAATGCGTCCCCGTCCGTCGCTGGCCTTGCCGCCCGCCTGTTCCGCCAGGAACGAAAGAGGTGAGGCCTCGCACATCAGGCGCAGCTTGCCGTCAGGCTTGTGGGCGTCCGGCGGGTACATGTAGATACCGCCGTAAATCAGGGTGCGGTGAAAGTCCGCCACTAGCGCGCCCACATAGCGGGAGGAATAGGGTTTACCGTCCTGGCTCTCGCAGGTGTGGAACCAGTTCACGGCTTCGCGTGTGGCTTCGTCCCAGTATTGCCAGTAGCCTTCATTGACGGAATAGATATGCCCCTGTTCCGGAATGCGCATATCGGGATGGGAAAGCAAAAATTCTCCCACGCCCGGATCCAGCGTGAAGCCGTGCACGCCCTGTCCGGTGCTCAACACCAGCATGGTTGACGGCCCGTACAGAATATAGCCGGCCCCGACCTGCTGTACGCCCGGTTGCAGCACTTCATCGAGCGTCACTTCACCCGTGTGTCCCTCGGGCCGACGCAGGATGGAGAAAATAGTGCCCACATTGATGTTGACGTCAATGTTGGAGGAACCGTCCAGCGGGTCAAAAATCAGAATATAATCGCCGCGCGGGAACTCCGGACTGACGCGGATGAGCTCGGCCTCTTCCTCGGAACTCATGGCGCAAAGCGCGCCGCAACGTTCCATGCGGTAAATCATGATCCGGTTGGCGATAGCGTCCATTTTCTGAACATTTTCGCCCTGAACGTTCACTTCGCCGGTGCCCCCCAGAATATCGAGCAGACCGGCCTTGTTGATGCGGCGGGAAATGGACTTGCCGGAAAGAATGAGATCATAAAGCAGGCCGGTGAACTGCCCGGTAGCCTGCGGCGTGCGCTTTTGGTGTAGCAGAAGGTGCTCGGTAACCGTGATGTCAGCCATGAGAGCCTCCTTGATAACGTCCCGGAAGCGGAATTACTCCGGGGCCGGAAAGGCATGCGCCACCCTGGGGGCGGCGCATGCCGGCATTCTGCGATGCGTCAGTTCTGTGGACCGAAAGGACTCGGCCGTCCGCCCGGCAGTGTTGCGGGTGCTTGCGGCTCGCCTTCTTTTTCCGGGGTCTGTTCCGTCGCAACGCCGCTTGCGGCAGGCGACTGTTCGGCGGATGGGGCCGCTTCCTGCTTCGGCTCCTGGGTCTGAGTCGACGGCGTTTGCGCCGGAGACTCTTGCTTTGTCGCGGGAGCGGCCTCTTCCCCGGCAGGCACGGCCGGGCTTTCTGTATGGGGGCCGAAGGGGCTCGGGCGCTTGACGACCGGAGCTTCTTCACGCGGCCCAAAGGGGCTCGGACGGCCGCCCGGCAACGTGGGCATATCAGCGTCCGGAACCAGGTCCGGAGACGGCATGCTGCGGCGCGGCTGCTGCGGTGCGGCCTTTCTGGGGCGCTGTACCCGCTCTACCGGCACATTTTCGCCTTCCAGCTGACGTTCCTGCACGCGCGACTTTTCGGCGCCCTTGCCTTTCAGCAACATGCTGTCACGACTGCCCGGCTGGATTTCATTGGACGGCTTGCCCGCGGTTCTGCCGGGCGTGCCCATGTCGGCGGCCGGAGCGCCCTCTTCCGACGGAGCGCCAAAGCTCGGTGCGCCGGACATATCAGCCTTATCTTTGTGCTCCGGCTGCGGCGGGGGCGGCAGTTTTTCACGTTCTTTGGGGAAGAAAGGCAGACCCTGCTCCAGATCGCCCTTGCCCTCGGGGAAGGTGCCGGATTCAGCCACGGCGAACACCAGGGGCAGATTGCCCAGATAGCGTACCATGTAATAGAAGGAGCCCGTGGCGTTAGTGCAGGTGCCGGACGAACTTTTGCTCACCACTTCAGACCAGTCGACTCCGGCCAGCGGCGTGGCCGCGAAATCGTACTTGCCGGGCCAGAGCAGAGCTTGGGGAGACAAAATCACCATATTTTCCGGGCTGCCGGAATATTGCATCAGAGCCCGCATGTCGAAATAGGCCACTACCACGCCCAGGAAATCCACGCCATCATACAGCGGCGCTGCCAGCATGACCTCCGGCCCCAACGGCGTATTCTGCACATCGGCGCGCAAAGCGCGGCTGTTCTGCTTTTTATCCTCATAGAGCAGAGGAATAAAATCCAGATCCTTCATGGAAGTGGCCGGCTCCTGTCCCAGGATGGTGCCGTCATACTTGACGCCGGCAAAGCCGCTGATCCAAGGGAAGGTGGCAAAAAAATTGCTGATCCATTCCCGCGTCGGGGGCTTGTCCGCGTTGAGCATGACCCGCTCCAGGCGGCCCAGTTCCACGTCGATGCCCATCATGCAGTTGGTCAGAGCCAGCGCGCGGGGAGAAAGATCGCCCTTTTCGTCATAATCCACGCTGGCCGGAGGACTGACATAGGTATTCCAGAAGCCCTTGGTGCTCTTCCAGGCGTTTTTGGTGGGCTGGTAGGAACTGCAGCCAGCCGCCAGAGACACGGACATCAGCAGCAGAAAACAACGCAAAAAAAAATTCGACACCATATTCCCCCGTGCATTAGAGCATTTTACGCTTGAGAAGCTTGCGCAATGGCGGGCCGCACCCGCCTGCAAACACATCCCGGCAAGGATTTGAGGGCAAATCCTCATCGAGCAGCTCAATATTACGAAGTTAACCCGCTCTAGAGCAGATTACCTTTGAAACGCTTTGCGTTTCAAAGGGGGCATTCCGGAAAAAACGCGGTTTTTT